>Ga0315289_10008664_pt1 | contig 14682 bp, 16 predicted proteins | sample YL17G11_40_MG_FD_203452 | JGI IMG/M metagenome (GOLD analysis project Ga0315289, IMG submission 203452) | Sediment microbial communities from Yellowstone Lake, YNP, Wyoming, USA - YL17G11_40 | ecosystem: Environmental > Aquatic > Freshwater > Lake > Sediment | place: USA: Wyoming | collected...
ATGGTGAGTTCGCAAATGATGGCAGTATTGTTCCGTCCAGTAAGCGTACTTTGCCCTGGTAACCCCAAACCATTGTGTTTCCGTCGCCTCCGACTAGTGGTGTGCCTGTTGGGAGAATTTGCTCTCTAAAGTATGTCATATTAATTGTGTAGTCTTGCTGAATTGTACTTCCGGTGCCGTCAGTGACGTTTGTAGGCTCATAGACAGGTATTGCTGCTACTAGCTGGTTGACGTACTTTGGGATGGTTTTCGGATCCAAAAAAGCTGGGGTGGGCGCAATTGCGTAGACTAGCCATATGCTCGAGAATAGTATGGTTAGGATTGTAATTGTAGCAAAAGCTGCTGTTTTCACATTTTTCATCTTTTTTCAAACCTCTATTTTATGCTTTTTTAGCATAGGCTTATTAGCCTCTGAACCTGAGATTAAGCATTTCCCGAATGTATGCGGGTGTGACATATGCAGAGGCTAAGAGACGAACCGTATCACGCGACGCTCGAAATAGTGAATACTCGGTGCAAAGGTCTAGGAATAATCAAGGATTTAGGAATCAAGCAGTGTGCTTTGGTTGATGTGAGAAATCTGCCCAGTGGTTTGACACGGCATTTGATCAGGTTTCCTTCCTCTGAAATGCGCAACATACCAAAAGATAGTCCTCACGAAATTAATGTCAGCCACAAAGGCGACAAGGAGACGTTCCTTTGGTTTGACACTGACGGCTGCGATGTGTGCAGAACCATATTGGCAACTAACTCTTTCCTCGTGTCCGGAAGAAAATTGGAGGGAAGCCTGATTACGTATTCCTTTGTAGCGCCGACCCCAGAGGCCTTCAAGGAAATTCTGATCAAGCTAGAGCAGAGCGGACTGCAGCCCAAGATTGTTGAGGCAGGCAAGTTTCAACCAGAAGGAAAAACGCTAACCCGAAAACAGGAAAGAGTGCTTTGGCTCGCACTAAAAATGGGCTACTTTGACTACCCCAGAAAAGTGCATACTTCAGAGCTTTCACAGAGGCTTGGAACAGGCGCTTCAACATTGTCTGAAACAATAAGAAGAGGAACACGAAGACTTCTTGAAGATCATTTCGAAAGCTAGATGGCTACGCAAGTCGCGCTGCATAAACTGACAAGCGCATGCCAAGCTTTTGCAAAAAGTTCGTCATTTTCTTACACTATGCATTGCGTGTTTACTTTACTATCCAAAGTTTGACAAGAAACTCTGGACTTCAGGTTCCGATTTTTCTTCTAGCTACAAACACGCTCTAACAGACTCAAACATTATGGAGAATACTTCTATCCCTATGTTCATGCCAAAATCCTCTTTTTTAGAGCCTCCAGCCTCAGTAACAAAGCAAATTTCAAACCAAAAGGGTGGAGATTTCTCCCGAAGTCCAAATTAATCGTCGGCTTTCAAGCGTTTCTGATATACCAGTCTGGTGTAAAGGCAATCTGGCAAATAAATGTTGCGCGCGCGAAGAGAGTTTGTTCTCGTAAAGTCTGTCCAGTCGTTACCACGCAAACCTTAAAAACAAATCCAAGAAAACATAACTTGAAAGAAAGGGGTCAAAATGGATTATTTTAGAAAGCTCGCAATAATTGCGGGAGTATTATGGATCATTTATACGGGTCTAGATCTGCTAAGCTTCCTATTTCTGGGACCTGTGACGGCTACGGATTATCTTGTTAGTGTTTCTGAAAATGCAGGCCTAGTAGGAACAGGAGCCTTTCTTTTGTTCATCGGGGGTGCTTGCGCTTCTGGTATTGCAATTTCGCTGTATCCTGTGCTAAAAAAATTCAATGCAGGTCTAGCTCTTGGAGCTGTTGGCTTCAGAATTTCTGAGGGAGTGTTACGCTTTGTTTCAGTGTGTGCCTATCTATTACTAATAACATTAAGCCAGCAATTTGTAAAAGCTGGAGCTCCGGATTCATCGTATTTCCAAACCTTAGGCACATTGTTATATGCAGGAAATCGTTGGGTGTCCAATTTTGAGTACCTGGCTTTTTCCATAGGTGCTCTGCTATATTATATCATATTTTATCGAACAAAACTAGTTCCTCGATGGATATCAGTCTGGGGTCTTGTTGCCGCCATATTGTATATGGCAGCATGCGTGTTAGCCACGGTCGGTCTCATCCCTGTTTTGGGCACGGAACATGCCGTTATAGCTATTGCAATGTTCCCGCAAGAAATGGTTCTTGCTGCATGGCTGTTAGTCAAAGGATTCAATCCATCCGTCATTGCTTCCAAATCTCCTCAAGTGGATAGTTAAACAACCATGGAAACCCAAGCCACAAGTCGAAGTAAGCAACAGACGTCATCCGAGTTCTACAAGAAGCTGTTCATACTGACTATTGGGGGAGGAGTAGAATTCTGGGCAATTACCATCGCATTTTCCCTGCTTCCCATCGCTGCGGAGTTCAGAGCTGCCCTTTCAATTTCTTATGTTCAAGTGGTTCTTGTTGAATCTGTGTTTGGTGGACTGATTATAGCATGCTGCGTCAGCTATTTGCTGCTTCGTTTTTTTGACAAGATTCCAACGAAGAATCCAATTCTAAAGTCCGTGATACTAGGCTTCGTCGCCCTAGGCATTGTCTTTATCTTGCTCGGAGTTGCCGCAAGTCGTACGAGTGATGCCTTGCATGTCTTCCTCATCGGCGCAACGCTTAACGTGCCAAGGTTTCTCTTTCTTGGAATAGTTATTGGCTATCTATACAAAAGGCTGTACGGATCAGCCTAATTTTGGTCTGGTTTTGAACCCGTTTGGGTATGCAAGCGCGCGCTACATCTTAGGAAACATAAGGCACAGGAACGGCTTTGGCAAACGGCCTTGCTCGGATCGTTGGGAGTTTGGCGAGAGCCAAACGACATGCTAGCATCATTCCATCATTCAACATGTCGGCGTGGAAGGGCTTAAGGGAAACCTGCGATACAGGGAACGGCTTTGCAAGGATGACTTAGCTGGTTGCCCTTCCTGCCGTATACTTGATTTTCACCATAGTGTAAGTCCAACTATTTTGCGCTTTTTTGCGTCATGTGGCAATTTAAATAGGCTCAGACCTAAGTAATCACGGGGGTTGACGCATGAAAGTCTTGCTGAAAATACGGTGCAGGGGGAAGCGCGGTTACGACGTTAGTAGCGTTCCTTTCAAGAAGCTGGAGAAGGCGAACGATTATAGAAAGAAGCGTTGGGAACTAAAAGGTGACTGGTTGGTCTTGGAGGCTTTCTAAGTGCATAGGGCTCTTTGGCTATACCTAGCTAGTTTGCTGTTCCTGCTTCTTGGCGAGTTTGATATTGTCCGCACCGAGACTAAAGATTTTCCTTATATTGATTCTCACTAGCGCGCGCTTTACCTTCTGGAAAATCATAAGGGAACCTTACCCCCAGCAGGTACTGCTAGTTTAGACCCCGCTATTTGGAAAAAATGAGGTTACTATTAGTATCTTCCTTTCTACCAATTGGTAGGGCTGACACTATTAGTAGTTTATACGGAGAAAATCCTAGGGGCCCATTCCTTTCGCTCTTTCCTAAGGTACTGAGCCAGTAGAAGGGCCTCTTCGTTAATCAAGGTCTCAAATGTCTGTCTGTTGCCGTGCCTTATTCTCGGTATTTCGACTACCTTCTCGAAAAGAGTATTGAGTTCGGTCATGAAGTCCTTCGTTGACTCTTTGTTCAGGTACTGTCTTTCTCCGAGCCTCTTAGAGGAATATTGCTCATGTTTGGTAGTGAAGTCTTTCTTTCTCAGTTTCTTGCAATACTGGATTACGAAATCGTCAATTAGGCATCTGTAAGGTTCCATTAGGTCGCAAACTAATGAAGGCTTGCCGAACTGTTCAGAATGCAAGAAGCCCAAATACGGCTCAAGCTTGGCCGTTATTATTGCTCTGTGAACCTTCCATTTCAAAAAAGTGTACGCAAGGTTTAGCGTATTGTTGACTCCGTCAAACGCTTTAAACGTCCTTCTCTTTTCGATGCCAATCGCTGTTGGTAGCAGCTGAAAGACCTGTTTGAAATACTGCTCTGTTGCATGTCCTTCAATCGTCAGTAATCTGTTTCTCGCTACTTTCAAGTCATCAGTCTCAACGCCAACTATTTTGCTCTTAAACTGCATCAAATCAAGTTGTCTCAAACCGTACTTTTTGAGAACATAGTTTTGTCCCTCGATTTTGGCCAGCACTATCTGTTTGGCAATCGCCAGACCTTTACCATTCTTCAAGGCCTCGTACTGGGCAATTCTTGTCTTGACATGGCTGTCATCGTCAAGACTTCTGAGATAGGCTACAGGGTTGCCTCTTTGCGTCAAAATCAGGAAGTCTATTCCCCAGAACGCACAAGTGGCCAATGCCGCGGAAGATATCGAGTTGCCGATTCTGGCGTGTATCTCTCCAATTTGACTTTCAAAAAGCGGATACTTCTCAACATTGCCTTTTCTGTCTCTTACGATCAGACAACCTTCGCCTCGGCCTAAGAAAGAGCCGCAATCGTCGAGGAATATCTTCGCCGTTCTTGTCTTCATTTGAATCAACTCGGGCGGGTAGCCCCATAGAAGCGATTAAAAAAGGTTGCTACCCTGCGCAGTTGCAGCGCTCACAAGACTGACCTTTAAGTAATTGATTGCATGGAGATTGGCGCTTTCTCCAAAGCAGGAGGGATACGATTGGAAAATGAAAACGCAGCCAAGGTCAAGGAAAGCAAGCCTAAACAGCAGAAGAAGAAAGGCAAAATAGCACAGGTCTACAAGCTACATCAGAAGGGAACTAACGTCAAAGAAATCTCGGAGAAGATGAACCTCAGCGAAAGAGTAGTCAGGGCCTACGTTTGGAGAATCAAGAATCCTGAAAAATACAAGGCCCTCGTCCAGAGATACTTCGCAAAGAAAAGACAGAAGAAAGAGGACGAAGAAGTCAAGCTGGTAGTAAGGAACGCCAAGAAATCAGAACAGGAGGAAAGTCATTAGTCTGACTTCGCGCGTGGAGGCTCAGAAATCAGTAAGGAAAAAAGTAGGAGATTAGGCCAACTTCTGTTTCATCTCTTTTCCCAGGTTTTTTCTACCTGTGCTGTTTGACGCTATTTGCGATTCTTGTCAACTCGGCTTGCTGTTCCTTCATCTTGGTGGCTGCGAATTTATTCCATGAGACGCCGCCTTTGCGGTACGATTTTAATGTATCAAGGCACTTTTGAGCATCTCCATCGTACGGGCAGCCCAATCCGCATTGAACTACTGCACCGTCGTAAACGTAGGTTTTCCTTGCTTTTTCGCAATAATCGTCTTTGCCCAAGTTCTCACATTTCGTGACCCTCACCTCCCTTTGCCGCTGTATCATCTTGTGCACAAGACCGTGATGTCAGCACGAGTTCTTCCCTCGACCCTTGTCGTGCTGGTTTTTCTTCAGAGCGACATTTTTTGCGCTGATTTTGTTACTCGTTTTGTAGCCTTGGATTTCCAGAATGTTGTTGCCGTCTGGATTCGTCAGCCTGATTTTGGCGCCACAGTAGTTTTTCAAGAACAGGGCATGCGCCTGGCTCTGCAAACGTCGCCCGTTGTATTGCGATCTGACACTATAGGAGTATCTTGGTCTGTCCCTGTTACCCTTTTCAAGTGCTCTCAGAATCCATGTCCGATATTCGTTGATTCTGACGCCTCTCTGGAACACCGCATCGCACGTGGAATCATAAATCACGTCCAGAGCTTCTTTGAGGAATAATCTGTCAACGCATATTGCATGTCTTCCGAACTCGCTTGAGGAGAATATGTGGAAATCGCCCAGCGTGTGGAGCTCCTGTAGATAACGCAACTCGTCTGTCAACCGTTCGTCAACTGTGTTGTCGAAATCCATCATTGACACAAACTCGGTCGTGTGAGGGATTCTTGCGGATATGCCTGCTGTTTCTGCCTTGGGGATATCCATGGTTTGCCAATGGAACAGCATCATTTTTCCAAATATTCTGGCCGTTGCGTATATTTTCAAAATCGTTCCCTCCTGAACCGTCTTCGATATGTCGGTATACGCCTGTATTCAGGTACTCTTGACACTCTTCGGGGGACGGTTGCGTATGCTCCGCGCGCTCTGAGTTCTGCCCGCTTCTGTGCAAGAATTCTTTCTCGCGCTATCTTCTTCCCGTACCTCAACGTTAACGCAATGAATCCATGCGGGTTTATGTTTGCCTCAAGTACTGCTCTTCCAGCAAAGTCGCGTTCGATCAATGTGTCTAACCATTCGGCTTGTCCTCCGTACTTGATTCTGCCTGCTCGTGTTTTGCTGAGTTTGCTCTTGATTCTTGACTTGTCTCGCACATCTTTCAGTTTGTTCTCTATAGCCAGAGCACCGTGGCAATCCGCCAAGTCAACCGTTTCAGTGACTCTGTCGAAGATCTTGTGAAACTCGTACCTTTGAATACTGTCCATTCTCACTCGCCTCCTAACGGAAATATCCTGTGCAGACCAGTGTAGACGTTGCAAAATCTGCAATCTTTATCTGGGACAGAACATTCCTCTTTACAAGCCCCAGACATCATCTCTTCCTTTATTTTACACCCATCAAAGAAGTCCTGAGCTTTCTTGGATAGCTTCGGTTTCTTCTCTGCGCTTTTTCTCTGTATATACTCTGTAGCCGTTTCTTCTCGGTCTGGCTCATCGCAGTACTCCCAGAACTTTTGTCTCTTATCAAAGACAATCCTTATGTTTCCAAGAGTCTCGCCTGCGTCCCAATAGCTTTCTTTTGCGGTCCTTGGTGTCAGTCCCATCTCAATGCGCCATTCTGTGAAATCTCTGTCGTAGAGCCCTCTTCGCCTCTCCTTCCAGAACGACAGAAGGTTGTTCCACCTGTCTTTGAAGGCCTTGGTTGCAGGTCTGTCATCAGAACTCATTTCCCACCCTCCATTCTCGTTTTTCTATTGAGTCGTGGAATTTCTCTCGACGTGCCCGCTTCGTTGGTGTTTGTTTTTGAAGTTTTTCGCATTCGTTTTTTTCTCCAGTATGTTCTTCGGATTTCTCTGGCTCTTTCGGGGTTTCTCGCGCGCCATTGTCGCTGTTTTTCTCGCCAGTAGAATCGGGTCCCTACGGTATGCTTGTGTTTTTGAGTTCGCAAGAAAATCACCTTCAAGAGATTCAGAGTCTACCGATATATGGCAAAATTAAGCAGGCCTTCTGTAAGAGACCTGCGCCACAACTTATGACGCTTTTCGTTGTGAAGGTCAATTTGACCCCGTGTTAAAAATATGACCTAATCGTTTTAAAGGTTGCTTGCAGGATAAGAAGGAAAACGAATCACTTCACATCAATTCATACAGAGGAGAAAACGATACAATATCAGTCAAAAAGCGTATCATATACAACTTAAACATTTTTGTTTAAAATCACGTTAGCGCTACATCCACATACAACTGAAAAATAAGCACAATCGTTCATAGAACCATCTTCTATTTCAATCGACATCTAGAAAATCATTTGCGGATTGATCTAGAGGACAGATCAGGCGTTTTTCTGTATATGCCTCTCTTAACCCTGATGGCTTCTCCGTTCTTTACGAGCCTCGACAATGTGCTTCTAATTGAGTGTTGAAAATTGGGAGCTCCATAAGTTGTTTCTCGCTGTTCTCTGTTAAGAGGTATCCTGTCTCTGATTTCTGCGTAGACTTCCTGCAAGGCAATATCCTTGTCAACTCTCAACACTTGTCTTATGATTTCCGTGAGATGCCAAATTGGCTGGCGCATATCTGTCTCATCCCTAGAGCAAATCTAGTTCGGCTTCTCTATAATTCTCTGCAAATTGCTTATTGTATTTTCTCTTGAAATGAACCATTCTTATTGTCGCAAAGTTGTGACGTTTTAATGCTTCTCTGGGAATTACATAAAGGATGAGCTTCTTCTTGAAGTTATTCAAATTGCCCACAACATACAAGTGGGTGGCTATCATCGCAAGTTTCCTCGTGAATTCCGTTTCGCGCGCGCTGGGCAATCAGCTATCAATTCAAAGTGCTTTCTCTACGTCTCAAGCATTACTCTTACAATCGCTCGCAGCTTGTTTACAAGCTCAACCATGCTAGAAGCTTGTATGTTATGCCACTGCTTCTCAGGCTCACCTAATAGATCCCTTATTTTTCGTATCGCTTCTTCACTCATTTGAGGCGGATAGGGTTTTTTAGCGCGCGCGCGGAAAGGCGAAATGATCGGTCGCTCACGGTCCATAGTAGACTGTTGCGTTGATCGGAATGGTAATGTCTTCCGTTGGTATCAGCCCTAACAGCGTTCGTTGATAGACCCTGACATGTAAATCGAAATTGATTTGGTATGTTCCCATTTCCCCTAACTCATAATTTATCCTGATGGCAGTATAGTTGCTTTCATAGTCGATTACGTCCATATGTGCCCAGAAGTAGATTGTGTTGTTTGAGGAAGCCTTAAGGTCCAAAATCAAAAGGTCAGTGCCTAGAACGAAGTAACTCCCATTTTGCTCGGTCTTGAATATATCCACATAACCATTTTGAGGTGCAGGTCTTCTGACTAACCATCCGACAAGCCAACGACAACCGCTACTTGAAAATGCAGAACTACCTGTATAATACGGAAAATTTGAGAATCTGGTCTGAACTTCCTCTTCACTTACTACTGGAAGACTATGTATCTGCACATAACTATGAGCATAGACCTCCAATGAAACAAAAATCACTAGTACTAAGGCAACAAAAGCAATCTTCTTGCGAACAGTAAGATGCACCTTGGCTTTCTGTTCTTTCTTCAAGACAAACCACTCTTGAACTGTTATGCAAGGGGAAAGTCTTAACGGTTTTGTTTGTGCTATATCGCGCGCGCTGGTTCAGCGGATTGCCAAAGACCGTCAAAATTGACAGCTAAAAGTTCAACTATTCCCTTGTTATCTGTCCATAGGTGAGATGATTCGGCAAAGTAACCCTTAGACGAAGTTGCGCTAAGCGCTTGTTTATAGTCGACAATAATACAATGGCTTGTCGGGTGGTCAGCATATCTCAAGTTAAGAGTTTTACAGCCACGAAGGTCTTTCTCTATGACGGCCTTACCCGCGCCCATGTTAGCCTTCTTTTCAGCGATTAACCGCGTTTCAACTCCTCCACTGCACGCTTTCCTCAGTGGCTCAGCAAAAAGGGGGATGAATTGCGCCAGCTGAGCTTCTGAATATATTGCATCAATCCTGTCCCTTGCATCCTTAATCATCTCTGTACCCTTATTGACAATTGCGTTTTTCTGAGTGAGCAAGACAAAATTGCCTTCTTCTCCCCGAACTTCAGTTTTCTTGGTATCCATACTCTTGTAACGTTTCATGAACTCCCAGGTGCTTTCTTCCAAAGCAAACATCCTATCGGTAAATGAGTTTTTCTCTACCTTGATAAGATTAGCCAGAGCAATTTCGACTGGCAACGCTCGCACCATTGTTGGATGCCCCAGCACTCTCTCCGTCAATCCCATCTCTTCGAGTTTTGGAACAATCTTATAGATGTCTTCTCGAGCGATTTTGGTAACCTTTTCAATGTCTTGAAAACGCATACCGCCTGTTCGGAGGACACAGAGGTAGACTTTGGTTTGGTTGGTCGACAATCCCAGGTCGGACAACGCCCTTGTGTTATTCTCCGACATTTGCATGTGACGGCCCCACTGATATTATATTCTTTAATGGAAGTGCATAAGGTTTTCGGAGGTCATCTCTGTTTGGACCTAAATTCATGCTTGATTGAGTTTGGGAGCGGACAGAAAGAAGTGAAGAAAGACACTGGAACGGCTCTGTAGAAGCGTCTATTTCACAAGCCACTTACCGTAGGATAGCCAGCTGACTTTCTTGTGGATGGAAGTTTCCATCTACAAATGAATAAAAGCGCACAGGATGATGATGTCTGGAGGTTGTTCTTAATGAACTTCTATAAGAAAAAATCTTTGCTTGTGCTTTCTTTGATCTTGGTGATCCTATTAATGACTTCGGCTTTTCAAGTGCAAGAAGCTGTGGCAGCGTCGACCAACATCTACAACATTTCCACTGTTTGCGACGGATACACATTCAAGAACACGGGCAATAACATATTGAGTTTCAGTGTAGAAATGCCGGAATCGCGATCGTCCGCTTGGATTTACGTAAGCGGGCAGAGCTATGGTGACATCTACACAAGATTGTTCGAGCTTTATGTTAACGGCGTGAAGGTTTCTGGCCAACAGTATCCAACTGATCACTTCAGCTATTCTTGGAACATTCTCAGCGGTTTGAACACCGGGTCCAATACAATAGGCATAAAGTTGACCACCTACACTTACTCGCCGGGGTACAACCAGTATTGGCTCGTTTCATGCAAGATCAACGTGCAGTACACTGCTTCCCAGCACATAAAAACAAGCAAAAGCTGGTTTGCACCTTATGTCAAGTTTCGAAATACCGCATACAACATCCTCAATTTCACTGCCGCAGTTCCAAATGGTCTGGCCTCGGGATGCACAATCAAAATTGATGGCACTGCCACCGGCGATGTGTATACACGGCGTTTTGATGTATTTGTTAACGATCAGGCCATCACACCTTCAGGCGGGGTCGTGGTTGGCCCGCGGACGTTCACATGGACTTCGGGAGATTTGACGAGCAGATTAACTTTTCAAAAGACTGCAAAAGTGGGCGTGCGTTTGACTACATATGAATACCAACCAGGATATTGCTGGCGCGTAACAGGAGTGTTAACCGCCAATGCGAGGTATGATGTATGGCCTGACACTGACAGCCGATGGGGATGGAATACACACGCGATCGGCAATGGAGAAGCTACGATGTATGACACACAATCATCGGACCATGAGAATCAATTTTTGGGACCTACGTCCTTTGAGATAAAAGCCTCCAAAGAGCAAGACAAACATCCGATATTCTATGCGGGAGTGATGACACATATTTCGGACGCAATGGAAGACAAATACGACCTTCCATGGTGGGTAGGGGTCAACGTTGGATTGTTCTTAGAACAGGAAATCCATATCTCTATAAAAGACTCTGCCGGAAATCCTGTGCTTAACTCTCAGTATTTTGTGAGAGAGGGAGACACCAGTCCTACCGACACCGGAGTGGACTATTATACCATAGGCTCTGACATGCTCAAAATAGTTAGCGCGGTCGCAAGTGTAATACCAGGCGCCGGCATTCCTCCTGCTATTGCTTCTGTTCTGATAAAGTATTTGCCTAACAGCGGTCTTGGCTTCTCATACGGCAAGGAGACATCAACACAGGGAGTCTATCTGACAGATCATAGAGGGGTCCTTAAGCGTCTGAGTGATCTGCTTATATTTGATGTGGACTTTCCTGCAATAGGGACGTATACCTTCAGCTTCAAGGTCACCGTCGCGGTGTACAACATGGTTGCTTGGGCTTGGGGCGGTGGTACCTCGTATCTCCTGATAGCGCAAAACACTTTCGATTACGCAGTGCAGTACTACTATGGACCTTAGAATTCGGGTGATTCGCAATATAATTCCCCTCTTTTTTTGATGAAACTTTACCTCCCCTATGTTTTCCCTAAACCCATCTCAACTGATTTCTTCTCTCTCTCACTCACTCGCCGTGTGCGTGTGCGTTGTATGGGTAGGTAGGTAGGTAGGTAGTGGTAGGTAGTGGCGTAGGGGTTGTGATTGGAGTAGTGATGTAGAGGTAGTGATGGGTTGGTTGGTTGGTTGGGGTAAAGTTTTATCCCAAAGTCGATAATGAGCTGAACATCAGCTGGAGTGAAAAATAGCCATGTCCTTTTTTCAACACGGTACTGTAAAGAAATACTATGACGTCAAAAGCTCTACTTACGACGATTATTCGAGGCAATTTTGGAGCAAAGTCTATGATGCGGTAACTTGGAAAATTACCGAACCTTATATTCCTCGAAGCCCTGAAATGACGGTTTTTGACGCTGCAGGCGGGACAGGCAAATGGACTGTGCCCATAGCTAAGTGCGGTCCAAAAGTAGTCTTGGGCGACATCTCGAAAGGAATGCTAGAGACGGCAAAAAGAAAAATAACTAGAGAAGGCCTGCAGAAACGAATTGAAATCAAACAATGCGACCTGCGCAAACTCGATTTTGAGGACGAGACCTTTGACCTAGTCTTCTGCGAACATGCTCTCTGTTTTATCAAAGAACAAGATCTGGCGGTAAAAGAGCTCGTCAGGGTTCTGAAAAAAGATCATCCATTGATATTGACTAGTCAAAACCGCTACGTGATGTCTATTTGGCTGCTGTCAGAAGACGTTGACTATGCGTATAGAGTACTGTCAAGAGAGAAACCATTCTTAATGCGCAACAGTCTGGATGTCTACACTTTGTCCCCTGAGGAATTCACACAAATGCTTGAAGCGAATGGAATAGGAATAGAAAGAATCGTTGGAAAACTGTTCACGATGCCACTCGGTCTTTCAGAACAGAAAATGACCGCTGAAAACTACACTCAGGACTTTTTCAACAAAATCATGGAGATTGAGCTAGAGCTTGCAAGCAGACCAGATTCGGTCTCTCTTGGTTCACATCTTCAAGCGATAGGACACAAGCAACTGAAGCCGTAGTCGTCGCCCATTCCCATTTGGTTTAGGGCAAAGTTTTATAGTTGTAAGAGTCTTCACAGTGTTTTGCGGTGGGTCTTAGGCGGGGGGGTAGGGGTCCCCTGTACCGTAAACCCTCTATACGACGGGCCGAAAGCTGGGGCTGAGGCGCTTAAGGCTGCTGACGCCTTCATTCCCGAAGCGAAGACTATCCGTCCCTTGGGGCTGGCGGTCGTTAGGCGGCTTTCGTAGGGAAGCCGTCTTTAATGTTGACCAGGCGAACTTGGCCAGGACCGGGAGGGAGCAACCTAAGTCTGGGCGTTCAGCGCTCAAGGGGGTGCGGGTACGAGTGTGGGGTCTGAGGGTTCAGCGGATTCTGGGCGTCGATCTCCTGTGATCCACCGCACTTCTATCCTGCAAAAATCCGTCGACATAGACCACCCAGGCTGGAACCCTTGGAAAGTTCTAAATGCTGACAAGAAATATCCTAGTGAATGTTTGAGGCTTGGTTATGCCTTTCAATGAACTCCGCAAAGACTACTTGCTTGACCGTTGGGTTGTAATCGCGACAGCACGAGGCAGGAGGCCGACCGACTTCGCCAAACAACCGATACAACAAACAAAGCCTAAGGAATGCCCCATGTGTCCAGGCAATGAGCACATGACACCTCCCGCAGTCCTTGTTTATCTGAAATCTGGTAAGGCAGTGAAAAAAACGCACGATAAAGACAACATGTGTCACAAGAATTGGCTGATCCGCGTCGTCCCGAACATGTACCCGGCACTCTGTCCACCTCAAGGCAAGTTCAATCTCGACCGAAGCAAGAAAGACAATCTATTGCCAGCAGTGGGACACCATGAGGTCCTCATTGAATCACCCATTCATGACGAACATCCCGCCAACGCCAGGATTCCACAACTCATGCAAGTCATCAACGGGTATATTGACCGGTTGCGCGAACTCTCAACGAAACCTTACGTCGGGTACGTATCCATTTTTCGCAACCATGGACTGGAAGCTGGCGCCTCACTCTCACATGCCCACAGTCAAATTATCACGACTCCTTCGGTGCCTCGAATCCCAAAGGAAGAAACGGACTCAGCTAGGAGACTCTGGAAACGCACAGGCAAATGTGCCTTCTGCGACATTATAGAGAAGGAAACAGATAGCCCCCGTTTCGTGTTGAAAAACTCAAAATTCGTGGTCTTCACACCTTTCGCTAGCCTAAACCCGATGGAATTCTGGATTTTCCCAAGAAATCACCAACCCTCACTGCTTGACATGCAAGAAAACGAAATCAAGCCTCTTGCAGAAACGCTCAAAGAATGCCTCGGTCGTCTCAAGTGTCTCGTAAACGATCCGCCCTACAACTACGGTTTCCATTTGACTATTGACAAGAAAGAATCTTGGTACTACCACTGGCACCTGGAAGTCTATCCAAAGTTGGCAACCTGGGCGGGTTTTGAAAAGAGCACAGGAATATACATCAACACAATGACACCAGAAACGGCAGCAGCAAGCCTCAGAGAAGCAAGCTCATCTTGAAGTTTGAACTATTCCTTTCTCGTAACTCGGTCTGACTAACAGGACGTCTTCCACGTAGACCCTAAGAGGCTCTGCGACACTCCATGCTTGAGCAATGCATCCCCTAGGCGAATGAGGTGGATCGCCATCATAGATCTCACTTAAGGTTCCCATTCCTGCCGTGTAAACTTGGATAGTCAGCAACGGTTTAAGAAAATCTTGGAACACATGTTCACGCTCAGATTCTGAAAAGCTCTTAGCCTTGAGATACGCTGTAATGAAAGGACCGAGAAGCCAAGGCCACACTGTCCCGCTGTGATAAGCTCGGTCTCGTTTTTCCCTGTTTCCAGAATAAGCTCCAATGTAACGTGGATCAATCCTAGAAAGAGTTCTCAGGCCACATGGGGTCAAGAGTTCTCTTTGCACTGAGCCTATGACTCCTTCTTTCATTCGTTTGCTAAGCATCGAAAAATCCAGCGAAGCTGCAATAAGCTGATTCGGACGAAGAGAATCGTCGCGCTCACTTCCGTTCAAGACATCGTAAAGATAGCCTTTGTCCTCGATCCAAAACTTCTCGACGAAACTTCTGCATGTCTTCTCAGCCATTTGAGAGTAGTTTTCTGCCTGTTCATCTTCACCGAACC
>Ga0315289_10008665_pt1 | contig 14681 bp, 16 predicted proteins | sample YL17G11_40_MG_FD_203452 | JGI IMG/M metagenome (GOLD analysis project Ga0315289, IMG submission 203452) | Sediment microbial communities from Yellowstone Lake, YNP, Wyoming, USA - YL17G11_40 | ecosystem: Environmental > Aquatic > Freshwater > Lake > Sediment | place: USA: Wyoming | collected...
AATTCCTGGAATCCCTAAATAAAGGATAAAGTCTATAAAGTCAAAAGTCTATAAAGTCTATAAAGTCAAAAGTCTATAAAGTCTATAAAGTCAAAAGTCCATAAAGTCTATAAAGTCTATAAAGTCTATAAAGTCCATAAAGTCAAAAGTCCATAAAGTCTATAAAGTCTATAAAGTCTATAAAGTCTATAAAGTCCATAAAGTCAAAAGTCTATAAAGTCAAAAGTCCATAAAGTTGGAAAGAAAGCGTAATTTGAAATTCTCCGGAAAATTTGCTATCTTTACCCCATCATGAATTTTAAGGACCTTAGGAGGCTTGGGGGGTTTGGGGACCTTAGGGAAGATTTTTGGGATTTTTTGACCTCTTTTTGGGAGTATCTTCGAAAACGGACAGGCATTGCCGCCCTAAGATTTGAAACGGTTAAGGGAATCCTGGTTGATTTTTTGATGGCCAAAAGAGGCAGGTACAGCCGGCCGTTTTTAAATCTTTCCCTAGTTATTTTGGTAGTAGCGGCTTATCTTGGGGCGCCAATTATAGCCAGTTCCTATCCGGGAACGGTAAGCCGGCAACTTCAGGATTTTGCCCCTCCATCGGCCCTTTTGACTAGTCTTTCGGCCGAGGAATTGCCGGCCGCCACTTCGGTCTCGGAAAAACCGCGGGATCAAGTAATTACCTATAAAGTCCAAAAAGGAGAGACCCTTTCCCAAATCAGCCAGAAGTTTGGGATTACCGTTGAAACAATAAAATGGGCCAATGACCTTAAGAGCGAGCGGCTTTCCCTTGACCAGGAACTTAAAATCCCGCCGGTTACGGGAGTAGTACATAAGGTTCGTCAAGGAGAAACGGTTTATTTAATTGCCCAGAAATATAAGACTGATGCCCAAAAGATTGTCAACTTTCCTTTTAATGATTTTGTTGACTTAGACACCTTTGCTCTTTCGGTTGGTCAGACATTGATTGTTCCTGATGGCGTGATGCCCGAGGCGCCAGCCATTGCCAAGAAAGTTCCTGTTCCGGTTGTCTCCGGACCCGGAGGCCAGCTTGCCTGGCCAACCGGCGGGTCAATTACCCAGTATCCTGTTTGGTATCATATGGCCTTGGATATTGCCAACAAAGAGGCGCCGGGAATAGCCTCATCTTGTACGGGTAAGGTAAGCTCGGTTGAATATTTAAAATATGCTTACGGACATAATGTTATTATTAGCTGCGGGGAGGGATTGACGACTCTTTACGCCCATCTTTCAGATATCTATGTAAAGACGGGAGATTCTGTTTCCCGGGGGCAGATACTAGGGAGAATGGGTTCAACCGGTCGTTCAACCGGCACCCATCTTCATTTTGAGGTCAGAAAAGACGGAATGACGGTTAACCCGCTACCATACCTTAAGTGAAAATGATAAAATATACAAATAATCAAATAAACAAATGACAAATAAACAAATCAATAAGCAAATAAACAAATAAGCAAATAAAAAAATGATTTTGAAATTTGTAATATTTGAAATTGATTTGAAATTTGTTTATTAGTGGCATTTGATTATTTTCCTTGGGGGCCTATGGTTCAACGGTAGAATAGGGCATTCGCATTGCCCAGATCCGAGTTCGATTCTCGGTAGGTCCACTTGAAAAAGTTAACTTTTTCAAGTGTAAACACCTTTTTAATTAGAAGGGTTTACCCTTGAAAAGGCTAAGCCTTTTCAAGGGCCCGTAGTATACCGGTAGAACGCCACTATGGCATAGTGGAGAAAGGGGTTCGATTCCCCTCGGGTCCACCAGACAAAAAAACTCCAAATCTCAAATAACAAATCACAAAATCCAAATAAATTCCAGGCTCCAAATAATAAATCAACCTCGAGTTGTAAACCATGTTTTCTATGGGGGATGGTTCCGGAATGCACGGGTATTTCCATTCCCGGAACGGAAAGAAAGCTATTTTTTTAGGTCGTATTTGAGGTGTTGGCCTTCCATAATTAAGGGCTTGGCGAGACCTAAGGTCAGCATTTCTTGGTTGATAAGCTTACCATTGAGCCAGATCCAGGCGAGGATTCTTCCATATTTGTCATTTTGGGCGGTATCATACTCCAGGGTTACGGTTTTTCCCAAAACCAAGCGTTCGTTAGCGATTTTGGCCTCCCCAAAATCCGGTTCGCCCGGGTTTGGGGCATCAATTCCAAGATAACGGACGGAGCGGGAGGAGACGCGGTCTTGACCTTGGCCGATTGAGAGGGGAGAAGTAACTTCAATCGTGTCGCCGTCAACAACCTTAGCCACAATGACTTTTTGAGGAAGAAAATAAGGGCCGAGGGCCTGGAGTTTATCAAAAGCAATTTTGTGGCCTAAGAAAAAGCCAAGGCCGAAGTTTAGGGGAAGAAGGAGAATTAAAAGGACGAGAAGAATGAGGGTTTTTTTTCTAAGTTTGGGCATTAAGGATAGTATAAGGAGGAGGAATGGAGAATGCAACAATGCGATAATGAAAAATGCAACAATGAAGAAAAAAAGAATGCAATTTACTTGTACATTACATTACACGATCGTGTAATGCAACGTACATTGTAATGACGCAGGTCCCGACTTAAGTCAATGAAATGAGGCACGAGGTAAGAGGCACTAGGCACCAGAGAATGGAGAATACGACAATGAGGCAATGGAGAATGCATGAATGCAACAATAACAGGACTTACGCACTCTCGCTTTGCGAGAGCTAATTCCCGGAATTTTTTCCGTTCAATTCCGGGAATTGTGCGTAAGTCCTGAATGAGACAATGCGTGAGTGCGAGGAAACGAGGGAAGAGGGAATAAGTAATAAGTATTAAGTAATAAGTAATAGGGATTAGGGAAAAGGGATTAGAGAATAAGGAATAGGGGAGGTGGGCTTTCGTACCACCAAAAACCCGCTCTCCGGCAAAAGGCTTAGCTTTTACCATAAAGCGGGTTTAAGGTTAATTTTTTTCATATTACTCCTCCCAGCCGTCAATTTCAGATCATAAATCTTTTTTTATTTTAAGTTTATGACCTAAAGTAATGGCTGGGAGTTTTTGTTTGTGAGAGAAGGTAAGGGTGGGTGCGCCTGCGGGGCGCGGAGTGGGTTTTCCATACCCCGCAGGTTGCCCATCCTCTTAGCGGCGGAGTCGGGCGAACTCCAGGAACTCAAAACAACAATATCGGAAATATCCACCCGGCGAGGGAGGATATCCGAACTGCCTGCACGAGGCAGAGATTTCCTCAAAGAGTTCTCGCTCCACCGCCACCAGGATCTTGATGGCTCCCTCCTGGCTTTGACAGACCTGGGAGTTGCCAACGGCGGCCAGTCGACTCCCGTTTTCCCGCGCCGCTTCGTAGGTTTGGGCGCGGTTAAACGTTGTGGTGGGACTGACGCTTACCGCCACTATGGCATATTCTCGAGCTTCAAGAAGCTGAGACATAGTGACCCAGATCAGGACGAGCGCGAGAATGACGCTCATTCCCACCGTGAGCGGCCGCAGAAATGGGATCTCCCCAAGATCGTCCCAGATCTTTTTTATCTTCTCTTCCATCTAGTCCTCCTATACAAACAAGCTCAAGGCCCGTCCTTGGCCTTGCGTCCTTGACCTTGCACAGAGGGCTTGAGAGCCCCCCGGGAAGAGAGAGTCCGCCTTTTTCCAAGGGCGAACTCCCCTCTTTCCGGTTGAGCCGCTAAGCGGCTCGCTAACCTCCTCTTACATCGGCCAGCTCCGATAACCGAGCGAGGTATGAACTGATAGGCTCATCTTACCGAATATATCCAAAATTGCCGACAGTAGCACCTCGTTTCGATAGGCAATCTGGCGTATTCGGCAAAGAGGTTCAATTTGACTAAAACTGTCCTGTAAAGGATCTTCGGGAAGTCTCTTCATGATGGTGGCTATTTCTCCCAACTCGTCCCGGAGGACCCAAGGCTTAAAGAAAGGCCTTCCATAATTTTCAGTAGCAGTTATCAACCGGTCCAGGTGCCAACGAGCTCGTTCGAGTCCCTCTGACATCCGTTGTCGATCAGGCAACGAGCCCGCCCCGGCCCCAATCTTGGCAAGGTCGTCACAAAGAGCCAAAACTTCCTCAACCACGCTGTTCTCTTGTTCATGTGGTCGAGTGATTCGCAGTTCGTAAATTTCAGGGCGTCGCCAACACTGGCCGGCCAGGCGCTCAGCGGGAGTATTGTTCAGAGTAAGATAAACGTCGAAAAACGTTCTCCCTTCAATTCTTGGCCAGGGATCATCTTCGTAGAATTCGCCCTTCCATTCACTGCGGCTAGCGATACAGACTGTCAGTCTCTCCGGTAAGAGTTCTACCCTAACCACAGGGAAGGTCTTTCCGAGGAGGATGTGGACAAAGTCTGGGTCATGATCGGTAAGGGTGGACGTTCGGTCATAGATCTTCCCCGTCTGTGGTGGCTGAACAAACTGAAACCCGCTGGCCTTGTAATACCGACACAGGGGGCCTTTCTCAAACGAGGTAATTTTGACGATTTTCAGGTCCATCGATACCCCCTCCTTGCGAGGCTTACTAGGCAAAGCTTTAGGCAAAGCCTTTCAGTCTCGCAAAATGAGCCCTTGCGGGCTGGTTTTTGGGGAAGACCCCGGGTTCTTGGAAGTCTCCGGGGTCTCCCTGAATTTTGCTACGTGCCGAGCATGTCCCGCCACGCTCAATAGCGATAGTTAATGGAGAAGGTCAACTTCTCAAAGGAGATTGTGCCGTCAGGCTCCAGAATAGCGCTACTCTTCATCACTCGGAGGATCATCGAGATTTCTCCAAGTTCTAGAGAGAACTTCTGTCCGTAACCCACTGCTTTGATTTCTCCCCATTCTTGTTTCGATGGGGCTAACATGACGGAACCCGTTTCCCCTTCTTTTACAATGTCGACGGCAACCCGTTGTACTAGCGTAGCCCGAGGTGATTGTTCTGAATCCAGACAGTCGAGATAGAGTCTATATCCTCCATCAATATTGAAGCACAGAGGTACATGGCCATGAACAGAAAACTGAACAAGACTGGATCCGATAGTTTTCCAGAACTCATCTCCGCGCCACCACGCTTTTTGTATCCACTCACTAACCCAGCACCAGTGGGGGTGGATACCAACTACGATGGTTACGTCGGTGATGACCTTCTTCTTTTGAAGGAGGATAGTACTTACTCTGGCGGCCTCCCAAAGTCTCTGCCAGAGTGGTTTTACACCTTCGGTGGATTGACAGTCTGAAGCTGACATTTTTACCTCCCTAATTTGCGCGCCTTTTCAGTCTCGCAAAATAGCCCTTGCGGGCTGGTTTTTGGGGAAGACCCCGGGTTCTTGGGAAGATTCCGGGGTCTCCCGACAGGCTCAATCGGGGACTTCGCCTAAGGTTCCCAGGGCCACCATTGGCCCGAGGATCCGCAGGTTCCCCTTTGGGGCCAGGAAGAGAACGGCGGCTGCAAAGCCGGCTATGGCCCAGCTCCAGTCGAGCTCAAGCCACAGGGGAACGCGCTCGTCTCGTGTCCCCTTAGGATCCAAGACAGGCAGCACCAGCTGCAACGCGTCTGGGGTCGTACTCGCCGTGACCTCCGGCGTTCCCCACCTCACGGCCCACGGAAGAGTGGGTTGCAACGTTAGCTTGTTCGCCATGACGTGGTCCCGGTCCAGGTCCCCCGAAACTTCGTGTCTTGGAGCCGCAGCACAAGCCAAAACCTCCTGGACTTTGCTAATCGGCAGGCTTATGGCCACCGACGCTGGCTTCGGGTCGGCTCCAGCTTCTAGGGTGACTATTATGCTCACCCTTGCTCTGCCGACCGGCGTCAACCTTACCGAGGCCTTTACCTCCCCAACGGTGGGCAAGATTACGAAAGGTACCATGTTTTCTCCTTCCTTGAAGGCGTGTTGACGTCAGCCACGCCTATACTACTGCCTCTTACTGCACTAGCAGCAGGGGGGTCCAGATGTAGCACTGGGCTCTACCAACCCAGCCTCTGGTAGGTGACCACCGTTCCTGTGTCGAGATCGGTGATCTCCGCCCAGACTTGAGCTGTGTCAAGGCCCTGTTTCTCCGCCAGTTCTCTGGCTTCCTCGATAGCACCTTCTTGTGAGGTGCTGTACCGAAGGAAAAACGGTGGGATTGGAACCCACCAAAGCCAACAAATCCGGCGGACCAGCCTGACACTAAACTTAGACTGTTGTACCATGCTTATCCTCCTTGTTCTAGAAGGCGTGTTGACGTCAGCCACGCCTTTCTTCCGTCAGTCGCCGCGTGTCTGGAAGTAGGTAGCCCTGATCTGCTGAAGGACCCTCGTATAACTCAGCAACCAGGGAATGACCAGCATCCCTGCCGGAACGGTCATGATTAAGCCCAAGACGACGGCGACAGCCACTGCAAACGCCAACGGAACCCCAGGGTTGAGGTCATAGATCATCGATGGTCACCTCCTTCTGAAATCGACATCGTGTAGAGCTGGCAGAATTCAGGGAGTGGCCGGCGTCGGAGTGGTGTCGTAGCATGCGACCACTTGCTTTACGGCCTGTATGCGCAGCTCTGAGAACACTCCTGGAATCGGGTTTTGCGCTTGAGCATCGTAGAGCTCGATGGCGATTCGGGCTGCCTGTACTAACACCTCTAGATCTTCCTGCGGAAAGCTCACCTTCACCTGTCGACGACGTAGGTCGTCAAGTATAAAGGCGTCGGGCTTCGCCGAGACTATTTTGAAGGTACCCCGGACACCATAGGCGACAGCTAAGACCTCTAGTAGATGCCGTTCTTTGGGTAACTTCATATCTGCCGGAAGATTCGGTCTCCTTTCAGACCGCTTCCAGTAATCCATGTGCCTTGCCGTCCACTTGGCCGCTTCGACCAGGGGCACGAGGTCAACAACCAGGACCTCGTGATCCGGCGCCGTTGCGGCCGGACTTTGCTGGTTGGGCAAATTAGCGATTTCCACGCACCACCAGCTTTGGAACACAAGCCCCAGAAACTCATAGAACCTCTGGTGACGGGCGATCCACCGGACAAACCGACTGGACCGCTCCATCTTCACCACGGTGAAACCCCACCGTTCTGCCGCCCTGAGACGGACGCCAGGTGTTATAACTTGCCCGAGCTTCATCTGTACGATAATCTCTTGGCAAGCCCATCCGTCTTTCCACACGTTGTCCCAGGGGAACGGGGACAGGAGATCAACGGTGAAGTTCCGGCCCTCATAGGGTCCGTATCCCTGTAGAGCTATTCTGACTTCCATGATCCACCTCCAAGAAAAGCGTGCTAAGCCTGGTCAACGGCCGCTGCCAAAGTCCTGGGTGTAGTATCCCCACACCCCTCCGGCCGCGTAACCTATGCCTATCTCTTTCCAATCGGGATAGAGAAGGTTCTCCTTGTGGCCGGGCGAGTGCATCCACCCGTCCACAATTGCCTCTGGCCGCAAGCCCAGCCCGCCGAGAAGCGTTATGTTCTTGCCTATGTTCTCGCTGACGTCCCCCCGATACCCACACTCGTAGGCTCGCTCCCGGACTGTCCGGCCGTCAAGACTGATATGCTCGAAGTACCCTTTGGCGGCCATGTCCTCGCTGTGGCGGCGGGCTGCACACCACAGCTCATTTGACCAGGCCAACTCAGCCAGGCCATGGGCTTTCCGCTGTTGGTTGGTGATTCGCCAAACCTCCAGCTCCGCCTTTGTCGGCCCGTCTTGTCCTTGTTTGACTTGCGGTTTCGGCGTGGCCAACTTAGCGGGAGTGGCGGTTGGGGCGGGCGTGGGAGTTGCTGCTGCCTGGCGCGCCTCTATCGGGCCGTACACGACCAGCCCCAAGATGGACCCCAGGATCAAAACGAATGCTAAAAATCTTCGCATCCGATCCTCCTTCAAGAGGAAGAACTAGTTCCCTTTTTTAAGGAGGGATTAAGGTGTCTTTAAGACCTACCGACCGAAGGCCCCCTCTCAAGGGCCTCCCAAGGGGTGGCAAAAAGCCAGCAAAGACAAAGCTGGTTTGCCAAAAAAAGAAGCAAAGGGTTGGGGTTGAAAACTGGAGTTGATTTGTGGGGAATCATATTCTTCAACGGGAGTTGAGATTATGATTAAAGATTGGAGAATGGTCGGGTAGGATTTTGGGAGTTTTGGAGGCGTTGGGTAGACGAAGAAATAAAGAAAGACGGAGAGGGTGAAAAGAGGAGATGTGGATGATGATGTAGATGGAAAGGAGGGTGAGAAACGATTGATTGGGGCTAGAAGAAACCACCAGTTCCTCATTTAACTGACAATCTCTTTTAGCCCCTCGTTTCTCTTTCCTCTCCAATCTTCCCACTTCTTCCTTTTCCCTCATTCTCTGCTCTTTTCTCTTTCACATCCACCCCTGCCTTGCCGGCTCGCCTCGCTGCGAAGCGGGCAGGCAGGTCGGAGGAGTCCCTTCGACAAGCTCAGGGCCACCATCCGAGGACGGTAGTTTTTAGCAATCCCTCCACCTCGGAGGAGCCGAAGTCGTTGCTTCGTCACCATCCGAGGTGTCTTGGCCTTTTTGCTTCTTCCACCTCGGAGGTGTTTTTACCTCCTTGGATTACCCATGGCTCCTAAACCAGCCAGCCTTTAAATATTTGGAGGGACTCCTTTTAATTGAAAATTTTGTTATATTACCCTCTCTCAATTTTTAAAGAGCAAATGACTTTACCGCGACAAAATCCCCGCATCCGGGGTCCTTCGCGGTTTAGGTCATAAAATTAGCGGCTATCTTTTCTCAAAACTAGTCAATGATAAGAAACAGCCGCATATATATTTTCTGCTTTTTGGGCAGCCCTAAACCACGTTGGGCCTAGGGTTTTTAAAAGCTTCCCCTGTATATATCATAAATTATAGGGCTTGTCAACCCTTCGACCCATTCGACTAACGCTCAGGGTCGTACTGAGTGAAATCGAAGTACGACTTCGCTCAGGGTTAACGCTCCGCGGTATGCCGTCGAAGCGTCAAGGTTACCCCTTTACAAAAGGAAAAAAGTTTGGTAGAATACAAAAAGTATCCTTTATCTTTAGATTTTCCGGTGTCCCAAAGAGGTTCCTCTTTTTAAAGGCTCCTGGAATCTAAGAGAAAGGCCAAAGTAGGAAGGAGGTGATTCCAGAATGCCATTTTCCGATCAAACATTAAAATGTAAAGATTGCGGTGCGGACTTTGTCTGGACCGAGGGCGAGCAGGAATTTTATGCCCAAAAAGGGTTTGCCAATGCTCCTACTCGCTGTCCGACCTGTCGTCAGTCAAGGAGAGAACAAAATATGTCCCAAAGGCAACCCCATAAGATAACTTGCGCCAAATGTGGCAAAGAAGATGAGGTTCCTTTTAAACCTACAGAAGGTAGGGAAGTTCTTTGCTCGGCTTGTTTCCAGGCAAAACGCGAAGCAGAAAAGATGGGGACTGCCCCCGAAACTACAGTAATGGAGGCTCCGCCTCAACCAGTTGAGGAAGTCAAGACAGAAAAACCACCTAAGAAGTAAAAAAGATCTAGGGGAGCTTGGGGGATTTGAGGGATTTGAGGAGTAACACAAGAAATAAAGGGCCGAAACCTTCTAAGAGAAGAAGAAAAATCTTAAGGCCCGAGGGTTTGTAGGTGGCCATAATTTCGTGTTCTCCCGAATTGATGGAAATGCCCATATAGAAGGGAAAGAGAATATACTTTTGGGCCGATTTGCCATCGACGGTAATTTGCCAATTGGGGTGATAGGTCATCTTGAAAAGGGCAAAACAGGATTGGCAGGAGTCATTCACCTTTATTTTGGCCGAATAGGCTTGGGCTTTAACGGTTTCTGAGGTAATCTCTCCTGATGGGGTGGCCGAAAGTGGAAATAGCGGCGAAGCGGCAAAGATGTTATAAACGCCCCCATTTTTCTTGTAGGTTACCTCATCAGTCATTTCTACCTTGGGCAAAGAAGAAAAGTTAGAGTCCTCTTTTAAAAAGATAAGAGGATGATTTTTTTGGGCTACGAGAGTTGATTGTTGCCATAGATGAACAAGGTTGACAAACTTTCGCTTGTCAGTTAGAACCCTCAAATTACTTCCTACTATATCAAAATATCCGGAAGTATTAACTTCATACACATTATAAGGACCGTAAGCGGTCTTTTTTTGGATAAACTTTGGAAAAGTAACATCTGACGGAGCAATAACATAGCGGATGTTATAGAGATTAAAATGTTCCGCCAGCCGTTCATCGAAATAGTTCTCATTATCAGAATTTGGCGACCAGGTTTCGGGAAGAAAGTCAACAACCGGGAAGCCCCGGACAGAGAGGGCCATGTATAAAGGGGTGTCGCCAATTTTAAACTGGTGGCCCCAATTTCCCGGCCGGCCGGCATAAATGCGGCCGGAAGGAGAATTTTTAAGATAATTTAAAAGATTGTTAAAGTCCTTTTCTCCATTTTTGAATACTTGGTTTTGTTCTTTGATCCAGAGAGTATTGTATTTGACATAGTCAAAAGTGCGGGGATAGACGAGAAAAATGGTAAGAAGAAGGATAAAAAAAGGAATAACACGAGAGCCTAATACCCGGAATTTAAGGCGCTCAATTCCGGGTATTTTGCGTAAGTCCTGACTTAAGAGAAAAGAAAGGCCCAAAGGAGCCAAAAATAGGGCAGAGAGATGGAGACCGTTTATGAAGCGGTGAAGATGATAATCCTCCATGCCGGGGATGAAATTAAAAATTGGACCCCAGGTTTTCCGGCCAAAGAAAAGTAAGAACCAGAAGGGGAAAAGAAGAGAAAGAGGGAGCAGAGGGCCCTGATTTTTGTTTAAAGCAAAAAAGAAGCCGACCAAGGTTAAGATGGTAAAAACCGGGAGTCGGCCAAAATCCATTAAGGTTCCGTCTAAAAATTGATTGATAATTTCTTTAGCGCCAAATGAGTCAAACTTCCAGATTGGGTCCCAAAAAGAAACAAGATGATACTCATTATTTAAAAATAAAGGCACGAGCCAGTAAGAAAGGAAGAAAAAAGTGGCAGCAAGAATCAGAAAGAGGCGGAGTCCTCGGTTTATGACGGCCCGGAGGTTAAGATTGATAAAGATAAAAGGCAAGGTTGAGAGGACAGCGATATAGCCGGTGCCAAGATGAAAGGAAATAGTTAAGAAAAGAAAAAAGACGGAAAGAGGGAAGTCAAAGTTTGAGCGGGCGCTTTGGTCGGCCTGTCGAGGTGAAGGAATCTGCAATTTCCTCCACCATCCGAGGAGTGCTTCGCACACCTCGGAGGTGTCTTTATCGCGCCAGGCCTCCCCGCGCCTATTTCCTGGGTCTTTGGTAGTGTTTTCCCTCTTCAATGTTCGGTAGACAAAGGCTAAAGCCAGGGGTAAGAGGGCAAAAGAAAAAAGCTGGCTTGAAAGGCCGTAGCCTCGCCAAAGAAAGCTGGTTATGTCCATGCCGTAAAGGCCATCGGTTGAAAGGTGGGTCGAAAGCAAAGCAGCAATGGCGGCCTGCCATTTTGAAAAGCCAAAGAGACGAAAGGCAAGAAAGATAGAGAGAGGGAAGAAAGAAAGAACAAGATATTTTATTAAATTAAAATAAGAATAAAGACCAGGGGAAAAGGGATTTGGGGGATTTGAGGGGTTTGAGGGGAGGAACGAAAGAATTGGGCTAAATAGTTTATAAGAGGAGACAATCAGAAGTTGGGGGAGGTGGGAATAGTAAAAGGGCAAAGGATAGCCCTCGGCCCACTCCGAGTTCCAATGGTCAAGAAGGGCGCTTAAACAGTGGGGAAGTTGGAAGAGAGAAATGGGAAAGTGGGATCGGCAGTTTTCCTCCCAGGTTTTCTCCATTCTGTTTATCATCCCGAAAGCAAAAATATTGTCGTTGGGGTCGGAGAGAATGGTTGTTTCAGGATAGAAAAGATAGAGATTCAAAAGGATAGAGAAGATTAAAATAGCGTAGGGTAGATAACGACGCATAAAAAACAAAAAATACAAATTACAAATCCCAAATTACAAATAAATACCAAAATCCAAATTACAGATAAATACCAAATTTCAAATTACAATCCGCCATCCGCCAACCGGCGGAGCGGACCAAATTTCAAATTCCAAACAGTTTGAAAATTGAAATTTAAGCATTGGAGCTTATTTGGAAATTGGTGCTTGTAATTTGGAATTTTTTTCATTTTATTAGTATTGGATTTAGCCAGTCGGTGTGGTCGTCACGGTTGCCATCACCGGCGTCCTCCGTTACCAGTCTTAGATTTTTAACTCCCAAAAGATCAACCTCAGCGTGTTTTGGCAGGTCAAATCGGCCCATTGTCTTTGAGGCAAAAAGGAGCTTGTCGTCGCCGTAGATTTTAAAGACGGCCGAACTTTCGGTTCCGGCCTCGGTATCGATTCCGAAGTCGGTAGTCAATTTTTTAAATTTCCCCCCAAGATTATAGACAATCTCTGAGTTGGCATGAGTGCCTAAGCCTTTTCGATAGAAAAAATATTGAACGGAAAGCCTGGTCCAGTTTTTTGGGCTAAAGCTTGAGTTAACCGCCTGATTATACTGCAAAGTGCCAAAACCCTGACTAGCATATAAGTGCGTAAGAGAGGTAAGAGGAACCTGGCCACCAAGGTAGTTTAAATTTAAAAAGACCAAGGCTAAAATGGGGAAAGCGAAAGAACAAAGAGAAAGAATGGCGAAAGGAGAAAAGGGGAGGGAAAGACGGGAAACTACATGAAAAATTAAAAAAGCCAAAAGAAGCATATTAACAAAAGAAACACCAATGGTTAGCGCTTTTATATTAAGACTGCTAAGAAGAGGCAGGCCGTATTGGGGATAGAAGGTAACCAGGCCGTTATGGACATTATAAAAAGCAGTCAGGGAAAGAAGAAGGAAAAAGAAAATCTGAATCCATTGGCGACGGGTCCTGCCAGCCGTTTTCCCCCGTCCGACGTCCTCGGCCTTCGCGGGCATCGGTATTTCGGATGGCTTCTGGAACTCTGGCGAAGTCCTGCGGGTGGTCGACGGGGGTTCCCCTACGGCTGTCACCCGTCGCCAATAATTCCAAATCACCTCGTGCCAGGCCTCCCCGCGCCGATTCTCTGTGCGGGTTACCCGTCGATTAACAAAATAAGGAAGAAGAAGAATCATGTAGGGAATAGCCGGGAAGATATAGCGCTCGTGAGATTGGGTCAAAAGATTAAAAAATGCCAGGACGGCTAAAAGTGAGGAAAGCAACAAGTTTTTAAAAGTCGCCTCTTTTAAAATAAGAAGGAGGGAAAGAAAATAGGCGGAGGAGAAAAGAATAAGACCTAAGGTTTTGGCATTGACAATTCCAAACGTCAGGATTTTGTCCGAGGAGGCCATACCAGCCCCGCCCGCCACAATCCACCAAAGGTTATAGGCATTTAAGGAAAGATAGGGAAACCAGTCGGCATTTTGCGTCATAAGATAGATGACCCATTTCATGTTGCCGGTCAGGAAAAATTCTATGGTTAGGATAAAAAAGGCTAAAGTGGAAATAGCCAAGCCTTGGAAAAGAACTTTGCAACCGAAGCGTCTTAGAATAAAAAGATAGAAAATGGGGATATAAATAATATTTTGAAGTTTCAAAAGAAAACCGGCGGTAAAGATGGCGCAAGAAAGAAGCGGACGATTTTTGAAAAGAAAAAAGAGTGAGAGGAGAAAAACAGCCACGCCCAGACTATCGACTTGACCCCAGATGCTTCCGTCTAAAATAGGCAGGGGGTGGAAAAGATAGAGAGAGGCAAGGAGGAGGGGGAATAGTTGGATAGTGTTTATGGGCGACGGGGAGGCGCTTGGGTCGGCCTGTCGGTTCGGCGAGTCTTCGAACAGCATTGGCGACGGGTCCTGCCAGCCGTTTTCCCCCGTCCGACGTCCTCGGCCTTCGCGGGCTTCTGTTTCTTGGTTAGCAACGGGAAAGTCTGGCGAAGTCCTGCGGGCGGTCGCTGGGGGTCCCCCTACGGCTGTCACCCGTCGCCAATGATTCCAAATCGCCTCACGCCAGGTCCCCCCGCGCCGATTCTCGACCGGCTTCGCGCCTTGCAAAAAAAGACTAGAGATTCTATAGATAAGATAGGCAATAGCGAGGTCGCAAATGATTGACGGAATTTTAGCTAGAAAGAGAAAGAGGAAATTTGCCTCGTTCCAGTACTGTCCGAAGTTGTAGGGATTGGCAAAAAGACGATAGAGTTTTCCCATAAGAAGAAGGACATAACCAAAGGCAGGGGGATAGTTAAAATTGGTATTTTGGGCCAGCCAAACGACTCCTTTATCGCTGGCGGCCAGGCTCCAGGACTTCCAATAGGCGACATCAGCGACAAAGCCGGGATTGCCGATAAAAAGGAAACGAATGGCAAGACAAAGAAAAAGAAAGAGAAAAAGACGACGAGTCATAAGTTAAATCTCAAATTACAAATAAGCTCTAATTTTCATTGAATTTCTAATTTCTTATTTTACCAGAAGTACCTGGTGTTAGAAAAGGGAAAGTGATAAAGTTAGAAAGTCCATAAAGTCCATAAAGTAGAAAGTTAGGAAGTTTTAAAGTAGAAAGTTTGAGTTTGAAGGTCTAAATGAAAGATTATGGGGTGGGGGTTAGGGGAATGTATTTGACGCTGTCGACAATTCGGTCAAAGACGGTTGGGTCCATAAGGCCATTGGCAAGATGAAGCATAAGATCGTTGCGGCCGGGAACTTCAAGGAAGACATTAATATTGGGAACTTGGTCGGCCCAGTTAAGATAGTTCGCTTTATATCCAT
>Ga0315289_10008666_pt1 | contig 14680 bp, 11 predicted proteins | sample YL17G11_40_MG_FD_203452 | JGI IMG/M metagenome (GOLD analysis project Ga0315289, IMG submission 203452) | Sediment microbial communities from Yellowstone Lake, YNP, Wyoming, USA - YL17G11_40 | ecosystem: Environmental > Aquatic > Freshwater > Lake > Sediment | place: USA: Wyoming | collected...
GAGGGGGGGAGAGGAGTGAGGGGCGTGCATGGCGGGAGAAACCGTTCTTAGGGGAGCAGGTTGTGTGCGAGGGCGGCGCGCCCGGCAAGCGCGAGCGCGAGCGCGATGCGGGTCGGGGGCCGCGCCTGGGGGAAGAAGAGCGAGCCTTCCCCTCTGTCAATCTCCCCTCGAGGGCATGCCAAGCACACGCAGCAAGGCCGCAGGCTGCAGTCGGCTGGGCGGCACCCGCTGGGGTCTCCCTCTCTGGCGTGTGGGGCCGGGTCTCTCGACCTCGTCCCATTCCGCCTCTCCCCTTCCTCCCCCCCCGCACGCACAAACTCGAAGCCGAGCGTGACGATGAGGAAGAACGCGAAGACGGCGGCCAGGAACAGGGCGGGCGTCTCCAGGATGGACAAGCCGCCGCCGCCGCCGCCGCCGCCGCCGGACATGATATATGGCGCAGGGTTGGTGAAGGAAAAAGGGATGTGGGAGCCAGACCTCCCCGGGCGAGAAAGGCCTCTTTTCAACCGCCTCTCTTTTCTCTCTCTCTCACACTGCTTTCCCCCCCCGCGCCCTCCTTTGCTTCCTTCCCTCAACCTTCCTCCCACACCCTCGACCATGAAGACCACCCTCGCCGCCCTCGCCCTGGCCGCCGCGGTTGCGGGTGCCCAGGTACACACGGAATAGGAGAGCAAGAGAGCGGCACGCATGCAGAGGCAGGGGACACGCCGCCTCCTCCGCCCCAACGCCACACCCACACACCCGTCCCTCCCGCATGCACCTCCACCCTCCGGCTGGGCCTCTGGTGGCGTTGGGCCTAAACCCAGCACGTCAGAATGGGAAAGAAGGGCGGGCTGCGGCGCCGGCCAGGGACGTTTGCGGCCTGTGTCGCAGTCTCCAAGGAAGAGGACACCGCCTCCACTGACACGGCCTTCCACCTCCTTCTCCTCCTCTCAAACACTGTTCATTACACAGGCCGGGATCACCGTCACCAAGGTGCGTGGTTCGGACGGGCGTTGGTTGGGGTTGTTCAGCGTCGTGCGGGGCGCATTGCGTTTGGCGCAAGAAAAACCGCGCGGACCCACCAAAAATGCTCATTTCATCTCTCTCACGCGTCTTTCCCCGTCTCTCCTTCCACCCACTCCTTCCAGCCCGACATCATGGAGAAGATGTTCGACAAGGCCGTCCCGGAGAAGGTGTTCCCGGACCTGCCGCAGGTATGGGGGAAGGGAGAGAGAGAAAGGAGGGGGCTGGGGGCTCGCTCTCTCCTCCAGCTGTCCGCGCCCACCCATTGCGCCCCTCGCTCTCCCTCTCACCTCTCTTCCCCTCCTCTCCCTCCTCCCCCTCTTCCATTGCGCAGAAGGTCAACGCGTCCGTGACCTTCAAGACCATCACCATCCCCAAGGTAAGGAGGAAGAGAGAGACACAAAAATTGAATGGAGAGAGAAAGGAGAGAGGGAGAGGCGCGCTCCCACTATCCACCCCCCTTTGCTCACCTGTTTTTTTCATTTATCCCGCCCTCTCTTCATTTTCTCGTATCTCTTCACAGGTCATCCCGGACTTCCACCAGATCGAGCGGGACCTGATCGAGAAGGTGGACATCATGAAGCCGGACGTGGAGCTGCCCAAGGAGCTGCCGGAGCCGCACCACGAGAAGAAGCTGGTGAGAGAGAGTGTGGGTGGAGGGGTGGAGGGGGGGGGGGGGGGGGGGGGGGAGACTGACTGGGGGTGCCTTCTCATCTCTCCCTTTTTTTTTGCCGTCGTCCTCCTCTCACTCCACACAACCCCGGTCCCCTCCCCCGCCCCTCCCCTCCACAACCCCAGAACGAGGTCCTCGCCGCCCTCAAGGTCATCTCCGAGAAGAAGCTGGCGGACTCCGGCCCCGGCAAGTTCTACAACATCGACCCGGAGATCACCAAGGTGTACGCGCGGGTCAAGAATGACACGGACGCCAAGTACAAGGTCCAGGGCAAGAAGGTGGAGGACTTCCTCACCAAGTCGATCAAGAACACCAAGACGATCGTCATCGACACCAAGTACCCCAACAAGGTGAGGAGAAAGAGAGTGGGGAGAGAGAGCGTGGGTGGTCGTTGTGTGTGCCTGTCTTTTTCTCAACCACACACCCGCACTTTCTCCCCACAAAATTCTCACCCTCCTCCTTTCCCCACCCACCCCCTCGCATCAGACCGCCCTCACGTCCCAGGTGCACGCCGCCGTGGACGGCCTGAAGGCCAACCTGGAGAACCCCATGATCGAGAAGAAGAACTGAGGAGGAAATGCGGTGCGTGTTGTGTGTCGTCGGGTTCCCCACCTTTCTTCTTTAGTGAGAAATGTGAAGGGGTTGAGAGGGGGAGAGAGAGAGAGAGCCTCCGCCGCCCCGCTATGGTGTGAGAGAGTGTGCGTGATGTGCGTGTGTGTGTGTGTGTGAATTGTGTGCGTGTGCCGCGCTCTTTTGGCGCGTGTTGTTTGTAAAGACCCGCGGGCCAAAAGCGCGCCCCGCGCCCCAGGCGAATAAAGCAAAAACGAAAAATGAGGAGGTCGAGAGAGAGAGTTGCAGCACTCCCCGACTCACTCTCTCTCTCTCTTCATCACTTTGTGGGCGAGTGCGTGCGGAGGGGAAAGCGCCGCCTCGCTTCACCTCTCGCACACCCATCCCAGAATGGGCAGCTTCCCCACCACCCTGGTCGCCGCGCTGGGCGGTGAGTTACTGAGTGTAAGGAGATTCGGCGGCAGCAAAGGCGCCCCATTCGTTTTCTTTTTGCTCGTCCTCTTTCTCTCCCGCCTACTGGGCCCCTGCCGACGGCCCATCTCGCGTGCCGTGTATTGCGCACCGTGCTGGCCTGACCTCGCCCAGTGCGGCCCCTGGACAAAAAAAAAAATACTGCCGCCCCCTTTTCTTGGGGTCTGCCACGCGTTCTCTCCTCTTCCATCCACGCCCGGCAGTCTCAACCCCCGACCTCATTCTTCCTCGCTCCCTCTCTCCCTCCCTGCCCCTCATGCAACACAGGTTACCTCTTCACCTACTACAACGCCAAGGTGACCGAGGAGCGCAAGGCCCGTATCGAGCGGTGCAATGCCCAGGTGCGCGACCTGTACGGCCCCCTGCTGGCGACCGTCAACGCGACGCGTGCAGCGTACGCGGCCATGGTGCGCCAGGCGAGTCCCGACGGGACGGCGGGCGGGTTTGTCGCGGCTGCCCGGGCCCGCCCCGAGGGGCGGGAGGGCCACGTCTACCGGACCTGGATGCGGGACGTGTTGCAGCCCCTGAACGAGAAGGCGGCGGCCATCGTGGTGGACCACGCGGACCTGTTGGAGGAGGCCGCCATGCCGCCCGGCCTCCTGCAGCTCGTCGCGCACGTCTCGGCCAACCGGGTCGTCCTGGCCCGGTGGGAGGCGGGCGACCTCGGGGAACAGTCCGCCATCACCTACCCGGACACCCTGCACGGGTGGGTGGAGGCCGAGTTCGCGGGCGTCAAGGCGCGGCAGGCGGGGCTGCTCGGGGTGAAACCGCCGCCCGCCCTGGTCGAGAAGCAGCAGCAGCAGCAGAGGAGGAGGAGGGAGGAGGGCGTGGGCGTGGCTGCTGAGCCCGCCCCGGCCAGCTCAGCGGCGGGCAACCTGGTGGCGGGCTGGTTTGGGTGGGGTGGCAGTGACGGTGGCGAGGGCGGGCCGGGCACGCCGCCGCCGCAGGCAAGGCCGAGGCTCTGAATTTTGAATTGCAAACAAATGATTGAAAAAAATGATCTGCTTTTGTTTTTGTTTTTGCTACACACATACTTCTATCCCTCTTCTTGCTTCCGGAATTTGGCGATGAAGAAGCCGATAGTGTCCCCGCCCGCGAGGCCGGGCGACGCTGGGTTGAAGCGGCGGACCAAGGCCGCGGCCGCGGCGTCAGGTAACCATTGCTCGCCCGCCCCTCCGCCTCCCACCGCAGGTCCGGACCCGACCAGCCCGGGCCCGCCCAGGCGCACGCGCCCGTCCCCACCCACGGGGCTCGCATCTACCAGGGTGAGGCAAGAAAAGGCCGCCAGGGCAAAGGCCACCACGCCCTCGTTCTCAGCGGGCGCGATGGAGCAGGTGGAGTAGACCAGGGTGCCGCCCGCGGCCAGGGCGGCCACAGCCTGCCTGAAGAGGGCCCGCTGGTAAGAGGCCGCCCGGGACACGTCGGCCGCGGTGGTGGGCTGGGCGAGGCGGGGGCGGAGGCCAAGGCCGGTGCAGGGCGCGTCCAGGAGGACGTGGGTGAAGCGGGCGGGGGCGGCCAGGGCGGCGGCGGCGAGGGCAGCCGCGGCTGGGGAAGGGTGCTGGGAGGTCGGGGGGGCGCCCCCGCGCCTCTCTCTGCCCGCCGCCGGCCCCACGCCGGCAGAGACATCCAGCCCCGCCGCCGCCGCGTCCGCCGCAGCCTTGGCGGACAGGCGCTGGCCGGAGGATGCGGCCAGGGCGGCCTTGCGCTGGGCGCGGGCCAGGGCGCGCGGGTTGTTGGGAGGCGGCGCAGCAGCGGCGGCCGCCCAAGGTCGCCGCTTTGGGTCTGGCAGCACCACCCTCCCGCCCTCCCCTCCTCCTCCTCCACCAAAGAGCCGCGTCGCGTCCGCCCGCACCGCCACCAGCACGTCGCCCACGCCCGCCTCCACCGCCAACGCCTCAAGGCGGGCCAGGCGCGGCCTGGACTTGTCCAAAGCGACGACGACGCCCCTTCCACGCAGAGCGGCCGCCAGCGCCGTCGCTTTCGCGCCTGGGGCCGCGCACATGTCGAGGACCACGCCTCCCTCCACCACGCCGACCGCCGCCGCCGCGCAGCAGGAGGCCAGGTGCTGGACGATGCCGGCCCCGCGAGGCACCCAGGCGGCCGCGGAGGGGGCGGGGTGGACGCGGTGGGTGAGATGGACCGCCGGGCCGGTGCCGCCGCGGCCAAAGAGGGCCGCCCGGGGCTGGACCAGCTCGCCCGTCCCCAGAAACACCGGCGCCAGGCGTGCCGCCGCGCCCGCGTCCGCCACCACGCACCCGCGCGTCATGCCCGGCGGGCCTCCCTTGGGCGAGGTCACGGCGCGCACGGCGACGGCGTCCCCCGCGCACAGGCCGGGCGTGGTAGCGAGCACGCCCGGCGCAAATGGCGGCGCGCCCAGCAGCACGGCCTCGCCCGCCGCCCGGGACACGATGACGACGCCCGCCGTCGGCGGCGGCGGGGGCGGGGGGTCGGGCCCGTGTGGTGGCGCTCCTTGATTCGCCCTGATGAGGGCGACTCCCGGGAGGGACGGCAGGGGCGCGGCGGAGAAGGCGGCGCCCTCCCCGCTGGCCGCGCCCGCCGCGGCCAGCAGGGCGGTGAGCTCTCCCCCCGTGACCGGCCCCGGCGCCGCCGTCGACCGCACGCAGGTCGCGGCGGGCGGGACGGCCAGGGCGGCCTTCATGGCCGCCCAGGCGGGCGGGCCGAAGCAGGTGGAAAGGTAGGCCTCGAGCGGCGGGTCCCAGGCCGGGCACGGCCGCTGCTCGCCCTCCCCCCGCGGAAGCGCGCCGCCCGAGGCCGACGACGACGGGCGTCGCACGGCGCCCGCCGCCGCACCGGCCGCCTCTCCTCCCCTTCGCCGCCGCCTGGAGAAGGGGATGCCCATTTTATCTGGTGTAGGTATGTGCTAGCACACAATGACCTGGCTGTGTCTATTTATTTGGTGACCCGGAATTGAAGTCGATCCGGGCCCCCTCATCTGCCCGGGGACAATGGGCAAAAGAGAGACAGTGCTGGCCCCCGACGGTTGCTCGAGTGAAGATGAGCCACAAATACGCACTTGTTATCGGTTTTTCGCTCACGGTTGTGCCCAAGCGCACACCCTCCCGCACCACAGCTCGCGCATGGACGGCCTGCCCCACCAGGCGGCCGGTCACGCAACAGCAGCACACCCTCAGCAGCATCAGCCGCCCGCGCCGCCTCCCGTGTCCGACTCGCCACCCCGCCGCGCCGGCGCCGACCCTGCCGACACTGCTGGCCACTCCCGAGCCCCGACCTGTCCCGACAGCCCAGGCGACGACGCGCCAACCACGACCGGCAAGCCGATCGGCCTGGTCTTCAGTAGCGTAACCATGGTGAGAGAGAGAGATGGAGAAGAAGTAGGGGTGGACGCGTGCGGCCGATTCAGGAGAGGCGAGACGAGGGGGCCGAGAAGAGGGGGGCGAGCGCGTTTGGGCGGTGCAGCTCTATCTTTGGCTGCAGTAGCCCCGCGCCTTGCCCTCTCTTTGTTGTGCACACCAAAGCGTGGTGCTTGGGTCCTTAAGAGTATGGCTCGGGGCAATGTGCGGAAGGCCGAAGGACTCTGCGAGCCCCGCGGGAGAGAACCGGCGAGTCGGGGCTCGTTCGCCCGCCCCCTCGCATCTCGACCCACCCCTCTCTTCTTCATCCTCACCCTCACCCCACCGCGCGCACTGCACACTTTCTTCCACAGGACGACCCGTCCATCCTCGCTCCCCCCCACCCCCACCCCCACCGGCCCAACTCGCGGACCTCAGGCGCCGGCGGGTGGTGGGACGGTGAAGGGCCGCCGGAGGTTGCGGCTGGCGGCGGCAGCGGCGCGCCCCCCCCCGCGGCTGCCGCCCGCTCCCCGCCGGGCCTGCACGCCCTGGTCGCGCCCGGCACGGCGGGCGGCGGTGGCGGCGGTAGCAGTGGCAGGGGTGGCGGGAACACGCACCCCGCCGCGCCGCCTGCCGCCGCCACCCCGGCCGCCGGCGCGGGCTCCGGCGGCGGCGGCGCCGCCCACGCCGCCCCCACCCCGGGGGGCTCCTGCCACGGCCTCACCCCGCCCCCCTGCGCCCCGCCCTCCGCCGTCTACGGCGACCTGTCCGACTTTCTGCGCTCCCTGTCCTGGTGGTGGCGGGCGGAGGACCCGGCCGCCCAGGCGTACGCGGCGCGGCGCCTGCAGGCGGCCGCCCTGGACGCGGGCCACGCGCGCCTGCTTGCCTCGATGGCGGGCGCGCTCCGCTTTCTGGTCCACACCATGCAGCTGGATTACAGCCCCGGCCGGGAGCCGGCCAAGGCCGCGGCCGCTCGGGCGCTGGCCAACGTGGCCTTCCACGGGGCGGACGCCCGGCGGGCGGTGGGCGGGGCAGGCGCGGTGGCGGCCGCGATCGCGCTGCTGGCGGCCGCGGACGACCCCGCCCGGGAGGCGGCGGCCGGCCTCCTGGCCAACCTGGCGGCCGACCCCGCGCTGCTGGCGGACGCGTCGGCCCGGGGCGCGCCCGCCGCCTTGGTCTCCATCCTGCGGTCCGGCACGGCGGGCGGCGTGGAGGAGGCCCTCGCCTTTCTGTTCCTGGACGCGGCCCGGGGGCCCGACCGGGCGGGCTTCCTCGCCTCCCTGGGCGTGCTCCCCCTCGCCGTGCGGTCCCTCTCCCGGGCGGCGTCGCCCCTCTCCCCGCGCGGCGTCTGGCTGGTGGGCCTGCTCTGGGCGGCCGCCATCCCCTCCCCCGACCGCACGGTCCAGCACGAGCTGGCCAAGGTGACGCCGCTGCTCGTCCACATGGCGGGCGGGGCCGTGCGCGGCGGCGGCGGCGGCGGCAGCGCCTCCCCCTCCCCCGCGGGCGGACCGCCTGGCGGTGGTGGCCGCGGCGGCGGCGGCGCCGGCCCGCCCGACGCCGTCATGCTGGCCGACGGTGCGGCGGGTTCGGGAGCCGCCACGCCCGCCCCGCCCGACGGCGCCGACGCGGCGGCGGACGCGGCGGCCGTGCTGTTGGCGGAATACACGACGGCCGGGGAGGCAAACGCCCTCCACGCCAAGCGGGCGGGCGCGGAACCGCTCTTTGCGGCCATCCACGCCGCCCGGCCGGCGGGGACGCCGGTGTGGGGGGCGGCCTTGGGCGCGCTGCTGGCGTTGGGCGGGGAGGACCCGTACCCGCCCGAGTGAGTGAGAAAAGTGTGTGTGTGGGGTGGGGGGGGTCGGAAAAGGCGGGGCGCGCGCCCCTCTGTTTTCTGCGCGCGCTCACTCCCCGCACAGGCAAAGGCAGAAATGCTGCTCTACCTGACCGTGTGCGCGCGATTGCGCAGCGGCAAGGGGGCGGGCGAAACCGTCCCCGCGCAAAAAATAAAAAAATGCGGAAAGGTTGGGAGGTTGTTCGACAATCGACCCCCATTTCATTTTTTCTCTTTATAAACAGGGCCACAAAGCCTCCCCCTCCGCCCACAGTTTGAGTGGCGTTTGCGCCCCTGTTATATCCCCCATGGAGTGTGTGCTGTGTGCCTGTGAACAAAGTGCCCCTCCAACAAGCTGGGCTGCCTACCCCCCCCCCCCCCCCCTCCACACCCAATCGCCGCGCGCGTGGGAAAGAAATGTAGACGGAAAAATATACAAAAAAACAACACCTCACTCTCCATCCATCGCTCTCCGCCCACCTCTCCTCTCAAAAACCATGCGCTCTTACACCCTGTTCACCCTGGTTGCCCTTTGCCTGGCCCTGCTAACCATGTATCCCGCCGAAGGTGTGCCAGGAAGAAGGGGGGTGGGGTCAGCCAGCGAGCGAGGAGCAAGGCACCCCGCGAAAAACACAAAACACACAACACACAACACACAACAAACCAGCCTCGTTGCGCGCCCTGAAGCAGGGCTGGCAGCGCGGTGGCTGCCAGTCACCGCGCTGCCAGCCCGTCCCCTGGTGGGCCCAGCAAAGGCCGGGTGGTGGCAGCAGCTCGGCAGCCGCGGCCGCCGCGGCGGGGGGCGGTGGCGGCCGTGGTGGTGGCGGCTCGGCCGCCTCCAGCGCCGCCGCGGCGGGCGGTGGCGGGCGCGGCGGCGGCGGGTCAGCCGCCTCCAGCGCCGCCGCGGCGGGCGGTGGTGGGCGCGGCGGCGGCGGGTTAGCCGCCTCCAGTGCAGCCGCGGCGGGCGGTGGCGGGCGCGGCGGCGGGTCAGCCGCATCGTCCGCGGCGGCGGCGGGCCGTTGAAAAGTGGAATGATCGGGAGGAGACGGCCGCGCGCGCGCGCGCGCGCGCGCAGCCGCCGCCTCCTCCTTCGCCTTATTGCCTGCGTTCCCCTTTTGCCCGCCCTCAACTACTACGACCCCCGTCCGTGCTGTCCCCAGTGCGCGCGCGCCCTGCCTTGCTTTGCTTTTCCATGTTTTTTTTTTTTTTTTTTTTTTTTTTTTTGTATTTTTTTAAGAAAAAAAAAGAAAAAGCCAACTGCCCAACTCCTCTTCTGACCTCAAAGCACGCTATCCGTGCCGCCCGCCCTCATCCGCCGCTCCCCGTTGGCCTGCCACCCACACCAGGGCCACCACCCGCCCGCTCCCGCCGCTCCGCCCACCTCCTCTTGCGCGCACACTCGCTCATGGCCAGCTCCGACTTCAAGAAAAAGAGTCCGAACGCGGGGGTGGCCACCAGGGCGGCCCGGCCGGAAGGGCCAAGCGCCGCCCGGAACCCAGGCGACAGGCGGGCCGCGCCAAAGACGGCGGCGCCGGCCAGGGCGGCGCCAATCGCGGCAGACAGGACACCCGCCTCCAGGGCAGCCCGCACGCACTCGTTCTGGCCGCCCATGACGAGGGCAGACTCGGCGGGCGGGGCGGGTGAAGGCTGAGGAGGCATGACGCTCTCTCTCTCACTCTCCTCTTTGTACACGCGCAGCAGGAAGGGTGCCGCGTGTCCAGGGTCTCAGCCCGCACACGTGGCGCTCCCGAGAGGGTGGTCGGGCACAGACCGGGAAGAGAGAGCAACGCGCGCTAAAAAAGAGAGAAGTGGGCGGGCAACACTGATGCCTCACTTTCTCCTTCTCTTTCCTGTCGCGCCGCCGCCTCCGCCGCCGCGCCGCATGACGACCATCGCCCGCAACCGCCTCTCCGAGGAGCGCAAGGCCTGGCGCAAGGACAAGCCGTTTGGATTTTTCGCCCGGCCAGAGTCCAAGCCGGACGGGTAAGGAGGGAGGAGGGAGGAGAGGAGAGCGCGAGCGGCGCGCTCTTTAACCCCGCCCTCTCTCACCTCTCATCTCATCTCATCTCTCACCTCTCCATAGCTCCGTCGACCTCCTCACCTGGTCCTGCGGCATCCCGGGCAAGCCCGACACCGACTGGGCGGGCGGATACTACCCGCTGACGATGGAATTTTCGGAGGAGTACCCGTCCAAGCCGCCAAAGGTAAAAAAGCGAGACGAAAAAAAAATGGAGAGAAGGCGGGCGCGTTCTGGGGAAGGGAGAAAAGCGTGTGCGGTGTGTGTGTTGTGCGCGCCTCGGCCTGCGCGAGCCGGCTGATGAGCATGCGAACCCCTTGGAAACACCTCCTGGCATCTCTCTCTGGAAATGCACCCCCCCAGGGCGGCGGGCTGAAGAGAGACGGGCGTGCACGCTCGCTCCCAACCTCACCCTCACCATTTTCTTCTCTCCTTTCTCCCCAGGTCAAATTCCCGGCCGGCTTCTTCCACCCCAACGTGTACCCCTCCGGCACGGTCTGCCTGTCCATCCTGAACGAGGAGGAGGGGTGGCGGCCCTCCATCACGGTCCGCTCCATCCTGCTGGGCATCCAAGACTTGCTGGACACGCCCAATGAAGGGTCGCCCGCCCAGTCCGATGCCTACGTCCTGTTCACGCAGCAGCTGACGGAGTACCGGCGCCGGGTGCGGGCGCAGGCGGGGCGGTACCCGCCGCCGTCGTGACGGGGAGGGAAGGAGGGGTCGGGGGGCCGTGAGTGCACTTGCGTTAGCTTGGTGGGAGAGAGAGAGAGAGAGAATGACAAAAAAAGGTCCCAGCAGGTCGTTCGTACGCCTCCCTCCAACAACACACACGCACACGATTTTAGAAATAAACAAAACAAAACACACACGCCATCATCATCATCATAACCTGCTCTCCCTCCCCTCTCCAAAACACAGCAGGGGTTTTTCGCATGCCCTCAGTGGTGCAGCCCGTAGCTGCCGCCGCCGCCCCGCCGGCCGCCCGCCCACCCGGCCGCGGCGGCCGAGACGGGGGTCAGGGAGCCGCCAGCGCCAGCGCCCGGCCCATCGCCGCGTCCGATCGCGGGGCCCCGGCCCGCCGGCGTGACGGGGCGGGAGCGCCCGCCCGCGCCGGGGGTGGCCGGGCGGGACCCGCCGGCCGTAACCCGCAGCGCCCACCCGGGCGCCCGCCCGAGGCCCTTGCGCTTGAACGGCGCGTCCTCCGCGTCCAGGGACGCCGCCAGCGTGGACGCCACCACGACGCCGTCCGCGCCCGCCGCCGTCGTCCAGGCGGGCAGGGGCGGATCAGCAGCAGCAGCAGCCACGGCGTGGAGGTCACGCACCTCCCACGCGCGCTGCTGGGCGGCGGCCGCAGCCTTTCTCGCCCGCCGCTCCCGTCTGGAGGGGGTAATGGCCGCGGCCGGCGGGGAGGGCGCGCGGGCGCCGCAGGCAAACAGAGAGAGGAAGGCGGTGGCGAGGCGGCCACCCGGGGGTTTGGAGCGGGCAGCGGTGGTGGAGGAGGAGGAGGGTGGGGCGACCGCAGGCGCGGGCGCGGCCGCCGCCGCCGGGGCAGGAGGCCGAGGTTGCAGCGCGGGCGCCGCGGGAAGGGCGGCGGCCACCACCGCCCCCGCCGCCCCCGCCCCCGCCGCCGCCGCCGCCGCTGCCGCCGCTGCCCGCTCAGCAACCGCCACCGCCGCCGCCGCGGCCGCCTCCGCAAAGCCGGGCCGCCAGGAGTCGCCCGACGCGCGCAGGCTGGCGGCGGCCTCGCAGGCGGCCGCCGGGGCTGCCGCATCCAGGGCCGGGCCCGCCGCCGGTCGAGCGCCCACCCGGCCGCGGGCCGCCCTGCCCAGCGGGCCCGGCGTCGGCGAGGCCTGGGGCTCAGCTGCAGGAGATGCACCACCCGCGCGCGCCCCGCTGCTGCTGCGCCGCAGGGCAGAGGGGGTGACGCTCCCGAAGCCCGCCTGGGCGACGGCCACCACGCCCGGGGACGGCGGCGGCGAGTGCGTGACAAGCCAGGCCGCCCCGTCCTCCGCGGAGGAGGCCGCCACCGCCGCGGCGGACAGGGGGCGGTGCTGCCGGGGTGGGGGACGGTGGCGCGGGGCGTGGCGCGGGACGGCGAGGGCGGCCCCGGGCGACGGGGCGGCCGAGGCCGGGCGGCGGGCAGGGAGGGGGCAGGGCGCAGCGCTCGGGCGAGCGTTTTCGTTTTCGTCGGTGCCATCAGCCGATGCGCTTGCCTCCTCCTCCCTCTTCGCCTCGCCGCCCTCCTTGCCGGCCAGCAGTCCTCGTGCGACCGCCGTCAGCGCGGCCTGGGCCTCTCTGGGTAGGGCTGCATGCCCCTTGCTGGGCGTCCGGGCCAGGTAGGACGGCGCGGACGCGGCGAGGGCGGCCGCGGTGGTCGTGGTCGGTGGGACGCGAGCGCCGGGGCGGGCGCCGAGGAGGCTCCCACTGGCGGGGCGGGGCCTGTGGGTGGGTGCGGCCACCCCCGGCTTGGAGCCAGCCCCGTGACGGTCAGGCTCACCGGGGGAGGGGCCGGGCTGGCGGGCCCGTAGCGGGTGGCGGGGCTCGCTTTGGGAGGGCGACATGAGCAGGGGCGAGCGCGCGTTGATTTAAATTTTTGTTATACCGCATCATCATCTTCTTTCACGCGCTCCCTCTCTCTTCTCTCTTCTCTCCACGCTCTCTCCACTCTCCCCCTCACCACTCACTCCAAGAAGTAGCCCCCAATGAACAGCAGGAAGAACGCGACGAGCCCGCCGTAGATGAGGCCCGACTTTTGCCCCCCCGTCAGCGCGTTTGTGCCCAGCCCATACCCCTGGTTCTGTTCGAAGCCAGCAATCTCCTTGGCGCGCGACCGGAAGGCGGACTTGCCCGCCCCGCAGACGGGGCAGCCCCAGTCGGCGGGGAGGTCCCGGAACATGGTGCCCGGCGGGACCGGGTACTCCGGGTCGCCCGCCTTGGGCGTGTACTCAAAGCCGCACCCCCCGCACGTCGCCTCGCCCGTGCCGACCACCATGAACCGTTCCGCCGCGCGCAGGCGGTCGGCGGCGGCTTTCTTGCGGGAGACCTCGGAGTCCGGGTTCTGTTCAGTCAGGGCGGGCGAGGGAGGGCGTGAGTGTGGAGGGGCGGGGCGTGGTGGTGGTGGTTGCGCCGCTGGCCTGCTTTCTCTCTCTCTCTCTCTCTCTTTTCTCTCTCTCATCAATTTCCTCTCACCTCCAGTTCCACGCCCGGGGTCGCACCCCCTTCACTCTCGCCCTCCGCCCGGGTCAGGACGACGGGGTGGCGGCGGAGCGGGGCCGGGGTGGTGTGCCGGGTGGTGGGTACCTTTGTGGAGGAGGAGTGGGGGGTGGGCGGGCGTCAGTTTTTGTGTGTGTGTTTTGAAGGGGACGCGCGTGCGTGCAAAGGAGGCCGCTTCCCGGCGCGCTCCACCACGCGCACTGGCGTCTGCGAGAACCAAAGCAGGCATATGGGCAAAATGCAGCGAATTCGGGGCCCGCCAAGGAGGCGCAGCCCTCGTTCTTCGCCCGCTCGCTCCCCGCTCGCGGGCCCCGTTGTGGGCAGCCAATCGCCCGCACCCCTCCCGCGCCTAGCCAGCCTCTCTCGACGAAGACGCCCCCCCCCAGACTCAAGCCTCCTCCGCCCACCTCGCCTACCTTGCCATGGCGAGGCCCCGCACTGCAGGCGCACGCCACGCTGGCGGCGCGGCAGGTGAGGAGGAGGGCCATGCGTGGGATGAAAAAAAAATAAGAAAAAGAAGAACGAGTGGTGCTTGTGATTCTAACCCACTGGCTCCCACCATGCCCCGTCCTCGTCCTCCCCGCTGGAGGGCCCCAGCCACTTGCCCAGCATCTCCGCCGACCCGTCCACGCTGGCCCCACCCCTCCCCCACCACGGCGTCTCATCAGGGGCGGGGGCCGGAAGCGGGGTGTAGCCGGCCGCCCGGTACAGGCGCCGGGCGGGGGCACCCTTGTCGTCGCCCGCCCGCCGCCGCCGCTCAAAATCACCGGCGGCCGCGCTCGCCCACGGCAGGGCGCCTGCCAGGCCGCCCAGGAGCCCGCCGCCCGCCTTCCCCCTCCGTTCCTTCGTCGCCGGGTCCGCCAGGGCTTGCACGTACAGCGCGTCCACGCCGGCCGCGGAGGCCGCCACCTCGGCGCCCGCCACCAGGGCCCGGCCCACCCCGCCCCGCCTGAGCCGGGGGTCGACGCCGGCCCACCACAGCCACGCCCCTCGCCCGCCGCCCGCGGCCGTGGCGGCCGGGTCTGGCGCGTCCGTCAGCCAGAGGGCCAGGTCCATGGCGGCGGGGGAGCCGGGCGGGGTGAGGGCGCGCAGGGCGGCCAGGGCCGCGCCCCGGTCGTGGAAGAGGAGGGCCGCGCCGCCGGCCACCCTCGCCTCCCGCCTTTTTGTGTCGCCGCCGCCGCCGCCGCCGCCGCCTCCCCCGCCGCCGCCCTCCTCCACCTCCGCCGCCAGCCACAGCCACCGGCCCCAGGCCTCCTCCAGGCGGATCCGCCACTCATCGTCCTCATCCTCCTCGGGGGTGGGCGACGCCCCCCCCGGCGCCGCCGCCCCGAGCGGGCCGCGGCCAAAGAGGCGGCCGGTGGCGGGCGCCGTGCCGCCCGGCCGGACGGGCGCCGTCGGCGGAGGGGGCGGCGTGTTTTCGTCGCCCGCTTCTCCTTCTCCTCCACCCACCCGCCGACGGCCAACCCGCCACCAACCAGGGGACCCCCCGCCGGCGCCGCCCCCGGTCGCACAGGCGCCAGGGCTGAGCGGCAGCGGCGGCAGCACCAGCCCGCCACCCCCGAGCAGGCCGCCCCCCTCGCACTCGCTCT
>Ga0315289_10008667_pt1 | contig 14680 bp, 13 predicted proteins | sample YL17G11_40_MG_FD_203452 | JGI IMG/M metagenome (GOLD analysis project Ga0315289, IMG submission 203452) | Sediment microbial communities from Yellowstone Lake, YNP, Wyoming, USA - YL17G11_40 | ecosystem: Environmental > Aquatic > Freshwater > Lake > Sediment | place: USA: Wyoming | collected...
ACAGTTCGCCCGTCAGCAGTTCCTCGATGGCGTTGACGTCGTTGATGCACCCGGCCAGGTGATATTTGGCCGCCCACTCCGGGTACTCGTTGATACCGATCAACAGCGCCCATTTCTGCTGTCCCCGATCAGCAAAGGGTGCCATCTCTGCCCCTCCTATCCAGGCTCATACCGGCAGACCTTGTCGCACCTGCCTCGAAAACGGTTGTAGGACCAGATGCCATCTTGTCCTCCTTGTCCACGCTTGAACGCACCATCGGCCTACGACAGTTGCTTGATGCGGCAGTACGGGTTCCCGTAGAGATAATAGGCCAGCCAGGTCGAATTGGCCGGCTCCATATCCTTGATCTGTTGGCGGGCGGAATGAACGGCCTGCCCCAGGGGCCTTCCACCTCGGAAACCTGTGTAGAAAGCGATGGCAAACTCCGCCGCCAGCGGGTCAGATACTTCCCACCCGCAGCCGATGAAGGCCCCGCATCCCATGTCAATGAACCGGTTCGCCCATCCCCCCAGGCCGGTCAGCGTTGGACCCGCCTGCCCGGAGTGGCAGACGTTGAGAAAGACCAGGGGACGGCTTTGGCCGATCATCTCCTCGAGCGCCGCTCCCCGGAGTTCCCGCGGGTGAAGCAGGCTGCCGTCGGGCAACCGGACGACGGACTCGTCTGGCTGGTTGCTATCGAACTTGCCGTGGCAAGAAAAGTGCAGGACGTCGTACTGATTTTCGCTCAACAACTGGAGCAAGGCGGCCTTCGTCTGGGGCTGGGCCGGGTCAACACCGCTCTCTCGGAAGAACTGGACCTCTCTGGCGGCAGCACTCAGCTCGCTCGCTGCCATCACGCAGCAGACCCGCTCGAATCCGATTTCATTGGCCGGAGGAGGGCTGGCGGCCAGCCAACGGGCCAGGTGGAACTGCACGGCCCAGCACGGGTCTTCGATCGGCTGCGGGGCAAGTTCGCCCTTTCTCGCATACGGTTTGACCAGTTCCCAGGGGAAGGCGGGATCGCTGGAAACGATGAGGATTGCCAGGTCTTTCTCTTGGCGGAACTTGACGTAATACTCCTTCAACTCCTTAGGGATCAGTTCTGCCCACAATTCGCTGCCCCACGATTCCAGTGCGCGCACGTCGGGCAAAGCAGCGCCGGGGACAACCTCGTCGGGTTCCAGGATGCGCGTGAGATACTGCCTGGCCATGTGGCTCAGGTCGCCGATCCAGGGCTTGGGGTCATCCTCGCCCACAGGTCTGCTCCCTGCCGGCTCGTGGAAGAGCTTCAGCCGCTGGGAGGTCAGTTCGAACTCGATCTGCCCGCCCGTCGCCTCCTTCTTGAAGAAGATGCGCAGTTCCAGGTCCGGTTGCCTATCGCCGACTGCCAGGGATGTGCGCTCCAACGCGGTGAACTTTTGATGCACTGCCTCCAGTGTGTCGAAGAAATGGCCGGCTGTGAACCGGTCAGCAGGCAGGCCCTCTAGGGCCTGCGCCCACATCTCTCTCAGGTGTTTACGGCTTACACTCCTGTGGATATCGTAAGCCAACAGGGGTACGACGTCCTGCCAGTTTGCTTCGGCCGCAAAGAGGCTGTTCCCTCCTTGCTTCACGTCGGTCAGGCTGAACTCGAGCGTCACTTTTACGGACGAAGGCAGTTTGAAGCAGGTGCGACCGCTCTCGTGTTTCGTGCGCTCGGCCAGCCAGGCCATCAGCGCATAGATCAGCAGAGAGCGCGCCGGTCCCTCGAGGAAAAACGGGGGCTTAGGGTAGTAGCCAGGTAGGTAGCCGCCTTGCCATAGGAACAGTGCCTGTGGCAGATCGAACCTTTGTCCTACGTTGGGCCGGCTCTCGTCTTTGTGGCTGGCGCGCAGGCCGTCGTACTCGGCCAGAAGTTTGGGGGTTAGCGCCTGCAGATGCTCTGCCAGCACCGCTGCGCAGTCGGCGCGGCTGCCGGGTTCGGCGTGTAGCGAGAGGACCTTGAAAAAGTCCCCCGCATAAGGCTCTACGGGCTCATAGAAGAACAGCACCACGGGGCGGTCCGCGGCCTGAGCGACGTACCTGAGGAAATCCTGAAAGTCACCGAACGCCCGCTGCAAGGACGCCGGACTATGCCATACCAGGACGGATATTTTCCCGGATAACGCAGGGAGTCCACCCAGCAGATGATCTTCGACCAACGTGGCCTTGTCCAGGCTGATCTCGAGGGCCAGGGGCTGCTCGTCGCTGTCGCACACGGCTAATTTGTCTAACACGGCCAGGCAGTCCGTGAGCGGGTCTGTATCGCCTACCCAGAAGTGATCAACCTCGTACTGCTCCAGCAAGGATCGCAACTCCGCCAGGATGCCGTAGCAGGCCGCGCTCATCTGGCCTTGCCTGGCCAACTCGTCAATGATGGGCCACTCAAACCACGCCAGAACCGAATCGGCGGCGAAGTTGACGACCGGTTGCCCGCCCAGGGTCAACCGGCATGCCTGCAGCGCACTCGATGCATGCTGGTGCAGGAACTGGATCAGTTCCTGCGCCTTGTCGCTGCCGAACTGTTCGAGGCGCAAGTTCTCGACGCCCAGGAAACCGGGGTTGTCTTCAGCCACCACACCGGGCTGAGCGAAACACTGGTAGAGGCGCAGGATCGGATTGTTGGACGGACTCAAGGAGAGCGCCATCGTGCGGCTCCTTTCGCGCCCACCGGTGGGGCAGGCTTTCCAGCCTGCCTTCGGTGGGGCAGGCTTTCCAGCCTGCCTTCGGTGGGGCAGGCTTTCCAGCCTGCCTTCAGTGGGGCAGGCTTTCCAGCCTGCCTTCGGTGGGGCAGGCTTTCCAGCCTGCCTTCGGTGGGGCAGGCTTTCCAGCCTGCCTTCGGTGGGGCAGGCTTTCCAGCCTGCCTTCGGTGGGGCAGGCTTTCCAGCCTGCCTTCGGGGGCGTCAGATACCCAGTTCGGCCATTGCTTTCTTCACAGAAGGAAAGTCAGCCAGGTCAATGGGGGTCAACATCTGGGTGTGGCTGTCGAGTTTGGAACCCTTGATCAGGATGTAGCGTTGCCCGGCTTCCTCGGCGACGATCCACGTGCGTCCGTATTGGTTGAGCGGCGCGGTCACTCTGACTTCACCCAGCCGCAATGTGACAGTCCGCCTGGTCGCTTCGCCGACCGTCCCGTCGTTCAGCCGCTGGACATCGGCGGTGGACAGGCGGAATGTGCGGTCAATCAAGCGCCTGTCATCGGCCAGCGGCCGCACGGGGGGCAGTTCCTCAAAGTCGTGCCTGTACTTTTCCACGATCGGAGCGGGCAGTTGGCCCACGATCGCGTCCTGGAGCGAGACGGCCTCAGGGGCGTGTTCTCCCAGGCCCAGAAACTCCAGCCAGTATTGGGTTTGCCCCAGCGCGTCAAAGATGCGAACGGTCGTGGGATCGAATTTCTGCTGGTGGAAGTAGGGATAGAGGGCTCCCTTCTTGGTCTGTTCGACGATAGCGTTCTTGACCTGGCGGAACAATTCGTGGGAGGTGATCTGCGAAACGGCCTCGAAATCGCACTTGAAGATAAACACGCAGTCTTCCGCCACGCCGTCGCCCAGCGCACCCCGGGAGATCAGGAAGATCAGCACCCCCTCACGGACGTTCGGAATCTGGCCATAGCGGTCGGCCAGCGCCTGGGCCTGGGCGCGCACCTCCTCCACGTTCCCGGCCTGCAGGAGTGCGTTCAGGCGCACCTGGCCCTCGTTCTCATGCCCGTCAGAGGGGGATTGAAAGGTCAACAGGCGGGAGGTCGGGTTGTCGGCATAGCGATAGATGCGCTTGTTCACAAGGTCGTGTTGCAGCACCCCCAGCACACGCCGCAGGTCGGGGTCGTTTTCGATCTCGCTATCCTGGGCCACCCTGAGTCCTTCGACCGCGTATTTCTTCTCTGCCCGGAAGCAGCGAAAGATCGCGACGTAGCGGTTGGTCCATTGCAGATCCAGTATAGACATGCTGGCACCTCCTGGATCGGTTTGTTCCCTCAGTCCTGCAGGTCAAATAAGAGATCCAGTAACTCCTCTGACAGTTCCTCCAAACGAGAAACGTCCCCTGCATTTTGAGCCGATTGGACGTCGACCACCAATCCTTCCAACTCGGCTCGATCTTCCGGCTCAAGTGCGTTGCCATCCAGGAGCCGCCTGGCCCGCTCGACCAGCACCGTCGTCTCACCCGAAAGTGCGGCCGCCGGGAGGGCCGTTGTTTCAGCCACCCGTTCCCGGGCTTCCATGATCTCGGCTTCGCTCAGCCGGGCGCGGGTTGCCTCCACGGTGATGTCCTTCTGCTGACCCGTGTGACGGTCCCGTGCCGTCACCTTGAGGATGCCATTCACGTCAAAGTCGAACCGCACGGTGACCTTGGCCAATTCGCCGGGGTGCTCCGGCTTCAGGCCGCTGACCTTGAACTTGCCCAGCAGCGTGTTCTCCGACGCGATGGACTTTTCCCCCTGGTACACCTTGATTTCGACCGTATCCTGGTCCGGGTGCAGGGTAGAGTAGACCTCCTCCCTGGTCACCGGGATGGTCGTGTTGCGGCGGATGAGGACGTTGTAGCAGTCGGGGACAATCAAGCCCATGTGAATTTCGGCCACCTCGATCCCCAACGAGTGAGGCGTCACGTCTACCAGAATCGCACCGATCGGCTCGCCGGCGATGATGCCGGCCTGCACGCCGGCTCCCAGCGCCACCACCTCCTCCGGGTTGATGGACATGTGCGGCTCGGTGTGCAGATAGTTGGCCACCAGTTCCCATACCGCCGGGATGTACGTGGAGCCGCCGACCAGCAGCACCTGATTGAGTTCCTCTGAGGTCATCTGGGCATCCTTCAGCACGTGGTCCACGGAACCCAACGTCTGTTGGAGCAGGTCGCTGATCGCTTCGATGAATTCGTGGCGGCTGACCTCGTACTCCAGGTGAAGCGGCACGCCGTGCTTTTCCGCAATGTACTCTTCCTTGATCCACGCAAAGGGGTGCGACGAGAGAGCGATCTTGGCCATCTCTGCCGCCCGCATCAGGCGCGCCCAGGCGCGACGGTCCTCCCGCAGGTTGACGCCGTGCTCTTCCGCAAACCGATCCGCCACCAACTCCGCCAACCGCTGGTCGAAATCGTCTCCTCCCAGGCGGGTGTTGCCGTGGCTGGCGCGGACCTCGACGATGCCCCCCATCAACTCGACCAGCGACACGTCGAAGGTGCCGCCGCCCAGGTCGTAGATCAGCACCGTTTGGTCCTCGGCCATGTTCAGCCCGTACGCCAGGGCCGCCGCCGTCGGCTCGTTGATGATGCGGCGCACGTTGAACCCGGCGATCTGCCCGGCGTCGTGGGTGGCCTGGCGTGCGGCGTCGGAAAAGTAGGCCGGCACGGTGATGACCGCGTCCGTGATTTCTTCCTCCAAGTTCCGCTCGGCGATCCCCTTCAGTTCGCGCAGGATGAAGGCCGAGATCTCCTGGGGGGTGAACTGTCGTCCGCCCAGTTGCACCCGCTTGTCGGTGCCCATCTCGCGCTTGATGGAACGCACGGTGTTCTCGGGGCTAAAGACGTACTGATTGCGAGCGGGAGTACCGACTATCCACTGGCCCGCACTCGAGTAGCCCACCACCGAGGGGATGATGCGTTCTTCCCCGTTGGGGAGCATGCGGGGCGCGCCCTCCCGCACGATGGCGACGCCCGAATTGGTCGTCCCCAGGTCAATACCAACAATTGTGCTCATTCACACTCCTCACTCAAAAATTCGACCCTGCGAGGGTTCGCACCCCCCGCAAGGTTCGGTCAGTTGCCCGCCTCCGGACAGTAGACGCCCGTTGCCTACGGCCGATAGACGATGACCTCGGCGTAGCGCAGCACGCCGCCGGCACTGCGGTACCCGCGCCGCTCCTCGGCCACGATGGTGCCTGCCACGCCCTGCCCCTCGCTGGTGGTGCCGACTGCCACGTGCAGGTAGGGATCGAAGGGATGGCCGACGGTCGGAATGGACGTCACACCCCCCGCTGCGAGGATCGCCAGCATCCGCTCGCGCACCAGCCGCAGGCCATCCAGCCAACCCGCCAGCACCGCCCGGTCGGCCGGTGAGACCAGGACGGCCTGCGCCGGGTTGATATTGGACGCACCGGCCGCCCGCTCCCGGATGGCCAGATACCGCCTGCCGCTGGCGATGGCTTTCTCCAACCCGTCCAACGCGGGCAGGAATGCCTCCAGCAGCTCGCGCTCCCGCGCCGCCACGCGCTCCTGGGCCACCTGCGCCACGAGTTGAGCCTGCTGCTCGCGGGCCGCCCGAGCCTCCGCGATCATCCCGTCCCAGCGGGCGCTCTGATCCTCGACCATCGCGCTGGCCTTGAACTGGGCCTTGCCCAGCCTGCGGACCTCGTCCTTCAGGTCCGCCAGCGCGGCGCCCAATTGGGCATCCTGGTCCAGTGCCGCGTCCGCTTCCTGCTCAAGTTGGGCCAGGAAGGTGGCCAGCGTTTCCCAAACCTGGCGACGTTCGCTCATAGGCTGACCGGCCTGTAGTCCGACTCAAAGTCCGTCCGCCCCAGGTCGCCGTGCTGCTGCTGCAGCAGCAGCCAGATGTCTTCCGCGTGAAAGTCGAGATCAATCTTGCCCTTCCGCTTGCGCGGCTCCCACGGGGACGGCGGCTGGAACAGGAAGAGGTCGGTTTCCGCCTTGACATCCACCGTGCGCAGTTTCTCGTAGGCGGCCCGGATCAGTTTGAAGGTGTCGGGCTGCTGCTCGGGCGGATACTGGCGCACCAGGTCGAAGTAGGCACGCTTGATCTCGCGCGGAGAAGACCCACGCATCAACCCCAGCACGGCGTAGGGGTCGCTGCTGGTCAGGTTGGGCGTTCGGCCGCCTGTTGGCCCATATTCCATCTCAACTTCAGAAGTCATCGTCTTCCCAGCCTCATCAACAGACTTGCCAGCCCTGGCGGCCCGCCGAACATGAGGCGCGCATTCTGTACCCGCTCCAACAGTCCCCGGTCGTGCTCCTGGCGGGCGATTTGCTCTGCTTCATCCCAATGCTTGTCGGCAGTTCTATAATCTCCTTCCTGGACCGCCACGACACCCAGCATCAGATGTGCCTGTCCCACCAGTTGCCCGGTCGCTACCGCCCGCTCCAGGTACTCTCGCGCGATGTCCCATACGTGGGCGGCTATCGCCATCTCGCCGATCATGACGAGGACAGGCTCGCCGGACGGGGCCTTCTCGACGGCGCGCTCCAACCACGAATGGGCCAGGTCCCTGTTGCGCTGGATGCAATGGTATGCCTGGGCGATGTAAAACGCGCAGGGGATCGCCTCGATGGCGGCCTCTGCTCGTTCCATCACCTCCCACGCCTGCCTGGCGTTGCCCACGTCCAGCCAGGCGTGGATGATCTGGTCGTACACGCTCAAGTCACCCGGAGCCGTGGCCAGGGCCTGCTCGACGTAGTATTGGGCGACGGCCTTCTCGTTCATCCTCAGATGACAACCACCCAGCGCCGCCAGGATCCGGCCGTTCTTGGGTTGGTACTCGAGTGCTTTTTGATACATCTTGGCCGCGTCCGCATAATTTCTCCAGGAGAGGTTGTAATCTGCCTGGTCCTGGTAAAAGTCGGCCAGCAACTGGCGCGCGGTGGGGTTTTCCGGCTCTAACTTTAGCACGCGCTCCCAGTAAGAGGTGGGGCTGTTCCAGCGCCACCAACTTCCGCTCGCGGCGATCGCTTCTCCCTGGCGCAGCAGCGCCGGGACGTTGTCGGGGTCGTGCTCCAGGATGTGTCCCAGTTCGTTCTGGGCCGCCTGTAACCGGCCGTTGGCCAACAATACCTCCGCCAACGCCATGCGCGTCTCGAGGTTCTCCGGGGCCCACTTGATCGCCTGTTGGTAGACGTGCACCGCTTCGTCGTACTCGCCAGCCTTGCCGTAGGCCTCGGCGGCCCGCCGCCACAGTTGAGCCACCTGCCCGTCGTTGATGGCGTCGGGGTGGTCGTCACGGCGCGGGCGGCGGCGCAACGCCTCGCGCCATTTTCCCCCGGCGGTGAAGAACTCCTCGGCGCGCTCGTAGGCCAGCGCCAGGTTGTAGGCCAGCCGGAAGCGCCCACTTTCCGCCCGGTCGGCGGCCTCCCAGTGCTCCAGCGCGACCGACCATTGGCCGGCAGACGCCGCTCTATCGGCCAGCCGTTGATGAGCCTGGGAGAGGAGTTCTTTGAGCCTCTTGTCGTCCGGCTTGTGGCGCAGCGCCTCGCTCGCCGCAGCCAATGCGCCTTCCACGTCCTCCGCTACCAGCCGTTCTTCGGCCATCCGGTGGTAGAGTTCGCCCATGTTGCCTTCGAGGCGCGGCACCGCCAGGCCCGCTGCGCGTGCGGCGTTCCAGTGGTGGCGGGCCGTGTCCCACTTCTCGTCCCGCGCCGCCAGGACGCCCAGGTAGTAGTGCGCCATGCCCAACTCCGCGGGGCTGGATGGGCTTTCCACGGTGCGGTTGAGGGCGGCCAGGGCTTGCTCGCGCTCGCCAGCGTCCAGAGCCGCCAATCCCTGCCAGAGCAAGGGCGCGCCGGGCGAGAGAGTATATGGGCGGCGGCGGAACGCGCTTGCCTGGCTCAACGTGGCCCGCTCCGTCTCCGCCAGCGCCGGCCACACCGGGGCGGAGGTAGGATCCCCTCCCCGCTGCAACAACGCCAGCGCCAGAGGATACGCCGCCCGCTTCGCAAACTCACCCTCACCCCTACGGGCAACCTGGTAGGCACGCACTGCCCGGTTCAGATCGCCCAGGCGATGGGCCGCCAGGCCGAGGTGATAGGCGTAGCACGGATCGCCAGGCTGCAACTTCGCCGCCTGTTCCAGGTCGCTCAGGCCGGCCTGTAGATCAGGGGAGGAGCCATACGTGTGCTTCAGTCCCCGCCGAAAGTACACCTGGGCCAGGGCCGACACGGGCTGCATGCTGGGAGTTTGTCGCCCCACCCGCTCCCACGCCTCAATGGCCTGATCGTAGTCTCCACGTCTGAAAGCCTGCAGCCCATTCTGCAGCAAGACGGCCCCGCTTTGTCTGGGGTGCCTACGAGATTTGCGCTTACGCTTTGCCACTGTATCTGCCCTATACGTCTTCTTGGAGCGGTATTATAAGGCTCAACCGGCAAACTGGCAACCACTATCTCTTCGAAAGTGTGTGTCACCCGTCCAGCGTGAACACCCAGGCGTGCTCCTCGTTTTCCGACAGGTGGATGCGATAGGTCGGATATCGCCGGCCGGGCTGCCTGACGACCACTTCGTACTGGCCAAAGAACCCGCGGAAGGACACTTGCCCGTCCTCGTCTGTCCTCATCGTGGTCGGCGGCGTCATCCATTCTTCCTTGACCAGCCTCTTCAGCGCATTGAACACCGGCTTGGGGCGGTATTCCTCGTCCACCAGCCCGCCGCCTGCGATCCAGATCTGCCGGTCAGAAAGCCCCCAGTAGTTGATGGAGGCGACGGCCGGGTGCCCGAAGAACAGGCGGTACAGTTGCTCCACGTACCCGGCCTGTGCTTCCTCGCTCCAGGTCCCCTGGCGCCAGCCTCCTTCAATCTCGTGCTCCCAGGCCGGTTGGTGGAGTTCGGTGACGTGAAGCGGGCAGTTCAACTCGGCGTACATCTCCAGTGTGTCCCACACTTCCTGTGGCCACAGCCAGTGATCTACGGGATGTGCCTGAAGTCCCAGGCCTGAGACAGGCGTACCGCGGGCCTGGAGCGCTTTTACCAGGTCATAGAAACGCTGCCGCGTCCCCTCGTCCACGATTTGATTGTAATCGTTGACGATCAGGGTTGCCCTGGGATTGGCGGCGTAGGCCCAGCGGAAGGACTTGTCCACCCAGTCGGCGGCTTCCTGGATGGGGATCTCCCGCTTGAAACTCCCGGCGACCGGGATCCCTCGCCAGAGCGAGACGTCGTGATACTTTTCCCTGAAACCCGGCTGTGTCGCCTCAGCCCAGGAGATGTGGTTCACCGCCTCGTTAGTCACGTCCCAGATTTGGATGTACTTGTCGAAACCCTTGACAATGTTCGTCACACGGGCCTCGATCAACGCCTCGACGGACCCCTCCGGCACGTCGTAGAGCCATTCAGGCACGCCGGCCGTGTATGGCCAGACCAACGGGTGGCCCTTGGGCGTGATGCCGTTCGAGCGGCACCATTCCAGAGCCGGCAAAGACAAGTGCCACTCCGTCATGCCGGGCGTTTTCTCATACCCGGCCCAGTAGAAGGGAAAGATGGCAAAGTTGAAGAGTTCGAGAAAGCGCTCTTTGAACAGTTCCGGCTTGTACGGCGCTGCGGTCCAGACCAGGTCGAAGATCAGGTTCCCGAAGAGGAAATCCTGGGTCTTTTGCACGATCCCGATTTCCGCGCCCTGGACAGGTTCACCGGCCGGCGTGCGGAACTGGATGCGTGCCTCGCCCTTCCGGTATTTCTCGACGTTGTCGCCGGCTTTCTGCAAGAGTGCTGTCTCGATGGCCGCCTTGCCGCTATCTCTCGGCGGCACGCCAACGGTAACTTTAGTTTGCCCTTGTTTCGACATTCATTTCCTCCTTTAGCGTGCCCTGCGTTGCCACGTGCCCCCGGCGCTTCTTGGGATCTGTTACTACCCGATCAATTGAGTCAGCGTGTTGTCCAACCAGGCTAGTTCTGCGGTGGCTGCAGCCAGCCCATAGTCGAGCGCCAAACGCTTTCCCAAGTCCATGCTTGCGTCCATGGTCTGAGCAGTCTGCTCAATAGCAAGCCGATGCATCGCGACCTGTGCGCGCCGCTGCTGCAGATGAGCGATCAGGGCAGTTTGCGGAAGATTGCCAGCCACGATCAAGCGCATCAAGAAAGGTTTCAAGGAAGTACCCGGTACGGCCGGTTGGTCTACCCACTCTTGTAATGCTTGCCTGCCTGTCTCTGTGACGCTATAGATCTTGCGGGGGGGCTTATTCTGGCGGGAGATCACCTCCACCGTTACCAGGCAGTCCTTCAGCAAAGTATGCAGAGCAGGGTATAGACTCCCGAAACTCGGGCTATCAATCAGCCAACTGAGACTCTTAAGAACACGCTTAATGTCGTAACCGGACATTGGCTGCTGGTTCAGCAAGCCCAGGATAAAGTGGCGAATGCTCACAGTGCTGGCCATACACAATCAATACCCGCAATTCCCGCCACGATTCTATCTCCCTGCTTCCGCTATGTTGCCATTACGTTGGACACTGGCGACATCAGGGTCACGTTGTGGTGGTCGGGCGACAGACCTCGCTCAATCTTGCCTTGACCTGAGTCTCGGCATTGGCCAGGTCAATCCCCTGTGCGGCGGCAATCTCTCCTGCAAGAAGTGCAAGCCCTTTCTCGTACATTTGTTTCCCCACTGTGGTCAGATGGCCCCTTTGTCGTTGGCGCCAGGCCATATCTCTCACCGCCTCTGCAACCTGAAAGACACTCCCGGCATGCAGTTTGCCTTCCAGTAATTCGTAGCGTTGCTTGTGATCGGCGGGCAGCGTCCCGGGATCGGCACACAACACACGCCACACCTGGTTCAATTCGGACTGCGGAATTGCCGGTCGCAGACCGAGTGTTTCTGCAAGATGGATCGGGATCATCAGGCTGATACCTTGCTGGCCCAGCAACTTGATTCTATAGTACAGGTCGGTGCTTCCGTGCCATTGTCGCTTCTCGATACGTATCACGATACCAGCGCCACGAGCGGGATGGACAACCGGATCCCCTGGTTTGAACATCATCACTTCCTCCCACTTTTATGTTTATTGCGTCGGCTTACCAGTCCTTGCGCAGTGGATACACGTCCTGGCGTCCGGCAAGACCGCCAGGCGGTCAGGGTGGATCAGCTAGCGTTGTTCATAGTTATTCCATTATATGACGTAGATATATATATAGCGATTCGATATATTATAGCATGAGTCGCCAGTACTGGCAACCACACCGCGGAAACCAGGAATCAGATGGGGAACTGTGTCTACCTTGGTCTGCAGCGGATAGGGGGTGGGGGCTTCACCGTGGACCGATCAACCCTGCACCACTGTCTACCACCACTCCGGTTACACGGGCAACGGTTCCGCTTCTTTCCAACGCGTCACTCCACTTATGTAAACGAAACCCGTCAGCCATTTGACGCTGGCGGGCAAATACTTACCTTCACCAGGGGCGTCTTCATTGTCCTGGTTTTCAGCTTGGACTCAGCCGCAGCGATGAAGCATCTCTGCTGGGCATAACATAGTATAACCCAGTCTGGACAAAAGTCAGAAGGAGCGGTAGTGATTTTCAGATCAGGGTATTTGTGCTATGATATGAGATGGAACATTGGCCAGATCATACTCTTGGAGGCTTGACGATGACCAAGGAAGAGGTGTTTGCTAAATTGACGGAGAGCCGCCAGGCGCTCCACCAGGCCATCCAGGGCCTGAGCGAGAAGGATATGACCCAGGTGCAGGTCGAGGGCGTGTGGACCATCAAGGACGTGTTGGGGCACATCACGTCCTGGGAGGAGGTCTGCCTGGAGCCGCTGCGCCACTACGCGGACGGCGGCCCCTTTGACGCCGAAGACCTCTCCAATATGCTGACGTGGAACGACGAACAGGCTGCCCGCAAGCGGGACGTCCCACTGAACGTCATCCTTGATGAACTGGCGACCATCCGTCAGGAATTGGTGGCGACCGCCAGTCGGCTGTCTGCTACACAGTGGGAGCAGAGCGTGCCCTGCCCGTGGGGAGGCGCAGGGCCGGTATCGGAGATCCTGGATGGCTTGTCCCAGCACGAATGGATGCACGTGCGCACCATCCAGAAGTGGCGCGGCGGTTGAGGCCCATCAGTTACCCGGCACACCGCGCGTTTGCATCGGCTGGCCTGCGGGAGTATACTTCCTGGCGTTCGATGGAGCTGACGTGACTCACAACGTATACCGGCGCACCGCTCCCAATCGCTAATCAGTTCGTACTCCTCGTACACAGAGAGATGATCTGATCTGGAGGCAGGCGCGAGAGCGCCAGCGAGTTGCGCCACCAAATCCGACACCGGTGCCTGTGGTTGAGGTTGAGATTGAGACCTGGGCTGAAATTGAGGCTGAGTCACAACCAACTCCCGTAGTTCCTGCAACTCGCGCATAATCGCGTCAATGCGCCATAGCAGCGTTTCTGTGGATACCTGGACTGTCGCCAACGTGTTCATCGCACGCTCTCCTAGCCGGTTCTTATGGTCTATTATACCTCAAACCGCTGCAAAGGTTAAGGCGATATACGCAACTGCGTCCCCGTGCTTCCTGGCAGCGGGGGCACGTGGGGTACCTGTCAATGGCCGCTGCCGATAGTTGTGAGTGAGGAGGAATACCCATGGCACACATCAAGAAGAGTATCCTGATCCACGCGCCCGTCGAGAAAGTGTATGCGCTGGCGCGGGATCCCAACCGCTGGCCCACCTGGTTCGTCGGAATGGGCGAGATCGAGAAACTGACCGGCACAGGCGAGGCCGGCACCGTGGCCGAGTTCAGTTACGTGATGGCCGGCATGCACTTCCCGGTCACCACCAAAGTATTGGAGGATCACATCGGCCCACAGGGAGCCCGCTGGAAGGGCACGATCGAAGGGCCTCTGGCTGGCGAACAAACCTGGACCTACACGCCCAAAGGTGGCGATACCGAGGTAGCAGTAGACCTGGAGTACACCGTGCCCGGTAAGGCGCTGGGCAAGATCGCCGACCGCCTGATCATCGAGCGCACCCAGGATCGCTCGGCCGACCAGACAATAGAGAATCTCAAGAAGCTATGTGAGGCCGGGTAGAGAGTACACATGCCATCTGGCAGTCAGGATTTGATTGCACGCCTCGTAGAAAAGTACGGGAACTGGTTCGAGGACGAGCAGGCGCTGGTAGATGGGCGGATGACCCGCCACCTGGTCCCCTACGAGCGCCTCTTTTCCCCCATCCAGGTGAACAGCCTCAAGCTCAAGAACCGCATCGTGATGGGCCCGATGGGCAACGTCTCAATGGCCGACGAGACGGGACGCCCCAGCGCCAAGATGATCCACTACTTCGCCGAGCGGGCCAAAGGCGGCGTGGGCCTGATCGCCTCGGGGCTGGTGCCCGTCACCTTTGCGGTGGACCCCTCTGTTCTGGAGCCGGGCAATCTCACCTACTTCCCCAGGATTGACGGCTCCAGGACCGTCTTTGCCGGCTGGCGGGACCTGGCAGAGAGCGTCCACGCCTTCGGCGCGCGTTTCTTCATCCAACTCACTCCCGGCCTGGGGCGGGTCGGCTCCCCCGAATGCCTCGTCAAACGGCACAAATGGCCCGTCTCGTCTTCCTGGAATCCCAATTTCTACATGCCTGCCGTCCCCTGCCGCCCCTTGACCGATCGTGAGTGCTGGAAGATCGTCCGGGCCGCGGGCCAGGCCGCCGCCGATGCCAAAGCCTGCCTGATTGATGGGGTCTACCTGCACGGGCACGAGGGCTACCTGCTGGAGCAGTTTGCGAACACGGCCTTCAACCGGCGCAAACTGGGCCGCTTCGCCGATTGGGAAGCCTTTGGCCTGGAACTGGTGAAAGAGATGCGCCGCAGGTGCGGCGACGAGTACCCGATCTGGTACCGCATTGACCTCGCGCTGGCGCTGCAGGAGTGCTACGGCGAGCGGATGGAGCGCGTCCCGTCGCTCAGGCGCTTCAGGCGTGAGCGTACGGTGGACATGACGCTGGACACCATGCGCCACCTGGTCGAGGCCGGCGTGGAC
>Ga0315289_10008668_pt1 | contig 14680 bp, 12 predicted proteins | sample YL17G11_40_MG_FD_203452 | JGI IMG/M metagenome (GOLD analysis project Ga0315289, IMG submission 203452) | Sediment microbial communities from Yellowstone Lake, YNP, Wyoming, USA - YL17G11_40 | ecosystem: Environmental > Aquatic > Freshwater > Lake > Sediment | place: USA: Wyoming | collected...
TTGCATAGTTGCATACGTTTTGCAAAGTTAGTCATTACTGATGACAAGCGGCAATCGGCGAGAGAACAGATAAGAAAGATTCCGCCTAGATTGACATAGGAATCGTGCGAGAAATGACAATGACGCAAATAGAGAGTTGTTTCGAGAATCGTGCCAATTCTCCAATTCTGTTTCATGGAAAAGCCATAGTTCTGATGAAAACTAAGACAGAAAACGCTGGGAAGCAATGTTCTTATACCGGGGGCATCATTCCGTCATTTGTCCTGCCAGACAATGAGCGGAAATGACCTGCTGGGATAGTCGCGCGGAGGCGCATGCGAATCGAAGGGGATTCGGGGAGATGGGCGATATCGATTCGCGAATGGATGTCTGAAACAACAAGTGTGGGGGAACAGGATTGCGAAAAGGGATCTTTGGCTTTCTCTCTGTGTGTGTGATCATACTTTGTGCAACGGTCTTGTCGGTCCCAATCTCGGGAATCATGGGGATCGTCAACAACGCGGCGGCCGCGGAGGACAAAACACTCAGTCTCAAGATGGGTTTCATGCAGTCCATTGACAGCTTGAACCCATACGTTGGCCTGAACGACGCCTCCTACATATTCTATGGTCTGGTGTATGACGCTTTAGACGTGATTGACAATGATATGAAAGCCACACCGGATCTTGTCAAGGGCGGAGACGCGGCCAATCTCAGCAAGGGTGTGTGGACCGTTCCAGTGGAATATGACTCCGACCCGAAACTCGTGGGCATGCCATACGGATCGGTCTGGCAGTACAATCTCACAGAGAACGCATATTTCACTGATGGAGAACCGTTCACAGCGGACGACTTCGTATACAATATTTGGCTGAATGCGGAGACGACGCACTACGACAGCATGTGGGCATACCAGCCGTACTCATACTACATGCACGAAGCCTGGAAGATTGACGAGTGGACCGTGAGAATATCGTTCTGGGATCGAACGACCCTTCAGCCGCTTCCTGCCTCGTACGCGTACTTGGTTTCAATACCGATGCTTCCGAAGCACCTGCTCGAGCTGTTGCCGGGAGGTTTCTCGTACATCGGCATGAACTGGACAGGAGTGTTTTCGAACGACCTCTCGCCAGGGATGCCGGTTGTGGGAACTGGACCGTGGATGGCGACTCCGAGCATAATGAGCGAGTGGACCGCGGGAGACCACATTACGCTGGTCAAGAACCCGAACTACCACTGGAAGATGGATAAGGCTGGCAACCCAGAGATCCAGGTCGACCAGCTCATCATGAGGTTCTTCCAGGATTCCACTTCCATGGTTCTCGCACTGAAGAAAGGGGAGATCGATGTAGCATCCTTCCCACCGACCGCATACGATGCGATCAAGAGCGACGTCACTTCGGGCAGCCTCAAGAATGTCACGGCTTTTGACGGACGCAAGATCACACAGTACTGGACCGAGATAGGCTTCTCCATGGCAGAGCTGGGACCGAACCCGTCGAGGCTCGACGTGGTGGTCAGGCAGGCACTACACATGGCCACGAACAAGGAGTACATCGTCAACAACATGTACCTGGGGTACGCAGAAGTTGGGACGACCATAATCCCGCCGGTCAACCCTTGGCACTACGAGCCGACCGCAGCCGAGAGGCTCGACTACAACCTGACCGCGGCGGCCAACCTCCTTGAGGCGAATGGGTACGTCGACGTCGACAGCGACGGCATCAGGGAGTGCACTATCATCAGCGCCGCAGTCCAGATGGGCTGGGTAGACGAAGGCCAGAAGTTGGTCTACCAGATGCTGGTGAGAAAGGAGTATCCTGAGGAAAAGGACATTGCGCAGTACCTTAAGAGCCAGTGGATGCAAATAGGGGTAGTTTTGAACTACGTTGTAGTCGAGGAGCTCACGCTGTCCCAAATCGCTTACACATTCGTCTACGACACATTCATATGGTACTGGAGTGCGGACGTCGACCCGAACTACCAGCTCTTCGTGGTCACGCGAGCTGCGTGGGGCGGTTGGTCCGACGGCAAATACTACAATCCCGCATACGACGAGAACTACACGAAGTCGGTCACGACGCTTGACTGGACCGAGAGAGCTACATACGTCGACAACTGCCAAAAGGTATACTACAACGACAGCGCCTACATCATCCTGGCATACGCCGACCAGACCAACGCCTGGAGAGACGACAACCTCGTTGGCTGGGGCGACTGGGCAGCCGACCCGGGTAGGAGCATTGACAACTTCTGGATGGGTAGCCCGCTCTGGTTTGACCTGAGGGACGCCAACCCCGAAGGTCGACCTCCGGATGGAGGCCCCAACTGGGAAATGCTGGCGCTCGGCGGAGCCGTGGCAGCGATAGTCGTGATTGCGGTGGTCTACCTCGTCATGAAGGGAAAGAAGAAGGGTGGCGGCCTGAAAGAGGAGTCCAAGAGCCCGCTTGGCGACTGAGCGAGGAACAAACAGGCCCGGTCGCAAGCCTCTGTAAACCCATTCCACACATTTCCATGTAGTCCTTAGAGAAGGACACAAGGCAAAAGGACGGAGATAACAAAGTAGCACGCAGCGCCCGGCAATATGCGCCGAAACGGCTGTATGAGAGGGATAATGAATGGAAATGCGTTCATACATCGCAAGAAAATCCGTCTATCTTGTCATCACGCTCTTCGCGATTTTATCATTTAACTTCTTCTTGTTCAGGATAATGCCCGGCGACCCCGCCAGGGCATTCGTCCCGAAAACCGCAAACAAGTACATCATCGCTATAGTGAGGGAAAAATTCGACCTCGACCATCCGCTCCACATTCAGTTCATCCACTATATCCAAAAGACCCTGACCGGCGACTTCGGAATCAGCATCACATATCAGAAGGGCGTGCCGATCATGGATTTGCTTGGTCCACCCATCCTCAACACCGTTCTCCTGCTTGGGATCGGGACGATCCTTGCCATTTGGCTCGGCGTCATGCTCGGCAGAGCAGCGGCTTGGAGGAGGGGGAAGGTCGCGGACACTTTCGGAATGGCCTTCGCGCTGACGTTCTACTCGATGCCGACTTTCCTGTTCGCTCTGATAATGGTCATGGTCTTCGGAGGCTGGCTCGAGTGGTTCCCTCTTGGTGGGCCTTATAGTCAGAACTACGATAACATGAGCCTACTTGACAAAATTGGCGATAGGGCGTTCCATCTGGTCCTCCCCGTTACTGCGTTCACTATAGAAGTGATGGCCGAGTACGCGCTCATCATGAGGAACTCTTTGACCGATGTCCTGACCGAGGACTACATTACGACCGCGAGGGCTAAGGGCCTATCGAACAAGCGCATACTGCACGACCACGCGATGCGCAATGCCATGCTCCCTGTCGTCACCGTCGCTGCCATCAGCTTTGGATGGGCAATTGGAGGAGACATAATGGTCGAGATCGTGTTCAATTACAAGGGTCTCGGCCTTCTCACGTGGGAAGCTGTTAGCTATCGGGACTTTCCGATACTGCAAGCTGTCTTCCTAATCATGTCGATCACTGTGCTCATTGGTAATTTCGTTGCGGACATACTCTACATGTATCTTGATCCGAGAGTGAAAGTCTGAGAGTGACATGATGACAGAATCGACAACCACAGTACCGTCAGAAAAGCGCCGGACTATGGCTCTGGACAAGCGCCGCGTTTTGGCGCTGGGACTTGCGGTGCTCATTCTGCTTTTGATCGTCGCGTTTCTTATCGCAGGAGCAGAGACCGATGAGAAACCTGTGGAATTCCGTTACTCTTTCAACCCTAACCCGATTGTGCCGTGGGGGGACTTCGAGGATGTCGAGGGGAACCTTGCGCTGGAGGCGGACAAGGTCCCAGCCCACACGTACGTGTGGACTTTCGAGGACAACGGGACGCAAGTCCTCCCACTCGCGAATCCAATCTACTACTGGAATCACCTCGGAACCTTCAATGTCACATTGACGGTCACAAATGGCACTGGAGCGAGCATTACTGAGACGGTCATAGTGGAAGTGATTCCCAACGCCGATGCAGGAGCTAGCAGGACCATCCTGAAGAACAGCACCAACAACCTCACCGTGACACTGAACGCAAGCTGGTCCGGGTCCGAATTCGAACCGCTCACTTATGAATGGAACCTCACATATCGCGGCACTCACTACGAATACGACACTGAGAGTTTCGAATTCACGTACGCGAAGGCTGGGAGGTACACAGCGAACCTCAAGGTTACGGATGAGATGGGCAACGTCGCTTACGACACCGCGACGGTGCACATCAAGCGCTTGCCGTACTTCTATGAGAAGCACTGGATGTTCGCTTTCGTCGATTTGCCCCTCGCTGCCATTGCGATCGCGTGGGTAGCGTTCAAGTACAGGAGGGACCACGCGCTCTTCACCGCGACCGACCGCGATAAATTCAGGCTGCAGGTGAAGGAATTCAAGATCACGTGGAGGATATTCAAGGCGAACAGGTTAGGATTCGCGGGGCTGATCATCCTTGTCATTTTCGTGGTCATGGCGATCTTCGCTCCGTTGCTCTCGACGGTCCCGAACCCCAACGACCCCAACAACTACGAAGGAAGCATGCCGCCGGACTGGAAGAATCCACTTCCGCCTTCGTTCAAGAGCTCGCCGTACACTGGATTCCTGCATCCATTCGGGACTGACCAGAAGGGGCAGGACGTCTACAGCAGCATGCTCTACGGCACGAGAGCCTCCATCGAGGTCGGGCTCGCAGCGACCCTGATCTCTGTCATCGTCGGCTCGCTTGTTGGCCTTGGCGCAGGTTACTTCGGAAGAGTCACGGACGAGGTGCTCATGAGGATCACGGACTTCTTCCTGGTGATACCGTGGTTCCCCCTGATGATCGTGATGATGGCCGTCCTCGGCCCGAAGTTCATCTTTGTCATATTGGTCATTGGCATCACGAGCTGGCCATCGACCGCGAGGATCGTGAGGTCTCAGGTGCTCACCGTCAAGGAAAGGCAGTTCATTGTGAGGGCGAAGTGCATCGGCGCCACTGACGCGCAGATCCTGAAGAGGCACATCATGCCGAACGTGCTGCCGCTGATATTCGCTAACACGGTACTGCTGATCGCGATCGCGATCTTCAACGAAGCGTTCCTGGACTTCTTCGGCCTCGGCGACCCAGATGTGGTCAGCTGGGGCACCATGTTGGAGGGAGCTTACGAGAGGGACGCGTTCGTCACGGGGGCGTGGTGGTGGATCGCCGCTCCTGGCGGATGCATCGTCGCGATGGTGCTCGCGTTCTCGCTGGTCGGGTACGCGATCGACGACGTGCTCAATCCCAAGCTGAGACGGCGTTGAGCAGGGACGAACAAACCGTTTCTGTTTCTCATTTGTCGTTCACCGAGCTCACGCTCTCTACGCACACGTCAGAGTAGAATCACACGAAAGGGTTTGACGCGGTTTCGTCGCCTAGCTACTTCTTCTCGCAAGCGGCCAGCTCCGCCTGTCTCTTCCTGTAGTAGGTCAAGTAGCCCATAGCGTACTTGTCCTCGCCCCAGAAGAGCTTCGAGGCCTTGAGCGCGACTTGCATGTTCGGGTCATTGGGGTTGCCGATGAAGCAGCTCATGCCCTGGCCAGCGCACAGAAGCATGAAGGTCGCATTCAGGATTGGCCTGTCCGGAAGGCCGAACGATACGTTGCTGAGCCCGACGGTCGTGTTGACTCCGAGCTCCTCGGTGCATCTCCTTATGGTGTCGAGGGTCGCCCGCGCTCCCGTTTCACCAGTCCCGCATGCGAGAGCAACGCAGTCGATGATGATGTTCTTCCTGTCGAGACCGTGCTTTTCGGCCCTGTCGATGATTCTCTTGGCGATCTCGATCCTCTTGTCCGCTGTAGCTGGAATGCCGGAATCGTCAATGCACAGACCGACGAGGGCAGCGCCGTACTCCGCCGCAAGCGGGATCACGACATCCATCCTCTTCCCCTCACCGGTGGTAGAGTTGATACCGGGCCTGCCCTTGACGTTCTTGAGCGCGACTGCAAGGACCTCAGGGTTGGAAGTGTCGATCCAGATAGGGACCTCGACCGCATCCTGAACGATCCTCAGAGCCTCGAGCATCGCGTGCTTCTCATCTATCCCAGGTACACCGACGTTAATGTCAAGGACCTCGGCGCCGTTGGCGATCTGCTTCTTCGCCTCTCCTTCCAGTATGCCGAACTCGCCGGCCTTCAGTTTGGCTATGATCTCCTTCCTGTTCGTCGGGTTGATCCGCTCGCCGACAAGCACGGGGGTCTTCCCAGCGCCGATCTTCACGGTCTTCTTCGTTCCTTTAAGCTCGATTACCGGCAGGACTGCACAGGGCATTTTGTTGCCTCCTATCAAAAGGGTGAATGCCTTTTCACTGAAAAACCTTCCGACAAGTCGGAGCACTCCGAATCCCAGAACGCTGGGCGAAGCGAGACAACTATACACATATTCTTATTAGATTTCAAAGGATGGAAGTTTGCGCTCGACCTCATGCGATGCTCCAGTTCGAGTGGAGAATCGCCGGCTTGAACGAAACCTTAATTAGGGGGGCACATATGCCGATTCAAATTCGGCAGAAAGGCATCTGTTCATAGGACGAATGACTTCTCTTCCGAAAAGAGCCGTCTGGACTCGCTCCGGACGGAGAGCTATTGGGGTGAACCAATGGAAGATGCAGTAACACGGCTGAGAAACGCCGTTATGAACTACGAGATGGAAACGATCGCTGACCTCGCGAAGCAGTCATTGAAAGACGGCGTCGACCCGCTCGTCGCCATCGAGAAGGGATTGGCTGAGGGGATAAAGACTGTCGGTGAGAGGTTCGGCCGGGGAGAGATCTTCCTACCCGAGCTTGTCATGGGCGCCGAAGCAATGAAGGCTGCATTGGCCGTGCTCGAGCCTGCTGTGCCGAAGGGCAAGCACAGGTCGAGCGCTGGCAAGGTCATCATCGGGACCGTACAGGACGATATACACGAGATCGGAAAGAACCTCGTGTCGACGATGCTGACCTCGAACGGATTCGAGGTCATTGACCTGGGCGTGAACGTTCCGGCCGGGGACTTCTTGAAGAAGTCCGATGAAGTGAAGCCGCACATGGTCGCGATGTCAGCACTTATGACGACGACCATGCCCCGAATGGCAGAGGTCACAACCCCGCTGAAGAAGAAGAACAAGTCCGTCAAGGTTCTCATAGGCGGAGCACCGGTTACAGACACATACGCAAAAGAGATCGGCGCAGACGGCTACAGCGGCGACGCATCTGGCGCAGTAGATGTGGCAAAGAAACTGGTCAGGTGATTCGGCAATGTCGTTCGGCATTAAGCGGGGCGTCCGCTTCAACATCCTTAGCGAGAGCGATTTGGAGAGGATACACTGGGGAACTCTGCACATCCTTGAGAAGGTCGGTGTCCAGGTGGACAGCCCGGCCTGCAGGAAGCTCTTGAAGGACAACGGTTGTGAAGTTGACGAGAAGACGAGGATCGTGAAGATGCCCTCCCATCTGGTCGAGTTCGCCCTTCAGAAGAAGAAGACCTCGATAACGCTCGCGGGCAGGAACCCGAAGTACGACGCGAAGCTGGACATGAACCACAGCTACATGACCGCGAACGGGAACGGCGCGGTCGCGGTCGACTTCGAGACGGGCAAGAGAAGGCCCTCCACCAAGAAGGATGTCGTGAACTCATCCAGAATCATAGACGCTCTTCAGAACGTGCACATCCACTGGCCGATGGTCAGCTCGACGGACCAACACCCGTCGGTCGTGCACCTGCACGATTTCGACGCGTCGCTGAACAACACCGAGAAACACGTGATGTACGAGACCGGTGTCACGCTCTCAGATGCGAAGACCCTCACGGAGATGGGCTACGTCGCCGCTGGAGGAGAGAAGGAGTTCAGGAGAAGGCCACTGTCATCCTGCCTCCAGTGCACCTACGCGCCTCTGCAGCACGATGCGGGCGTCATGGACGCGAGCCTGTACTTCGCCGACAAGGGCGTGCCACTTGTGTTCTTCGGGATGCCTCAGCCAGGTGCGACCGGACCAGCGACCCTCGTGGGCTCGCTCGTGGTCGGGAACGCCGAGGTGCTGAGCGCGCTCACGATGATCCAGCTGTCCACGCCTGGCGCGGCGATCATCTACGGCATGGGCAACGCGCCTCTTGATCCGAGGACCACCATAAGAGCTGGCGGAAGCCCAGAGCATGCGATCTCGTCTGCAATGGCGACCGAGCTCGCGCACTACTACGGAATGCCGTCTTGCGTGGGTGTGTCCGCGACTGCGAAGGAGCCAGGGGACCAGGCGGTCCTAGAATACTACACTGGCTGCGTCGGACCGCTGTTGGCAGGAGCTGACCTGATGTGCGGTGTCGGCCTGCTTGAGGACTCGAGCTGCCTGTTCTACGAGCAGATCGTGATCGACGACGAGATCGTCGGCGCGATCGCGAGACTGATCAGGGGACAATGGGCGGACGACGACACGATGGCGCTAGATGTCATCGAGAAGGTCGGCCCAGGCAAGAACTTCCTTGCCCAGAGGCACACGGTCAACAACATAAGGACCGAGTTCTTCATGCCCAACCTGGTCGACAGGCGCTCGTTCGACGCGTGGTCGCATAGCGGTTCGAAGTCGATGAGGGACAGGGCACGCGAGAAGGTCAAGGACATACTCGCGAACCACATGGTCCCGCCGCTCGCGCCTGAGGTCCAGAAGAAGCTGGACACCGTCATCGAGAAGGCCAAGAAATCGGCTTGGGGCGGAGAGTCCAAGGTGTACTGAACTAAAACCTCTTGATGGCCGGACGCTTCGTGCGAGTTCCGGCCAATCTAACGCATCGTCTCTTGCGCGAAAAGGAGACTCACAATGGCCAACTCAATACCGGTCCGGACGAGACGAGATGTCTTGACAAGGGACGGTGTCGAAAGGATCCACCAAGTCGCTCTCGACGTCCTCGAGAAGACGGGCGTGGCCGTTCACAGCGAAAAAGCGCGCAAGTTGCTAACGGCCGCCGGATGCGATGTGGACAACAAAAGTGCAGTGGTGAGATTGCCTCCGAGCCTGGTGGAAGAGTGTGCTCGGAAGAACGATCGCTCGGTCGTATTCTTCGGGCGCACGCGCAAGCACGATGCGAGGCTCGATTTCAATCACGTGCACGTATGCAGCGACGGCAACGGCACCGAAGCGATGGACTTCGAGACCCGCAAGAGAAGGCCTTCGACCAAGGGGGATGTTGAGAAGAGCGCCTTTGTCGCGGACGCGCTGAAGGGACATGGTATCAACTGGCCGAACGTGACCTCCCAGGATGTCCCCCAAGGCACCAGACACATCCATGACATCCAGGCATCCATGGAGAACACGGAGAAGCACATCACCATCGCGACGAACACAACCGTCTGGGAAGTCGAGGACGTCCTGGAGCTCGCAGCCGCCGCGGCAGGTGGCATGGACGAGCTGAGGAAGAGGCCGTTCATCTCATCGATTCACACCAGTTTCTCGCCCCTGCAGATCGAGGCCGACAGCCTCGACGCTGGCCTGAGGATGGCGGAGGCTGGGATACCGATCTGCTTCTATGTCATGCCAGGACCGGGTTCGACCGGCCCTGCGACGTTGGCAGGATCAGTTGCGCTGGGAGTTGCAGAAGCACTCGCTGGCAACACGATCTTCCAGCTGCACCGACCAGGGACCGCGTATGTCTTCAGCTGCGGGATCGCGAACCTGGACATGAGGACCTCGACGCGCGCAGGGGGAGGGCCAGAGCACGGACTCACCTCAGCAGCGTATGCGCAGATGGCACACCACTACGGGTTTCCAGCGCTAGTCGGCGGGTTCGTGACGACCTCGAAAGAGGCGGACCAGCAGGCAGCGTACGAGAAATTCGCGAGTGCTGTTACGCCTATCCTCGCGGGTGCGGACATGATCGCCGGAATCGGACTCCTAGAGGACTGCAGGACCGTATGGCTCGAGCAGCTCGTGATCGATGACGAGATCGCGAGGATAATCGGGAGGATGGCACAGGGGATCGAGGTCAACGACGACACGCTCGCGCTGGATGTCATCCACAAAGTGGGCATAGGGAAGGACTATCTGGGACAGAGGCACACCATGGACCATTTCAGGACCGAGTTTTTCTCACCGGTGGTGACAGACAGGTCCTCGTTCGACACCTGGACTGCGAAGGGATCCAAGAGCCTCATGACCCGCGCTCATGAGGAGGTCAAGCGCATCTTCAAGGAGCATTCTGTTGAGCCTTTGAGAAGCGAAGTCGAGGATGTCGCCGCCAAGCTGGTCAAGAAACGTTCGAGGTGACTCGAAACACCAACAGGCCGACTCAGTCGCACTCGGGTATGAACTCCCTCTTCGACGTGGCCAACATTATGAGTGCGATGATCGCCAGGAACGCGCCTATCATGAACCCCACGGACATGATACCAAGCACTGCCCCCGCTACTGCGCCATTGAACCTGCTGCGGGTGAATGCAAACATGCTCATCGCAACTGCCAGCAGGCCGAAAACAAGTATCAATGCCGACAGCAGTTCGGAATCATTCAGGATTTCGTCCAGAACCTCACCTTGAGGAATGATCGCCTCGTAGTGCGACAATATGTCGCTGCCGGTTTCGGGCAGTAGCGCGAGCAGCCCATGAGTCACTCCCAGGGCGCCCGCGAGCAAGATCAGTATGCCTGCGATTCCCACCTTCGCGGTCCTGACAGCGTGGGTCGGTTTCTCGGACCAGTGTTCGCACGCCTCAGGCTTGCTGCCCTGGATCTCCGCAACGGCAGCCCTCGTCGCCGTAAAGTTCCTTCCGCAGCCGATGCACTTCTCAGCGCTTGGAGGGTTATGCTCATACCCGCATTCAGGGCATTTCTGGAGGTCGTTCTCGTCCCTGTGGATGGCATGGCCGCACACCCTGCATTTCGAGGCGTCGGTAGGATTGTAGGTACCGCACTGGGTGCACCTGACCTGGGATTCCATGAGTGTGCAGAACGATGCTTGGCATACAAGAAACCTTCTCCTAACCCCAATGGGCCATCAACATGCGATCTTCATTTCGGGTGAATAACGGCTCCAAGGATGCAAGCGATCAGCTCTATCCATTTTATGGCGGTGACATCTGGAAGCTTCCTCAGACGGGTGCCAGAGATTTCGAACCATCCAAGGATCTCGTCGTCTGACCCCTTGACGAACACGCACAGGTAGTCCGCCTCGAGACTATCGCTGAGGGAGCGCCTCTTCATTCCGATCAGGGCAGGTCTGGCGAACGTCGATTCCTGACCCTCGACGTAGGGATGATCCTCGCTCAGGTACAGCTTCGTCTGTTTGCTGATTTCATAGCACGGGTAGGTCCTGTCGTCGAGTATCTGCTCCTTTGTGAATGACATATTCTTGTACAGTTGGGTACCCTCTTGCCCGATGCCGGTGGCAATCCTGAACTTGTAGGCCCTGAGCGCTGGATCCCAGACGGCAATCGCGACGCTCGCGATGCCGAACAGTCTAGATATGATGTCAGCCGTGTCCTTGAGGAAGGAGTCCAAGTCGAGATTCACCTGCTTGGCTTTCGCACACAGACCAGCGATCTCCTCGATGACCTTCGTAGTGTGGTCCTTCATCCCGTGCGAGTAGTCCAACCTCATCCTCAAGGCGACGTCTTTCGGCTCCACCACTTTCAACGCTTCATTAGCATCAGGCATTATCCCAGCCAAGCAAGCCTGGTTCAGCCATCGTGTCCCGGGAACAATACAGCGACTTTCTTCAGTTCGCGGACACCGGAGATCCTCGAACCAATGCCTTGAATGCATATTGCCAAAGTAATCTAAGATACTTTCTCGAAATTGACGCGCTCCAGTTATTGGATACCCTGGACTCAGCCACCCTGTCCCACGATGCGTGTGCCCCAGAACTGGCAAGTCATTCCTTCACGGTGGTGAAGCATGCGCATGTGAGAGTCCTGGCAACGCCCTTGATCTCTCGAAGCCTGTCTATCACGAGCTTGCCGATATCCTCCATGCTCGACCCACGGACCTTCAACAACATGTCGTACTCGCCGGAGATCATATGCACCTCGTGTATCCCGATGAGCTCCGCAATCTCCTCGGCGGTCTCGCGCTGTGACATGCCTTCCTGAGGACTGAACTGGACGAGAATGAACGCTGTGACCCCGATTCCCAGCTGCGAGTAGTCTGGAACCGCCGTGTACTTCTTGATCAACTTCTTCTGTTCCATCTTAACGATTCTGTCGTGCACGGTCGCCCTCGGGATGTCCAGTTCCCTCGCGATCGCCTTGGTGGTCTTGCGCGAGTCCTTGATCAGCTCATCGAGGATCGCCTGATCCTTCACGTCGAGCATGTTTCGTCATAATGACGGATTTCATATATCAAAGTTGCCTCAGGGCCGGATAATAGACGGCATTTGTAAAGAAATGATGATATACTATGTTGAATTGTCCGTCAATCCTGCCGAGGTGAACGCTTGGAAGCAGCCGTGTCGCATATCCGATCGGACAAGCACATCCACGTCCTCAGGATCCAGAGCGCCGCGCTGAAGGCCATTCACGACCACTTGTACGAGAACGGCGTCGTCCAGGCAATGCCCATCATCCTCTCCCCAGAGACTGATCCGCTCAACCACCCTCACTTCGAGGCGAGGGTGGAGTACTACGGGCAGAAGCTGAACATGACAAGCAGCATGATCCTTCACAAACAGCTCTCGCTCCTGAACGAAGGAATAGACAAGATCTACTTCATGTCCCCGAACGTGAGGCTCGAGAAGGCGGAACTCAAGGAGACCGGAAGGCACTTGTTCGAGTTCACCCAGGTGGACATCGAGCTGAGAGACAAGACGAAGGTCGACTTCATCAAGCTCATCGACGGCATGATCGCTGCGGTCTACAGCCATGTCCTCAAGGAGTGCCCGGACGATCTTGAGGCGCTCCACCGAGAGCTCGAGGCTCCAAGACTCCCCCTGAAGGTGCACGAATCCGAGGCCCTCAAGAGGGAGTACGGCGAGAGCTTCGAGACACTGGCTTCCGAGAAGGCGAGGGACCCCTTCTGGATCCTGAACTTCAGAAGGGAGTTCTACGACAGAGAGGACAAGGAGCAACGTGGATACTATCACAACTACGACGTCTTCTGGCCCGAGGGCTACGGGGAGGCGCTCTCGGGCGGCGAGAGGGAGTACGAGCACGAAGAGATCGTGAGGAAGATGCACGAGAGGAAGACGGACATGAGGAAGTACCACACATATCTGAAGATCTCAAGCCAAGGTCTGATCCCTAAGACGGTCGGGGGAGGGCTCGGGATAGAGAGAATGGTGAGGTTCCTCACGGGACAGAAGCACATCAGGGACGTGGCCTTGTTCCCGAGAGTGCCCGGCGAGCCCATCGCGTTCTGAAGACTGACCAATGAACCTGATCTAGCGAAGACTCTGCACTTTGGCGCCCGTGCCTGGGAGGCTAACGAACGTCTGCGACCCCAGACCGGCGGACCGTCTGAACGCCTCTGCCATAGCTTTCTTGATCTTGACGGCGTTCCCTAGGGAAATGGCGAACACGGCCGGGCCTGATCCTCCAATCGAGACACCCAGAGCGCCCGCATCGATCGCGGCGGCCCGCACATCCTCGTATCCTGGTATCAGCGCTTTTCTGTAGGGAAGAGCGAGCTTGTCGTCGAGGTATAACCCAATCATTCTGGTGTTCCTCTTCATCATCGCGTGGAGCATGCCTGAGGCCCAGCCGACATTGCACACGGCATCCGCGATCGCGACCCCTTTGGGGAGTATCTCACGCGCCTTCCTCGTCTCGACTGATATGTCCGGCAGTGCGACGATTACCTGGAATCTAGGCGGCCTGATCTGGATCACGGTCCTGGTCCTCAGGTCGGAGACCACAGTGAACCCGCCGTAGATCGCCGCGGCGACATTGTCGAAATGCCTCGAACCAGCTACGAGCTCCTCGCCCATGGCGGAAGCCTCCAATATCATCTCCTTGCTGCGAAGGCCCAAAAGAGCTGCCATGGCCAACGCTCCACCGACGGAGGACGCCGCGCTACTACCCAAGCCACTTCCCGGCTTGATGCCTTTCTTCACAGTCATCGAGAATCCGACATCCTCAGAACCGCACAGCTCGGCCAGCTTGATGGCGGCGAACGACGCGGTGTTCTTGTCAGGATGGACTGGGAGCTTGTACTTCCCGAGCACTTTCAGCTCACGCTCGCCAAGGGGCAGTCGCTTGATCGAGACGACATCCCTCGGCGCCTCCAAGCATAGGCCGAAGGAATCGAACCCTGGACCGAAGTTCGCGATCGTGGCCGGTGAAGACACCACTGCGCGGTCATACATCCTTTGGACACCTGGACACACGGAGATGTCATGCCTGAATATTAAGATGCTCGCGGATTCATTCTTGGACAGAATTGTGCACCGGCATTCGGCCAGTCATGATGCCACACCCAGGAGAATGCGCTTCCAGCTCCGCGAAGGGCTTATATTCTGACCAGCCATAGCAGGCACACTTCGTGGGGATATTCCTTTGGCCCAGTTCGAACTCCGATGCATAGAGTGCGGCAAGTCGCACGACATGGCGAGGCCTGCATATGCATGCTCCAAGTGCGGCAACCTGCTAGAGGTCAGACTCGATTTCGGAGTTGCAGGGGACAAGCTAGGCAAGAGCGACTGGAAGAAGAGGCCCATCTCCGTATGGAAGTACAAGGAACTGATC
>Ga0315289_10008669_pt1 | contig 14679 bp, 11 predicted proteins | sample YL17G11_40_MG_FD_203452 | JGI IMG/M metagenome (GOLD analysis project Ga0315289, IMG submission 203452) | Sediment microbial communities from Yellowstone Lake, YNP, Wyoming, USA - YL17G11_40 | ecosystem: Environmental > Aquatic > Freshwater > Lake > Sediment | place: USA: Wyoming | collected...
TAGAAAGCGGAAAATGGCGGGCCTGTGGGGATTCGAACCCCAGTCTTTGGCTTCGAAGGCCAAAAGGATAATCCAGGCTACCCTACAGGCCCTTTGGACTGCCTAGCTATGATGCATACCGTTCATAAGGTTGCCGTAGGAAGGGAGGAGGACGGTGGCATCGCTCCTCTTTCTCATCGGACGCTTCTTTGCCAGCACCGATCGGAGGCCATTCCTCTGGCTTTCTGACAAAATATAAAGAGCGGGCGGCCAATCGGCAGCGCATGAAGAGGGTGACCATGGGCCACGGGGCAGGGGGAGAGATGATGCAGGAGTTGCTCAGCAAGCACATCATTCCCTTCTTGCCCAAGGTCCCGTCGGAAGTGCCACTAAGCTCTTTCGACGATTCCGCGGTGGTCGATGGCATCGTCTTCACCACCGATGCGCACACCGTCAAACCGCTATTCTTTCCCGGCGGGGACATCGGATCGCTGAGCGTCTACGGGACGGTGAACGACATCTCCGTGATGGGCGCCAGACCGCTGGCCATCGCCTGCGCCATGATCTTGGAGGAGGGATTGGAGCTCGAGGTGCTGGAGAGGATAGCGAGGAGCGTCGGTGACGCTTCTCAGATAGCTGGAGTGCCGGTGGTCACGGGCGACACCAAGGTCATGGAGTCTGGCAAGATCGAACGCATGGTCATCGCCACCTCCGCCATCGGTCGGAGGAGCGAGTTCCTGGACCGTGACCTGGAAATTGCCATGCAGTATCGAAAGGTCGACTCGAAGTGGATGACGGACGACAACCTCCGCGACGGAGACGCAGTGATCGTCACTGGCACGATGGGCGATCACGGCATAGCGCTGCTTTCTTTCCGCGAAGGCTACGGATTCGAAAGCCAGGTGCAGAGCGACTGCGCACCGCTGAACCGACTGGTGGAGGACGTGCTCAAGGTCGGGGGAGCGGTGTGCATGAAAGACCCGACCCGTGGAGGATTGGCCAACGCCGTCAACGAATGGGCTTCGAAGTCCAAGGTGGGCATGGAGGTGGATGAGACGTCCGTGCCCATCGCCGATCCGGTCCGCAACGCCTGCGATATGCTTGGCTTGGACCCAATGACCATCGGGAACGAGGGCAAGATGATCGTGGGAGTGGTGCCGGAGATGGCCGAGGAGGTGCTTGGGGCCATACGCAAGAACCCTCTCGGCAGGAACGCGGCCATCATCGGGCACGCTACCTCGAAGGTCAAGGGCGTGGTGCTGAGGACCGAAGTAGGAGGAAGGAGGATACTCGAGCCTCCGGTGGGAGACCCGGTTCCACGCATCTGCTGATCACACCAGCGACTGGATGTAGAAGCAGATTATGAAAGCTGCCACCCCGACCAAGGCCATTCTCGTCCCTTGTATCAGAGGATTGCGCTTTCCCAGCCGGCCCATCACCAGACCAGTGATGAAGAGCATGGAAATGGCCAAACTCACGGCTATCCAAGCGGCGGTAGCGATGTCCCCGGGAGAGATGAGCAAGAACGGCGTGAGGATGATCGCACCCGCAGTCAGCGGCGCAAGGAAGTTGACGAAGGCGATGAGGAATATCGAAGCGCGCGATGAGCGTCCGATGTGGGTGTCCTCAAGCGACCGGAGCAAGGCCTTCTCGATCTCGTCAATACGGCGATTCTGCTCCATGCTCTCGGCCTCGAACACGCTCACCCCGGTCGAGATCCCGAGGGCAACGGCGCTCGTGAGGATCGTCGCGATCACGACCCTAAGGTCCGGATGTTCCGAGAGCGCGCCTCCTACGATTATGCCTAGCATGACGAAGGTCGAGTCGAATATCGTGTTGACGAAGTATCGTCTGATCGTAGGGCCGGTACCCGGCATGGAGAGGGCCGCGTCCACCCTGGCCTTGATCCTTTTCCTTACCATTGTCTATCGTCCAAGCAGCAAAACAAGCGGTGCGCGTATTCTATGCTTTCGGTTCGCGCCCACCTCCTTCTCCCGCTGAGACCGTCTTGCAGGCGTTTTTTCACTAATCCAGCACTCGCTCGTCCTTGCATAATTTATAAATAGTCCGCTCCCGAATAATCGCAATTACGAGTGTGGCCGTTGGCCTCGGGCGATACATTCTGCCCAGGCGACGGTATTCAGGAGGGGCAAAATGCTCAAGAATGCAACCAAGGTTATCAGCATTGTGATAGTGTTGACGATGGTTGTTGGTGCTTTTGCCGTGCTTATGACGGCCGGCAGCGCCAAGACCTCGTCAAGTGAGAGAGCGGTGATCGCGGACGTTAATAAAATGGACGTCGACCCGCTGATGAAAGCGCAGAGTCTGAACGTGGGCGAACTGTATTATCAATACCACGCCCTTGCCAGTCCGACTTATCGGCCAGGTGATATCTACAACATCAGCGACACGGCCCTCTTCTATACTGGTGGGTACGGCAAGTGGGCTTGGAACGATACCGACCCCACCCCCTTCATGTTGTTCGAGAAGCGCGCTGAGCGCACATCCTGCGAGATATGGGTAGCTACCGACCTCTCCTTCCCTGATGGGGATCCGAGGAACGACGGCAGGATAGTGATCAATGACACTGCGGCCAACTACATGGCCGACGAGTTCAACAACACCATCTACCCGACCGAGACCATGTATTTTGGTCTGCCACCGGCCAATGACGGATCAGAGTCGGTGCCAGCTGAGTTGAGTCAGCCGTACTTCGGGACCAATGTCAGCGGACGGGTCATGATCATGGTCTTCAACATCGTGGACGACAGCTTCTGGGATCCCGGGTACCCGTACTACATAGCGGGCTACTTCTCTCCCTCGCTCGATAACTACTACGATCGAAATATTATACACATCGACAACTATGACTGGGCTAACCGGACCGGGCCCGGGGCCCTTCCCCATCGGGCGTTCGTGTACGAGAGCACGGTGGCCCACGAGTACGAGCACCTATTGAACAATTTCCAGAATCCTGCACAACAGAGCTTCCTGGATGAAGGCTGCGCGATGTACGCGGAGATGCTCTGTGGATATGGAGTGCCGTGGACCCATATCGACCGCTTCCTGGCCACCCCCGATAATTCTCTGATAGAGTGGAACGACCAGGGAGATTTGAACAACCTGGCTGACTACGGAGCATCGGCGCTGTACGTCATATGGCTGAGCGACCACTTCGGGTCCGACTTCATCGTCCACCTGGTCAACAGCACCTGGGAGGAAGTGACCTATAGCGGGATAGCTGCCATCAACGCAGCGTTCGAGAATCTTGGCTGGAGCAAGTGGGACTTCGACCGGTCGTTCAACTCCTGGCGTCTGGCGAACCTGATCCAGGCGAACAGTCCGGGCAACGGATTGTACAACTACAAGTCGTTGGACTTCGCCGACTCTAGCTATATAAACCACGGGCCGCTGGTCTATGACTACTATCCAAGCAGGCATTACGCCCAGAGCGGTGACTCCTGGATAGAGTCAGCGGCATGGGAGTTTGGCAAGACGATAACCTACGAAGGTAATGTGTTGGACGTCTCCAAGGTCGGCTCCTATGGTACCGACTACGTCAACGTCAAGGGCAGTGCGATAATTGCACCTGGTGTGACCTACCCATGGTACAATGGCATTGGTGGCTTTGAAGCCAAGTTCGGCTTCGAGGGCGACACCGATGTGAAGACCGGCTGGCAGATCATTGATGTGCCGATCACCACTGGCGACGTATTGTTCGAGGACGACTTCAACCATGGTGGGGCTCTGCCCGATTGGACGATGTCCAGCCCTGGAGCGTACGACAGTCCATGGCATGCGGTTCAGAGACCTGATGTGGAAGATCCCACCAACTACTTCGCCCTGGCAAACGGGGACATTACAGCGGCAGTCGGCAATACCATCGATGAATGGATGAAGATGGTCAACGGCTTCGACACAAGGGGATATGACCACCTGGTGCTGACCCTGAAGAACGATTTCCAGACCTTCTGGAAGAACCGCCAGTTCGGCGTCATCTACTTCTCCATCGATAATGGGGACCACTGGAAGGCATTGACTTCGTTCACGCAGGACTCCGTTCTCCGCTATATCCGCCAACCGTTCGCGAACGGGTACGCCGATGTGGCCATAAACGCTGATGATCTCGTTGGATTCAGCGACGTGCACTTGGCATTCAGGTATTTCACCGACAATGCGAATGGTAATAGCAGATGGTGGGCGTTCGATGACCTGCAGGTGACGGCGGTCGACACGACCAAGATGTGGTGGTCTGGCACTGGCTCTTTGAAGGACTACCGCCTGGTGGGCGACCTGGACCTGACCAGCTTCGAGGAGGAAGATGTCATCCTGGGCCTAGACACCAAGTGGGGAATCGAGTTGGGTTGGGACTTCGGCTTCGTGCAGGTATCCACCGATGAAGGGGCGACCTGGGAGTCGGTCGAGGGAACATACACGACCATGGACCACGACTCTAGTGCGAAGGAGGAGATCGTGGCCGAGCTGCCAGGGATCACCGACTACAACCCGAGCTGGGGCAACGCTGGCTGGGCCGCATTGGACCATGCTGAATACAACCTCACTGCATATGCGGGAGAGGTGGTCAAGCTCCGCTTCCGATACATGACCGACTGGGGCACTGAGCTCGAAGGCTGGTTCATCAAGAACGTGATGCTGAACGGAGAGCTGATCGATGACGCCGATACTCTGATCGCGTTCACGCCTGACCCGGCGTACTCTGACGCGGAGTGGATGGTATCCCTCTACGCCACCAACGAAGGCTCATCGAGCGCTGTGGACCACGTATACTACCTACCGATCGTCATGAACCTAAATCTCAACGATGATCAGTCGGTGCAGAAGGCGCTGGACAGCCTGATGGTGTACAGTCACCTGTACATCCTGATCAGCCCCAAGATCGGTCCCGCGGACTATGGCTTCGGCATCTACAACACATATCTCTTCCCCTAGGCCGACCCAAACCCTTTTTCCCTTTCCATTTTCTTTTTCTTGATTTTGCATGCCTAGGGCAGCCTAGCATTTTATATCTGCGAGATGTTCAGAAGCACGGGCTCATGGTCTAGCGGTCATGAGTTGCTCAGGCGATCCCTGGGCGACTGACAGACAACGCCCTTACACGGCGTAGATCGCCGGTTCGAATCCGGCTGAGCCCACTTCCGTTCTCACATGGATGTCTGCTCCTAATTCATTCCGGCATGACCCCGGTAGCCCCACCAGCCGCTCTTTCTTTTCCAGGCGCTCGGTCGGCAAAAGATAAGAGCAGAGCGGCCGTTTCAGCCACCAAGGAAGATCGAGAACGATGAGGATACTCGAGATACTTGATCGGACCTGGAATGTCCATGACCTTCTCGTGAGAGGCATCGATGAATCCGGAGAGAGGGTCAGCGAGTATCTTTCTTCCCAAGGGATCGAATGGAGACTTGGAGATCTTGATGACATCAGATCCGCAGAGGCTTTGCTTTTCAAAGGAGCAATGATCTATCCGCCTGGACCAAGGAATGTAACCCGTTCGGTTCATTTGGAGCTGATGAAAAGGATCTCTAACAAGCCTTATGTTACGCTATTTGGAGAGCCGAGAGAGTATTGTTGGCTTTCCTACGACCTGTGCGATCCAGCGAAAGCGTTCAGCGTGGCACCAGGAAAGAGGATGAACAGGATATTCTTCCCCAGTTATTGGGCCGACCCTGAGGTCGAGAGCTGGGAGAAGCGCGAGGACAGGATCTGCTGGATCGGACGACCAATGGGATCGCGGATCAGGGCGGCGAAGAAGTTGATCGAGGAAGGGATCGAGCTCGACATCTACAGCAAGAGGCCTTGGCCGTTGGAACAATGGAGAGGCTTCGCTCTGGATGAGATGGAGATATCGAGACAGTACCGCTACCGGATCGTCTTTGAGAACGAATGGACGAACAAGTACCACTCAGAGAAGTTGTTCAACTCCATCAAGTATGGATGCGTGACGTTCTATGGTTCGGACGCCTCCCTAGACCTACCACAGCTCAAAGGCGCATATTCGCCCTACAGCCTGGAAAACGTTATAAGAAGGGATGAACTGGCACCGTCCATCCTCTCGAACATCAAGCAGTTCATGTTCTCCGATAGCTGGAAGATGTACTCCATGAAGACCTTCTTTGATGCTTTGATCAACAAGCTCAAGGAAGATGCCCGGGAACGCAAGGCCTGAGCTCGTCCGACGAAATGCACTGGTCGGGGGCGGACCGAATCATCGCGCTAGATGCATAGGCTGCCGCGATGGAGCGTGATGGGTTGCTCTCTGTTGAATGGAAAAAGATGATGATCGGGGGCGTCGCCCCCGGTTCTTCTATCAACCGCCCCGCAATGTGCCAGCGAACACCTGCCAGGCCAACAGGCTCTTCGCCACCAGGCTGAGCACGATGTACATGCGCTCTCCGTAGAGGTAGTCCTTGTACTTGCCCTTGGCGCGGTACTGCAGCACCATGTTCAACGCGAAGATGTTGAAGAAGAAGGCGATGCTGATCACGATCACATACACGAAGGTGGGGATGGCGGTCGTCGACCCGGCTCCGAAGAAGTAGATGAGCAAACCCACCCATGGCATGAGGCCAGCGAAGCAGCCGAAGATGAAGGCGGTCCAGTTGGTCTTCTCCGTGGTCTGGTTGTGCAGCTCCATCATCCAGCCGAACAGGTTCATGCAGGCGTTGAGGGCGAACAGCAGGATCAGCGAAACGAAGTCCCACATGCCGCAGAGCCAGGCGATGACCACGATCATGAAGGACGAGGACACCGAGTACTCGATCCAGCGGGCGGGGTTGGTGTGCTTCTTCAGGTTCCTCACATACCAGGGGTAGCCCCAGGGGGAGGCGAGCACGAAGTGCGCGATGGCGCTCATGAACAGGAACAGCGCTATCAGCGGGCCCAGCGGCACTGTGAACAGCACTTCCAGCTGGGGCGCGGGCGGCTGCCCTCCTCCCGGAAAGTTCAGGAACGCGGAGGTGATGGTCATCTTCACGTTCCAGTTGGCGATCAGGAGCATTATCGTACCCTGGATGAGGTGCAAGAGCCCCATGAAGGCGTTGAACCTCCTCAGCTTGCGGTACTTCTCTTCCTCGGTCACTTCCGTGAATTTTGCGGACATCGAAGATCTCACTAGTCGACTTGCGAACGGGCGATATATGTAACTTATCCTACTCCTTTTTCATTGAGAATGGGAAAAGTAGTTGAGTGGCCAATCGTTTCCCGCAGGCATCGGTGCGTAAATGGTGCAGTTCCTTCCTTTCCGCGGCCTTCTGCCCTCGCTAGAGCAAGAAGAATCGATTGCAGCTAGGGTCTCACCGCCCTATGACGTGATCGACGACGAAGAGAGACGCAGGCTGCAGTCCCAGCCGAACAACGTCACCCGCCTGACCTTGGGCGGCGAGGAAGGCTCCTACGAGAAGGTCGCGCTGCTCCTCGAGGACTGGATAGCCAAGGGCGATCTGCGACCGGACAAGAAGGATTGCTTCTATCTTTGTCGCCAGAGCTTCACTGAGGCGGGGATTGAGCTAACTAGGACCGGCATCATGGGGCGGCTACTTGTGGAGCCATATGAGGAGGGAGGCATCATGCCTCACGAGGAGACCTCTCCCAAAGTGAAAGAGGACAGATTGAACCTCCTCCGGGCCACGGCCACGCATTTGGAATCGATCTTCTGCATCTTCGAGCGCCTGGACGAGGAGGTGGCAACGGGTCTGGCAAAAGCTCCGGAGCTGTTCTCCTTCTTAGATTCCTCAGGCGTGAAGCACTCTTTTGCAAGGGTATCCTCGAAAGCGACCAACAAGGCCATTAGCTTGATGCTGGAGAAGCAGAAGCTGCTCATAGCTGACGGACACCATCGATACGAGACAGCACTGCGCTACTCGCAGGAGAACCCTGGCGACGAGAAGAAGCGCTACGTCCTCGCCACCCTGGTCGCCTCGAACGATTCCGGTCTGGTGGTCAGACCGACGCACCGCCTGTACGCCGCCGGCGGGTTCTCGAGCGATTCCTTCCTCGCCCTGGCAGCGAAGGAGTTCGGGATGTGGGAGCTGAGCAGCATGGACGAGATGGCGAAGGTCATGCAGCGCTCCCGCCGTCCGACCTTGGGATTCGTCATGAAGGACGGAAGACGGTTCGTGGGAGAGCAGCTAAGGCCGGCGAAGGATGATCTGCTGGCTACTCTTGATACTTATGTTTGCGAGGAGGCGGTGCACAAGCGCATCCTCATCCCCATGGCCGAAGGAAAGGAGATCAAAGTGGACTTTGACCATGACGCTGGATCGGTGGAGAGGAAGCTTGCGTCGGGCGAATGGGATATGGCCGTAATGCTTTCCCCGCCCAAGCTCGAGACCATCTGGTCGCTGGCGCTGGGCGGGCGCAAGATGCCTAAGAAGTCGACCTATTTCTGGCCCAAGGTCTGGTCCGGCCTCGTGCTCTACCGGATGAAGTAGGTCCTAGAGCCTCCTCGCCGAGGTCACTGTCCTCGGAGGTTGCATGTGGCCTCCACTACCCGCTTCATCTCCATGAACCGCGTGGGGTTCTTCTCAAAGGCGGATCTGCATTCTTCGGTGTCGAAGAACAGCTTCTCCCCCTGGAACTCGATCACGAACTTGGCGGTGGTGGGATCGACCTCCGTCCCGCAGACCGGGTCCACGACCACCCGGCGAGCCTTGGAGACCATTACTCTGGCTCCCATCTCGTGGCAGTGCACCACTTCGTCCGCGCCGGCCTTCTTCAGCACGGTCACATTGCGCATGTCCTCCACCTCGGAGACGATGAAGATGCCCGGGTTCAACATCTTGGCCATGATGCACACGATGATGTTGGTCGGGTCACGAAGGGTGGGGATAATGGTCTTCGCCTCCTTGATGTTCGCCCTCAATAGGACGTCCTCGTCCCCCGCATCCCCCTTGATGACCACCACCCCTAGCTCCATGAGATCAGCGATCTTCTCCTCGTCGTTCTCGATGAAGACGAATTTGTCCCCTTTCTCGTTCAGGTTCTGATAGACCTGCTTTCCTACGTTCCCGTAGCCACAGATGATGATGTGATCCTTCATCTTCGTCCGCCTCTCTGGAAGCCCCAACTCCTGACGCAGGTCCTTAGTGACCATAAGATCGAACAGCGACTGCAGCACGGTGACCGCGGAAGTCACTCCCCCGACGACCACTATCACCGCCAATGCGCGACTCGCTCCGGTGGTGGGAACGATGTCCCCAAAACCGACGGTGAACATCGTCTCGATGGTGAAGTAGAACGAAGAGAAGATGTCAGTGACCGTGGGCTCTACCAGCAGGAAGCCGAGGGTTCCCACGAAGATGACCCCCGCCAAGAACGCCATGGCGTAAAGCAGCCTTCTCTTCATCCACATCGCCCCGGAGGACCGGCTTTGCTACTACCATTCTCTTGATATTTCAAGGTGCCTGCATGAACTGCGAGTCAAGGCCCAGGAGGAAGCTTAGGAAAAGGGTGATGGAGCCACTGGAGGGGATCGAACCCTCGACCTACGCCTTACCAAGGCGTCGCTATTTAGAGACGCGCTATGAACGCGTTACCTCTAAGCCACAGTGGCGTGCAGCCCCTCCAATCCGGTTATCCGTCATAAAGCTTTCGCGTTTCCCTTGGCACAAACGCTTTTCTCGGTAAAGCGCTTGCATGTGCGAATGAAATCCGAGATGAGCGCCTTCGACATCCTCGCGGTGGTCAGCGAGATGCAGCCCCTGGTGGGAGGATATCTGGACAAGGTCTTCCACTGGGACCGAAAGAACGTGCTGCTGCGCGTGAACGTGCCTGGAACGGGAAGGCGCGAGGTGGTGATCCTCGACCTCAAGTGGCTCTACCTTTCCAAGGAGCGACCAGAGGTTCCCGAGACGCCGTCGCAGTTCGCAGTGCATGCGCGCAAGCTCCTCTCCAACGCCAAGATAACGATGATCAGACAGCACCAGTTCGACCGCATCGTGGTCATCGAATCGGATAGGGAGGAAGGCTACCAGCTGGTCATCGAGCTCTTCGGCGAGGGCAACCTGCTTATCGTTTCGCAGGGAAAGATCGTCAACTGCCTCTTCTCCAAGACCTGGAAGCACCGGGACGTGCGGCCCGGAGCGGACTACTCTTTCCCGCCCAGTCGGTTCAATCCCGGCGCTCAGGATGTCGGCGCGTTCCAGGAAGCCATGCGGGGTTCCAACGCCGATGTCGTTCGTACCCTGGCCACGGCCATCAATCTTGGAGGTCAATACGGCGAAGAGCTGTGCCTGCGAGCGGGCCTGGACAAGACGAGAAAAGCCAAGGACCTCAGCGAAGAGGAGACGGACCGGCTGAGATCGGAACTAGAGAAGCTGCTCCAGGCCGTTCAGCTGAACCCATCCCCCACCCTCGCATCCAAGAACTCCTTGCCCGTTGACGTTACGCCGGTCGAGCTGCTGCAATACCAGGATGCGGACAAGGAACGGTTCGCCACTCACTCCGAGGCGCTGGCCGCTTTCGTCGAACGTGCCGGTCGCCTCAAGCAAAGGGCGGAGAACCCGGAGATACAGCGACTGGCCAGGCAGATCGAACAGCAGACCGCCGCCAGGGAAGCGTTGAAGGTGGAGGCGAGCGAGCACACGCTCCAGGCGGAGGGCATCTACGCCCACTACCAGGATGTGAGCTCTTTCCTAACGAGGTTCGGCGGTATGGCCCTAGGGAAAGGCTGGGAGAAGATCAAGGAAGAGGCTCGGTCGTTCGCCATGGCGCTCGAGGTCCGTCCACAGGACTCCTCGGTCCGGGCGGACTTCGATGACCTCATGATCTGGCTCGACTATTCCCGGGGGATCGACGAGAACGCCAACCTGCTCTATAGCAAGGCCAAGGAGGCGAAGGAGAAGCAGGGCCGGGCGGAGGCAGCTCTGAACGAAACGAAGAAGCGCCTGGAAGAGATGAAGAAGCACGAGGCGAAGCTCTCCTTGGCCGCCAAGGAGGAACGGAAGCCGACGAAGCAGTTCTGGTTCGAGAGCTACAAGTGGTTCGTCACCTCGGGCGGACACCTAGTGCTGGCGGGCAGGGACGCACGCACCAATGACCAGCTGGTGAAGAAACATCTCACGTCGACGGACCGATACGCCCACGCCGACGTTCATGGAGCGCCGAGCGTGGTGATCAAAGATGGCTCAACCGCCAACGAAGAGGAGCTGCGCCAGGCCTGCCTGTTCGCCCTTTCGCACTCCAAGGCCTGGAACGCCGGGGCAAGGGAAGGCAGCGCCTACTGGGTCCTCCCCGACCAGGTATCGAAGACGCCGGACGCGGGGGAGTTCGTTCCCAGGGGGGCGTTCATCATCCGAGGAAAACGCAACTACGAGCATCATTTGCCTCTCGAGCTCGCGGTGGGCGAGATCGAGCACCAGGGGGCGAGGAAGATCATGTGCGCTCCGCGCCAGGCCATCGAAGATCTGGCGAACCGGATGGTGGTGATCGTGCCCGGGGACACTGATAGAAGCAGATTGTCCTCCACGCTCTCGAAAATGCTCAACGTGCCGGAAGAGGAGGTCTCTCGTATCCTGCCGCCAGGAGACGTGGAGATCTCTTCGACGAAAGGACTTGCGCTCGAACTCTGAAGGATAGAGAAGCGCCCGAGCCGGGATTCGAACCCGGGTCTAAAGATCCGCAATCTTTTAGGATATCCAAGCTACCCCACTCGGGCCTATTGGTCTTGAATGCGCTCATTTGACACTCCCACGAATTCATTCGTGGGATTCTAAGGTCGGCATCGCTCATGCCGGAGCCTCCTGGGGCGTATCAATGCGGCCCTTGCACCAATCCCCGTCTTGGTGCGATCGACCGGCATCTATGGTCAAGAATGAGCTTGAACGACATCCTTGGCCGATGCGGTCAACCGTACTTCCGAGGGAAGCACGTTCGATGCCAGAACTTGCACGCCCATTGAAGTGCGGCAGTATAATGGCTGCTCCGGAAATGCCATGAGAATACTTAAAGGAACTGTCGCAATTCATCCCACGGTTAAAACCGTGGGCTTTCTTGCTCCGCTACCTGTAATGCTCATGAATTCTTCTCCAGCGATCCTTTATCGCAACTGAAATTTACTCCGACATCGAAACGATCCACTAGGAACATTCATCGCATTGAGAAACGTTAGGAATAAGGGTTTACAAAAATGTAAATAAAATCGAATATGAATAAGCATAATTTATAATATTAAGAATTCAATTTGCAATTTGTTTACAAATATGTATACAAATACGAATATGAAGCAAATGAAACCCAGCTTGCATCAACAGGTCTATCAGACCGCACTCCGCAACAAATTCATCACCAGCTCGGAAGCGAAGGACATAGTTGGTAATGCAAATACTGCAAGGATCATCCTCTCGAGGCTATTTGGCCGAGGACAATTATTGCGGGTCCGAGGCGGACTCTATGCCGCAATCCCGCCAGAGAGGGTTGGGATGGAATACGAGGTCGATCGATACCCTCTTATCGACAAGGCGTTGGGAGCGAAGGGCGCCTTGGCGTTTCATAGTGCCCTTGAACTCCATGGTGTTGCACAATCAAGTTTCACGACGGTGTTCTATCTGTCTGAAAAGAGTGTAAGGCCGTTCGAGTTCCAGGAAATCCTTTTCAAAGTGATCCGCACTGAAAGATTATTCGGGACCATGCCCCTATTTAGAAATGAGGTCCAATTGAATGTCACCGATAAGGAAAGAACGTTCTTGGATTGCATTCGTCGACCGGACCTATGCGGCGGTCTTGAAGAATACCTTAAGAGCTTTGAAGGATTCGTCCAGTTGAGTCCAGCCAGACTCTTGGATTACTTGGAGCGATTTGGCGATTTGAGCCTTTACCAAAGGGCAGGTTTCGTCCTTACACTCCTGAGGAACGAATTGAAGGTACCAGAAGACCTGCTTGAAGTCCTTCGAAGTCGTGTTGGCAAGGTCCGATTTCCATTAGTGCCAGGTTCTAGAAAGGATGACTCTCGCCTTGATGCCGAATGGAAGGTTCTCGTCCCCAAAAATCTGGAGGAGATGACAAGGTTTGTATAGCGTACCTGGCAAGACATATTTCTCAGGGATCTCTCAACGAACCGGGTTCAAAACAGATTCATTGGAGAAGGTCTACCGGATGCTGGGAATCATTCGGAGGATCGATGAATCTGGTGAGCTGCGAAGCCTACTAGCCTTGAAGGGGGGGACGGCGTTGCATGGCCTCGTATTTGGCCTGCAAAGACTGTCTGCTGATATCGACACCAATTACATAGGAAGTGTCGAAAGAGATATTATGCAATCTGATCGGCAAGTAATTCGCGAGCGACTGCTAACGCTGTTCAGAGATCTGGGCTATGGCACTGATCCACCGGTCAATACATATGCAGAGGAGCGGTTCGATCTACATTTCACAAATTGCGGGGGAGGGAGGGACCACCTCAAATTGGAGATTAATTATTTGGATCGGCTCCGTCTATTAGGAACGTTGAGAAGGCGCATGGTCCATCCTTTCGAAGGACTTGATGTGGATGTGCTTTCTTATCCCTCAGAGGAATTATGTGCCGGGAAGATGAGGGCGTTGATAAGTAGAGGGACTCCAAGAGACCTATTCGACGTCGACCTGATCACGAAGGAAAAGACGATTGATGATGTCCTTCTGAGAAAAGCGACCCTTTTTTATTTGTCCATGTCGGACATCGATGTTAGGCATCTGACCCTCGCTCCGATCGAAGCGATAACTGAAAAGCAGATTCGAGATAATCTGGTTCCAATGATATCAAGAAGCCAAGCGATCGACCTTGTTGCCATGAAGAGAAATGTCCTTTCATACGCTGGAAGCCTGATCACGCTTACGCTGGACGAACAGCGGTACTTCGATATTTTCTACGATGAGAAGAGATTCGAACCATCGCTGCTCTTTGGAAGTCATATCAATTATGTAGGACTTGAGCGGCACCCTTCTATCAAGTTGAGAATGGGTCCACCTAAGAAGTTGGAGCCATAGAAACCGGCTTAATAATGCCGAGGCAGTTATCCTACCCTCTCCTCCTTTATGCTCACAAGAGAGGCGAGGGCAACATTGAAAGACTCCTCACTAACCTCGCCTGCCGCCAACCTCTTGGCGAGGCATAGCCGAAGGTTGTCAACGTTGTTCTGATTCATTTGACCAGTTGGAGCCTCGAAGACAGGACGCGCCCTGACCGCCTCCCTCACCTCATCCTCTTCGATATGGACGTAGGTCATCGTCGTCCCGACGTCCTCATGGCCGGCGAACCGCATCAGCTGGTAGGGACTCAAGCCCGCCTCGCTGAGCTGGGTGATGCGCGTGCGGCGGAACATGTGCGGATGGATCCTCCTATCGATCCCCGCCTTCCTGGCTAGCCGGCATATCACCCGAATGATGGAGTTCGAGCCCCTTATTCGAGTTCCCCAGACGCTGAGGAAAACGGATTCATCGTCAAGGGGGTCATCAGCATGTCCTCGGACCTTGAAGTAATTGAGCTTGACCTCAGTAGGTGGTGGTCATGTCCAACTTGCCCTTCTTTCGGGCCAAATGGTCAGCGTAGCGGAAGATGCCGATGGAGAGCACGAGGAACAGGGCGCTCGAGACCGCCAGGAGAACGAAGATCTCGGTCGAGGAATAGTCCTGCAGCCCCGAGACGGAGGAGATGTCCATTCCAGGCAGCAGCGCCCGGCGGACGATCTCCAGCCAGTAGGTGATCGGGATCGC
>Ga0315289_10008670_pt1 | contig 14679 bp, 13 predicted proteins | sample YL17G11_40_MG_FD_203452 | JGI IMG/M metagenome (GOLD analysis project Ga0315289, IMG submission 203452) | Sediment microbial communities from Yellowstone Lake, YNP, Wyoming, USA - YL17G11_40 | ecosystem: Environmental > Aquatic > Freshwater > Lake > Sediment | place: USA: Wyoming | collected...
CAATGGCCACACGGAAGAAGGCTGGCTCGATCATTGACGATCCAGGTGCTGTCCCTGTCCAGAAGGGCAAGCCCAAGAAGCAGAAGAAACAGAGCAAGGGCAAGCATAAACACTGACCATTCTGGAATTCTTTCCAACTATGTAACCGGAGGGCACCGAATCCCCCCGAAACCAGGCGGGCGATTCGAGATGCCCTGAGGCGAATTTATACGAGGTGATCGCACATAAACAAAGAACTCAGGGTTAACGAGCGCATCCGGGCGAGAGAGTGCAGACTCGTAGACGACGCCGGAGAGCAGCTCGGCATCAGGGATGTGCGCGACGCGTTGGCCCTCGCTAGAGAGAAGGGACTGGATCTCATCGAGGTCGCGCCCACAGCCGTACCGCCTGTGTGCAAGATCATGGATTACGGCAAGTACAAGTACGAGCAGGGCAAACGCGAGCGGGAGGCTCGGAAAAAGCAGCATATCACCGAGGTAAAGGGCATCAGGCTGAAGCCCGACACTAACGAGCACGACTTCCAGTTCAAACTTAAGCACATCCTGAGGTTCCTGAAGCAAGGAGATAAGGTCAAGATCACGGTCATCTTCCGCAGCCGCGAGATTACACATCCGGAGTTCGCCAGGCGTGCTCTGGATCGCCTGGCAGAGGAGACCTCCGAGTTGGCGGTCGTGGAGAAGCACCCCGGCATGGAAGGCCGGACGATGACCATGATCCTGAACCCGAAATAGCCGGGTTTCGACTGTTTTTTTCCACAATAGAGCACGGAACGAGCGAGGCCTTGCCACGGGTCCAGTTCGCCTAAGCCCGCCTCGGGCGGACATAGGCGGAAGATTGCGTGGCAAGCGTCGTCTTGAAAGGATAAGCCAAATGCCAAAGATAAAAACGAGGAAAACAGCCGCAAAGCGGTTCAAGATCACCGGCACGGGCAAGATCATGCGTCGGAACACCGGCAAGGGCCATCTGATGATAAAGAAGTCCGGCAGCCGGAGGCGCAGGCTCACTCTCGAGTCCATTGTTGCCAGCGGCGAAAAGCAAAAAGTGCGCCGGATGATACCCGGCCGGTAGCCGGTCGTTACCCGTCAGTGGTTGGCTCTCGGCGTGTCGTTGGCGGTAAGCCTGAAACGCCGAAGGCCTTACCTCTGACAGGCAGTGAAAGGAGCGTTTTCATGCCACGGATAAAACGTGGAACCGTGACCCATAAGCGGCACAAGAAGGTGCTGAGCCGTGCGAAAGGATACTGGGGCGCCAGGAGCCGCCTCTTCAAGACCGCGAACGAAGCAGTCGCCCATGCTCTGCAGTACGCGTACCGCGACCGGCGCACCCGGAAGCGCGATTTCCGCAGGCTGTGGATCGCCAGGATAAATGCCGCCGTGCGGCAGAACGGCATGAAGTACAGCCGATTCATCGAAGGTCTCTCCAAGGCCGGCGTTGAAATAGATCGTAAAGCCCTTGCAGAGATGGCAATCAGCGATCAGGAGTCTTTCGCCGCCCTGGTTCAGAAGGCATCGGAGCAACTGAGCGCGTAATCAGACCATTTTGCATGATTTGTCATTCGTAGGGGCAGGTTTGAAACCTGCCCCTACCGTCAATGAGCCGATATGTCGGACAAGACGCAGGAAGTAGGACCACTACAAGAGACGCTCGAAGCTCTGCGCGTGGAGGCGGAGCAGAGGATATCGGCCGCCTCTTCGTCGTCCGAGCTGGCCCAGCTCGAAATCGAGTACCTCGGCCGGAAGGGCAAGGTGACGGAGCTTCTGCGCCGCATAGGGGAAATCCCGCGCGAAGACCGACCGGCCGTCGGACAGCGAGCTAACGAACTGCGCAGGTACCTGGAGCACAGGCTGGCAGAGAGAGGCGGCGCTGTTGAGTCCGAGGAGCACGAGCGCAGGCTGCGCGAGGAAGCCGTGGACGTCACGCTCCCGGGGAGGTTCTACCGCCTGGGCCGGCGGCATATCCTGTCTACCACCATTGCCGAGGTCAAGCGAGTCTTCATCGGGATGGGCTACGAGGTGGTCGAGGGTCCGGAGGTTGAGCAATACCGCTATAACTTCGAGGCCCTTAACTACCCGGAAGACCACCCGGCTATGGACGAGCAGATGTCGTTCTACGTAACGGATGACCTGCTGCTCAGGACGCAGACCACGGCGCTCCAGGGCCGGGTGATGGAGACCAGGCAGCCGCCGTTCCGCATCTGCACCATCGGCCGGTGCTTCCGATACGAAGCTGTGGATGCGACCCACTCACACACCTTCCATCAAGTTGACTGCTTCACGGTGGACGAGGGCATAAGTCTGGCAAATTTGAAAGGCACGCTGGGCCAGTTTGCCCGTGAGATGTTCGGGCCGGATACGGGCGTGCGCTTTCGGCCGGACTTTTTCCCGTTCGTGGAGCCGGGCGCGGAATGGGCGTCCACCTGTGTTATGTGCAAGGGCGTCGGCTGCAGCCTGTGCAAGTTCAGCGGCTGGCTGGAACTCGGGGGCGCAGGCCTGATCCACCCAAACGTGCTGGAGCGATTCGACATAGATTCGGAGAAGTACACCGGCTTCGCATTCGGGCTGGGGATCGAACGCATACCCATGCTCAAATACGCGATAGATGACCTCCGACTCTTTCTGGAGAACGATCTCAGGTTTCTCCGGCAGTTTTGAATTGCCGAGGTATCGCGACCGTGTTAGTACCAGTTGAATGGCTAAGAGAATATGTTGATTTCGACCTGAGCGCGGAGGCCCTCGCGGATCGGCTGACCATGGCCGGCCTTGAGGTGGAGGAGATCATTGGCACCGCCGGCCAGAAGGTTTTCTCCACCAAGGTGACTCCGAACCGCCCGGACCTGCTGTCCGTGGTGGGTGTGGCACGGGAAATCTCCGCACTGCTCGCCAATCCTCTCAAGCCTCCCAAGCCGGAAGTCCGAGAAGGCGATGTAAGCGCGGGCGACCTCGCGAAGGTGGACATCGAGAGTCCCGTGAATTGCCCGCGGTACTCTGCCCGTGTGATAACAGACGTCAGCGTCAAGGAATCACCGGGCTGGATGCAGGAGCGGCTGATCGCGGGCGGGCTGCGCCCCATCAACAACGTTGTAGATGCCACGAACTACGTGCTTCTCGAACTTGGCCAGCCTCTGCACGCCTTCGACTGCGATCTGGTGACGGACCACCACATCATCGTGCGCCAGGCCATGCCGGGCGAGCGCATCGTGACCATAGACGGCGAGGAGCGGATACTGAATCCGGACGTCCTGGTGATCGCCGATCCGAAGTGTGCAGTGGCAATCGCCGGAGTGATGGGCGGATTGGATACCGAGGTGAGCTCCCGAACCCGGAACGTCCTATTGGAATCGGCTCACTTCAACCGGCTGTCCATCCGACGGACCTCCAGATTCCTCCAGATGAGCACCGAGGCTTCGTACAGGTTCGAGCGAGGCGTGGATCCGGAGTTGACGATCTATGCGCTCGACCGCGTCGCCGAACTGATTCAGGATACGCGCGGCGGCACAACTGCGCGGGGAGTGGTGGATGCATATCCGGTGAGGATGGAGCCGGTGACGACCACGATACGCCCCGGGCGTGCGAGCATGCTGTTGGGAGTCGAGGTGAACGCGGATCAAGTGGCGGACTGCCTCACCAGGCTGGGGATGGAAGTTGACCGTGCTCGGGCGGACAGCCTGAAGGTGCTCGTGCCGACGTTTCGGCCGGATATCCAGCGCGAAGAGGATCTCGTGGAGGAAGTCGGCAGGATCTACGGATACGACCGGATTCCGGAGAAACTGGCGGAAGGCGAGACTATGCAGGGCCGCGACAGCGAGCAGGGAGAGTTCGCCGCCCGCGTTTCAGATGTGCTCATCTCTGCGGGTCTCCAGGAAGTCGTGACCGGCTCAATGACTGCGCCCGCGGACGGTGAGCAGCAGGTTGCCATACGAAACCCGCTCAGCGACGACCTCAGCCGGCTCAGAAAGCAGTTAATTCTTGACCTTTTGGACATAATATCGTACAATTCGAGTAGAGGCATAAGAGACATCGGCATATTTGAGATCGGTCGCATATTCGAGCCCCAGAGCGATGGCTCGGTCGTGGAGAGACTGAGCATAGGCGCGGCGCTCACCGGCAGTATGTGGGGCCGGACCTGGAATGTGGACAGGTCGTCTCTCGAAGCGGACTTCTTCCTCTGCAAGGGCATTGTCGAGGGTCTGCTCGACCGGTTGGGGGTGCGTGACTTTCTGTTCAGGCCGGCCGAACTCGATGGGTTTCACACGACCAGAGCGGCCGTCATCGAGGCAGGAGGTACCCGGGTCGGCGTCATGGGCGAAGTACGCTCGGAGTTGGCCCGCCGGGCTGGTGTGCCCGGGCGCACGTATGCGTTCGAACTTGACTTCAGCGAGTTGGCGGATCGAGCCGGCGGCGCGGGCATGTACGCGGCGATATCGAGATATCCAGCTGTAACCAGGGACCTGGCGGTGGTGACGGCCGACGAGATGCCTTATCGTAGGGTCGAGGAAGTGCTGACCAAGGGAGCCGGTGAGCTGCTGGAGAGTCTGTCGCTGTTCGACTTATACAGCGGGCCGCCGCTTCCACCCGGCCGGAAGAGCCTTGCTTTCTCAATAGTTTTCAGGTCCCATGAGCGCACATTGCGCGACGAAGAGGTGGACGATAGACTCACCCAGATAAGGGACCTGCTTGCATCGGAGCTGGGAGCGTCGTTCCGAGATAGCTGACTCGGGGGCATTTGAGATGGGGGCACCACAACAAGCGTCTGCGGCGGATATCGAGTCCGTGATCCGGTCTCTCATCAACGTCGGCTCCGTGCGCGTGGTTATGGACAAAGGCGGCGCCATCGAGGAGATTCACGTCCTCACCGACTCGAGCAGGGCTCCGAAACAGCTGGTGCGCGATGTGGAATCCGCGCTCATGGCACACTTCGGTATCGAGTTTGACCATAAGAAGATCAGCGTAGCGCAAACCCGGAACGGCAAGCAGTTCGGGTTCGCTGAGGGCAGGCTGAGGTTCGCGGACGTATTCATATCTCTCAACGGGGCCAGAGTTGAAGCCGTCGTGCACCTGAACAACAACGGCGAAACATACACGGGTACGGCATCGGGCCACTCCTCCAGCCATAATCAGCTTCGTCTCATCGGAACAGCTACTTTGCGCGCCGCTGAGAACTGCCAGGGGTCGGACGGAACCCTCGTGTTGGAGGATTTGAACGCCTCTGTAAACCTCTCAGGTCGGAACGTAGTCGTGGTGTCCGTGAATATGATCACGCCGCGAGGTGAGGACCTTCTGGTCGGGTCCGCCATCGTGAAGCAGGACCTTTGGAAGGCGGTAGTGAACGCGACCCTGGACGCCATCAACCGGCGTCTGGCAACAGGGGGCGAAGAGAGAGGCGAGAATTCGGAGCGACGGACCCAGCAGCCCGGCTGAGAGCGGCCAGACCCGATATGATCGCCCGGCAGGATGACGTCTGCAGGGCAGATATGCAGTCAGAAAGCAGGACTTATATAAGGTGGTGGTGAATGCAACCCTAGATGCCGTCAATCGGCGGTCAAGATTGGGCGGCAAAGGATAGCGCAGGAATTTGGGCCGACGGCGAGCGGCAGCAAGGTCGTAGTTAGCGGTCAAAACCCGAGCGGAGCGGTGGAAGTGTCTACCCCTAGCGGAAGTAGGCTCTATCCTCACGACGAAAGGGGTTGACGTACATGAAGACCTTGGTGAAAGTACTGCTTGCTCTCGCGTCGTTGGTATTTAGCTCCGGCGCGTTTTTCAAGATCTGGCCACCGCCCTAGGAGTTGAGCATCCTCAGGACGGTAGTGTGATAGGTAAGATCTAGAGCACAATCGCCGCAGCCGTCGGCCCAACTGAAACAGAGTAGTCCAAAGTGCGTGTGTACTCTAGGGCATTCAACCTCTATAAACGCGCGGTGTGCCTCCTGGGCCTTGCGGTACTTGTGGGGACGCTGACCAGCGGCGGCCCTGTAGTCAAGGATCCCATCGAGTTGGGGATTTTCCTGCTGGTGATTTTCCTCGCCGAAATACTCCCTGTTAAGCTTCCCGGCACCTTCTCCGAAACCACAATGACCATGCCTGCTGTGCTGGGCCTCTTTATCAGCCAGGGACCGGCGGCTGCGATCATCATGACTCCAATCAGCATGGCAGCAGCCGATCTGATCGTGCATCGCGGACATGGCACGCGATGGCTCATTGATATGGCCCTGCACAACGCCGGGGTCTGCATTCTATCCCTGGCCACCGCCTCCTTCACATACACTCTCGCGGGCGGCAAGACGCTCGCGCACTACGCCGGCGGGACGCCATCAGACATGATCCTCCCTCTGCTGCTCTGGGTGTTCGCGTGCAGCACGATGAATGCCCTGCTTTTCACAGTAGGAGTATCTCTCTGCACGAGTGAGCCGTGGCGTGTCCTGGCGGTGCAGCATCTCAGGTGGTTCGTGCCGAACTATCTTATCACCGGACCGTCCGGGATACTCTTCGCCTACCTGTACCTGCAGTACGGCATCACTGGGATACTGCTCGTCATAGTTCCGTTCCTCGTGGGCAGGCAGGCGCTGAACCAGTATGCGGTGCAAGTGACTGCCTATCGTGAGACGATCACCACACTGGGCTCGTACATGCAGCATTATCATGCTTATACGAAGGGTCACCTGGAGCGCGTGGCAGCCCTCGCAGACAAGATAGCGAAGTATATGGGCCTTCCTCTCCAAAGTCTGATGTTCATCCGAGATGCCGGCCTGCTGCACGACATCGGGAAGGTGGGCGTGAACGACGAAGTGCTCGACAAGGTGGGAGCGCTCACCGAGACAGACTGGGCGCTTATCAAGCAGCACCCCGCCAGAGGAGCGGAGATCCTGGCACAGATGAAGCACCTTGAGCGTATAGTACCGTGGGTCCGCGGGCATCATGAGAGGCCGGACGGCAGAGGGTACCCCGACGGTTTGCAGGACGGCGAGATTCCGCTCGAGGCGGCGGTCCTGGCCGTAGCCGACGCTTTCGATGCTATGAGCGGCGGCTCGGACGACAAGGATAAGCGCGTCTACCGCGCGCCTCTGACGCTGGACCAGGCAGTTGACCAAGTTAGGTACGGCGCCGGCACGCAGTTTGACCCCCGAGTCGTTGGAGCATTCATGCGAGTAATGGCGCGGGAGGAGATGGAAAGTGGCGGATAGCTTCTGGCTCAGTCCCGCGTTTTTGGCATCGGCCGCGTTCACGGCCGGTCTGGGGTGTTACTCCTACGTGTATCTCCCGATGCAGATGCGCAGGGCATACCGTCAGGGCCTCCTTACGCTGGCCAGAGCCGTCGAGACCAAGGATACCGGCTCCGAGGGCCATGGGGAGCGCGTTGCAGCATACGTGGCCGGGGTCGCCAGGGAGATGGGCGTTCCAGCGAAGGAAAGACTGAAGATGGAGTACGCGGCGTTTCTGGAGGACATCGGGAACGTGCGCGTTCCGCACGCAATCTTGAATAAGACAAGCCGTCTCACGAAGGGAGAGTTCGATATCCTGAAGGCCCACAGTGTGATCGGGGCGGACATGGTCGAGCAAGTGACCTTTCTGCGCGATATCGCCTCCATCATCCGTCACCATCACGAAGCCTGGGACGGATCCGGGTATCCCGACCAGATCAGCGGCCGGGACATACCTCTGGGCGCGAGGACAGTCGCGGTGTGCACGGCCTACGACTCCATGGTTCACGCCAGGGCGTACCGCGCCAGGATGACTGAGGAGCGCGCCATACAGGAAGTCCGCGCCGGCGCTGGAACGAAGTACGACCCGGCGGTCATTGACGTGTTCCTCAGAGTGTTGAGAAAGCGTCACATAACCGAGGAGCCGCCTTCTTGATAGTCGAGTCCTTCATACTTTCCATCGCCGTGGGCTTCATCAGAGGCGGCCGGCTGCGCAACCTGGGCCGCATTCCGCTGCGCCATTTCTACTTGTTCGTATTGCCGTTCGTGCTCTTTGCCGGCGCCTACCTTCTGCTCCGTTCGGCCAGCGATCAGCCGCTTGTCGCGTACATCAGTGTCGTGAACGTAGCGCAGTACGCTCTTCTCGTGATAGCAATAGGCCTGAACCTGCGCGTTTATGGCATGCCGGTGATCGGCGTGGGGACCTTCTTCAACTTTGCCGCAGTTGCCGCGAATGGAGGGATGATGCCGGTCAGTGAGAGCGCTGTGCGGATTGCCGGCCTGAGCCAACTGCTGAACTCCACGGGCACGGCGCAGTTCGTCCGCCATGCTATAATGGGTCCCGAGACCCGGCTGAAACTGCTGGGCGACATAGTGCCGATTCCGGGATTCGCATGCTTCCTGCCGGAGGTCGCCAGCATAGGCGATGTGCTCGTGGCGGTAGGTGTGTTTATCCTTGTTCAGCGGTACATGTGCCGCCCGGAGTCGGATGCAAAGGAGTGCCCAACCGGTGGCTAGGAAGCTTACAGCACTGGGCATCATTCTCATAGTTGTCCTCGCCGCCGCCGTGCGAATCTGGGGGATTGACTGGGGACTTCCGACGGCCAGGCACTATTTCTCCTATCACCCGGATGAAACGGTGACACTCCTCGCAGCCATGAAAGTCAACTTCTTCGAGGGCCAGCTCGATCCGGGCTTCTACAACTACGGATCGCTCTACATCTACCTGGTCAGCATATCGGTGCTCCTGGTTTCCTGCCTGGGCCTGATAGACCTCTCGCACGAAGACATCTTCTCGAACATCGGCGAATTCGCGAAGCTGTACCTCACCGGCAGAGTCGCGGCGGTTCTCCTCGGCATCGCTACCGTCTATCTCGTGTACCTCCTGGGCAAACGCATGTGCGGCCGGGGAGTCGGCCTGCTTGCCGCGCTGTTCATGGCCGCAATGCCCATACACGTGATGCACTCGAGATTCCTGGCGGTGGACGTGCCGGCGACTTTCCTCGTGGTGGCTGCCCTCATATTCGCTTTTCGCATCCCGGAGGGGCACAGGCTGCGCGATTACCTGCTTTCCGGCCTCTTCGCCGGCCTCGCCGCCGGGACGAAGTACAGTGCCGGCCTCGTAATACTGTCTCCCATAGTGGCACACCTTGCGACCGGCAAGGCAGGGCCTTTCCGCCGTGTCTTGAGCGGCAAGCTTGCGAGCGTGCTTATCGCGGCGGCGGCCGGTTTTCTCATCGGCACGCCCGGCGCGGTGCTTTATCGTCACGGGTTCGCTCGGGACTTCCTTTACGAATTCTGGCACGCGAAAATGGGACACGGCTTCGTATTCGCGGGTACCGGGTCGGGCTACGTGTATCACTTCACGCACTCTCTCTGGGACGGCATGGGTCTGCCGCTCCTGGCCCTGGCGGCTATCGGCATCCTTTATGCCTTTTGCAGACGAACCACCGGCGATCTGATCCTGCTCGTCTTTGTCGTCGCGTACTATGCCGTAATCGGTGCGGCGCAGGTGAAGTTCGCCAGGTACGTGATTCCGCTTCTCCCGGTCCTGGCGATTCTGGCCGCGAGGGTATCTTCGGACCTGATCGCCGGGCTTCTGAAACGCGGGCTGTTCGCGAAGGCCCTGGGGTACATCGCAGTCCTGGTGCTGTTGCTGATTACGGGATACACGCTGTTCTACTCGCTGGCGCTCGACCGGGTGTTTGCCTCCACAGACACGCGCGACCGGGCGGCTGCCTGGGTGAGGAACAACGTGCTCCCCGGCTCCTCGATCGGTCTGCCCACGATCCCCTGGTTCTATACGCCGCCGCTCGATCCGTACTTCGGCCTCGTGGACTCAGGCGACCGACGCGAGCGGGTGCAGGAGTTGCTCGACTATGCGCTGGTCGTGGGCACCAGGGAGTGGGACGCCGCCCTTCTGAAGCGGGAATTGCCGGACTACGTCATTCTGTCGGAATTCGAATACGAGGACCGACTGCGCATTCGAGACAAGGCCGCGGAGAGGTATTTCCGCGTGCTCCAGCGCGATTACCGTCTCGGAGGTCGCTTTGCGGACGCGCCGTCGCTCTTCGGGCTGAGAGTCCCTGCTCTTCGGGAGCTCCCCCACGACATGTCCTATGCGAGTCCTACCATTCTCATCTACGCTCGAAAGGGAATAGGCTGAGTTATGGACGAGGCTGTGCAGGCATTTCTGGATCACCTGACCGTCGAGCGCGGGCTTTCGGCGAACACGGTTGCCGCCTATTCCCACGATCTCGCCCAGTTCGCCGAGCACGCGCGCAAGAGGGGTGCAGCCTCGGTGGAGGATATCACGGAGGCTGTATTGCTGAGCTTCATGGAAGGCATGCGCGAAGCGGGTATGTCGCCGAACAGCATCAGCAGAAAACTGTCCGCAATCAAGACGTTCTCCAAGTTTGCCTGTCGTGAAGGCTATGCAAAGAAGGACTTCACCGCCAACGTGGACGGCATGCGTGGAGCCAAGAAGCTGCCGAGCGTGCTCACCGTGGAAGAGGTGTCGAATCTCCTTGCGCAGCCCGACACTCGTACTCCTCGCGGCGCACGTGACAAGGCGATGATCGAGACTCTCTACGCCACCGGTGTCCGGGTCTCGGAGCTGACGAACCTGCGACTCGCCGATGTGAATCTCAGCGTCGGGTTCGTTCGCTGCTTCGGCAAGGGCTCGAAGGAGAGGATAATCCCACTCGGCAAGGTTGCCATTGATTATCTCAGCCGGTATCTGGCCAGCGGACGTCCGAAGTTCGCGCGCTCGGGCAGCTCCGAGTATCTGTTTCTGACGAACCGCGGCAGGAAGATGTCGCGCGTCGGGTTCTGGAAGATCATCAAGAAATGCGCGGCACAGGCGGGAATTGCGAAGAACATCACTCCTCACACGCTCAGGCATTCGTTTGCTACTCATCTCCTGCAGGGAGGAGCGGACCTGCGCTCGATCCAGGAGATGCTCGGCCATGCCGACATCGCCACGACGCAGGTCTACACGCACGTATCCCGCGACAAGCTGAAGGAAATCTATCGGCAGTCGCATCCGAGGGCCTAGCGAAAGACGCCAGTGATCTGTTCCACTTGTGGGTGGGAAGAAGAGATTCCCTCTCCCGCGGGCGGGAGAGGGAAAGGGTGAGGGTGCGACGTCCGGAATATCGCCCTCACCCCCGCCCTCTCCCGTCTCGCCTCCGGCTCACGGGCGAGGGGGTGGCTCTGCCGTTCGCAGAGGCGGAAGACATTTCCGACGTTTTGCACTAGATGATCCGGCCGGGACGCCCGGAAACTGATGGCGGGATGGACCCCGGGCGAACGAGGCTGCGATTGAGGATGGGAGAGTCGGACAAGAACCCATGAGAATTCTGCTCGTGCATCCACTCTTTGATCAGTATGAGCCGCCCGCTTCGCGGGTCGAGAGCCTCGGCCTGGGTTACATCGCGTCAGTCCTGCGGCGCGATGGACATGAGGTCGAGATACTCGACGCGCAGCTCCGATGCCTTACGCCTAAGCAGACGGTTTCCGAGGTCTTGGCGCGCGAGTTCGACTGCCTGGGGATCACGGCGGCTCACGCGCACAAGAAGATGCTCGTCTCGACAGTCCGGGCCGTCCGCGGGAAGAGACCGGACGCCGTCATAGTTGCGGGCGGATATCTCCCGACGCTGAGCGCCGAGCAGTTGCTTCTCGCCTGCCCGCAGATTGACTTCCTCATCCGCGGCGAAGGTGAGGCCGCTGCCTCCGACGTGTTCGGGCGGATTTCGCGAGGCGAGGATTGGCGCGATGCGCCCGGTGTTGCCTACCTGAAAGACGGCGAGCCGGTTCTGAACACGCCGCCTCCGCTGATACAGGATCTCGATTCTCTCCCGTTCCCGGCGCGCGACACGCTCAGCCAGTCGGTAGTCCCTGTGCCGGCGCTCATATCCAGCAGCCGCGGGTGTTACCACCGCTGCTCCTTCTGCTGCATACACAGCTTTTATGGCGTCTCCGGAAGCAAGGCGCCTCGGTTCCGCAGCCCTGAAAGCGTGATAGACGAGATCGAGTCCGTCGTCGCCTCCACCGGCATCAAGAAGCTGGGCTTCGTGGACGACGACTTCCTCGGGCCGAGTCCGCAGACGCGCGAGCGTGCGATCAGGATAGCGGAGGAGATCAAGGCGCGTAGGCTGGGTATCACGTTCTCAGCGGAGTTCCGGGCCGACGAGGTTGACGACGATATCCTGAAGCTGTTCAAGGAGGCCGGGCTGACTCGCGTCCTTCTCGGCATCGAATCCGGGATCCAGCGGCAGCTCGATACGTACAACAAGCGCGTGACGGTCGAGCAGAACAGACGCGCGATCGAGGCGGTGAGGCGCGCCGGAGTGGACTTCGCCGCGGGCTTCATCATGCTGGACCCGTATGTCACGGCAGATGAGGTGAACGAGAACCTGCGGTTTCTGCAGGAGATGGGACTGTCCAAGGGTACGGGCATCGCGGCCATAGAATCGCTCATGAAGCTCAAGCTGTATCACGGCCTGCCGCTCACCGAGCAACTGCGCGAGGAAGGCCTGCTGCGCGAGAAGGGGCTTGACGTTGACTATGCCTTCAGGGATCCGCAGTTCAGGCTCGTCTACAGGGTGATCACCGCAATGGCCGCCTGCTCCGGGCCTCTGAAGTATCTGCGCAGGCTCTTCGGCAGGGAAGGCTGAGGAGGTATCCGCAGTCGCCATGGGTCGTGAGATTGACCGCGGCATCATAGTCGTCCTCGACGGCGCTGGGGTCGGCGCCATGCCCGATGCCGCCGAATATGGGGACGAAGGAAGCAATACTCTCGTAAACACCGCGCGGGCGCTCGGCGGCCTCAGCCTGCCGAACCTCCAGCTCATGGGCTTGGGCAACCTCGCTCCCATCCCGGGCGTGCCGCCCAGGTCCGACTGCACAGCTTCGTACGGAGTGATGCTCGAGAAGTCGAAGGGCAAGGACACGATCACCGGCCACTGGGAGATGGCCGGCCTGATCACCGAGCGGCCGTTTCCCGTCTATCCTCACGGCTTCCCGAAGGACATTATCGAAGCGTTCGAGAAGGCCATCGGACGCGGCACACTCGGCAACTGCCCGGCGTCCGGCACGGAGATTATCAAGCAGCTCGGCGAGGAGCACACCCGTACGGGGAAGCCGATAGTCTACACCTCCGCGGACAGCGTCTTCCAGGTCGCGGCGCACGAGGACGTGATCCCCGTCGGGGAGCTGTACGAGATGTGCCTGAAGGCGCGGAGCATCCTGACCGGGGAGCACAACGTCGCGCGCGTGATCGCGCGGCCCTTCGCTGGACAGCCGGGGAGCTTCCGCCGGACCGACTGCCGGAGGGATTTCGCGATCCCGCCGCCTGAGCCGACCGTGCTTGACGCGCTCCGCGATGCCGGATATGAGGTGGTCGCCATCGGGAAGATCGGCGACGTCTTCTCGCAGCATGGGATAAGCAAATCCGTCCACACGGAGGGCAATCTGGACACGATCCGCCGCACGGTGGAAGCCGTCGAGACCGCCGGGCGCGGGCTGATATTCTCGAACCTCGTTGACTTCGATACCCTCTACGGCCACCGGAACGACCCGAAGGGCTTCGGATATGGCCTGATGGAGTTCGACGAACATCTGCCCGACATCCAGGAGGCGATGCGGGATGACGATCTCTTGATCATAACCGCCGACCACGGCGTTGATCCTACCACGCCGAGCACCGATCACTCGCGGGAGAAGGTGCCTCTCCTGGTCTGGCGCCGCGATCGCGCCGAATGCGTGAACCTCGGCGAGCGTGAGACGTTCGCCGACATCGCCGCCACGATCGCGGACCTCTTCGGCCTCGACCCGTGGCCGGTCGGGAGGAGCTTCTTGTTAGAGGTAATTTCCTGAGAACACAGATAGCACATAGGAAGCATGGGAGGGCGAGGGTCCTCCCGAGCCGTTTACGTAAGAATGCGGCTCAGCAGGAGCTTCGCCCTCCCTTCTGTGCCATCCTCCCTCATCTGTGACATCTGTGTTCTAGAGAATACTTGCCATGCGCGTCTACGACATAATCCTGAAAAAGCGAAACGGTGAGGCCCTCAGCCGGGAGGAGATCGAGTTCATCGTCGGCGGATACGCCCGAGGCGAGGTGCCGGATTCCCAGATGGCGGCCTGGCTCATGGCGGTCTACTTCCGAGGCATGACGCCGGAAGAGACGGTCGCCCTCACGATGGCCATGGTCCGCTCGGGCCGGACGCTCGACTTGAGCGGCGTCCCCGGAGTCAAGGTTGACAAGCACAGCACCGGCGGGGTCGGCGATAAGACGACGCTCGTGCTCGTGCCTCTCCTGGCGGCGGCCGGAGTCCCGGTTGCGAAGATGTCCGGGCGAAGCCTGGGACACACCGGCGGCACACTCGACAAGCTGGAGTCCATCCCCGGCTTCTCCACGGCCCTGTCCCCGGAACAGATGGTGGAGCAGGTGAAGCGCATCGGAGCCGCGATTGCCGGGCAGACCGCCGATCTCGTGCCTGCCGACAAGAAGATCTACGCGCTCAGGGACATCACCGCCACGGTGGACTCCGTGCCGCTCATTGCCGCAAGCGTGATGAGCAAGAAGATCGCCGCTGGTGCGGACGCCATTGTGCTGGACGTGAAGGCGGGTTCCGGCGCGTTCATGAAGACAGTCTCGGAGGCGGTCGAGCTCGCGCGCACGATGGTCGAGATCGGCAGGCAGGTCGGCAGGAGGACGGTCGCGGCCATCACCGACATGGAGCAGCCATTAGGATGTGCGGTCGG
>Ga0315289_10008671_pt1 | contig 14678 bp, 10 predicted proteins | sample YL17G11_40_MG_FD_203452 | JGI IMG/M metagenome (GOLD analysis project Ga0315289, IMG submission 203452) | Sediment microbial communities from Yellowstone Lake, YNP, Wyoming, USA - YL17G11_40 | ecosystem: Environmental > Aquatic > Freshwater > Lake > Sediment | place: USA: Wyoming | collected...
CCTGTGATTTATCGTCTTGGCTAGCTTCTAACAGCAGCCTAGTGCCGCGCGTCAGACGGTTGGAACGCAGGTGATTGCTGCGCTTGAGCTGGCGCACGGAAAGGCCATACAACGCGGCCACCTTGGCTAGCGTTTCGCCGCGCGCCACGGTGTGATACTGCGGCCGGATTTTGCCTACGTCCAGCGCAGCGAGCGTGGGGACCCCCTTGACCCGCAAGGCAGCAAGGGTGTCAGCCTTTGCTTCTAGAGAAGGTGCTTGGTCGATAGGCACCCAAATGCGGTAGGTTCGCACTCCAGGTGGGGTGATGCCGCGGATTAGGTGCGGATTGTAGTCACGCAGCGCCGCTAGTGGAATGCCTGCGACTGCGGCGATGTCGGCTAGACGCACCGGTGATGGCACCGGCACCGAGACCATCTGTGGTAGAGCCTCGAATTTTAAATCGCTAAAACCAAAACGCTGCGGATCGTGGCCTATCGTCGTCGCCGCAAGGAATTTTGGCACGTAGTTGAGGGTTTCCTCGGGCAAGGCGCGGGCCCGGGCGATCGCCCAAAAATCACGGGATTTTGCCCGCATGATCGAACTTAAAATCCGATTTTCTCCGGCATTGTAGGCGGCCATGGCGAGATACCAGGACTGAAAGACGTTATAGAGGTCTTTTAAATAGAGCGATGCGGCGATGGTTGAACGCATCGGATCGCGGCGTTCATCGACATAGGCATCGACGCGCAGGCCGTAGCGTCGTCCAGTTTCGCGCATGAATTGCCAAACGCCGACCGCGCTGGCGCTCGACGTCGCCGCACTGCTAAAGCCACTCTCAATCATCGCCTGATAGTAGATCTCCGGCGGGATACCTTGGTCGCGCAAGATGGTGGTGATCTGCGGCCTAAAGCGCTCACCGCGCTCCATGAAACGCTGAAAGCGTTCTCGGTCCTTACCGCTGAAATATGTGATCCAACGTTGCACTTCATCGTTTAGCTCTAGGGGGATCGTCTGAGAAGTAGCATGGCTAATCTCACCTTCAATGACGGCGCCTTGGGTCTCACTCCCTTCGTCGTCTTCTTCAACCTTATCGTCGACCGAGGCGATCACTGCGTTAATTTCTTCTTCGCTAGCGACCGCTTCGGACTTGCTTAAATTAGGCGTTCCGGCGCCGGTCTCTAGACTCGTCTTGATGGTAGGGATGTTGTCTGTGGCACAAGAGCTTAACCATAGAGCGCTGGGTAAAACAAAACACCATGCACGGCAGCGCGCGTATTTTTGCATCATCAACAAAGGCATCTAGGCTCCTAGCGACGAATATTAGCCAAGCTGTGGCGAACACGAAGCAGATTTTTGCGGTACTGATGCAGTTGAGTATAGCATAGGATTTAGGCACTTCGCCTGCAACAGCGGCGGCCCTTCAGTATTGATTCGAGTTTGCTGTAAAAACAGAGTGTTGACCAGAATACGGAGCAGTGCCTCGGCGATTTAGGCAGCGCCTCTAAACTGGGTCACAATTCGAGAATGTCGTTAATTGATCCGCACAGTTACCGCTCAGCATTGGCTTTTGTCCTAAACCGAATTCCAAAGTGGATAGGCGAAAGTTGCTTCGAGCTCCTTAACAACTTCGGCGACAGGCAACCCGACCACGTTGGAGTAGGAACCCTCGATGCGTTCCACCATATAGCTGCCGATGCCCTGAGCGCCGTATCCGCCCGCCTTATCAAGTGGCTCACCGGTGCGGATATAAGCATCAATTTCGCGTGGCGATAACAACTTGATTTGCACCTGCGTTGATACAGCGAATGTCTTAGATAACACCGATGCGGGAGCGGTGCCCTGCACTCCAGGGTGCGCGCTCAAGGTCACGCCGGATATCACCGTATGCGTTTGACCAGAAAGGCGGGCGAGCATTTGCGCCGCATGCGCAGCGTCACGTGGCTTTTCGAGGATGTCGGTACCGAGCACTACAATGGTATCGGCGCTTATGACTAAAAAGCCCTCTTGGTAGAGGCCGCGGCCAACAAAGTGCGACACCACCCATTCGGCCTTTTCCTCTGCGTTACGTTTAGCATACGCTAAAGGCAATTCTCCAAGCCGAGGTACTTCAGCTGTTTGTGGCTTGCAAGTGATGTATGACAGGCCAAGAGTCGCCAGTAAATCACGCCGCCGCGGTGAAGAACTGCCGAGGATCAGTTGAATGTTCGCCATGCTCAGGGTACCGGATAGAAAGCTGCAAGCTGAGACTTCGGCAGCCCGCAGCAAGACGGCATGGTTAAAGAATGCAAATATTCAAGCGCAACAGCCCCCGCCCTCAGCAGCGTGAAGGTGCCGTCGGGATGCAACCGAATCACTGTTGAAGTTTGCTGGGCCAGCGTCAGTCTTTGATCCCAGGCGGGCAAATAGGTGCGCTCTTCGGACTTAAGAAAGGCACTGGCCGCGGCAAATGTGGTAATGGCTGGCTCGCCACTGCGGTTAACGCTAGTCGTCGGCAGTGGTATTTCCAGCCGTTCTAACACGTAGTGAAACCAGGCGGCGTCTGGATGCAGCAAGGGCACCCGGAGGCCTATAGTCCCGTCAGCTGCGATCAGCGCCTTTGGCGCTTGGTTGGACGCGCGCCAAACGACGCTTAAAGGCGCTGGCCACAGCAGTCCTAAAAGCCGCTGCCAATCACCCGGCAATGGGGCGAAGAAGCTACGCGCAAGTGCTGGCGTCGCGACTAAGGCTAATAGCGGTTTAGTCTCTGGGCGTCCTTTAACGGCAATCAAAGCCCGGCGACCAAACTCGTTGGTGGGATCAAAGGTTAATCCCGGCAAAGTATCGGTCGGATGCAAACACACCCGGCCTGCATGCAAAGCGGCGATAAATTGCAGGGCCAGGCCCGCCCCGGCTTGGTCCCTAAACATGGAAATCTTGGCGGTTAACTGCGTCGTCGTTAACAAGGTCTAAGGCCACTTGCGCCCGGTCTTCGGCTAGTCGCTTCGCCAATCCGGGATCGTTCAAGGCAAAGATTTGCAGGGCGGTCAACGCGGCATTAATGCAACCATGTTTACCAAAGCTCATCGTGCTGACGGGAATCCCTTTGGGCATTTGACTCATCGACATAAGAGAGTCGAACCCAGCCGTTTCAGGCCGGAAGCAAGGCACGGCTAGCACCGGCTTTAGAGTCAATGACGCGACAACTCCAGCCAAATGCGCCGACATACCAGCAACGCAGATGTATACCTGACCACCCTGATTTTCAAAAGCCGTCACGGTCGCATGTAGCGCCGCGGGCGAACGATGCGCCGAGCAGATCCGAAGACTATATGGTTGTTGAAAGCGCTGTAACAGTGCCGTCGCGTCTGTGGTAACCGGAAGATCTGAACTACTGCCCAAAACTATAAGGATTTTCACTTGGCTCATGCATTCGGCTCTTCATTTGCGACCTGAAGGCCGATATCCTGCCGCCACTGCGCCCCCGGCCATCGCGCCGCAATGGCCTCGACTCGGGCGTAAGCACGCCGCCTGGCATCCATAAAATTTGTGCCACGAGCCACCACCGTCAACGTCCGACCAGCACCTGTAACTAGACCACCGGCTGTGCCTGCCTGTACTGAACCGGCAAACGCAGTGGCCCCAGACTCAGTGCGCGGACCGGCAAACCAGTCTTGGGGCAATTCGGCGGTCTCTCCAGCACTGGTCCCATAGGGATAAGATGATGCCGCCATCACGACGGCGACGCTACGGCGCAAAGTCGCCCTTGCATCCGTAGCTGTGCTGAGGTCTTGGCAAGCAGCTCCGCCCTCGATTAAACCACAGGCCTGAGCGATCATTTCAAGCCAATCGCGGTCATCGGCTAAGGCGAGCACCTGGCATTCAGGATCGCCGAGCCGTACGTTGAATTCAATAACCTGTGGTCCAACCGTCGGCGACCACATCAGTCCGACATAAAGGCAGCCTTGGTAATCCATGCCCTCGGCCGCCAGGGCTTTTAGTAGGGGTTCAATGACGACTGCGTGCACCTGCGCCGAGGCGTTTGCCGGCAGCCAAGGGACCGGGGTGTAACAACCCATACCACCTGTATTGGGACCCTGATCGCCGTCGCTGAGGCGTTTAAAGTCGACGGCGAAGCCCAGACTTAAGCGCCGCTGCTGGCCAAGCCAAGCAAAATACGAACACTCCCGTCCGTGCAGCACTTCCTCAAGCACCACTGTTGCTGCGGCGGCACACATATCAGAATGGAACAAACGACGCAGGCCGTTCTCTACTTCACCCGCGTCAGTACAGACGAAAACGCCCTTGCCGGCGGCCAGGCCCGACGCCTTAAGGACCACGCCACCGGTGCGCTCTAACATCCCCAGGGCCTGGCGACGGCAGTCCTCTTCGCCGCGGCAAACGCTGTAGGCCGCCGTGGGAATTCCCGCCTTACGCATCACCTCTTTGGCAAAGGCCTTTGATGCTTCTAGTTGGGCCGGGCCTTGCTTAGGCCCGAAGGTCGCAATCCCAGCAGCCGCGAAGGCATCCGCAAGACCACAAGACAGAGGGGCCTCCGGGCCGCAGACAACGAGGTCGATGGCCAGCCCCTTAGCAGCTGCGACGACCAGTTCAAAGGTGGCATCATTAGCCAGTGCCAAGCTTTCGCCAAAGCCGAGCATGGCAGCATTGCCGGGCCAAAAATGTAAGCTAGTCAGCAACTTCGACTGACTGAGCTTCCAGGCCAGCGCATGTTCACGACCGCCTTTGCCTACCAACAGAACTCGCATGACGGGCACTCCTGACCTTTTACAGAGTGCGGAACGCTTATATCACGGGGCTATATATGTCAAGGCTTGCCATATGTTGCAATGAGGAGTTAAGTGCCTCTGGGTGCTTGCGACCGCCGCATTTTGCGTAGCCTTGGTCGTTGAGAAAATTCCTTACTTCTGGGGGCTCGGCTATGGCTAACTCTTCAACTTTAGGTGATCCCAGGATTCAGCGCTTGATCGATGACGCCGCACTGATGATGGACGAGTTAGCTAGCTTATCGCGCAAGCTAGGCGATCTCGGCCAGGCTAACGGCGCGGGCGGTAATGGCCACGACGTGGTTGGCGATCTGCAGGAACACTTCCGGGCGTTTTCGGAACGCATGCGGGGCTTCTCACAGGAAAGCCGCAAAACGGTCATCGGTCTCGACGACAATATCCGCGCCAACCCCTATGTCTTCATACTGTGCGCCCTCGGCCTGGGTGTTCTCCTGGGAAAGGCGATGCGGTCGTAGGCAAGGTGGACGCGCTAGGTACTAAACTTGCCAACCTCCAGTCAACGGCCGCGCAGCTTAAACAAGGTGCCAGCAAATCGGTGCTCAAGGCAGCTAGGGCAGCGTTGTCGATGCTTTTACTCAAGGAACTGATCCTGGCTTTGGTAACCGCCGCTATTCTACTTTGTCTATTTGGTTTATACCTTCAACTTGCAACCGTCATCGCTCCGGCAGCTGCAGCATTCAGCCTCGGCATTGGTACCTTGCTTAGCGTCGTCGCAGTGGGCTTTTTCGGCATCCGCCTGGTGCGGCGCAGACTTCAGGCGGGCTTTAAAACGGGTCTTAGTCTCTAGAACATTATAATAATCTGCACTTTTTCAGAAGTTCGTCCAAAGCGCCGCCGTCAACGCGGCTCAGCAGCTACAGTGACAGGGCCGACCACCTATGTTAGATTTGATCAAGGCCTGATGCTTATGCCAGCTTCTCACGACCTTTGCGCCTTCAAATTCATCCCTATATAAATCTGGAAAGCCCGCGGCCTTCGACCGAAAGGTGTGCATCATATGGCCCTAGGTGCCCCCCCAAAGAGTTCGTGGAATATTCAATCCGCTGTATTCATCAGCGAATCATCGCATTTGCATTTACAGCTGCGCGAACTCATGCGTCCTGCAGGATGGACCATCTGCGAATCGACCGCATTGACGAGCCGTGCCATTGAACTGATTCACAGTAATGCGGCTAATTTTGTCATCATTGACGACTCTATAAACCTCCCAGCTTATCTGCAGGCTCGGCATTTGATGTCCGACCCAGCGACTCTGTGCACACCCGTGGTGTGCTTTCTACTTGAGATACGCAAAGATGACCAATCATCGCTGCTTAAGATGGGTGTAGATTCCGTCATTGAAAAGCCACTGACCCCGTCAAAATTTATCCCCGCGTTCCGCCAAGTGTTTCGTGCCTGGGAGAAAGAGCCTTTTCTATCTCTGCGCAGAGCCACCTACCTCTACTTGCGCGGCGAACAGACCAAGGCAGTCATGGCCTGGGCTAAGCTCATGCAGATGCCTGGCTTACTGCATATTTGCGCCCCAGCAATCGCCTTCCACCTACGCAGGTCAGGGAAACTCAAAGATGCCGAACGCGTCCTGCTCACCGCTCTCAAGCGCTCACCAAAGGAGCTTGGCACGATCCTCGCTTTGGCCGACCTCTATTTGGAAGCCGCGATGCCCAACCTTGCGCACAGGTTGCTGCTTGGAGCCCGCAGCACCTATAGCAAGTCTTTGGCTCTATTGCCCGACATCATCCAAGCAGCTCTGATGCTCGGCCACGTCGATGATGCCATCCAGTCGATAGACATCATGCTCAAGCGAGGTGACATCGACGAGTTGACCTTAGGATTTCTCGGTCGCTTGATGTTCGCCGAAGGGCGGGAACCAGAAGCTGAGCGCCTCATCGCGGCGAATAGTGGGTACCTTAAAAGGATTCAGACGAGCTGGTTATCGGCCGATGTAGCACCCGCTAGCGCACCGGCGCCAGGTCCTGCCATGATTGCGAGTTGATGGGAGTGCAGTGGCTGATTACCTGACATTTTGGCAAACGAATACCGTCGTGTTTCGTCGGGAAGTCGAGTCTAGCCAGTTGTTTTACAGCGCCGCAATGCGACCCAAGCTTGAACGCTTGCTGCTGCAATGCCTGCATCCCAGTGGCTTGCTGCTGCTCATCGGCAACAGTGGCACCGGTAAAAGCACCATCCTCAAATGGCTCTACGAGACGCTGGCAGTCGCCAAATACGAGGTGCTGCTGACCACGCTAGTGCGCCAGGAGGCAGCCATGGGATGGCTGACGCCACGCCTCGCGGAATTCATGGGCGTTGCTCTGCCGGGGATGGTCCCTGGTAGCGATCTGACGCCATCCATGCGGCGAACAGCGGCGGCCTTTGACGAAATTATCGCCGAAGACCGACGCTTGTTGGTGGCAATCGACGCTGCGCACCGCTTGTCGAACCCAGAGGCATGCGGCGAGATCAGCGCCTACTTAAATCTGCAAGCTCTGGCCGGTTCGTGCGCGACCTTCCTGCTCGCCGGTGACCGACGGCTAAAGCACCTCATCCAAAGCGTCCCTGAGCTCAATACGCGTGTCGCTTTCAGTCTAGAAATCACCCCATTCAGTCGCCAAGATACCGGCGACTACATCGCGCACCGGCTGCGTGTCGCCAATGTTGCTGCCACTTTTGCAGGTGACGCTGTGGACCTCATCCACGACATCAGCGTCGGCGTTGCCGCTGCCATTGATAACCTTGCTGAGGCCTGCTTAATGGAGGCAGCTATTACCGATCAGCGGCAAATTACCAGGGACACCGTCCAGACGGCAGTAGCGCACATTTATGGCGATGCTACCAACGCCACAATCGACCACCATCCCTCAGCAGCCTCGTACATGAGCGCAAAACCAGCGCCTGCATCCGCCACCTCTCCGGCCTGGTTAGCTACCTCCCAAAATCCCGCACTAGCCACTGCAGCACCTACTAGCAGTAAGCTTGGGGCCAAGGTATTAGATATAGAAGAAGCCAAAGTGGCAGCAGCTGACTCTGGCATCAAGCTTACGTCCTTGTTTAAATCTGAGCCAGGCCGCAACCGGCCGTAAGGCTTTGGTGCTTTATGCATAGCAGACTAAAAACCATCACCCTCATCTTCGGCATTTGCGCGATGGCAGCGTTTGGGGCCAACTTGCTGGTGGACAACCCCTACACGCACCGGTTGATCCGCATAGCGATCAATGACAAGCTTCAGCAAGAAACCAACCTCACACTCGATTTCAAGGCGATCAAGGTTCGCGTTGTACCACCAGGCTTAGACCTCTATGGCTTAGCCGTCGCGCCAGCGCTGCAGCCGACCCAGCCACTCCTAACAGTGTCGCAAGTCCGGGCAACGATCTCGATTTGGTCGCTATTCATGGGCAAGGCCCGCCTTTCCAGGCTTGAGTTAAATGATCCATCTATAGTGTGGCCGCCAGCATGGAATTTCCCCGGCTTTCTCAAGGAGGCACACAGCGTAACCCGGGAGGTTAAGGCCAATGCGACTTGGCCACCTAACTTCGACCTACCGATTGATCGACTGATGCTAAGTAACGCTCAGGTTTTTATTGAGCTGCCGCGGTTTACGCTGCCGGAACGCGGTGCCTTCAACACCTGGTCGCTAGTCGGCTTGGACGCCGACATGACCTACAAAGATTGGCGACGTATCGCTCTTGAATTGAACGTCAAGAATATTGATGCCAGCAGTGGCGCGGTCTCCTACCTGGAAAACACCGGGCTAGAACTGCACGCTGACTTGGTGGATCAGCGCCTTGTTATCCACCAGGTCAAGGCAAAAGGCGAACGACTAAGGAGTGACGGCAGTGGCCATATCGACATCCTGAGGGCCGGTGGCAACGCTGATGTTACGGCAATCGAATTGGACCTCAAGAGCAAGGTAGAGGGCGACTTGTCACTGCTAGGATCGTTTCTCGACGCCTCTGACACTCATGGTCCAGTAAGCGGCACCACAGAAATTAACGTCCAAATCCCGCTCACTCCTGACGGCAAGAGCAGTTTTAAAATCACCGGGCAAGGTAAGGTAAAGGACGCCACATTGGCCGGCTTTCGACTCTTCGATAGCCAAGCTAATTTCGACATCGACAGCCAGGCCGTGCGCCTGCCAATGATTGATTTCATCATCGACGGCCACAACGTCGGCAAATTAAATGGCGAGATCAGGCTAGACGATGCCATCGCGTTTGACTTTCATGGCAAGCCGACTGGCCTGCACCTAGTCGATCTGTTCGAGGCATTAGGCATCACCAATAAGGACGCCGACCTAGTTTTAGACAGTCAAGACCTCAGAGTACATGGCACCGGCTTTCCGCTAGCCATTCACATTAGGGCTAACGCCCGGGCCTCGGCAGTGGTAATCCCAGCTCTGGGCCCGCCTGTCGCGGCTTTCCCGACGTCTCCTAGTTGCCAAACGCGCTTGGCTATCGAAGTGACGTCGGCGCAAGTCGACTTTACCGGATCCACCGCAGTTTGTGCTGCGGCCAACGGTAGCCATGCCTCGCCGGTAGCTGTCTTCGGACAGGTGATCCTCGGCACCGAAGCAAGGGTTGCCATGCGGGTCAAATCCACAGCCCTCGACCTAGCACTCGGTGAATACTTTTTGCGCGTACCACTGGCCGGCCTAGCCAGCGACGAAACTTTTATACACGGTCCGCTTAGCCACATACTGGTCGACTCAAAAACCACAGCATTGGGTGTTGAGGTGAGCGGCATCCAATTGGGCGCTGTCAATGCGCAAACCCAAGTCGATAAGCTGTTGGTAAAATGGGACAGCATTCACGCCCAACCCGGCGCTGGCGGCTCTTTCGATGCTACGCGCGGCCAGATCGATATCGGCGTTTATGGTTACCCTTTGGTCAGTACCATTAGGGCCGAAGACATCAGTAGCGAAACAATCCATGAAGTGCTCACAGCCGCTCGCCTGAAGCCCGACCTTAGCTTTGCCATCGCCAAGGCCGATGGACAATTCGCTGGCTCTATCCTCACCCCGCTAGCGGGCAAGGGACACTTGGACTTCACCTTCAAGGACTGGACCTTGGGTGATGAGACCCTATTTGACAGTACGCAGGGCCAGATCACGGCCAACGCGCAAGGCTGGAGCACACCAGGCGTGGTGTTGGACCTAGGGAACATGAGCGTGGTTGCAAAGCTGAATCATGAACGAGTTGCGCACAGCGCAGCGACTACGAATAGTATGTGGGTAGGCCTCGGCCTTAACGCTAAGGACCGCTTCAGCCTTAGTTTTAAAACCCAAGCGCCGAGTGCAACTCCAATGGGTAACAGCCCTGTGGCACCGAGCGACAGCTTGGAGTTCCTGCCGTATGCAGGCGATATCCTCGCCGCTAGTGGTATTCGGGGCGAAGTAGCAGCGCAAGGCGAGCTCTCGGGAACAGTAGATGACGTCCAAGGCACCTTTTCCGCCGGTTTAAACCAGATCCAGGTCCTCGGCAGCAGCATGGCCAACATCAGCAGCAAGGGCTTTGTCCGCGGCCAGCACGTCGATATGGTCATCGACCAGGGTGGCAACGCACTAGAAGGGCGCCTATCGATGGATCTGCTGCGGGAGGGCGTGCCATTTGACTGGTACTTCAACGGCAAGCGCATGGACCTGCGACTGCTTGGGACGAAATTTTTTAGCCGTGATCCACGCAATTACCTCTATCTCACGGGCGACTGGCGCTTGCGCGGGACCTTCGCGGACTGGTGGCATGCTCAAGGCGAGCTAAATATAAACGATCTGCGAGCAAATCTCGTACAGAGCAACGGCATGCAAACAAAAACCCTCGCCCTGCGTCAGGAGAGTCCAGCTAAGCTGCTGTTTACCAACAAAGGTTGGAGTTTCGCAGACAATCGCGGGATCATACTTCGTGGCACCGACTTTGATCTAGACCTTCACACCAGCGATAGTCATCCCCCAGAGCGCCTTGGCTTCAAGTTCAACAGTACCATTGACATCAACCTAGCCAAGGAATTCTTCCGGGAAGTCGAAGCCGCCGAAGGTAAAATTCAAATCGCCGGCGAACTGTTCGGGCAGGCCAGCGACCCGCGGCCGACAGTGACGATTAGTGATGTCAAGCCCATGCCAGCTAATTCGCTGACCTGGAAGCCATTGACCCTAGGCATTGCCGATATCCGGCCAGCTTTTCGTAATATTAATTTAAATATTGTTTACAGAGACGGTCGCCTGATTGTTGATCGATTCGCCGCGGAAAAAGGCACTGGCAACGTCCGGGCTTCGGGCAATATTAATCTCTTTAGTGCCGTACCTGATATCTCACATTTGGACTTAAACCTAAGCGATGCCACTGTCATTTTCCCCGTCGCCTTCCTCAAAAGCTTCGAAACACAAATGAGCGGCAATATCGTCATCTCGGGTCAAAGCCTACCGCTTAAGGTCGCTGGCGACATCATCATCAACCGCGCCCGATCCACCAGGGAGGTCGACATCCGTGACGAGATTATCAATGCGCTGCGGCAAAAGGCGGTGGGCTCGGCGTTGGTCCAAGAGAAACCGAAGGTGACTTTGGACTTAAACGTCTCCGCCAATAAGAGTATTAATATCCACAACCGGAACCTCCAGGCCAAATTGTCCTCAGATCTGCATATCAAGGGTACCGACATCGCTCCGATCATATCTGGCCAAATAGAAGCAAATAAGGGTAAGTTTATCTATAAGCAAGAGTTTAGCATTATCCGTGGCCTAGTCACTTTCGATGATCCGATTAAACCTGACCCTAGCTTAGATATTTTAGCACTTAGCGAGGTCGATACTCACCGTGTCTATATCGCCGTCAACGGTCGCGCTTCAGATCCGACCGTGGAGTTTTCTATCGACCCACCAACGCGCGAGACAGGCACGGCGATCAGTAAGCTCGATATCCTGGTGCTGCTATCGAGCGGTAAGTTACCAGAGGAGGCCAAGGCCCAAGGCCAGGATTCACAAAATGCCGCCACATCGGAGGCCGCCAACTTGATCCTTGGCCAATTTGAAGAGCCGATGGAAAAGCTGCTCCAATCCTCCGGGCAGTCGGTCGTGCACAGCGTTTACTTCGATACCCACCCAGCTCCCGACGGCAGTCCGGTCCCGCGTATTAACCTACCCGTTGACCTCGGCGACAGCGTCGATTTCGTCTTGCGGACAGATCAGATCACCAGCGAGCTGTCGCTGGAGTACAGCCTCAACGACAGCATTGCGGTCTCAGGTGTGCGCGAGATTCAGCATGCCAAAGATCAGCAGCCCACCCAGCAGACAGGCGAAATAGAAGGAGACTCCAAGATAAATTTGAAGTTTCGCTTCTCCTTTGAATGAAGGCCGTCATGCCACCACGACCAAAGCTCCAGACCTTGCTCTTTAATTTGCGTTGGTTTGGGCTAGCCGTGGTCATCGGCATCCTAGCCGGTGCCGCCTCTGCGGCATTTCTCCTGCTTCTAGACATCGTTACTGCGGTGCGGCTTAGGCACGCCTGGCTCCTCTATTGCCTACCGCTTGGTGGCTTTCTGGCAGGCTTCCTCTATCACCGCTTTGGCCTTGCGGTTTTGGGGGGCAATAACCTGATCATCGACGAGTTTCACAACCCTAGTCGGGTCATCCCAATGCGCATGGCACCCTTGGTCCTGCTCGGCACCGTTATCACCCACCTAGTCGGTGGCTCGGCTGGGCGGGAAGGCACAGCTGTTCAGATGAGCGCTGCACTGGCGGATCAACTCACACACTTGTTCAAATTCGCCGCCGCCAACCGCAGCAAGGTGTTGATGGCAGGAATGAGCGCTGGCTTTGCCTCGGTGTTTGGCGTGCCCTTCGCCGGCATGGTGTTCGGGATCGAAGTTTTGGCGGTCGGCCGCCTGCATCTTGCGGGAGTCATGCAATGCGGCATTGCTGCCTTCGTCGCCCATCATACCACCCTAGCCCTGGGCATCCAGCACTCGCCTTATCCAGCAGTACCTCTGCCGGCATTCGAGTGGCAGTGTGTCACTAGCGTCGCTGCCGCGGGGCTGATTTTCGGTGCTGCGGCACGCCTATTTGGTCGGTGCAGCGTACTGATCAGTCATCATTCCCAGCTACTGGTGCCATACTTGCCAATGCGAGCGGCACTAGGAGGCGCCTTGTTAGCACTCCTGTATTTAAGTTTCCCAGAACTAAGTCGCTACAGCGGCCTGGGTCTAGAGGTCATCAGCCAATCCCTCCGGACTCCGGTCTTGGCATATGATTGGCTTGGCAAGCTATGCATGACCGCGCTGACGCTGGGTTTTGGCTTTAAAGGCGGTGAGGTGACGCCACTGTTGTTCATTGGTTCAACCCTGGGCAACGCGCTATCCACGGTGCTACCAGCACCCCTGGGGCTACTCGCCGCATTGGGATTGGTCGGTGTATTCGCCGGAGCGGCCAATACGCCAATTACTTGCTGGGTCATGGCCATGGAGCTATTCGGTGCACCGATATTGCCATACGCGGCGATAGCCTGCGGCGCTAGCTACCTCGCCTCTAGTCACCACGGCATCTATCATTCGCAGCGGGTTCATCGGGATAAACGTGCCTATATCCGCCGCACATTTAAGTCGCTTCGCAAATCTTGCTCCAAGTTCAACCGAACAGATGAAGCTTAGGGGCCGTCAAAAAATAAAGTGCCTTTCTGGACGCCCGCTGACGGCCATCTGTGGGCTTTTGTCGCCAAAAATCCTCGAAATACTAGTATTATTCCTCCGGTTTTTGCCGTCAAAACCGACCACAGCTGACCATCATCAGACGCCCAGAAAGGCACTTTATTTTTTGACGGGCCCTTAGTCTAGACTAGCAATCCCGCCTAGCGTCGTATGGTGAATTGGCGCCAGTCCCTTTGAGCCAGGAATGTCGACGGGCAGCAGCACAGCGTTTCGGCATGCCAATCTGCGATTATTCTTAACTGCTGCGAACCTCCTCGCAGGCGAGGGTGGCTTACTGGTATATTAGCCAGCATGCGAGCAACACTAACCGAGCGCTTATCCGTCGTTGTCAGCAGGGCCTTGCTTTGGCTCCTGCTGGTGGCCAGCGCTCCAGCCATGGCGACCACCTGGCGCAGCCAGCCAGGGCTGATCCCTCCGTTCACCCTAGAGCGCTTGGCTGAGCATTTCCCGACCATTCGCAGCGCCAGCGACCTTGACAACCTACTCCTCGATATTGGACGAAGGGTCCAAATGAACCGCCTTGAAGCCATTTGGGAGCATGGCGTTTGGATCATCAAGGGCGAAGCAGCTACCTTAATAGCCAGCATCAACCTCCAGATGACGACCCGCTTAATGGCAGTTCCAGCCGCTGCCTCGGTGCAGTCTTTTGTCGGGCAGGTCGACTCGCCTGAGGCTCGCCTAAAGGTGGTCCAGACCATTGAACGCTACCTAAGGCGCCACGGCTATCAAGAAGCCAAGGTCCACCTTAATACATCGATCGTTCACGACGAAGGCGTCGTCTACGAAATCATTGTCAGCGAGGGTGAACCCTGCAGCATCAGCTCGATCGATCTGCCATTTAAGACGCCCCGGGGCATCGGCCTTGAGGCTAAGGTACAAGACCTGTGCGACATCGACACCATCGAAACCGCCGTCAACAACCTTGAAACCAAACTTCGAGACGTCGGCTACAGTCAAGTGCATATCGAAGTGGCCAGGATCGTTTACGATCCTAAGACTTACTCTGCAGCTGTGGTGCTGCTAGGCGCCCTTGGTCAAAGAATTCGCTATGTCATCGTCGACAGCACCAAGAGATTCATTATCGATGACCTGTTTACCAACGAAGACTTACGCAAGATCGACCCCACGATCGTCAGTCCAGATGCCATGAGCTCCGAGCTTGCGCGGCGCTACCGCAACCGCGGTTTCCTGGACGTCAACATCAACCCCCCAGAGGTGGAGGAGGTTAG
>Ga0315289_10008673_pt1 | contig 14676 bp, 12 predicted proteins | sample YL17G11_40_MG_FD_203452 | JGI IMG/M metagenome (GOLD analysis project Ga0315289, IMG submission 203452) | Sediment microbial communities from Yellowstone Lake, YNP, Wyoming, USA - YL17G11_40 | ecosystem: Environmental > Aquatic > Freshwater > Lake > Sediment | place: USA: Wyoming | collected...
TTAAGGAGGGGGTTTTGGGTTTAAGGTTTGTTCTCATACTCTTACTTCTTTTTTTGGTTACAGGAACGGCTCTCCCTGGAGAAACAGAAAGAAGGATTGAAGAAGAGGCCAGAGTTTCTTTAGAGCAGACAGAATTAAAAACCTTAGAAGGCAAGGAGAGGTTAGGTTTTGATTATGGAGGTTGGCTTAACTTTAGATATGTTGACTATAAAGAGGATGATAATGATTCTTCAGCCATAGATGAATTCGATTGCACTTCTCTGATAGATTCCCGTATCTGGCTTAAGGCAACGCTAAAACCGCCTCTGGACGCATCTTATGAAAACGAGCATTTTTTTTACCTGAGAGTCAAGGATTTATATTCAGAGAGTCGCCCTGACGAAACTGCCGGAGGCGGCGACCATGACGGTCCGCACCTTGACTATGCCTATCTTACTTTAGATGCGCATCCCCTGTGGATGACAATGGGCAGACAATATTTTAGCATTGGAAGAGGTATTGCCTATAGCAATGTAAATGATGGCCTGGATTTTCTTCTTTCCCTTCCAAAGTGGGGTGTCAAGACTTTTATTGCCCATACCCTTCCTCACGAAGAAAACATAGACCTTAGCGTTCCCGGTTATGACAAGGACAGCGACAGGTTTTATTATGGCCTGGAGTATAGTTATCTGGGAATAGCAGAACAGAATCTCTACGGTTACGTGGTTATCCAGAGAGATTATAGTAACGAGCATCCCGAGGATGCCGGACACGATTACACTTATAATTCCGAATATTTCGGTTTAGGTGCAGAGGGCAAGATAAAATCTGTTATCTCTTACTGGCTAGAGATAATCAAGGAAAGAGGCAAAAGTTTTGTCTACGATACCAATGAGAAGAAGGATGTGGATGCCTGGGCAAGCGTGTTGGGGGTTACTTATGGGCCTGAGGTTTATAGCCATCCGGGTATTACTTTTGAATATGCCTTTGGTTCCGGAGATCCGGACAGGGCAAGCGTGACTGATACGCAGTATGGCAACACTTCCGGAAAAGATAAAAATTTCCTTTACCTCGGCTATATTCCCACAGGTTACGCCCTTTCCCCAAGGTTATCAAACCTTTATTTTTACCGGCTAGGGTTATCGTTAAAACCTCTTGAGAATAACCCTGTGTTTAAAAAACTTACCCTGGGAGCTGACTATTATCGCTACTACAAGCATAAATCTTCCGGAGGGATTTATGATACCGAAGCTACCGAAGATAATAAAGATGTCGGTAGCGAACTAGACTTAAATCTTGGCTGGCACATTCTTTCCGACCTGACCTGCTACCTGCAGTACGGTCATTTCAGACCAGGGAAGGCATATCCGGATGCCACCAATGATAGCGAAGATTATTTTTCTGCAAGCATGATTTTTACCTTTTAGTAAGAGTACCTCCGAGGTTTTCCGGTAGTAATTGCGGGCGTTAGAGACTCGCAGATTTGATTGCTGGCAGGAAATAGGGCTTAAGTTACCTGTCCTATATACTCAATAACTTCTTGTGTGGTGTAATCGGGCGTGGATGCCCCGGCAGTAACCCCTACCTTTTTTGCTCCCTTAAACCAATCCCGCTGGATATCTTTCTTTGAACTCACCCAGAAACTACGCTTATTTAGAGACTTAGATATTTCGTAGAGCCTCTTTGTATTTGCGCTATTTTTAGAGCCGATAATAATCATCACATCGTTCTCTAAGGGCATTCTTTTGATTTCTTCCTGTTTCATGCGCGTGGGTTTGCATACCGTATTAAAAAATTTTAAGTCAGGGATGTGTTTCTTGAACATCGATACAATTTTAAGCACCTTTTCCAGATTCTGCGTAGACTGGACCACCACGCAGGCCTTTTTGAAGCATTTATTTTTTTTGAAAGGTATGCTATCCAAGTTATCTATGACTGTGGCTTTACCTTTTAGCTGCCCAACGATGCCCTGCACTTCATCATGTTTTTTATCTCCGATAACAATAATATCATAGCCCTTTTCTTCCATATTGCAGGCAATTTGGTGGATTTCTTTGACCATAGGGCAGGTGGCATCGAAAATCTTATAACCTAATTTAAGTGCTGTGCGCAGTGTATTTAATGAGGTGCCATGTGCGCGGATAAGTAGCGTTCTGTTTTTACCGGGCAGTAGTTTTTTAATCTTTTTTATGCCGGATTTCCGTATCTGTCTTACCACATCTTCATTATGCACAATATCTCCCAGCATATAGACATTTTTGATTGAGGCCGCTGCCTTGGTAGCGATGTCAATCGCCCTTTTTACCCCAAAGCAAAAACCTGCAGTTTTAGCCAGATTTATTTTCATATATACTGCCCATTTTAAGCAGAATACTCTTTTATTTTACGCCCTTATTCTACAGCTAAATAATCTTAAAAGCAAAGTCAAAGTTTTGTTTGAAAAATTGCGTTATCTGCAATACAATATACTTACAGGTAAACTGCAACTGCCCCCAAAGTTTTTAAGTATCATTTAAATAAAGATTGATGAGAAACAGGAACATAATTTTTATAATACCAGATGAAAGAAAAATTTATAAAGATTTCTATATTAAGACAAGTATCTTTCATCTCCCTTCTCTTGCCTTTGCTATTTTAGGAGTTATAGCTAAGGAAAATGGTTTTAACCCCGTTGTTTTAGACCTTACCCTTGAGGCCGAACATAAGAATGTTCTACGAGAAAAACTTTCTGAATTAAAACCTGTTTATGTTGGGATTACCTGTACGAGCGCCTCATATTTTCTGGCATCAGAGATAGCAAAATTTGTAAGAATAGAATTGCCTGATACAAAAATTTTAGTAGGAGGGCCGCATGTTAGCTCTACAGCAGAAGAGACCTTAAGGGACGGTTATTTCGATTACCTTTTTATGGGAGAAGCAGAAAAATCTTTTGCTAGTTTCCTTAAAGGGGTAAATCCTGAAAACATAGAGGGCCTGGCCTTTAAAAAAAGAAACAGTGATATCCGCGTATTACCGAACCCCTCCTTTTTAGAAAACCTGGATGATCTGCCTTATCCTGACTACAGTCTTTACAATCTCTCAAAATACCGTCTTTCAAAGTTAACCTCAAGAAGAAATCCCGTTGTTTGGATTGAAACAAGCAGAGGATGCCCCTTTAATTGTAAAATTTGTAATAAAGTAGTTCAGGGGTATAATTTCAGACCTAAGTCCGTCCGGCGGCTACTAGATGAACTGGAGTATTTGGCAGGAATGGGAGTGAAAGAATTCCATATAGCAGATGACTGTTTTACCTTACAAATAGAAAGGGCTGAGGCTATCTGTGATGGCATAATAGATAGAGGTTTGGATATAACCTGGGCTTGTTCTAATGGGATAAGGGTAGACAGGGTTAATCAGGTGCTTTTGGAGAAGATGCGAAGGGCAGGTTGTTATCGAATTGCATTTGGTATTGAAAGTGGCAATCAAGGTGTTTTAAATAACCTGGGTAAAAATATTACCCTTGAACAGGTTATAAAGGCTGTGCAAATGGCTAAAAAGGCAGGGATGGAAGTGCACGGTTTTTTTATATTCGGCTTTCTGGATGATACTGAAGCCACAATGCAGGAAACCATTGAGTTGGCAAAAAGACTCCCCCTTGATGTGGTTAAGGTAGCTCTGCCTATTCCTTTTCCCGGTTCACCTTTATATGCAGAATACAGCGCCTTAGGTCTCCTTTACAATCCCGGAGATTATAGGGATTTTAATATGCATATTTCTCCAAAATATGTATACAGACATCCTACTCTTAATTGGGATTTGGTAGAAAAATACATTAAAGATTTTTATAGAGGTTTTTACTTAAATCCAAAATATATTATCAGAGAAGTTATAGGTTCTATAAAGAATAAAACATTAATTTCAGCCCTCTGGGCTGTATTAACAGAAACGAACTTACGGAAGATCAAGTAAGTGTTCTCTTTCAATAAAACTTAAGGCGAGAAAATCTTACCTGCCGATAAAGAATATCGCAAATACCATGAAATTCAGAAATACCCATCCTGGGATTTAAGTCCTATGGAGACCAATCTCTGCACTTGGGATAAAATATAAAATTTTAGCAGTTAATGCAATATAGATTATTTTTAAAGGTTATTGTAGCAGTAAGCCTAATTTTAAAGTTTAGTCTCTTTAATGTTAATGCTATATTAGAGGCAAGCACTTTGGAAGAAAAGATAAAAAGGCATATACAGGTTCTGGCCGTTGAACTCGGAGAGAGGAATTATCTTCAGCATAAAAACTTAGGATGCGCAGCGGATTATATCCAAAAGGAATTTAAAAGTTACGGCTATGAGCCCACAGAACAGGTCTATACGATGGAAAATAGGCCTTACCGAAATATCATCGCTACCAAGCCTGGCAAGGACAAAAAAGATAAGATAATCATTATCTGCGCGCATTATGATTCTGTTGTGGGCTCTCCAGGAGCAGATGATAATGCCTCAGGTGTTGCCGCGCTTCTGGAACTGGCTCGTCTTTTTTCTCAGCTGGATTTAAATAAGACCCTTAAATTTATTGCCTTTACCAATGAGGAGCCGCCTTTTTATCTGACTGAATATATGGGGAGCTTCAGATATGCCAAAGAGGCGAGAAAAAGAAAAGAGGATATTAAAGCTGTATTGTGTTTAGAGTCTATAGGTTTTTATTCCGATAAGAATAAATCCCAAAGTTACCCTTTTGGTTTAAGTCTTTTTTATCCTGATAAGGCAAATTTTATTGCTGTGATTAGCAATTTGCCATCAGGATATTTATTGAAGAGAATTGTGGGAGAGTTTAAAAAGGCCTCTAATTTTCCTGTAGAATATTTAATTGCACCCATATTCCTGGCAGAAGCGATTAGTTTTTCCGACCACTGGTCTTTCTGGAAATTTGGCTATAGGGCAGTGATGGTTACTGATACTGCTTTTTACCGCAATCCATACTATCATACCCAGCAAGACACAGCTGATAAACTCAATTACAATAATATGTTAAAGGTTATAAGAGGCCTATATAAAGTTGTATTAAACTTAAGTGAATACTAAATTTTTTGCTATGAATTTAAGGAGAATGCCGCCACTTATATTTATGGTTTGTTTAGTTCTAATTAGTTATCATTTAACTAAAGCTCAAGATGCAGTGACTTCTGCTTCGCCAGGGGCTGATTTTAGTGTCTTACGCCAGAGGATGGTGAAAACCCAGATTGAGGCGAGGGGCGTAAAAGATAAAGATGTTTTAGGGGTGATGCGCAAGGTAGAAAGACACAGATTCCTGCCAGGAGAAATTCAGCATTTAGCCTATGAGGATGCACCTCTTCCCATCGGAGAAGGCCAGAGCATCTCCCAGCCTTATATAGTTGCACTGATGACTGAACTTTTACAACTTAAGGGCAGGGAAAAAGTTTTAGAAATAGGTACAGGAAGCGGTTATCAGGCAGCTATACTGGCGGAATTAGCCGCAGAGGTTTATAGCATCGAAATTTTGCCCAAATTGGCTGAGAGGGCAGAAGAACTGCTTACCGAATTAGGCTATAAAAATATTAAAGTTAAATGCGGTGATGGTTATTTGGGCTGGCCGGAATTTGCTCCTTTTGATGCCATAATTGTTACCTGTGCGGTTAAAGAGATACCGCTGCCCTTGGTTGAGCAATTAGCCGAGGGTGGAAGAATGGTTGTGCCTCAAGGCGAAGACTATCAGGTGTTGAAGTTGTTAGTGAAGACAGGAGGCAGAATAGCAGAAAAGGATATCGTACCAGTAATATTTGTCCCCCTGATTAGAAAAGATAGCTTAAAATCTGACTGAGGGCTAAGAATATCTAAAAACATTTGTTTATTTATTGAAAGGATAATATAATAATATAGTCTGATTATTTTTTACAGTTAAAATTATCATATGCGGTATTCACAGAGTTTTATGGGTAAGACTTATTCAGAGAAGTTAGAAATAGTATCTTTTAGGTTGAAACATTTTTGTAACCGTACCTTTCGTTGGATACCTAGATTGGTTCGTCTGCCCTCTGGAGTTTGGTGGTTGGCGTATAACGATACAGTAAGCGATGCAATCTTGGTAGGGGTTTATGAAAGAGAAGGGTATCAGTTTACCCAACAGTTTTTGCAAGCAGGAATGATTGTGTTAGATATCGGTGCTCATTATGGTTTCTATACAGTTTTAGCTTCAAAGAAGGTTGGGCCTGGAGGCAGAGTCATCGCCTTTGAACCTTCTTTGCGTGAAAGAAAAAAGCTGCTCAGGCATTTGCGATTAAACGATTGTAAGAATGTACAGGTAGAAGGGTTGGCTGTGGCAAACTGCGAGAGCGAAGCTGAGTTTTTCGTAGTGCAAGGGAGAGACACGAGCTATAACAGTTTGCGTCGACCAATGGTTAACGAAAAGATAGAGATAACTTGCGTCCCCCTTATTACTTTAGACAAATATCTTCAGAGAAACAAGATTAACCATCTTGACTTTATCAAAATAGATGCAGAAGGGGCAGAACTAGAAATTTTAAAAGGTGCAGGAGAATTGCTACAGCGTAAGCCTCGTCCGGTTATCTATTGTGAAGTATGTGACAGCCGTACACAACCTTGGGGGTACGGGGCAAAAGAAATTATTTTATATTTGCTTGAGCACGATTACTGTTGGTTTAGGCCTTTATTAGAAAATAAGCTTGAACCTCTATTGACAGACAGGGAAAGTTTTGCTGGCAATTTTGTAGCTGTTCCGCAAGAGGGTATTGAACAAATATCTAAGTTTTTCAAAAGGACAGATTAAGATATGCCACCTATCCGAATAAATATCCCTTTATATTTACCCGCATGGCTTTATAGACTGCTCAGATACCTGAAGCACTTGGTTTTTGGTGACAAAGGTAGGCGATTGAACTTATGGGGTGACCGCGATGTAGAATGGTCATTTATCTCGAGCGAAATACCAACAGGAGGAGGCAGGGCATTGGATTTTGGATGCGGAGGCAGTTATATGAGCCTGATAGCTGCTTTTCGTGGTTTCCAGGTTACAGCGTTAGACCTGGAGACACAGAATCCTCCCTGGCGGCATCTAATGGTAAATTTTGTAGTGGGCGAATTGTTTAAAATGGATTTTCCAAAGAATTACCTTGACCTTATTATCAACTGTTCTACTATTGAGCATGTGGGTTTAGCTGGCAGATATGGGGTGAAAGAAAACCTGCCGAATGGTGATTTAGAAGTCATGGTTTACCTTAAAGAACTAATGAAAGTAGGAAGCGTTATGTTACTCACCATCCCAGTAGGACAGGATGCTGTTTTTTCTCCTTTACATCGTGTTTACGGAAAGGAGCGTCTACCCCTCTTGTTAGCCGGTTATATCGTAGAAAAGGAATTGTTCTGGGTGAAAGATAGACAGAATTGTTGGATTCAGACTGATAAGGAGACAGCATTGAGTTTACAGACATCGGCCCTTTCGAGTGATCCTTTAAAAAACATATATGCGCTAGGATGTTTCGTTTTGCGCAGACCAGTGTAGAATATATCAGCGGATGGAACAGTTTAACGACGTATCGATAAAGGAGATTAAATGTTTCTGGAATAGACTGCCCTGTAACATCCGTCATTCCCCTAAGCCGGTGGGTACTAGGGAATATTTTGAGGAGGTAGAAAAGCGTAAGTATTTCGTCGAATCACATATTCCAGCTTTCGCCGAGTTCCAGCGCTGGCGAGGTAAGAAGGTACTGGAGATAGGTTGCGGTATTGGCACCGATACCATTAATTTTGCCCGCGCCGGCGCTTTTGTTACAGCAGTAGACCTTTCAGATAAAACACTGGAGATCGCTAAGCAGCGGGCTGAGGTTTATGGATTACAGGGGCGTATTCGCTTCTATCTTGGTAATGCCGAAGAATTAAACTCGTTTCTACCAGTGGCACCATACGATTTAGTATATTCCTTTGGTACCATACATCATACGCCTCGTCCGGAGAGGGTTATTGCCCAGATACGTCGTTATATGCATTCCGGTAGCACAATAAAGATTATGGTCTATCACCGATATTCATGGAAGGCCTTTTGGATTTTATTGAAATATGGCAAAGGCCGTTTATGGCAGTTTGCGGAGTTAATTGCACGCCATTCTGAAAAGGGGAGAAATTGCCCTGTTACCTATACCTTTAGTTTGGGCGAGGTACGGAAAATTTTAAAAAGGCATGGTTTCAAAGTAAAAGATATACGGATAGAACATATATTCCCTTACCGCATTCCTGATTATGTAGAGTATCGCTATGTTAAGGTTTGGTATTTTCGCTGGATGCCGCGTTCTTTGTTTCGTTGGTTAGAACGGCATTTTGGTTGGCACTTGTGCGTTACCGCCCAGGTATTATAAAATAAAAAAAAGAGTATTTATCGCTGTTTAAAGGAGATTTTATATCTATGGAATTAAAGCGTATTTCTGTTGTCGGTCTAGGTAAATTAGGGTTACCCTTGGCTGCTTGTTTTGCCTGGAAAGGTTTCCCCACAATTGGGGTGGATGTGGATTGCCACAAGATTCAAGCCGTGAATCAAGGTATTGCAACAAGCTATGAGCCAGGCCTGCAAGATATGATGACTACCATCCTCGGCCGTTTAACAGCAACAGAGGATTATGAAAATGCGGTAATGAATTCAGATGTTACTTTTATCCTTGTGCCGACACCGAGCGATAACAAAAATAATTTTTTACTTCAGTATGTATTGGAAACGGTAGGTCATATTGGCGATGTTCTTAGGAAGAAATCCCAATACCATTTAGTTGTGCTTACTAGTACAGTGATGCCGGGTTCAATGCAAAAAGAAGTAAAACCGCTGTTAGAAAGTCGCTGTGGGAAACGCTGTGGTGAAGATTTTGGCCTCTGTTACAATCCTGAATTTGTTGCATTGGGTAGCGTTATCCATGACTTACTGAATCCGGATTTTCTTCTTATCGGTGAATCAGACGGACATTCTGGCAGTGTGTTGTCTGATCTCTATAAATGCGTTTGCGAAAATAATCCACCTGTGGCGAGAATGAATTTTGTTAATGCAGAATTGACCAAACTGGCATTGAATAGCTATGTTACTACTAAGATCAGTATCGCCAATACCCTAGCCCGTATCTGCGAATGCCTGCCAGGGGCAGATGTAAATGTTGTTACCTCTGCTCTGGGATTAGACAAACGTATCGGAGGCAAGTATCTAAAAGGAGCCATTGGATATGGCGGACCATGCTTTCCTCGGGATAATCTGGCAATGTCTGCTTTGGCGCGTTCTTTAGGTATCTTGGCTTCTTTGGCGGAAACAACCGATGCTTTTAACCGACAGCAGCTACGATGGCTAGCAGAATTAGTAAAAAGCTATTTACCGCACGGTGAAAAGGTAGGTATCCTCGGCTTGACATATAAACCTGAATCTGATGTCGTGGAGGAGTCAGCAGGGATATTGTTAGCTGGGGTGCTTATCAATGGAGGGATCCCGGTTACTGTGTATGATCCTAAAGGTATGGAAAATGCCCGCTCAGTGTTAAGTAAGTCGGTTATTTTTGCTATATCAGCAGAAGAGTGCATCCAAAAAACAGATGTTGTAGTAGTGACTACTCCTTGGGATGAATTCAAGCAGCTCCAACCTAAAGAATTTTCGCGGCCTAATCAAGCCCGGGTAGTTATAGACTGTTGGCGGATATTGGAGAGAATTAAGCAGGAAAACAATATTATTTATGTGCCACTGGGAGTTGGTATTTTAAAAAATAAATGAATTTATGATTACTATATTCGCTTGCCCCAAAGCTTTCAGAGGTCAAAGTGCGATACTCCAACGTAATGCTGTCATTAGCTGGACATTTTTACGTCCCAAGCCAGAAATTATTTTATTTGGAGATAAAGAGGAGGGAACAGCAAAGATTTGTCAGGAGTTTGGTTTACGATATATTCCCGAAGTTTCCCGTAACGAATTTAACACGCCGTTGGTGAGAGATTTGTTTGAAAAAGGTCAGCGGTTGGCTAAATATGATTTAGTTTGTTATGTGAATTCAGATATTGTTCTGACTCAAAGCTTAATTCGGGCAGTTAATATTATTAGCGAGCGCTGGAAGCGTTTCGTTGCTATATGCAGTACGTGGGAGTTGGCCGAAGAAGAGAAGATTAATTTTATCCATGCCGATTGGGAAGGAGGGCTCTGTAATCTGGTCCGGAAGAAAGGGATGCCTCCGAGGTCAATCGGGATAGATTTATTCTTATTTAGGCGCGGCTTCTATGATTGCATCCCACCTTTTGCTATTGGAAGATTGAGATGGGATAATTGGCTTATCGCTAAGGCTTATTATAAAAAAATCCCGTTGATAGATATCAGCCAATTCACAATGGCGGTGCATTTTGCGCACGAAAGAACCTCTCATAGCTCCAGAATATATCAGATCGATAAAGAAGGCCTTATTAATACACGCCTTATTAGTAAGTGGTCAAGATCATTTATAGGATTGGATGCTAGATATGAACTCAAAGCGGATGGACGTCTACGGAAAAAGCGATGCCTTGAATTGCTTAGGATACGTCTTAGGAATTTTATAAAGTCGTATCCTAAGTTAGAGAGGATTTGTTATTTAATAACCCATTTTAAATAAAAAGGCGGTCTTCCTATTAGAGAAAATTAAATTTTTATAATAGGTCTTAGAAGATACGGGGCTTCCCAATTTGATTAATTTCCAAGAGAAATATAAAAACTATATTTGGCTTATCTTCGGGGCGTTATTCTTATTTATCTTTTTTAGCTGGTTTGGGGATATCTTATCCGGAGAAGAGGGGCGGGTGCGGAGGTTTGTTTTGCAAGCCAGGAAGGCAGTGGAGACAAAGAATATTTTGAGTTGTGCCGAGATGATATCCAGCGATTACCATGATAAATACGGCAATGACCGTCAGTCTCTCCTTTACGTTTTTAAAGAAGTCTTTGGTTATTATAGACAGATTCTAGTTCATATTGAAAGTATGGAAATAGCATTGAGTGATTCTAAAACTGAAGCCAGCGTTGAGATAGTGGCTTTAGCCGTTGGCAGGACCCAGCAGAATAGCACGGAAAAGATTCTAGAAGGAGAGAAGGGACGATTAAAGATAAAGTTGATTAAGGAAAATAAAAAATGGCACCTCAGAGAAGCTGAATCCTTTGAGCCTATCACAATAATGGGTGAAAATATAAGTTGAATGTAAGTCCATTGGCATATCTACGAGGCTTTTTGTCGATTATTTATAACCTTCTGGGAGTGGTTTTTCCCTGAAGGGCTTGCCGACAAACTTTGTTAGATCTAATTATCCTTTCAAATTAAATGTTTTTAATACTTAATTACGTTGATCCTGGTCCCGGATTTGTATTCGTGCAAAATGTATCTTATCTGTGGGGTATAATTTTGGGACTCCTGGGTAGCTTTTTCTTTTTCTCTAAATTTTTCTTTAAATTTTTTAGGAGGTTCATCGTTCTTCTTATCATATTACTAGCGATATTTTTAATTATCGGAGGATTGACTATGCATACAAAAGCAATTAAGAAAAAGGTAATAATTCTGGGTATAGATGCTATGGATCCCGCGATAACCGAGCAGCTCATACAGGAAGGCAAACTGCCGAACCTTTCTAATTTAAGAAAAACAGGTAGTTATTCACGACTGACGACATCAGTCCCGGCTGAATCCGTAGTAGCCTGGACAAGTTTTTCCACTGGTCTAAATCCGGCAGGCCACGGCGTATTTGATTTTATTATGCGTGATCGAAGATACCTTCCCTATTTAAGTTTGAATGAGATTTCCACTGTTGGCGGCAAGACTAAAATTCAGATCCGCAAAAAAGGAGAGGCTCTCTGGGATATCCTTTCCAGAAATAGAATCCCCAGTTTTATCTACTTTTGCCCGAATACATTTCCTCCAGATGCCCTTTTAGGTAAGATGCTTTCTGGCATGGGCACCCCTGATATTTTAGGAACCATGGGTAAGTTCACTTTTTACGCTACGAAGGCATTATCTGCTGAAGATCTAGACAGTCGGGGGAGAATTATCCAGGTTGAGCCTGAAAAAGATGTTATCTATTCAGATATCTATGGGCCAAAAATATCCTTCGGTACTTCGCAGAGCGAGCTAAGTATCCCCATTAAGATAGTTTTAAAGCCGGAAGAGGATAAGGCGCAGCTTCAGTTTCAAGGGAATAGTTTTTTTCTTAAAAAGGGAAGTTGGAGCCAATGGCAGAGGGTATATTTTAAAATTGGCTTTTTTAAGAAATCGTATGGGATAGTAAAATTTTATCTAAAATCCATTACTCCGGATTTTGAATTATATGCCAGCCCTATAAATTTTGATCCTTCCAGACCATTATTTCCCGTTTCTTATCCTCGCAATTATTCTAAGAAATTAGTCAACAAAGTCGGCCTCTATTATACTCAAGGCATGCCCCATGATACCTGGGCATTAACTGAAAATAGGCTGGATGAAAAGGCTTTTTTAGAACAGGTAGATGAGATTCTCAATGAGAAAGAGAGGATTCTCAAAGAGGAATTAAAAAACTTTAATGGCGGTTTATTCTTTTTCTATTTCGATACCCTAGATATTATCCAACATATGTTCTGGCGGTATTTAGACCCCCGGCATGTCTTTTATGAAGATAATACTTCCTATAGAGATACCATTGCCAAATATTATGAGAAGATTGATTCGCTTATTGGCGAGGTAATAAGAGGATCGGATAAAGATGCGACTTTGATTGTAATGTCTGACCACGGTTTCGGGCCTTTCAGAAGAGCCGTACATCTAAATCGCTGGCTTTTAGAAAACGGATACCTTTTTCTAACGGAAGGCATAAAAGAAAGTAAAGAATTTTTTGAAGATGTGGATTGGTCTAGGACTAAAGCATATGCCCTGGGTTTCGGCGGGGTTTATCTGAATAGGATCGGCCGCGAGTATTCTGGGATTGTAAGCGCATCGGAAGTCGGGGTATTAAAACGGTCAATCGCAGAAGGATTAAAGAAGTTACGCGACCCCAAAACGGCTGAGATAGTTGTAAATAATGTTTATCTTCAAGAAGACATATTCAAAGGGCCTTATGCAAATGATGCCCCGGATTTAGTGGTGGGTTTTAATAAAGGTTTCCGGGCATCCTGGCAGACTGCCCTGGGCGGAGTACCTAATTCACTTATTGAAGACAATAGAAGAAAATGGAGTGGCGATCATTTGATAGATCCTGTATTGGTGCCGGGAGTAATATTCGTGAATAGAAAGGCGGCTTTAGATAACCCCTCGATTATCGATATTGCACCAGAGGTGTTAGGTTTATTCGGCATTAATAAGTCTGGTGAGATGCGTGGTAAGGTCTTATTCAAAGAGAGAGGTAGATAGTTATTTTAGAGATGGAAATTCGGCTTAAGAAAAATAAAATAATAATTCTAGCTATGGAAACTTTATTTTAATACCAAAATATCCTTGATATAGCAAAGTATTATACCTATAATATTATCGAATTTACGTAACGGATATCATGGAAGGCAGGTCTGTAATGTTTAATCTTTTAAAGAGCCAGAGTAGATTCATCACCTATGAATGATTTTACCTTAACTAAATATATGTATGAAACGGTCGCAGGGGGTTATAATAACCAGCTGCCCATATCTTCTGTATGTAATGCAAGATGTATTTTCTGCTCCAATAATATGAATCCCTTTCCTATCTATCGGGAGGGATTCCGTCCCCTCGAAGATATTAAAAAAGGGATGGCTCTTTTAAACCCAACGCCTAATACGGAAATCCGTTTAGGAGATAGTTTACCGGGAAGAATATCGGAGGGGGAGGCATTGCTGCATCCTGATATTCTAAAGGTTTTAAAAATTATAAGGGATAAATTCCCCATTAACCTTATACAGATATCGACGAATGGGGCAGTCCTCACAAAAAGTTTTATAGAAGAGCTTATCCCCTATAAGCCATTAAAATTTACAATATCGTATCATTCAGACAATCCAAAATACTGGCGTAAGATTTTTAATTTAGGAGAGGATAAATATAAAATAGCACGCAATTCGTTTCTCCATTTATGGAAGGAGAGGTTTGTTATTGTGGGAGCCATTGTCCCCCTTCCGCATCTAGTTGGTTATGATGATATTGAGAATACGATAAAGACCATAGGTTGTTTTACTAAAGAAGTTATTGTGTTTGCGCCCGGCTATAGCTTTTTAGTCTTAAGGGCCTTGAAAAAAAATATGCGTGTTGACTATTGCCAATTAAGTCGTTTTTTGATAAAGATGAGGAAGAAATACAAAATGGATCTTTACTTTTCAACAGATCCGTTGATGCCTTTACCTTTCTTCCCTTACGAAGTAATGAAACATTCTTTTGAGGCTAAATTTAGAAATGTCCTCTGGCTTTTGTCAGAAGCAGCTTATGGGAAGGCAAGGAAAATTTTGGAGGGATGGAATAATTTCGTACCTAATGAGCATCATGCGTTTATGGTAAAAAATAACACTTACCGCGGGAATATTATCTGCAGTGGTTTACTGATGGTGCAAGATTACCGAAAAGCGATAAAAAAAGCATTGGCTGGTTTTAAAAAGAGAAGAGTCAATATTGGATTAATAATTTTACCGATGAATTCATTCAACAGATATGGAGATGATTTGCGAGGAGAAAATTACTCGAAACTCTCCGAGGAGTTCAAAATTCCTATTTGGTTGAGATAATAT
>Ga0315289_10008674_pt1 | contig 14675 bp, 22 predicted proteins | sample YL17G11_40_MG_FD_203452 | JGI IMG/M metagenome (GOLD analysis project Ga0315289, IMG submission 203452) | Sediment microbial communities from Yellowstone Lake, YNP, Wyoming, USA - YL17G11_40 | ecosystem: Environmental > Aquatic > Freshwater > Lake > Sediment | place: USA: Wyoming | collected...
GCTATACATGTTACAATAGATGCTTTGATTGATTCCCCCGTTAATCTAGATTGACATTTTTCATAAGTATCTTTTGAGAAAAAATCTTGTACAGCAATATCACATCTATGTTTGGCTTCTTCTTGAAAACTACCCTCAGCCGGATCTATACCAATAGTTAAATATTTTGTTCTATCTACAAATGATAATAATGTTCCATCGTTAGATGCAATATCCAAAAATATAGGTCGTATGTCACTTCTTTTTTGTTTTATTTTTGATAATTTCAACGATGATTCAGCAATATTTTTTAATTCACTAATCATAGTTTCATTAGTCCCCGAATGATACCAATATTTACCATATAAATGATGTTTATCAGCATTTTCTTTTAATTGAAGACATTGACTTTCTGGAGATAACATCATTGTTAAATCCCATTTTTTAATTCCTTGGTAATCTCCTTCAGTTTTAATAAAATCTGAAATATATAATTCTCCTAATGAGAATAATTCGGTAAGAGGGTTTTCTGTTATTCTACAATTCATTTTATTTTAAAATTTTAATTAATTCATCTTGAAAATAAATAGGATTCATAATATGGCAATATATATCTCCATATAATTTATTCATATAACCGCTTTCATTTAAATATAAATTATAAGTATTTAATACATTGTATTTATATTCTAAACATTTTTTAGTAATTTGAGAATTAAAATATTCTACATATTTTTTTCTATCAAAATCTTCACCTAATATTGGAAAATTTTTTTTCATAGAAGTAAATTGTACAACTGGAGGAAGAGTTACCATAATAACTTGTATATTATTAAACTGTTCTACGTTAACCTTTATAGCTAAAAAATAATTTTCTATAATTTTATCTATTACTTCTTTATAAATTTCTTTATGTTTATGAACATGAAATCTACAATCTGTTTCCCCAAAAGAAAAACAAACAACTTCACCATCTTTTACATCAAAATCTTGTATATTCAAATAATTTAATTTATTAAATCCAAAAGAAGAACATGTCATAGGGTCATTCGGCGGTCTTAATATATGAACTTTTATTTGAATATCATTTAATTTTATTGCCCCCCACGGATGATCTGCATGACTATCTCCAAAACTATGTATTATCATTTTTAAATTTATTTACTAAATTAACCATAGTATTAACTGTATCAAAATTATTAGGGGTTGCTTCTTTATCTGTAATTTTAACATTAAAGGTTTTTTCAAGAAATACTAATACGACTGTCATGGAAAAAGAATCAATATAACCCCCAGATATTAAAGGTGTATCATATGTAATTTCATTTAAATCTTTACATGTACATTTATTCTCTGGAAATACACAATATGAATAATGATTAGTTCGTACTTTTTCTAAAATATTTTCACCAAATTGTTCAATTATGTATTTTAAAATTATATCTTTCATTTTCGTATGCTATTAAAATTTTCTAAATACCATTTAATAGTTATATCTAATCCTTGTTCTAATGAAATAAAATTAAACCACCTTGCATCAGATACTGCTGTCATTTTTGGAATTCCATTAGGTCTTGATGAATCAAATTTAATTCTATCTCCAGATATTTCGAATTTTTTAGATATAATTAATACCAGTTCTTTAATCGTGTATTCTGTTTCATTTACAGCTAAAAAAGGAACATCTTTTTTCCAATTTTTTATTGCCCATAATATTAAATTTGCTAAGTCATCACTATAAATAAATTGTCTACATGATTCTCCTGACCCCCAAATAATAAAATCTTCGTCAGTTTGTGATACAGCATGGGCTTTTCTTATTAATGCTGGAATAACATGACTATTTTCTAAATTAAAATTATCATTTATACCATAAATATTTGTAGGTATAACATTTATCCAATTTTTATCAAATACTCTATTATAAGATTGCGTCGTTAACATAGATATTCTTTTAGCTAATGAATAACCTAAAGTACTTGGGTGTGGTAATCCATTATTTTGAAGTTGATCTATAGTTAAAGGATACGTTGCATCTTGAGAAAAAATACATGTAGATAAAATGTTAACAAAATTTTCTACTCCACTTACATGAGCTGCTTCAATAATATTATTATTAATTTCTAAATTATTAAAAAACATAGTTTGTGTATATAGAGTATTTTTTAATACTCCTCCAACCTCTGCTGCACTATGAATAATTGTGTCTATATTATTTTCATTCCTTTTCTTAAGAATGTATTCTATAGTTTCATGTCTATTACTCAAATTACATTCATTACGGTTATGCTGTATAATTTTATATTCTTTAGATTGTTCTATTTGTCTTACTAGAGCGCTACCTAAAAGACCGTTTGATCCTGTTATTAATATTGTTTTCATTATTCTATTATTTTCCAATTTAATTTAAGATGTGGTTGTTCATGTTCACTTGGTCTAACATATTTATGATAAAATAAATTGTCATGTTTAATTTGCATTATATCAATAAATGTTAAAAATGCACTATTTATAAAGTGAACTTGTTTAGCGTGTTCAATAGTATATAAAAAATCAAAAATGTTTACTTCTGGAAATTTAGAAGATTCTAGTATAGAAGAAAAAAAATCAATATAATTTCTATTTATTAAAAAAATTCGTGATGGATCTTCTTGTAAAAAAATAAAAGATTGATCGTCTTTTAATTTAAAAATATCATAAAATATATATTTTTCTTTTTCTAAATCACGTTCAAAATAAAATTCGTTCCATTTATTTTCAAATGGAACCCCAGCTTTTTCATAAAAATATTTATCAAATCTAAGTAAATTATTATTTTGTGCCAATGCGTTTCTGTAATCTTCATGTCCAAAAATTAAATATTTATTATCTTTATTACTATTTATAAAATTTAAAGATTCCTCATGATTAGAAGAAAGTTGCATATTTACATTAGGGAGCGAAGAATAAAGTCTTTTTAAATTTTGAATATGTCTATCACTTAAAGGTCTAACAAATACAATAATCTCGTCATATTGCTTTGCATAATACTTAATTATAGAATAACATAAAATATGATCTCCAAGTTGTGTTTGATGGTATATAAATAATTTTTTATTCATAAATAATCCAATTTAGTTTTTTACTAAATATTTGATCACCAACACCGTGTTGTGTTCCATCTCTATTTATATATTCCGTAGTATATCTATGATAAAAAACTTTTTTAAGATTTAATTCCATGGTATCTATAATATTTGCAAAAGAACTATTATGCACATGAACTTCTTTTGCATTTTCTATAATAGATAAAAAATGAAAAAAATCAATATTCTGATGTTCTGCTGGGCGTATAGATTTTAAGGAATTGTCAATATATTCTTTTTTGAAATTTCTTCCTCGTTTAGCATCATCATGAATAAATAAATAATCTTCATTTTTGTTTATTCCTATTATTTTAAATGCTTCTTCTTCTTTTTCAATATCACGCTTAATATAAAATTTAGACCATTTATATTCGAGAGGAATGTTGGCCATTTTATAAAAACCTTCATCAAAGGCTATTTTATGAAGTTTTTCAACATCTCTAACATATTCAAGTGTATGTCCTATTATTAAATAATTATTTTTATTATTAATTTTTATAAAATCTTTTACTTCATTATCATTTAATTTAATTACCTTTATTTTAGAATTGTCTCTATACATAAAAAGTACATTTTTAATATATTCTGATTTAGCAAAAATATATACTTTATCGTATAATTCGGCGAAATGTCTAACAAGGCCATTACATAATATAGAATCACCCATGCCTAAATGATGATATATATAAATTGAATTTTCCATATATTTTATATTATATTTTTAAAATATTGTTTTGATTTATGTACTCTTGTTATTTGTTGATCCCATATATATGTATAATCATCATTTGCATAAGTAACAAACGGATAATATGTAAAAGATTGTAATTCTTTAGAAGATATCATACTGTTATACATATCATCTGTTGTAGTTTCAAATTTTGATAATTTGTTTATTACTTTTTGATAAACAGTGTTCCTTATTATCATTGAATGTGTGCACTCCGTAAAAATTGACGGAACTATATTAAGAAGTTGAAGATTTGGGGGTGTACCAAATCCTATACGAGGAATACCTGAAAGATAAATATGTTCCCAAAAAGCCGGTAAAATTCTAAATAAAAAAATTATTCTTTTTTCAAAATCTTCTGCTAAAACAACATCATCTTCTAACACAATTAAATAAGGCCAACTATTTTTTTGTGCTATTTTTAGAGCGTTTATATGAGACATTGAACACGCTATTTCTCCGGGTTTAAATGTTTCTCCTAAGCGATATCCATTGGGCAGATGAATTTTTTTATTTTTTTGTTCATCTGTAAGATTTTCACTATCAACAGCATCCATTATAGTTGCTGTAATATTTAATTTGGATAATTGCTCTTCTATTTTTTTTCTTCTATTTATTGCTCTTTTGAGACTAATTACAATTATATTCATAATATTTTTATTTATAAAAAATCCAGCATCCACCCATATATTGTTGTGCTCCAAATAAAAAATATTCATCTACTGCTTGTTTAACACCGCATGGCTCATTATAATCGTGCCCTGCCATAATTCCACCTTTTTTTATTTTAGGAAACCATAGTCTTAGATCTTCTTTTACTGCTTTATATTCATGATCTGCATCTAAAAAAAGAAAATCTATTGATTCGTTTTCAAATTTTTCATGTAATTCTTTACTATCTCCAGCCAAAGTTTGTATGAAATCTTTTACCGGTTCAATATTTATATAGTATTTTTTCAATAGAGTTCCTTCTAATACATCTTTATCATATTCATATCCACTACCATTAAAAATATCTATAGCCCAAAATTTAATATTTTTTCCAGATTCTTTAATTTTTTCGGCTATATAAATAGCGGATTTACCTTTCCATACACCGATCTCTACAAAAATAGCATCATTAAATCGTTGAACCATATTATTATAAAGATTTTGAAATGTGAAACTTCCCTCTACGTTTTCCCAATACATAATTTTATTTTTTAATATTCATTATTTACTCTATTATTTTCCAATTACTTTTTAAAATTGGTATTTGAAATTTTTCTCTATCAGGTCTAACATAATAATGAAAAAACATATTATTATTTTGTATATTCATACAATCAATAAGACAGAAAAAACTACTATTAATACAATGAATCTCTTTAGCTTTTTCTATTGTATATATAAAATCAAATAAAGAAAAATGCTTTAATGGTCTGATAATTTTAATTTTTGGTAATTCTTTAGTAATTTGTCGTATATCGTCATCATGGACAAACGCGTATTCTTCACCTTCATTCACTTCTAATTGTTTAAAAACCATTTTTTCTTTTTCAATATCTCTAAGTACAAAAAATTCTGTCCATTTATTTTCTAAAGGGACATCTGCTAATTGGTAAATAATTTCATCGATTTTAAGTGTATTCCCAGGCGTATATAATATTTTCCAAAATTTATCATGACCCGCTATTACGTAATTATTATTATGATTAAAAGACATAAAGTTTTTAACATCTATGTCGTCCATTTGAATAATTTTTAAATGTTGTAAATCTCTATACATAAAAGAAACATTTGAAAAATTTCTTGGTTTACAAAACAGATAAACATTATCATATTTTTTAGCAATTGTTCGAACCATACCATTAGCAATTATATGATCTCCAAGCCCTAAATGATGATATATAAAAACGTTGGTCATTTTAAAAAATCTTTTATCGTTTTACAAATATATTTTACTTCACCTTTAGATAATTCTGGATATGATGGAAGAATCAACGTGGTTTCATATATTTTTTTTGACACATTAAAATCTCCATAAAAAGAATAATGAGAATGATAATTAATAGGAGGAAACATCGGTCGTGTCTCTATATCATTATAATGAAGATGTAATTGTAATTTATCCATTTTTTCTTTAGTTAAATCAAATCTTATTCCTAACATCCAATTTGGATTTTGTACATTATTTTCACCTTTTGCAAAATAAATTGAATCATTATCTAATTCCGATTTATATAAATTAAAAATAGTTTCTTTCTTTTCAATTATTTCATTTATTATTTCAAGTTGTCCATAAAGAATAGCTGCTTGAACATTTGTCATCCTATAATTATATCCTAATCCATTAAATATAAATTTTTCAGCAGTTATTCCTTGTGCTCTAACACTATTCATTCTGTTGTATATTTCTTCGTCGTCTGTACAGAATGCTCCCCCTTCACCTGATGTGATAGTTTTATTACCAAAAAATGAAACAGAATACGCTAAAGAATATGTTCCTACTGGACTATCATCATAATATCCTAAAAATCCTTCACAATTATCTTCAACAACTATAACATTTGGAAATTTGTCTTTTATATCTGCTACATTAATAATATTTCCTAAATTATGTACAACTAAAATTGCTGAATTAGTAGTTTTTAAAATAGTTTCAAATGTTAATGACTGCCAATCAAAATTCCATGTTTCAATATTTGAATCTATTGGATAAAAATTATAAAATGGGTTTACTCTAAACATATTCCACGCTGCAACATAAACATTAGATGGAACAATAAGTTCATTAATTGTTGGATATTTAAAATTTAACGCGCACGCAACTAAATGAGTAGCAGCAGTTCCATTATTAGTTAAAATAACATAATTAGTTTTTGTAATTTCTTTTAATTTTTCTTCGGTCATTGACAAATATTGTCCATGACTAGAAACCCATGTAGAATCTATAGCATCATGTGCATATTTAAGACTTTCTTTAGTAAAATAAGGTTTATAAATAGGTATCATAATATATCATTTTTTAAATAATTGGGAATTTTTGATCTGTCATCATACCATATATCATATAAAGGTTTGCCACAAATTAATTGATGATATTTAAATCCATTTCTATCTAACCAATCTTTTGTCATATTATATTCTGCCCATCCTCTACCTATATAAAAAATAATAGTATCGCCTATGTCATAACATTTATTAACCATTTCTAATGCACCAGGAATAACTGAAGCCATACATTTTTCAAATGTGGGGCGTTCTTCACATATTGTGCCATCTATATCAAATACTATTTTCATAGTTAATTATTTACTATATTTTTTTACTTCATCTAAAATTTGTGTTCCTTTATTTTTAATAGATATATTTAACTTTTTGTCTATAGCAGATTTAAGAGAGCTTCTTTGTTGAATTAATCTAATATTTTCTCCGCTTAATTTTGCAATTTCTAATAAATCTTTTTCAGTTTTATTTTCTATTTTATCTAATGCAGCAGCAGCATCTAAAACATTAAATAATTTTATATTAATAGTCATCAATTTGTCTATCAGTTCACTAAATGTAATTAATTCAAGATCTTCCATATTTTTATTTTTTCATATAATTTATTACTTCTTTTATTGATTCTTCTAAAGATATTTTTGTTTCAAACCCTAAGATTTTTTTAGCTTTAGTAATATCGGGTATTCTTTTTTGTACATCATATTCAAACGGTTCATCACATACATAATTAAAGGGCATATCAGGATTAATATTTTTCCATACTAATTCTGCTAATTCTAATACACTTGTTTCCTTAGGTGTAGAAATATTAAAATCATTATTTATTGCGTGTTTAGATTCAATTATCATTCTTATTGCTCTTGCTAAATCCTTTCCATTTGTGTAACAGCGTGTTTGATTACCCTGTCCTAAGATATGTAATGGATTTTGACCCTTTAATACTTTATTAACAATATCAGGTAAAACATGTGACATCATTAATTTTATATTACCTGATGTAATTTCACTTTCATTTATAGCGGCATCTTCACCAATACCAATACAATTAAACGGTCTTACAATAGTATATGGTAAATTATATTGTTCTAATGCCCCTTTACAGAAATACTCACATGATAATTTTTGAAATCCATAAGTTGATCTTGGTGTAGCGCATCTTTTAATTTCTTCTTCTGGTGTAGGAAAAACATTGGTTTCTTCAAATACCATTGAACTAGATAGAACAATGATACGTTTTAAATAATTATTTTTATATAATTTTATAGCAGAATCAAATGTTTGAGCTAAAATTCTTTCATTAGTGGCGAGTAAATCGTATGCATATTTATGAAAATATGTAATTCCACCAATCATAGCTGCACCCGCAATTATCATATCCGGTTTTTCAATATCTACGATTTTTATATAATCATTAAATATCACATCACATATATAAAGTTTAAAATTTTTATGATCATCTTGTGGTCTTTTTAAATATCCATATTTAGAATAATTATCTACGCCAATAACTTTATATCCGTTATTTAATAGATCTTGACAGATATAAGAACCAATAAATCCTTGACTTCCTGTTATTAAAATATTCATATTTTTTATTATTTTCTCATATTATCAAAAACTGTTGTTTTGAATTTTTTGTTTTCATTTTGAATAGTTTCAAATAATTTCATATCTAAATTTAATTCTTTTACAAATGCTGATATCGCAGCAGTATCTTTCGGAAGGCACATTCCCCCGAATCCTCTAAAGTTATCATTTACATCTAAATACATATCTTTAGATGTATCTCTTTTGATAAAAGCATTTTTAATTTTTGTATAATCTGCACCAACTGCTTTAGAAATCTCGTACATTTCATTAGCAAATACAATTTTAAGAGCATTGTAAATATTAGAATAATATTTTAAAATTTCTGCTTCTGTTGGTGATAACATAACACATTCTTTTGGATATTTTCCATGGCATGCCACAACTTCATCATATATAAATTTAGAATAAGTTCCTACTGCTAAAAGACTATGATTTTCGATAAAATCTGTGATTGCACATCTTTCTCTTAAGAATTCAGGAACAAAACATATTTTCATTTTTGTTAAATAAATAAGCAACTCTGTTGTTCCGGGTTTTACCGTAGATTTAATAGCAATTATATTATCATAACCTCTTTCTTTGAGTTGTTGAATAACTTCTCTAACAATACTAGTATCACATGATCCGTCTTCTTTAGAAGGAGTTGGAACACAAATATAAACTATTTCAGTATCTAAAACATCTTTAATTTTAGTGTTTAATTTTATATCATGCACTCTAACATTGTGTCCTAATTTTTCAAAACCATATTTACAAGCTGAACCTATAATCCCTAATCCAATAATTCCTATTTCCATAGTTTTTTATTTTTTATTTAAATCTTTATTTTAATCTAATTTTATATATCGTTTGCCATCAATATAAACATTATGGTTTGGATTTAAACTATCTTTATGGTCTTTAACATATACCCATTGAGACCACCAATTTTCAAAATGTTCTTCGGTTGGTATATTACCTCCTTTTGTGTAAGTCCACAATTTAAAGGCTAAATCTTTTGCCGTTTCCATAGTTTTTTATTTTAAATATTCTATTAAATCTGTTAAGAATTTATTTTTATCTACTTTAATGTTTATTTGTTTTGCATCTAAAAATTTAGAAAGCGTGTCATTTGGCGCATAACTAATAACATCTGTGATGCAACTAGTTATTGAAAATGCGCCAGAAGTACCAAAACATATATTTTTATGTTTAGCCATAATTTTCATATCATTCATTAGATTTTCAAAATTTAATGAGCCTCTTCCAAAACTTGGCATAGTTAAATCTATTATCTTTTCAGGATTTATATTTTTTATATAATCTTCATATGATGAGTACACTATATTTTTTACATTATCATTATATAATTTTCCGTATTTTATTTCCTTTTCCCCGATTAATATGATTTTTTTATTACTCTGGTTTAAAATTTTATAAAAATCATCTTTTATTTCTTCGAATTTATTTTTATTCAAAGGCCTGATTTTTGTATTCAAAACTATAGACGAATTATCTTTTTCTTCATCAAATTTATTACGTACATCAATATATTTAAAATTTAAAGAATATTGTTGATAATAATTAATAATATTATTAACATCTAAATTTTCACCTTCTAAATTTTCTTGAAATTGTACATTATCATTTGGTAATAAAAAATTAACAAATTTTTGTAAAAAAACATAATATCCTTCAGGATCATCTAAATAATCTAAAATAGTTCTTTTGTTAAAATCAATAAAAATTTTATCTTTTTTCCCCAAAGCTTGATAAATATAAGAAATAAAAATTATAGTATCTCCTATACCAACTTGCCCAAATACAAATTTTTTATCCACATTAATAAGTTTTATGTTTTCTTTGAATATATTTTCCGTTATCTAATTCTTCACCGGCAATTGCACTATTTATCATGTCTATTAATTTTTCATCCAATTCATCTATGAGTTCATTTCTTTGAATATTAAGATCAATTGCTTTTTGAAAAGTTTGCCATAATTCTTTTGCACCATCTTCTGATTTAAAATATTTGTTTTTAAATTCATCAAAAGACATTTTTCTTATTGCATAAAAAATTTCTTGATTATTCCACATTTTTAAATCAACAGTAGTTAATTTATCAACAAGTCCACCAAATGTATCAGCCATATCTATTATTTTTTAAAAATTATTAAAACATCATCAGAACGATTTTTATTTAATCGTAAATCATAAAGTTTATAAGGAATATTTAAATTATCAAATTTTGATTTATTATACATAATATCATTAACGTCTTCTATTATTAACATTCCGCCTTCTAATAATTGCGGATAACAAATTTCTATCATTTTTAATTGTTGTTCTAATATGTGTGAAGCATCATCAATTATTATATGTGGAGGATAATCTTTAAATTCATCTAAACCAAATTCCATACAATTTTTAATTATCTTTTTACTTCTGCTCAAAGGAACTCTTAAATATTCTAAAGTAACATCATATCCTATTATATTTGCTTGTGAAAACCAATCTTCGAATAATCTTAAACTACCACCAAGATAAATTCCTATTTCAATTAAATTTATTTTTTCATCTTTAAATGGTGTAAACAATTCTGTATAAACATCTAAATATGAATGTTCTTTTCCTTTATCTGTAGGATAATATAAAAAACCTTTACTTCTCCATAATTCTTGTAAGCTCATAAAATATTAATTTTGTATTTTTGAATTAATCATGTTACCCCAATATTTACAAGTTAAAAAATCAAAATCAATATATGACTTATCGATATAAATATTTTTGTTTGTTATATCTTCAAAATTATCAAAGAATATTACTGAATCTATTTCATTAAACATATCAATAGTATTTGGAATTCTATAAATTACAGGTATTGTATTTACAGCAAGACTAAGCCAACATGTTGGACTAGGATCCATTCCATTTCCATGTGGGCATAGAGAATATTTATATCTTGATAAAGTTTTTATAAATGTTTCAAAATTCATAGAATCCGGTTCATATATATCAAATAAATCTTTATTTTTATTTACGATTTTAGATATTGCTGGTCTAATAAACATATCGTTACCACACACATTAAAATATGCTTCTCTAAAACAACAAAAAATTTTATTAGTTATTTTATTATCATTATTTACTGAATTTCTTATTTTAATAATTATATCATCTATTTCTTTTGGAGTACAATTGTTCCAAAATCTTCCAGCACCTAAACCACATGGTAAACTAAATGATTTTTCATTTTTAGTTTTCATATTATTCATAAACCAAAATTTTAATTTAGAATGATTTATTAAAATATTATACTGTTTATTAAAATTAATTTCAGGAGAATAATCACTACAAGCAGTAATTAAAATGAATTGATTATTTATTTTAGGTAAAGTTATATTTACAAATAATGGAAGAAAATCTGTTTTTAAATAAATCGTTCTAGGGATATCGGTTTTTTTAAATATTTTTGATCTTGTTATTTGCCAATCAAAATATTTAGAAAAATTATCTGGGATATCTGATAAAATTTTATTTCCATCTTGTCCTAAAAAAATTTGATTATAATCTTCCATAATTATACATCTTTAACTCCTATTAACGTGTTTTCATCCAGTTCTTTTATATCATATCCTATTTTTTTATATAAAGAAATGGCTGGTTTGTTTTCTTTTAAAACAGTTAATCTTACTTTATTTGCACCGTTTTCTTTTACTATTTTATGTAATTCATTCATTAAGAAAATACTAATTCCCTTTCCTCTATAGTTTTTATCTATGATAATTCCAAGTGAAGGTATTTCATACATTTCATCCCAACCTCTAAGAATACCATAACCACAAATAATATTTTCATCTAATAAAATACTGTAAAAATTTTTTTTAGATTTTTTTACAATATGTTTAAGAGTATTCCAATTTAATTTATGCGGATGAAAAAAATAATATGAGTCTTTATTGTTTAAGAAAAAAAATGAAATTTCTTTTTTAAAATCATAAATATTTTGATTATTTAATTGAATTAAAATCATTTATTTAAAATATAAAAATCATTTACACCAAGTCTTTTATCTTTTTTATAATAATATTGTTTTAAATATTCTTCTATTTCAGGATCTTCAAAATTATTTTCAATTACTAATAATTTTGGATTCCATTTTTCTATAGAAAAACCCTTTAATACATCTAATTCAGTTCCTTCTGTATCTATACTTATAAAATCTATTTTATCATATTTGTAAAAATCTTCAATACATTTATCCAATGTTATAACTTCAACTATTATTTTCCTTATATCAATATTAAATCCCATATTTTTATGTTGCACTATTAATCTTTCATCTGTTTTCAACCCACTAATAGCATCTTCATGATGATTACCAAAATCTATAATATTAAAAGACAAATCATCATTGACATCGGATATAGCATAATTAACGTTATGTAATCTATTATTTTTTAATTGTTTAAAATAATATGGGTTTGGTTCTATACATAAACAATACCAGCTTAATTGTTCAAATAATAATGTATTACTTATAGCAACACCATCACTTGCGCCCACATCTATACACCCACCTATATAATCTTTTTCAAAATAACTTTGTATAATTTCTTCTTCTCCAAATTGACTATAATGATTCATTTATTATTTGTTAATTTTTTCTATTAGCCATTCTTCAAATATATTTATATTATCTGTGTGCCTTTTCTTTTGTTCTTCTGTAAACACCGGTTCATTATAATAACTATCAAATAATGATTTATCATTGTCAAGTTTTTTTATATGATCTATTAATTCAGATTTATAATCTATTGAATTTATGAATGCCTTTTTATTCCAGTCATCACCTATTTTAAGATCTCCCCAATATGTTGGTAGACTTCCACTCAAAAATCCATCCATTAATTTTTCTGTGCAATAATAAGGATATGAACTATGTTCATATGTAATAGCAAATTTATGTTTATGTTTTAAAAAAAATTCATATTTTGCATCTCTCCAATATCTATTTTGTGATGCTTGTATTAATCCCAAATCGTTAGTCTTAAATCTACCATAAGAATTAACTCTTTTATATTGGTGTAATTGATCGTAGAACGCATTTCTAAAAAAATTAGCAGCGTTAGAAACTGTAAATGAACAAAATCGTTCAAAAGATTCAGAATTATTACTTCTATTAAAAAGTACATCTTTTAATTCTGGCCGTAAAATTAAATAAAATTGCCATAAAGGTAATCTAAAGTTAGTTTCATCATGTAGATCAAAAGATATTGAATAATCTGACTTAAAATTTTTAGCTCTATAATTTTCTCCTATAAATAAAATCTTTTTACAATTATATTTAGGAGTTTCTTTCATACCCCCAAAAATAGAATGTATAATTACATCTGGGTTATTTGTAGTTACTTCTACATCAAAATGTTTTTCGAGTATTGGCAAAAATATATTTTCATAATTTATTTCCGGCCAAAAATCGATGAATCCTATTTTAAGATTTTTCATTAATATAAATATAATTATGTGATATTTTATTATTTAATACATATCCTAATGAACTCATATATAAATTATATGATTCATCCTGATTAAAGTTCTCTAATAATATTATCTTTGGTTTATATAAATTTGTATTAAAACCTTGCATTACTTCTAATTCCCAACCTTCTACATCTATAGAAACAAAATCTACCACTTTTATATGTAAAGAATTTAATAACCAATTTAATGTAGTAATATTTACTTTAATAATTTCTTTATCATAATGTTCATTTGTATTATATCTCATATTAATAGCTGAATACGCTATACCGTTATTAAACTCAGTTCCATTATAATAACCATCTAATTTAATAATTTCAAAATCATGATTATCTATAATTTGATTACTTAAAGCATAATGATATATTTCATTTCCTTCTTTTTTATGTAAATCTACATAATAAAGATTTGGTTCAACACAAATAGTTCTCCAATTATTTTCTCTAAATATTTTAGACATACTATACGTAATTGGCGGGCCTGCACCAACTTCAACCATTATGCCTATATATTCTTTAAAAAATTCATTAAGAATATACTTGTCTGTTTCCCATTCTGTGTAATTCATTGTATTTTTTAAGGAAATAATTTACACATAGAATCGTCTATTATAACTTTCTCTACAATTTCATTATAACTACCAAATGTGCATCTTGGGCAATCTTTTATTTTAATACTTCTAATCATATTTTTATGAAAATCTGTATTCCATACTTTAAGTATTTCAGATGGGTCGGGAT
>Ga0315289_10008675_pt1 | contig 14675 bp, 16 predicted proteins | sample YL17G11_40_MG_FD_203452 | JGI IMG/M metagenome (GOLD analysis project Ga0315289, IMG submission 203452) | Sediment microbial communities from Yellowstone Lake, YNP, Wyoming, USA - YL17G11_40 | ecosystem: Environmental > Aquatic > Freshwater > Lake > Sediment | place: USA: Wyoming | collected...
CGTGACCACGACGGCGCCGTTCGCGATGACGTGGACCGAGTCGCCGTTGAAGAAAAAGGGCTTGTCGATCGTCACGAGGGGAACCGAGGATTCGATCAGCCCGGTTTTAGGGTCCTTGACCCACGCCTTCTTCGTGGCACACTGGCCGGTGTTGAAACGGGCGAGGAGAGAACCGTTTTTCTCGTAGTTGGCCTTCATCTCCCCCATCTTGTTCCTGATATCCAAGATAGCTTTTTCTTGGGATTCGATCTCCTTGTCGAGATGCTGGATCATGGAATCGTACCGAGCCTTCGCCTCCTTCGCGGCCGCGCTTTCGGTGATAGCCTTTTTCCTCATGTCCTCGGCCATGACCTGGCCGAAACGCTTTACGGCGGCCTTGTAATCAAAGGCGGGAGTCGTTTCACCGGGTTCCACGCCGAACTTGGCGAGCTTCGCGTTGTCGAGAGATTTCTCTAATTCTTTATTTGCCTTGTTCAGCTCGTCGTAGGTGTCCTTGTTCTTCTTTTCGTATTCATATTTCAGGATTTCGAGCTGATCTTTCACCCCGACGGCGCGGGCCATAAGGGCCTCGTGTTCTCTCTCGAATTCCTTCCATGTCCTGAAGAACTTCTCCCCAACGAAGTTAGCGCGAACGACCGGAGGGAGGAGAACGAAGTCGTCAACGTCCCCCTTAGACTCCTTGTCCTCCGGGTGCTTCTTCGTGAATTCCCCCTGAAGCTCCTGGAGATACCACGCGGAATCAACCATCGGAAGCCAGGGGACAAGCTCGATCACCGGATCGTCGGTGAGGCGGCCCGTCCCGATCACCTTCCCCGCCGGGGAGATCATGAATGTCGGGAGATAGTACCGATAGGCCATCTTGAGGGCGTCTCTCCTCCCGTTGTGAGACATGGCGGATTCGTGCGTTGAGGGAACGGGCGGAACGTCCGCGTACTGGCGCGGGCCGCTCACGAAGACGTGGCGGTTCAGTTCTGATAGGGAATAGCCCCAGGCCGCGCAACGGTTTTCCAGCGTGTACCAGTTGCCGTCCTCGGGATCCTGGATGACCGGGACACAGTGGGCGCTCTCTCGCTGGACGCGCTTCCCGCCGACGACACAGACCGCCGAAGGCCTCCGCGTCGGCGTCGACGTGAGCCGCTCGTACTGCATCTCTCCGGGAGACACTCTCTCGGGCTTCCGAGGAGCCGTCGCGAGCGTCTGCTTCCCGATCCGGTTCGAGGACTTGAGGTTGACGGCGTATTTCCCATCGGGTTGCATCTGGGCTTTGAGGCCGAAGCGTTCCAGGAACTTTTCGAGATGCTGAAGCGCGGGCTCCCCCTGGCCCTCGATCCCTTGCGGAGCGTCGAACTGGAGGACCTTGACGTCGCACTCGCCCACGATCGGCGGAGAGCCGGGGAGTTGGGAGAATAGGAACTCAAGGACGTCCGTGAATCCCCAGGGATTCTGATCCTCCTTCAGGGTATCGTAGTCCCATGCCCCATTCTTCTTGCGGCAGTTGATCCGGCAGAGGAGGCCGCCCTGGTCGTAATACTGCCGGATGTCGGTGAGGGGAACGCGGACCAGGCCTTCCCGGTGCTCGAGGATCGTTGCGAGATCGCGCGTCGCCTCCTCGGTCCCTACGTCCACGTAGACGTCCGAGTACCTAATCTCATGGATCGTCTTCCCGGACTTGTCGTCGAGGGCCCGGAGGATGAGGTCTCCCGAGAGATTGAGGCCGCCGTCAGGATCTGGCATGGGGCCCCGGTCCGCTGTCGTGGTCGCGGACTTCCGGAAGCGATCCCAGGTCCGGATGTCCACGCAACCGTCGTGCTCGACGCCGCTGACGGCTTCCCAGGGGATCGACCGGCCCTTGATCTCGATCCGGCCCATATCCTCCAGCGGAATCTCGACTACCCCGTGCTCGGGTTGCAGGCCGTCCGAGCGCCGGTAGGCCCCCCGGACGCACTTGTAGCCCTGGTAGACGATCTCGCAACGAAGGACCGTCACGGATTCACCTTGCCTTCCGCCGGGACCAGGGCTATAGTTCCCTTGGAGGTTCTATGGATACTGCACAGAGGGAGCGATGGAGGGGGAAGGGATTCGGCCCGTCCTTCTGGTTCGTCCTCGCCTTCCTGGCAATCGCCCTCTTTGCGGTCACGACCTACGGGCTCGTCCAGTATCAGCGCAGGAATTCGGAGGCTCGCGCAAATGTCGAGAGGGCCCGGCAGAGGGTCGAGGAAATAAAACAACGCCGCGAGGACGAGGAACGCGAACGCCAGGCCCGCCTTGAAAAAGCTCTGGAGGAATCCAAAGAAAAGGCGCACCGAGATTTTGAGGCCTGGTACATGGAGAGAATCCGGGCTATTAACGAGCCGAAGTAGACTCATCCGCTCACCGCCCCGTCCCCGGGCGCGCTCCCCAGGCTGATGAGGTTGTGGTTGTCCGAATGCTTCGACGACGGCTCCCCCTGGGTTGACTTCCAGACCTCGTGATAGTCCAGCCGGTACTCCCCATTCCTCGGATCGCCGTTGATGACCGGGCCCTCTCCCCGGCGCTCCATGTCCGGGCAGCGCCGCATGGTCTCCGATTCGGTGAAGTGCTCCCCGGGCGGTTGCATCGCGGGATCGTAGCTGATGATCGTCCCCTCGACCTCGGCGATGGAGGCGGATCGTTGCTTCGCGTACAGGACGGGGTCCGCGTTCCCGGCCGACGGGCGGTCGATGAATCCCTTCCCGGGCTTCCAGGTGACGCGGCAGACCCAGGACTTCACTCCCTTGGTATCGGCCTCCCAGATCCAGACCCCGGTCGCCCGCTTGTCCTGGGGGAACCTCTCCGTATCTTCGATCGTGTACTTCTCGGCCGGCCTGAAGCCCATGACGGCGCTCAAGGCGCTCGCGACGGAGGTCGATTTCGAGGTGACCTTCCAGACCTTCCGAACTACCTTCCCGTTCTTCTTCGTGACGGCGAGGGAGGTCTGGAATTCGTAGAGCGTCTCGCCGCCTCCGCTCGCATTGCCCTTGCCCTTAAAGGCGATCGTGAAGGCGTAGCGCCAGTGGCCTTTCCCGCTCCCGCCCTCCTCGCGCCCGAGCGAGCGGAATTCGGTGACGTAGGGGCCGTCGAATCCGTCCTCGGGCTTGAGGTCGAAGCGCGTCGTTCCGTCCTGCTTGATCTGAACGCGGACGGCGAGCGTCTGCTCGGTGACGAGTTCCGAGTACGTCACGAGGTTCGCGCCGACGGTGGCGGGCGTGGGATCGACGAGAATGCCCTCGACGTCGAAGAGGTAATCGACGCTCTCAATGTCGCCGTTCTCGTTGGTATTGGCCTTGAAGGCGCTGTCGAAGCGCATATTCGCGTCGATAGTCCTGGCGGCCGCGCCTTCGTCGATGATTACGCTCCAGCCCATGTTATTGAGGCTCCATCAAGCTCCGGATGCGTTCCTGATACCAATTCTGGAAGAATTCCCGGGACTCGACCTTCGAGATCGCGTTGTATTCCTCCATACGCTTGGCTTTCTCCTCCACCTCCCTCTCCCGCCTCTCCAGGATCTCCTCGACCCTGCGACGATTGAGGATGACCTCGGCCTGCGCCTTCTCGATCCGCTCGTTAAGCCGCTTCACGGCATGGGCGAGTTCCTGGACCGTTGCCAGGGTCGCGAAGACAACCGCGCCCGGGGGGCCACCGATCATGGCCCCCGTGACCGCCGCCGTCCCGATGTGCGCGATCGGCTGGGCGGCCTCGGGGATGCCGAACTCCGAGACGATCATCCCGACGCCGAACGCGATCCCAGTCTTCGTGAGGCGGTGCTCGATCCGGCTCGTCACGCGGTCCAGGTTCGTCACCTGCGTCTCCGCGAGCTTCAGACTGGCTTGGAGGCGCGCGACGGCCTGGCGGATGCCCGCCGTCTTCTGGTCAACCTGGAGGACCTTCGCGTCCACCTGGGCGAGCTGGCCCCCGACGGCGCTCAGGTCGACGCTCAGTCCTGCGCGGATCTCTTCGCCCATGGTCTTACGCCACCTTCTCCTCGGGCTTCTGAACTGTCATGCGCCGGGCCTGGAGTTTCGCGATCGCTTCTCGGGCGAAGTCCTCCAGGAGCGCGCCATCGAGCCCCGAGATCTCCGTGGCGAGGACCCGGGCTGGATCGAAGAAGCGCGAGACCCCCCGGGCCACCTGGACCAGGGCCCACTCGGCCTTCTCGTATTCCGCGAGGAGCGTCTTCAGCCGCTCGCACGCCCCCGCGTAGTCGACCGCCCCGCTCTCGAACCGTTGGCGGGCCAGGAGGAGGACGGAGAAGACCCCGTTCGCGCGCGTGAGAGCCTCGACGTAGCCGTCGAACTGCTCCTCCCCGAACTCCCGGAAGGCGAACTCCGTCACGCCGAACCGGACCCCTGGCTGCTCGCCCTCGTCGATCCACTTCCACGGGACCCCGGGGGACCCCGTCGCTTTCTGCTCGTCCATGCTCCGTCTCCTTTCGTGACCCGCTTCTACACGGTGATCGCGTCCGCCAGGCTGTCGGTGAAGAGGTTCGAGCCCGACTCGGGGAGGCTCACCCGCCGCATATGCGAGAGCTTCGTCGCGATCTTGCCCGCCTCGTTGTTCGTGATCGCGACCGTAAAGCGATCTCCGAGGCGCGGGGTCAGGATGTCGAACGTGATGTCGTTGTCCTCGTCATCGACATGATCGAGTAGCGCGTGGGCGGCCGCCTTGTCGAACGTGGCCTGGAAGCGCGTCCCGTTCTTCATGGTCTTGTCGATCGCGGAGGTGCTGGATGTCCCGCTGATGGTCGAGTCGCTGCCGACTTTCGTCGTGCGGTCGGAATTGTTGTACCACTCGATGAGCCAGACGTTGGCGGCCCGGCGGACGACCCGGACGCAGAGGACGCCGCCGTTCATGTCACCTTCCTTCGGGGTCGAGATCGTGGTGGCGGCGGCGACGAAGATCACTCCGGTATCCCCGCTCTTCGTGGGGGCCGCCAGACCCGGGCGCGTGAGGATCGTCGTGAGACCCGTCGGGCCGTCCTCGTGGGACTTCTCGCACGTCAGATCGTTGTCCGCCTCGATGATCCTCGTCCCGTCCGGGAGGGGCAGGGGAAGCTCGATCGCGAGCTTGAGCTTCGGGGCCGTCACGTCCTCGGAGACGACGGTGATGACGAGCGTCCCCTGGAGGGTATGGCTGATCCCCGCCATGGAGGTCTTCGCGAGGGTCCCGCGGTTGCCGCTCTTGGCCGTGAGGGACCCGCAGGCGATGACGTTCGGGGTGACGTAATAGGAGTCCGCGACCATCTCCCGCCGCAGGGCGCCCCAGATGCCGTTCCGGGCGATGATGGAGATCGCGCCGTCGATGTCCTCGTAGTCGTAGTCGATGGCCCCGCCGGCGGCCTTCTCGTCCGAGGCGGACAGGTCCGCCTTCAGGAGCCCGAAGAAGCCCGCGTCGCTCTCGACCCCGCTACGCCAGGCCTGCCACTCGCTGGCGATCTTGGCGGCGAGGGTGTTCTGGAGGTAACCCGCGAGCGTCGTGTAGACGTTCTTCTCCTCGGTGTCGGACAGCCCGAAGCCGTTCGTCTTCGAGAGGATCCGCGCGTAGTGGGTCGAGCTCGAGGCGAGGGCGGCGTGCTCGTAGAACTTCTTGAGCGAGTCGCTCACGATGAGCAGGGTCCCGAGCTGGGTCGGGAAGGAAGCGTATGCAAGGCCCACGGGGAACCTCCTATTAAGCGAGTCCGATCGTCACGAAATCACTTCCCACTTCCGTCGCGATTCCCTTCGCGCGGAAGACGCTGTATTCCTGGCCCGACTGCCCGGGCGGATCGATCTTGAGGAGCACCCCGTAGAGGTTGATCGTGAGGACCGTCCCGTCCTCGGCCGTGGACGTGATCCGGTAGCGGCTCGGCGTCCCTGCCCGGACCGGGTCGAAGATCGCCCAGCTCTCATCCGAGTAGTCCGCGAGGAACTCGATCTCGGCCTTGAGGGCGCCGGCCTTGTAGATGCTGTACATCCCCGCGCCCTGGTCCCAGAACTTCCCGAGCCCCTGGTCGAACATGACCCGGAGCGCGCGGAAGCGGAGGGAGACGTTCGCGCCGGCGGGGTCCCGGACGAGCGTCGTATTCGCGGTCGGGAAGATGCTCTTGTCGGACGGCTGCATGGGCGCCGCGGGGAACGTGATCCCGCCGGCGTTCTGCGCCTGGACGAGCACCTTCCGGCCCGCGTAGGCTGCGCGGAGGGCGAGGTACTTCTGGCGCCCGCCGAGCCACTCCAGGGAGAGCCGGGGAATCCAGGCGTCCTGGATCCGGACGAGCCGGCGCGTAACGGTCCCGGCCCCGAAGCGGTCCTCCACGTGCGCGAGGGTGAGCCAGCGGGTGGCGGAGATCCCCGTCGCGAGCGTGAAGGCCCCGGCGGCGTAGGCCCCGAAGTTGCTCTGGAGGAGCCACTTCAGGGCTGCCTCGGTGCCCTTCACGATGAGGGTCCCCTCGGGCTCGTCCTCGCCAAGATACCGCGCGTCGTCCTTGGGGCCGTAGTCGGCGTCCATGTACGCGTCGACCTGGACGTCCGGGCCGGCCCAGATCGCTGTCTCTTCGGTCCAGAGCCGGGTCGCTCCCGCTGCCGTAAGATCGGCGGCCGGTGTTCCCATGGCGGACTGGAAGATGGCGTATAACGCCGCAGCTCGACCGGCCCGGACGTTGGTCGGGACTACCAAGTTAAGACCACCTCCTCGCTTCCACCTGGAGGGAGAGGACCGTCTTGTAGACCATCTGGGGCCCGGAGGTCCCGTTGATCTCATCGGGCCCGTGGGAGTCGATCTGGACCGTCTCGGGGGTGTAGAGCTGCCGCTGGCTGGAGATCGCGAAGATCGTCGCGGCCCCCGTGAGGGCGTCGCGCACGGCCTCGGCCTTGACCCGCGCCTCCTTGGACCAGTCGGCGTTCCCCGTCCGGAGGGACCAGTAGATGATCTCGATCGTGTACCGCTCCATGATTTCGCCGGAGGCGGGGCCCTCGAACTCCTCGACGCCGCGGAGGTCCACGAAGAAGAGGTTCATCGAGCCCGAGGTGATGTAGCTTCCGTTCTCGACCAGCTCGACGTCGTCCTCGAGGGTCTTGTAGCCGTTGACGATGGACCCCTGGCCGGAGAGGGCGGTCGCCACCGCCGCGATCGCCGCGTCCAGGGTCGGAGTCGTCGCCATGTCAAACCGCCTTCGTCGCGAAAGGGTTCGTCCGGTCCGCGCGCGCGAGGACGTGGATCACGAGGGAGCCCGTGACCGCCTCCTGATTCACTTCCGTCTCGTGCGTCCTCTCCTCGGCGACCCAGGTCCTCCGCGCCAGGTTCGCCGCGCCGTTGTTCCAGTAAGGGTTCGCGTACACGAGCTTCTTCACGTCGGCCATGAGGATCGCGAGCAGCGCGTAGGTGGTCGCCACGCAGATGAACTGGACCTCGATCAGGAGTTCCTCGGCCGCCCGAAGGTGCCAGCGGTTGTTCGTCCCGTTGTGGCGGACGACTACCGCGGGGCATCCGGCCGACCGAACGTCGGCGGGGGCCTCCGGAGGCCGGAAGATGTTCGCGGCGAGGACGGTCTCCTGGTAGCCTCCGCCGATCGTAATCCCCGCGAGCTTCGTCTCGATGAGGTCGAGAATCTGTTCCGTGAGCGGGGCCGTCATCCTACCACCGCCACTTTCTGGGCTTCGGCGCCCGGTGCTCGACGATGGTCTTCCAGGTTCCGAGCTTCGGCGGCTTGTACTTGGCGGCGCGCGCGGCGTCCATGATCTTCCGGCCCTTGGCCCAGTCGATCTTCCCGGCGTCCGACTCGCCCGCACGGGGCTTCATCGCAGCCGACTTGGCCGCGAACTGCTCCATCGTGGCCTTCTGCCACCGAGCCTTCCCCTGGAGGTTCTTCTGCCCGAAGCGCGTCTTCGGGTCAAACCGCTCCTTCGCCCACGAGGCCTCCCTGGCGGTGTCGGCCGCGGAGAGTCCGCCGATTTCCTCGAGGGCGACTCCGGCAATCGCCGCGGCGGCCCCGACGGACTGGCTGGCCTGGGACGCCACGAACCGGAGAGCCATCCGGAGCTCGTCGACCGTGAGCTTGCATTCCTCGATGAAGACTCGGCGGAACCCGAGCTTCCCGCTCGCCTCGTGCTGGGCGGCGTAGTAGGCGATATTCCCGCCGATCGAGGCCCGGAGGGCGGATTCCCCGGGGCCCGCCCAGACCTTGTACATGAGGGACCGCTGGAGGCGGCCGCTCTTGCGGTAGACGCCGGGAGGACCGGAGAGGCGCTCGCGCATCATGCGGGACCGGAAGCGCCGGCCACCGCCCAGGAGGACGCGCCGCGTGACGGCGGCGACCTCCCGCTGGAAGGCCGCGAGCTGCGGGGCCACCGAACTCGTGTAGACCGACATCCGTCTCCCTCTTTTCGTCTCCTTCCGGGTCCCCCTCGGGGGCCCGGGAGGAGGCCCCCGGTTACCCGGGGGCCCCAGAGAGAGGCGAAGGCGGATGCTCTAGGCGTCGACCTTCAGGAGGTGCCCCTGGTTGACGTCGATCACGACTTCGTCGACGTCGTTACGGGCCCGGAGGATCTCCGACCGGACCTGTTCCTCGCGGTACTGCTCGACGGTGAGGTCCTCGGCGTTCTCCGGGACCCACACGAAGGTCCGCGCGACGGCGGAAGTGCTCTTCGGGTCGTCCTTCTCGCACACCCGGCAGACCATGGCGTAGTCGTCCCCCCAGATGTCGGCGAGCACGGCGTCGAGCCCTTCGTTCGCGGTGTTCTTCACGGCCCCGCCGACGATCAGCTTCTTGAGACCGAAGATCGCGCCCAGGTTGGCCTTGAGCATCTCCTCGGTCACGATGTTGACGCCGGGGAACCGGGCCTTGATCGCGGTATTGGCGAGCAGGTTGTCCCGCTGCGCGGCGCCGAGGATCAGGGCGTTCGGTTCCATGCCGGTCCCGGTCCGGACCTTGCTTTTCGCGGCCGCGACGTGGGCGATCGCGTCGGAGGCGACCGCGTCCCAAGGAGCGGCCGAGACGTCGGTGTAGAGGCCGGAGCCCCCACCCGTCCAGGTCGCCGAGAAGAGCAGGGCGGCCACCCGGATCTCCTGGATCGTCTTGATCCGACGCATGATCTGGCGGAGCGTGACCGCCTCGAGGTCGAAGTCGCTCGCGTAGTACTTCCTCTCGCTGTCGTCCACGGGGCCTTCGAGCCCGTGCTCCTCGCAGGCGAAGGACTTGTCCTCCGCCCCGACGGAGATCCGGTTGTAGGCGGACGCCTTCGCCCGCTTGTCGTCCCCGCTCATCAACGCGGTCTCGCGCGTGATCGAGGAGTAGTTCCCCTTCTGGACGGGGGTCTTGCACCGGGGGGCCACGAGGCCCGCGATGAACTGGCTGAACTCGGGGTCGTCCTGGTACTCCTCGTAGGCGGCGCCGAGGTCCGGCCTCGGGGTCGCATACGTTCCGCTGTAATTCATGCCCATGGCTCTTTTCTCCTTGTTCCTCTTTTCACTCGCGCCTAACGGCGGGCGCGCGGCGCCTCACGATCCGCCCCGGCTTACTGCCGGTGGAGGATGACGATGAAGTCCTCCAGGTAGACCTCGTTGTCCGCGTGGGCCACGCTCCACGTCGCCTTGAGGGCGATCGCCACGTCGCCCGAGAGGTCCTCGGCCGCGTCGTCCTTGCGAAAGGGCTTCGCCGTGACCGTGCCCTCGACGCCGTTCGCCACGAGGCCCGAGGCGCTGATGTGCCCGCCCGCGCCGGCGATCCGGACGGTGATCCAGGCGTGGATGAAGACGATGTCGGCGTCCGCCGCGTCCACGGCGGGGGTCGCCACGATCTCCTCGGTCCCGAGGTAGGCCTTCACCGTCAGGGTGTCGGTGCTGTTGTTGTCCAGCACGTAGGCCCGGGCGATGACCTCGATCACGTCGCCCGCCTTGAGCTTGGCGCCGTCGATGGTCTTCGAGCCGGTCGAGAACGCCGTCTCAACCGTGGTGTTTTCCACGTCCGTCGAGTCGGCGACGGCCGCGTGGATAAGGCCCTCCTTCTCGGTGGCGGGCATGATCTCGATCACGGACAGGTTGGCGGTCCCCGCCTCGAGGGCCACGCCGAGCGAGGGGCCGCAGCCGGCCGCGTCGTCCACCTTGCCGTCGTCCGTGCCGAAGACGGTGGCGTAGGCCGCGACGGCGTTCGAGCAGACCATCTTCCGCGTCCCGGGGTGCCCGTGCATCCGCACGGCGACGGGGGTCGTGATGGCGACGGCCTCCTCGGCGATGCCGATCCCGACGTCGTCGGCGTCGGCGTAGACCACGTTTCCGCTGGAATCCAGCTTCACCCGGCGGTAGGCCTCGAGGGCCTCCCCGGACGTGAAGGTCCGGATCCCGGTCCTGTTTTCCTGGCTCATGCTTTTTTCTCCTCGTTTCCTTCAGGGTTCACGTTCACGTCACACAGCTCGGGCCTTGACCGCCGTCGGTCACCTGAGCCCGAGGACCTTCTTCTTCGCCCGGACTTCGGGGATCCGGCCGATCTGCTTCTCCACGTAGGCCTCGTGGAGCGCCGGCAGGGTCCGCGCGACGAACGACATCGCGGCGACCATGCCGCACTTCTTCTCCGCGGCGTAGGCCCGGGAGGTCTCCATGAAGTCCGCCGAGCTGGGGCCGGCCTCTCCGGCCTGGGGGACCGGGGGCGCGCCGGCGGAGGCCGTGGGCTTCGGGGCCTCGGCGGCCTTCGCGGCCTTGCTGTCGGCCAGCTCCTTCGTGAGCTTGGCGTTCCGCTCGCGGAGCACCTTGCCGAAGGCGATCTCCGCCTGCTCCACGCTCGCGCCGACGATGATCTGCTCGAGGACGAACGCGTCCTCTCCGGGGAAGGCGGCACGGATGTCCGCCTGCCGCTTCCGCTCGATCGCGAGCTGGTCCGGGGCGGTCGGGGCGACGGGTTCTCCGGCGCCGGCGGCCGCGGGGGGCGTCTTGGGCGTTTCGGCCATGACGCTTACCTCCAACTGGGGGTTTGAAGCTGCGGCCTCCGGAACACCCGGAGCGCCTTTCGTTCCCTGTCCGTTCACGACCTGGTCGATCAACCCCATTTCGTTCGCGACCCCGGCGAGCCAGGTCCTCCCGCTCGCCCAGGTCCGCACGTCCTCGACCTTGGCGGCGCGACCGCGGGCCACGTCGGAGATGAAGTTCTCGGCCATACCGTTGATGACTTCGCGGAGAGCGTCGAGCTGGGGCTCGGTGATGGGGGCCCCGGGGACGCCGGCGCCCTTGTGCGGGCCGCTCGAGATGACGTGGACCTTGACCCCTTCCATCTCCGCGGCCTTGGAGTAGTCGACCGCGACCGAGTAGACCCCGATCGAGCCGACGACGGCGTTCGCGTTCGCGCCGATCTTGATCGCCTGGGCCGCGAGCCAGTAGGCCCCGGAGGCCCCGAGGTCCTCGATGAGAGCGCCGACAGGCTTCGTCTCGCGCGCCTTGTAGATCGCCTCGGCGGCCTCCATGACGCCGGAGACCTGGCCGCCCGGGCTCTCGACCTTGAGCCGGATCGACCGGACGGCCTTATCGTCGAGGGCGGCCTGGACGTCCTCGCGGATCTCGTCGTAACCCGTGGCGTTGATGCCGAACCAGGAGAGCCAGGCGGGGACGTTCTTGAGGAGAACGCCCTTCACGGGGATCTCCGCGACCCCGTCGGCGGTGATGCACATCTTCGTCTTCCGCTTGCCGTCGGGGAGACCGAAGGGGCCGGCCAGGGGGAATCCATCCCTACCAAACCAAAAAGGCTGCTCTTTCCCCTCGTCGTCGTAGACGCGGAGGCTCCAGGTCGACCTCGTTTCCTTGTCGATCTGGCGGACGAGGCCCTTCTCTGCGATGCCCAGCTCGATCCCCGCAAGACGGCCGAGGAACGCCTCGAGCGCCCGGGGCTCCATGGCCCAGACGTCCTTCGAGAACTCGGCGAGGATGGGGTTATTCATCGTCGCTCTCCTCGGGGGCTTCCTTCTCGTCCTCGGGCTTCTCGTCGGGGTCCTCGGCGGGCGGGGCCTTCTTCTCCTCGTCGCCCGGCTGCGGGGCGGCCGCGGCCTTCACGCTCACGGGGAGGCCCGCGAAGTATTCCCAGGGGACCAGGACGCCGGTCTTCTTCTCGATGGCCTTCGCGCGCTCGATCGCGTCCTGGACCTCCGTCTCGCGCTGGGAGAGGACCTCTTCCCGGTCGAGCCCCTGGCTCTTGAGGACCTGGGCCTGGGTCGTGAAGGACCGCTCGATCTGCGTCCCCATCGCCTGCGCTTCCTTGAGCTGGTCGATCCAAGGGAAGCGCGGCTTGATCCACTCGTGGCAGTCCCAGTCGGCGCAGGGCTCCAGTTCTCCGGCGGCGATCGCGCGGGAGATCCGCCAGAGGTAGGTGGGCCGGTGGAATCCGAACTCGAGGAGTCCCTGCCACTTCCCGAAGCTCGCGTGGGCCTGCTCGAGGATGGCCCGGGACTGGCTGTAGTTCGACTTCGTCCAGTCGAGGAGGATGAACTCAAGGGGGAGCCCCAGGGGAAGGCCGAGGAACCGCAGGAACGTCGTGATCGAGGCCGTGAAGTCCTTGCCCGGGATGTTGCGGTCGATGCCCTTCACTTCCTCGCCGGGCCGGCCGTGGAAGATGATCCCCGCGTCGATCTGGTGGATGCGCCCGGCGATGTCGCCCTCCACGTCCTTCGTGTCGTCGGTCGTAGATTCCTGGTAGGCCAGTTCCGGACCGGCCTCCCGCGTGATCGACACGGCCATGCGCGCGAGGAGCTGCCAGGCAAGAGCCTCCGAATCGCAGACGTCGTTGATCCGGTGGAGCATCGAGAAGGCGGCCTGGGCGGGTGGGACTCCGCGGATGCTCGACGGCCTCTCGGGGCGGACGAGGTAGAGGAAGTCGGCGCGGCCGATCTTCTTCGCGTCCGCGACGGAGGGCGCGCCGTTGATGTTCTTGAGATAGGGCGCGACGTAGAACGTCTGGGGGGCCCCGACGGAATCCTTCACGATCCCGTCGTCCATCTGGCTCGGCCCGCGGATCTGCTCGGCCTCGATGAGCTGGAGGAGCCCGCGGTCGGTCTTGATGGCGCCGACGTCGCCGCAGAGGAGCAGCTCGCGCGCGACCATCTCCTCGACGGCGGGCCCGGACTGGAGGCCCTTGATCTCCGGGCTGTTCTCCGTCCACCAGGTCTTCCAGATCGCTTCGGCTTTCGCGTTCCACTCCGGACTCCCGGTTTTCGCCTGGAGTCCGAAGCCCGACCCGGCGATGTTCTCGGCGGCCTTCTGGATCATGCCGCCGTAGATCGCATTGTCCCGGAAGAATTCGCGGGAGAGGTCGAGGAGCTTGGTCCGGTCGTATTTCTCGTGCGAGGCGCCCGATCCCGCGGTCCCGAGGCGCCCTTCGCGGACGGCCACACGGACGGCGTGATAGCCGAGGGCGGAGTACGCGCCCTTCAGGCGGAACTCGTCGGTGGAGGGGGACCCGGGGGGAGTTGATCCCCCTGCCTTGCTTCGATCGGAGGCAAGTTTGCCGAAGTGGAAAAGGCGCCGGAGAAGGTTCATCTTCTAGGCCCCGCCCTTTCCGTAGGGGACGCCGCGGGTGAAGGAGCACCGATTCCCGAGCCCGGCGCTCACGAGCGCGGCTTCCTCGACTTCCTTCTTCGAGAGCGATTCGAGGTAGTCCTGGAGGAAGTCGTAGCTGTGCGCCGTCCCCTCGGTCTGGAAGTTGCCGTTCGAGATGCGGTCGGAGACTTCCTGGATGTGGAGGCGGAGGAGTGAGAGCCTGAGGGCGCTTCCGACTTCCTGAAGAATCCAGCCCGAGGCGAGATTCCCGCTACCGTCTGTTTTTGTCCAAGCCGGGCTCGGCACCGCGCTCCGTTTCTCACCGGATCGCGCGGTCCCCGGTGGTAGGCCTCCGGTGGAAGGTCTACCACCGGAGGACCTACGGCGGGGATCAGCCGCCTGCGCTTACGATTGGAGAGTTACCGGGATAGGGGAATAAATCAAGAGGGAATCGACATGGGGACGCGAAATCGTCACGTATCCGTGACAAACCGTCACTTATCCGTGACAGACAGGGCTATAATTTCTGCCCGACGACCCGAAAGCGGCCCCGGCAGATCGGCGCCAGACACTCCCGATACTGGACGCCTCCGCGTTGCCCCGTGCGCTTCGTTTCCAGCGACCGGCACCTTGGGCACCGGGCCTTCGTCGGGAACGCGAAGCTCGCCATGTCCTTCGCCGTGTCCGCGACGGCCTTCTGGACGCTCAGCTCCTTCGGCGGGGGAGGGGGCGACGAGTTCTCCAACATCGCCACGGGCTTCGATTCGGGCTTCTTCTTCATCGGTTTCTCCCTTCTCCTATTCTTGAAAATGCTCATTCACGAATCACGCAAGCCCGCCCGGTAAAATCCTCCAGTTCTTCGGTCGGCGACGCCTGGCCTCCATGACCCGACCAAGAAGCTCGTTCTGCTCCTCCTCCGTGGAGGCTGCATTGAGGCGAGTCTGGCGGTCGAGCGATTCCTGTAGTGAGGCTTCGCGGCTCATGTTCTCGATGCACCTTCGGGCCATCCTCTGGGCCTTTTTCCGATCCGCGCGCCTCTCCTTCATAAGCTCTCCCTGTTCCCTAACTCACAGAAACCTGCCGGGCGTTGAAATCCAGCAGAACCTGGTATCGCCTTCCATTCCGTACAAAATCCGTCTCCCCTACGTAGCAGGGCCGGACCCACGTTTTCTGTA
>Ga0315289_10008676_pt1 | contig 14674 bp, 19 predicted proteins | sample YL17G11_40_MG_FD_203452 | JGI IMG/M metagenome (GOLD analysis project Ga0315289, IMG submission 203452) | Sediment microbial communities from Yellowstone Lake, YNP, Wyoming, USA - YL17G11_40 | ecosystem: Environmental > Aquatic > Freshwater > Lake > Sediment | place: USA: Wyoming | collected...
CGCGGAGATGCTCCACTGCGCTCGCGCTGCCCGCAATGCGAAAGGAGAGCCGTGCGAGATCGTCTTTCACCTGGAACTTGATGAAGCAGGTGCTTGGCGGTGCCACGTACCAGATCAAGCCCAAAAACCTACTCGCACCAAGCCAGTGGATGATTCACCTTCGTCGTCATACGCGCAGGCGTGCATCGAAGTTCACTCACACGTGGACATGCACGCGCGATTTTCGTCACTCGACGATCAAGACGAAGTCGGGTTCAGAATCTACGCTGTGCTGGGATGTATCTCGACAACCCCAGTGATTCGCGTGCGCGTGGGAATGTATGGCTATCGTCACGACATCCCCGCGAACTGGGTCTTTGATCTACCCCCAGAGATCGGCGACGCGGTGACAGGCGAAGGGACGCTCTTTGGTCCCGCACGATAGGGTGATGCCGATGAAAGTTATCCCCGCCGCAGAACTTGCGACGCATTGTCGCCACAGTAGCTTACCAGCGCGTCTTGTGTCAAAGCGCAATAGAGAAGGGAAGGGCAAAACGTGGCACCTGGTTTTCCCTGACGGATTCGCGATCAACACGTTCTACGATTCATCATCGCGGGAACGTTTCAAGATCGAAGAGATGCAAAAAATTGTCAGGGGCTTGCCCTTCCCATAATCTGGATGTGATGAGATGAAGAATCACACAAGACAATCCAAGCACAAACGAAAAGAGAAGAGAGACAACTGTGCAGCGAACGCTACTCCTGATCTCTCACACCTGAACGCATCGCCGTTGAAGGTCACCTTGCCCGAACATCATTACGCGCTAAAGATCTACCTCGTCGGTTGTGGTGGAACTGGTAGCTGGCTTGCGCCACACCTCATTCGGCTTGCGCGGTTTCTGCGCGAGACTCGCCAGATGAAGGTGCACATCAATTTCGTCGATCCCGACATCGTCGAGATGAAGAACGTGTTTCGTCAGAATTTCGGCGAAGCCGAAGTAGGTGGACGCAAAGCCGAACTGCTCGCGCTACGCTATGCCGCCGCATGGGGAACGGCAATTGAGGTTCACACCACGCAGTTCGACAAGGGGATGGTCCAACTCGAATATGGCGACCTGGGTGTGATCGTCGGCTGTGTGGACAATGCCGCCGCAAGACGAGTGATTGCGGAGACATTGACCCAGGATAACAACCTTCGCAGTACAGAAGGATTACCGCGATTGTGGTGGCTTGATGCGGGAAACGGTAAAGAGACTGGGCAAGTTCTCTTCGGCGCTGCGCGGAACGCGCGCCAACTGCAACACGCCTTTCCATACTTCCCTGACCAGAGCTTTTGTGTGAATCTCCCTGCGCCTGACTTGCAGCATCCCGATCTGCTCAAAGTGCAAACCAAACAAACTCCGCCGCAGGTAAAAGAACAGACCGGTTCTTGCGCAGAGATGTTGCTGATAGGCGATCAGTCGCCATCGATCAACGCAATGGTCGCGAACATCGCGGCGACGTACCTGTGGCGACTCTTCGCCGATCCAAAAGGATTGACGATGTTCGCCACCTACTGCAACTTGAACGTTCTCAGCACGCGCTCGCGGTTCATCACGCCCGACGCGGTCGCACAGTCATTGGGCAAGACTATCAAGATGTTTAAGCCCGACGTGCGCGGCTAGGGAAACAGGTACGTACGAGACGACCGATTTGTAAGGCGAGGTCTCTCCAATAGTGAGACACCTCGCCTGATCTTTCCAGAAGGAGACCCATGAAAATTATCTGCTCGCAAGAAAACCTGGCGCGTGGACTCAGCGCCGTCAAACCCGCCGTGTCAAGTAAATCACTTCTCCCGATCCTGACACATATCCTCATTGATGCTCGCGCAGGTGACGGGCGGGTGCGCTTCGCGGCGACGAACCTCGACGTGGGAATCAACGGCTGGATTCCTGCACAGGTCGAAGAGCCAGGCGCAGTCGCGGTTCCCGCCCGCCTCATCTGCGATTTTGTGAACACGCTACCCGAGGGTCAGATCGAGATGACGCTCAACGTGCAGACCCAAACCCTGCGGGTGATCAGCAGTCGGATGGCTGCAAACATCAAGGGCATCGACGCGAAGGAGTTTCCCGAACTATCCTCGTCGGCAGAGCCCAAAGCGCAAGTCTCGCTCGAAGCGAAAGCGTTAGGCGAGATGCTGGATCGCGTCGTGTTCGCCGCGGCGACCGATGAATCACGTCCTGTCCTCGCGGGCGTGCTCGCCAAATTCGACGCAGATCGGCTCACGCTTGCCGGTGCCGATGGCTTCCGCTTGTCGGTGCAGCATAAGGGTGTCGGCGACGCCGCGCGTGTTGAACCCTTCAGCTTGATCATCCCCGTAAAGGCACTGCAAGAAGTGAGCCGTCTGTGTGCGGGACAGGTTGAACCCGTGAAGGTGATCGTCGCATCAGACAAGAACCAGGTGCGATTCGTGCTCTCGGTGAGCGAGGTCATTTCGCAACTCATCGACGGCGCGTATCCTGACGTGTCGCGCATCATCCCGCAGACCCATACGAGTCGCGCGGTCGTGAACGTGAGTGAGCTCCGGAGTGCGACCAAGATGGTGAGCGCGTTTGTGGATAGGAACGGCAAGGCGAACGGCATTCGTCTCGAAGCCGATTCTGCGAACAGCCGCGTGATCGTGATGGGCGCACACGCCGAACGAGGCGATGGGGTGAGTGATGTGGATGCTGCCATCGAAGGAGATGCGTTCAAGGTCTCGCTGCAAGCGCCGTACCTGCTCTCGCTGTTGGAACGTGTCACCGCGCCGCAACTCGCTATCGAGTACCTGGGCAATGGTGGTCAGCCAATGCCTGTCGTCATCCGACCCGTAGGTGACACCGACTTCGTCCACGTGATGATGCCACTCGTCGAAACGGGTCCCGCTGCATAAACGGTTGATTCACTAGCGAAGAATCGAAGGAGGAAGAGAGCCGATTCGCTTGCATGACGCGATTCGGCTCTTAACCTTCTTAACCTGAAGGGAGGTCGAAGGTTAATGAATCTTTACCAGTTCGTCCTCGAGATTCAAGATGGTTTGAGCAATTACGAGCACAAAGAATTCGTGCTCGCGGAAGGCAATGAGACGGCGTCACGCTTCGCGCGTGAGTTCGCAAGACACTGGCGACCGAAGGCGACGTATGATGTTGAACTCGACGTCTACGCTGATCCCGAAGGATGGCCGCAGTGGACGCTCGCGCGCTGTGCGCCGATCACGCACCTGACGGTTCCAGTCGCCGGCAAGTGGTCGACTGTGCGTGTGGCATTGGTCCCTGAGATTGAGGCAAAGAAATGAATGGTGTGTTCACGTTGCCAACCGACGGTTCAGCCGAGATACAAGTGGGTGCGATGCCTCACTTCTCTCTCATCCCAGCCGCACCGTGGACATTGACGGACATGCCCGTTGCCGAGATGCCGGTTGCTTCCATTCTGGTGAGTCCGAATGGGGATGGAAAGGCAACTGACCTCGATAGACTCGTCACCTTGTATCGTGCACGCGGAGTTCTCGTCCCACTCATCGTTGCTCCCAATGGACGACTGCTGGCGGGACGACGGCGACTCGAAGCTGCCCGGCGCGCTGGACTGACGACTGTTCCGGTCCGCATTTGTGAGATCACGAGTGAGCGTGCCGCGATTGAGATCAGCCTGGTCGAAAACGTTGAGTGGTCGGACCTCGATCCGCTGACTCGCGCAAGGTCGTATCACGCGCTCGTCGAACAAGGCGCAACGGTTGAGGAAATTGCCGAGTTGGTTGGACAAGGCACGGGTCACGTCTACCAACACTTGCAACTTCTCGACCTGCATCCCGAAGTGCAGCAAGCGCTCCACGCGCGCACGCTATCCTTCGCCGATGCACGTGCGCTCGCGCCATTGGAAATCGAAGACCAATCCGCCGTGCTCCAGGAGATTCGCACTTCCCCCAAGTCACTCACATCGCGGCAAGTGAAAGCGCGCGTGGATGCGCGACGCGTGATGCACCTGGTCCGCCAAGCCGCGCAGCGTGACGAACGACCGCAAGATGGACCAGCAGAACAAAGCGATGGCGCGCCACAAGGAAACTATGCTGCGTTGTTCGAGACGGAAGATGCAACGGCGAAAGGCGCGACTTCCGACCCAGCAACAAATCCGCTCGATGAACTGAACGCGCTGATCGCGGAGATGATTGCCGCAGCACAGGGTGAAGACCAGGTACGTTCGTGGGCACGACGCCTGAGCCAAATCCTCGAGAACCTTCAACAGATGCACGACGGCAGTGCGGAGACGCATCCGCGCAAGGCAAGCGTGCTGCAAGACCGCTTGCTGTGAAAGGTCAACGCAACTGATGATGAAGGAGAAGTTTAATGAGTGGTTCTGACACAACTGGGAACCTAGTTCCCAACCAAGCCGGCGCGAAAGACATCCTGATCTTTCGCGGGGCGGAGTATTGGCCGACACCGGAAGACGTGATCCGCGAGGTTCACGCCCAGGGTTTGTCGGTTCGCATTCCGCGCAACAACATTCCAAGCAACCTCGTCAAAGGTCTTTCGCGGATCGCGCTCGGGCACATCAAAGCGGTTATGGTGATTGAGAAAGGCACCGAAGACGACCTGCGGGCTGCGTTTGAAGAACTTACCCAGGTCGATGGACACGATCCAGCGATAGACGAAATACTTGCCCGCACATACGAGCACACCCCGTCGCGCTGGTTGGAGATGCCCGAATCCGATGCCAAGCGCGAGATCTTTGAACGGTTGGGTGTCTCGTTCGAACCTGGGATTTTCGCTTACTGCTACTACAGCGGTGCGACGTACTACTTGAAACCCGACGAGACCGAAGCACCCGAGGACCTGGCAACGAAAGGTGTTCACGCCGTACGCGGGGTCATCGCGGATACGGGTGAGTTGATTCAGCCCGACGCCGAACCAGCTACCGCTGAGGGCGAAGATGCGTAGGCCAAGCGCAGCCCAGTATACGCGCGTACACAGTTACCGAGGAGTGAACCATGGCTGATTCTGTGAACCAAGTTGAAATTCGCCCAATGATGCGCCGCGGGTGCGGCTATCCCAAGCCAGGTGGTGTGTATCTCGAAAGCCAAGGCGAAGCGGGAGGCACTCTCCCGATTATCGTCGTGATCGATCCGCCTATCGAACATGATCATTTCCATCGCGGCTGGGTCTACATCGACCTTGATGAAATGCTGGCGACACAGCAGGTGAGTTACGTCGGCACGTCGGTCGCCTCAGCGGAAGAGTGGCATCTGCGCCAAAAGTATCAAGGGATCGCGCGCGATGTCTTTGGCGAGGGCGTGCGGATCAAGAATGGACAGATCATCCGATTCCGCGACACCGCCGCTCGCATCCTCACCAATGCAGGATGGAAACCCGGTGGGATGGCGAGCGCAATGCAAGCCGCGCGGATTTTGCGCGAGCACGCAGAGGAACTCGCGTCACTCGTAGAAATCACTAAGGTGACCTCAGTCACAAAAGAAAAGCCTGAAACCAAGTAGGTCATAGTAATCAGAGCAAGGAGAAGATGAAATGCCAAAACAAAACCCCACGCAAGCAAACGTTGTGAATGCAAAGAACAACGGGCTCGGTCCCGTAGCACGCGAGAAATATGAAACGATCTTGCAGGCGCGCGTACGCCAATGCATCGCCGGTCAGGAAGCCAAGATCAAAGCGCAACGCGCGAAGGCGCTGAAAGTTTACCTCGAACGCAACGGACTCACTGAGAAGTTGGCGAAATATCGCGCCGCGCTTGAAGAGTTGATCGCGTTCTTTGGCGAACCCGATTGGCGTTCGCCGGTCTGGTTGCGCGACGAGAATTCGCTCAATCAGCAGTCGAAGGTGCAGAGCGGCGTTGACGCAATCTTGCACGGGATGAAAGAACTCAAGCCCGTTTACGCGGAGATTGAACGCCTGCGCCGCTTCGAATCGCAGGTCGCCGAGAAAGTGTGGCTCGCCGGTGCGCCGAGTGAAATCGCGGGTCTGCTCAAGGAAATCGGCGAACCACCCGCCGACGTCTTGAGCGAAAGTGAAGGGTAAACGTCCCTCTCGATTAACGCTGAACCCAGGCGCGAAGACGTGGCACGTCTCCGCGCCTCGTGTCATTGCGGAGGAGTGAGGCAAGAATGACTGCTGTTCTCGACGTAGTGGATTGTCCACAATGCGGTTGGCGTGCGTTTTACGAATTCCAAACGCGTACGCTTTCCACAAGTATCTTTTGTCCACGCTGTGGATACCAGGAGGAGACGCACCCGAGCAAGAAACGCAAAACGAAAGCAGGCGATCCGATTTGTCGCACGACCAAACGACCAGGGAAAGGCGCCTACATGATCAAACGATGCAACGGGGTGTCGGAGATCGGAGCAGTGCATCGACCCCTGACGGAGCGAACGATTGCGCGCTTCGGGAAAGACCTCAAGCGTCCTGAGATTAATAAGGCACGATCCTTTCTCACGCGATGGAATCCAAAGCGCCGGCGCGTCGAGATGGTCGTGGGCAAATTTCCGCGTGATCTGCCGTGAGAGGACCGATGGCAGATTCGAGTGCCAAGAGAAACGGTACGCCAAGATTCCAAAGAAGAGGAGATGAACCATGCAACTGTTGACGAAAGAACTACGCAAGAAGCTACCCTCGCTCGGCGCGACCCAAGACCAGGAAAATCCTACTGCCACCTGCAAGTTTTTTACCCCTGATGGTAGCTGGACCTGGTTTGCTTTCGAATTCGACGGCAAGGACACCTTCTTCGGAGCAGTGTCTGGTCAAGAATTCGAACTCGGATACTTCTCGTTTTCCGAACTGGAACAAACGACTGGCCCGCTCGGCTTGCACATCGAGCGTGATCTGCATTTCAAGCCCACGCCCCTCTCCAAGATTCGAGAGCAATACGATCACCATTAAGAATCACGCTCTCGATTCTGGATCAAGGATCACCCCATGACGCGTGAAGAAATTCTCGCCCTCTGTAACAAGGCACACGACGTTGGCTCGGTCAAGCACGTTGATTTCGCCGATTACGTCGTCGTACTCGAGTCGCGCCGAAAAGCGGGCGACAAGTGGCAGACAGTTGAACATGCCTATCTCGCGGTGGATGGCAAAGTCGCGATGGCCAATGACGATCACCGCAAGCAGGGCAAACGTCTCGATTTCGCCGAACCCAAGGTGTTGATTGACAATGCTGAACAACTCACGTTACAGGTGACGGTGACCAGCGAGATATATGGCACGCGGCATGGTATCGCGACGAGTCGTAAGAAGAATGGCACGAATGCTGAACGCGATTTTCCATGGGAAGTCGGGGAAACGTCGGCCATCGGGCGCGCGCTTGCCGCGATGGGATACGGACTGTTGCCTGGGGCGGGACTCGCGAGTGCTGAAGATATGTTGCGGGCGCAAACCGCAAATGGTCAAGCCAATGCCAATGGGAATGGGAATGGCAGCGGCGCTCGTTTCTGCTCCATCCACCAAGCCGCGCTTGAACCGCACGGCAAGGGCTGGGCACACCGATTGAAAAGCGGCGCGTGGTGCTACGGAGCAAACAACAATGCAGCACCGCCAACGCGCACGCCAACGGCAAAGCACAGTCCTGCCAAACAAGCGGTAACCACAGATGCCGCCAGTCCGACTGCACAACCTTGATCGCCTCGGCACTGATGCGCGACGTCAAATTCGTGCTGCTCTCAAGTCACAACGGTGCGAAGGGAATCAATCCAATCACGTTGTCGAAGATGTCTCTGCCAGTCCAAGCAAGATGCGCAATGTCAGGACTAGCGTGGATGGCTATTCATTCGACAGCCTGAGTGAGGCGAGGCGGTACGGCGAACTGAAGATCGAGGAGATGGCGGGAATCATCGCCAACCTGGAAGTGCACAAACCGTTTCGGCTAGTGGTGAATGGAATTCACATCTGCGATTACGAATCCGATTTCACCTACCGTCGTGATGGTAGACTCGTCGTCGAGGATGTGAAATCCAAGCCGACGGTAACGCGCCTGTATCGCGTAAAAAATAAACTGATGCGAGCGATTCACGGCATTGAGATTCAAGAAGTGTTCGAGGAATGAATACGAGGGAAGAAGGCGATGTGTGACTCGCTGCGCATCGCTCTCTTCGCTTGTTCAACACAAAGGCAACATGGGGGAGGTGTTTTAGTGGCTGACCTTGTGGGCGTCTCGCCCGAATTGATCGGTTCGGTTTCGTTTGGAGGCCTGCGAGCGTATGGACTCGGCTACGCAGTCGACCCAGATTCCGAAGGTACGATCTATCTTTCGCTCGTCGGATATCGCACGGCAGTGCGCGGTGTGTGGGCGGCGTTGATGGACAATCGCGCGGTTGAAATGGCGAACCAGGTTTTGCGCCGTGCGGAAGGCGCGTATCTCTCGCGCACAATGCAATTGCCTGAAAGCGGGCTCGACCACATGGTGCTCCTGCATCACCAAGCCGCGATTCCGCATCTCGAAGCAGGGCAAGCCTTCTTCGTCCTGAACAACAACGACACGCCACCCATCGCACGCTTTATTGCGATGTTGGATCGTGCGACCGCTGTTCCGCTTCTCCAGACATGGGGTGCAGAATTATGGAAACGAGGGATGAAGAACAAACTGATCGAGCCGCTCGGGGACACGCGCGGTGTGGAAGGTTGGCGTGTCAGCGCGGATTCTGAACTGTGGCTTGCGCTGATCGAGAAGGGGATTAGGCGCGGAGCATTGAACTTGGAAGCGGAATAGCGCGGAACGAAAACAAGTCGAGACGGCACATCGCCGTGTCAATCCAATTACACAATCGGAGTGGAGGTGTTCCCTTCACTCCGATTGTATCTGTGTTGACAATTGCGATTCACGTTGGCTCACATTCCCCAGGTCGCATCGCCAAAGAACTCGCCGTGATCCTTGCTGAGAAACGCCTCGATCTCGCGCCGATGATCGCTCAAGCGAAACGACGGACCGTGACCAGGATAGCACACTGTATCATCCGACCAGCGCAGAATGACCTCGCGCAGTGTCTTGAGCGTCGTCTGAAATCCGTCGACCGACCACGTCTTCCCAGGACCGCCTCCGAAGATCGTGTCCCCGACAATGACGCGTGGGTCATCAAGCGCGATACAAATCTGGTCGCCAGTGTGACCTGGCGCGTGTGAGATTCGGAGCGAATGCTCCCCGAGTGGCAAGAGGTCTCCACCTGCTAGCCAGCGATCCGCTTCTGTCTCAAAACCCTCGGCGTGTGGTCCACGATGGAGCATCAAGGGCACTTGCAGGCGTGCTCGCATTTCGGCTAACGCACCCACGTGATCGAAATGGGTATGTGTGAGCAGGATCGCGATGGGCTGCGTGTCCTTGAGCATCTCTTGTAGCGTATCGGGCTCGTCTCCAGGGTCAATGAGAATGCTCTGCTGTGTGACTGGACAGACGAGCGCGTACGCATTCATGCTGTATTGTCCGACTGGGCGCGTTCGCAATTCAAGTTTCTTTGGCATGGTGTCATCTCCGCGCCGCCGAGTATACAACGACCCACGGAATAGCGTCAAGTGGTTTTTGCGAATCTCGCCCTGAGTATTTCGTGCGCTGACCTGATTCAGCGCATCACCTCGTACTTTAACAACGGAGGATAAATGACCCGACTTGGTTCGACCGCGAAAGCGGGTTTCTTTCCAACGCCTGAACGCGTGACCGAGTGGATCGCGCGTTGCGTATCGCCATCACCCGTTGGCGGAAAACTACTCGACCCTTGTTGCGGTGAAGGGCTTGCCGCGCAGTTCGTCGCCAATGTATGGAATCTCGAAGCGTACGGGATCGAAATTGATGCGGACCGCGCGCTCGAAGCATCGTCGCGACTGCATCGTGTCTTGCATCTGGATTACGCGTCAGCTCGCGCACCGCATCATTCGTTTCAAGTGCTGTTCCTCAATCCGCCGTACGATTACGCGGAAGGAGAAGGCAAGCGCACCGAATATCAATTTCTGCGCGAGACGACGAAATGGCTTCAGCCAGGGGGTCTCCTCGTCTACCTCGTTCCGCAGTATCGCGTCGATGCAAGGATGGCAGGGTTTCTCGCGACGGCGTACGAATCACTTCGCGCGTATCGCTTTCCCGATCCCGAGTACGCGCGATTTCGGCAAGCCGTCATCTTCGGGATTGCGAAGAAAGAATCTTGCCGCGATGACGCGACTTCGCTTGCTCTCCTTCAGCAATGCCGTAACGGGTTGCCCATCTTGGCTGAAGAGTTGCCAGCCGACGAGTGCTATTTCTTACCTGCTCCTTCTGATGATGCCAATCCTTCGACACGCACAGGACAGCGGTTCAACTTCCGCGGCACGGAGATCAACCCGAATGAAGCACTTGCCGAAGCGATCACCGCCGGTGCATGGAACACGACCGAATGGCACGCGTGGCTGACGCCGAGAAGCGACCTTGCCACGTTTCGTCCTCTGATGCCGTTGAAGAAAGGGCACATCGCGATGCTCATCGCCGCTGGGTTGATGCGGAATCTTCGACTCGCATCGGAGGACGAGGAAGAACAATTCCTAGTCAAAGGACGCACCTACAAAGTGCAGGAACAAGTCGCGTCTGACGATGAGGATGAAGAGGTTTTGCGTGATCGGTTTGTGACTGAGATTGTTGCGCTCGATCTGAATAGTGGCGAGCACGAGCGTATTGTGGAACCCTCGGCGCTCGCGCAGTTCGTTGAGAAATGGCGCGATGCCTTGACGAACAAGGTGATGGAGACGTTCGTCCCGCTCTATCGGTTCGATCTCGAAGCCGAAGGGCAGCGCGTTCTCACAACACTCAATCGTTTGAGCAAGCATCGTCACGTCCCAGGACGGAAAGAAACAGGATTGTTCCCCGCACAGAAACACGTCGCCGTTGCTTTGTGGAAACGCTTGAAGAATGCGAACAGCGCGATCTGTGTCGGAGAACCTGGGATTGGCAAGACGACCATCGCGGCCGCCGTATCTGAACTCATCCGCGAATGTGAAGGCGATCACCGCGGTGACCCTTCGGCAGGCTCAGGGCGGGCTCTTGGTCATCGCCCGACGCTCGTGCTTTGTCCGCCGCACTTGGTGCCGAAATGGGTGCGTGAGATTCAGCAGATCGTCCCGATGGCGTTCGCGATGCCGCTCAATCGCTTGAGTGATGTGACTCAGTTCGTTCGGCAACTGAAACGGCTTGCCCCAGGTACCCCGGCGTATGCCGTGCTCTCGCGCGAGATGGCGAAACTGGGCAGCGGCTGGCGACCAGCGTACGTCGTGCGCCAGAAACATCTCCGCGTCGAAGGGGATGGAGAAGAAACAACTGTTGAGACCGAAACGTGCTTCACCTGCCCGCGCTGTGGTCATCCGATCTACGAAATTGAAGGGGGACAAGAAATTGTTCTTGTGCGCAACGTCGGGTACCTGGAAGAGCGCAAGCGGTTCTGTTTCGACTGTCACGAGCCGCTCTATCAGATGATTCATCTCAACAGCGCAAAAAAGACCGCTGCCCGATCTGTACCTGGGAACAACGGAAATGGCAATGGTCGTCATAGCGGCATGTTGGTAGAGACAGAAACGAAACCCACCGCGCAACGCTATCCGATTGCCGAATTCATCGCGCGGCGTTACTCTGGTTACTTTAAACTCCTCATCGCCGACGAAGTCCACCAGATGAAAGGACAATCCACCGACCAAGGATATGCGCTCGGTGCGCTTGTGCGCGCGTGCAGCAAGACGCTCGCGTTGACGGGGACCATCTATGGTGGGCGCGCGACGTCGCTCTTCTTCCTGCTGCATCGTTTGTCGCCCCGAGTACGGGCGGAGTTCAAGTGGAGCGATGGACAGAAATGGGCAGAACGGTTTGGCATCTTGGAAAAAGTGACCAAGCAGACCGAAGGGGATAGCGGATATGGCACGTACTCAGGCAAGCGCCGTCGCCAAACCTACGTGCGCGAACTCCCTGGCGCGTCGCCAGAACTCGCGACCCTCTTGCTCGACTGCTCGGCATTCTTGAATCTCTCCGACCTCGGCTTTCAACTCCCTGCCTATCGCGAACATCCGCACACCATTTCCATGGCAGAGGATCAGCGGGAGGCGTACGACGCTTTGGAAGACCAATTGGTTGAAGAACTCAAAGAGCGCATCGAACAAGGCGACCGCTCGCTCCTCGCGGCATACCTGCAATCCCTGCTTGCGTATCCCAACAGTTGTTTTCGCGCCGAGGTGGTCGAGGACTCCAGCGGTGAGTTCGTCGCCAGCGCGCCTGCGCTCGTGGATCCATCGAACGGGAGCAAGGATCGCCTGTTTCCGAAAGAAGAGTGGCTCGTCAATCTTGCGCGGACTGAGCAAGCACGCGGACGGCGTGTGCTCGTGTTCTGTCGCCAAACTGGGACGCGCGACATCACTGCGCGTCTTGCGAATATCCTGGGTCAGGCGGGCTTGCGCACCGACGTATTGAAGGCGAGCGTCGGAACCCAGGTTCGTGAAGAGTGGTTGCGCCGTCACGTTGGCAAGGGAATGCTCGACGTGCTGATCACCAATCCCAAAATCGTGGAAACGGGTCTTGACCTGATTGATTTCCAAACCACCGTGTGGTTCGAGATCGATTATTCGGTTTACACAATGATGCAAGCGTCGCGTCGAACTTGGCGCATCGGACAAGTCAACGATGTGGACGTGCATTTCGTTGTCTATCGCGATACGATGGAACATCGCGCTGCGAGTCTGGTCGGGCAGAAACTTGCTGCCGCACAACTTTTGTATGGCGATAGTGTCGAAGGCGCGCTCGTCGAACAATCCGATTCGGGCCATGGTTTTCTTGCCGATCTCGCGCGAAGTGTGATCGAGGGTGCTGAGGTGACTGATCTCAATCAACTATTCCGCCAGGTGTCACTCGGCGGTGGCAATGGACACGCGAACGCGAGCAGTGAATTCATCGGCGCTGTAGCGATGCCGAACGCGTCGGACGAATCAGAAATCGCGTCGGGAGGAAGCGAGGCGATGGAAAAATCCGTCGCGCTCACACTGGGCGTGCCGACGAGCACAAAGCAAATGATGCTGTTCTAGGAGAATCACGATGAAAATGGACACGAACCAAGCCGATCGTTTGTTGGAGCAAGTCACTGAGTTTCCTGACTTGCCTCACAATTTGCTCTCTACCGCGACCGACGATGATCGACGCGACTCGATTGCTGCAATCTTGCGCTGGTGGAACGACCAGATTGTTCCCGTCCTAAAGGAGATCGGACGCGGTGAGAGGAGCACATGACTCTCAAGGTGGTCGGACACTTTACACTTGAGAATGGGCTTCTCTGCGGTCCACGCGATTACATGGAAGCGCAAGGCAACGCGCTGCTCGACAAGATTCTGGCAGGAGAGGATACCATCTTCAACATGACGAAGGAGCAATCTCCTGACATTGAGACCGCGATTCTCGTTCGTCTGCAAATGGATTACGCGGGGTGGCTTGGACTGAAACAAGCGGAAGGATGGTTGAAGGATGGCGGATTACACGATTGACCAACACGGTGCCTTGCGCCACAAAAAGTGTGGTGGACAAATCGCGGTCGAAGCCGAGTTGTATGTTATCGTGGGCTTTGGATCCCCGCGTCGCGATGAAATCAAAGGATGCAGAGTGGAGCGTGGTCCGCACGGAATAACCATCGCGCGGAAATTCGGCGGTTATCGCGGGTTCTGTATGAAATGCCAACGCGAAGGTAACTTCTATGGACCGCGTTACCGTGCGCGGTGTAAAGCAAGAACCACAAGTAGCGATCGTACGCGCGTGCAGAGATTGCGCTTCCATGTTTCCCACTGGGCACGCGCGTCCGCAATGAGCATTGGGTAAACATGCCACCCAACACACAATTGTCCTACTTGCTGCCGTCACCAGAGGACGGAGCAATCCGACTCTTACGCGAGACGCCCGCGAATGAACAGGCCCTCGCGCGACTAGAGCGATGCGGGCCAAGCGGGCTGTCCATTGCAGAACTCTTGCAGATTTTTCTGGATAGTCGAAGCGATCCACTCCTTCCACTTCGACTACTCAATCGGTGGAATACGTTGAGCGAACTGGCGCACGCGAATCCAGCCGATCTGATGAGCGTCGAAGGAGTATCGCGAATGCGACTCGCGCGCCTGCGCGCCGCGCTGGAACTTGGGCGACGGATGCTGACTGAGCCATTGCAGGATCGTCCGCTGGTCCGTTCGCCACAGGACGCGGCAGAGTTGCTGATTCCCGAGATGGCAGGCTTGGAACAAGAGCAAATGCGCGTGGTTCTGCTCAACACCAAGAATCGCGTGCTAGGAATGCCGTTGGTGTATCAAGGTTCTCTGCACACGACGGTTATTCGGGTCGGCGAATTATTCCGCGAGGCGGTGCGACAGAACGCCGCGGCACTGATCGTCGCGCACAATCATCCGTCGGGCTTTTGTGACCCCAGCCCCGAGGATGTCTCAGTGACAGCGGAAATCGTCAAGTCAGGTAAACTACTTGATGTGGATGTCGTTGATCATCTCATCCTGGGTAGTGGAGGGCGGTGGGCCAGTCTCAAGGAACGCGGGCTGGGATTCTGATCAATCCGAGAACAAGATCAAGAGGGACACTCACAAAGAGTGTCCCTCATCGTTCTTTGCTGTTCGCATCAGGTTCTTTTTTTATTTCCAGCCCAGGAAGCATTCGTCTCATCGCATTTGAGCAGAACGCCTGGAAGGACTTATTCGGATTCAAG
>Ga0315289_10008680_pt1 | contig 14671 bp, 8 predicted proteins | sample YL17G11_40_MG_FD_203452 | JGI IMG/M metagenome (GOLD analysis project Ga0315289, IMG submission 203452) | Sediment microbial communities from Yellowstone Lake, YNP, Wyoming, USA - YL17G11_40 | ecosystem: Environmental > Aquatic > Freshwater > Lake > Sediment | place: USA: Wyoming | collected...
TTCGGCGTCGACGACGCATTGTTCGAAGAGGTTTTCGTGAGTCCAGCCGGCGTGCCATTGCGCGTCGCTATTGTGGAAGGTGCTCTTCCGGATCACATTGCCCGAGCTGGCCCACTGCACGCAGGGCGCGTGCCGCATCCGCCAGGTAGTGACGTTCTCCATCAGGCAGTCGTAAGACCGCTCCCAGCCGACATAGGCCGTGCCGCCGCCGCCGTGATACCAGGCATCGTCGAACAGGCAAGCGCGGATTTCGCACCACTTGGCCGCGCGGGTGTAGACCGAATGGTGCCCGGCCTTGAGCACCTTGAGGCCTCGGGCCCAGCACTCCCATGCGCTGGTGAACAGCACGCCGCAGGTCCAGAGTTCCTGGGTCTGCTGCAAAGAGAAATCTTCCACGCCGCAGCGGCGGATCGGCCGGATCTTCCGGGCCGTGCTCCCGTCGACGACGGGAAAATCGATCCGCAGCGGCTGGTTGAGCCGCACGCGGTTGCCGCGGACCTCCTCGACGCGGAACTGGCCGACGCGGTAATCGCCCCAGAGGCAGGCGTTCTGGACCAGCCGGTTCCATCGCTCGGTGGCCGGGGCTTTCAACTCGAGGGCGTCCTTTGGTGCCAGGTCCGGCTGGTCCGTCAAGACGATCTCCAGGTCGCCCCGCTTGCCGTCCTCGGCCAAACGCCAGACCGGGCCCGCGATGCCGTTGCCCAGGAACATGAGGGCCGCCAGGTCGCGGTCGGCAAGGCAGTGTTCGCCCGGCGGGAGCGGCTTGCGCGGGTCGAGCGTGATGTTGATCGACGCCTTGGCGCGATGTCCGTCGTCATACTCGGCCACGCCGACCAGCCGATGCCGGCCCGCACCCCATTGGTCCAAGAGGGTGCCGGCCGAGATGCGGAGCGAGAACGTCCCGCCCCAGTGTTCGGCGCGGACCCGTTCGGCCACCACGCGGCCGGCCGTTTCGATGGCGATCCGCTTCAGACCTTGGGGCGCGGCGTGGACCTCGATGGGCCAGTCGGGGCCGACCGTGGCGTCATCGGCCGGTCGGAAGAAGACGACGCTGGCCGGGGCCGGCGCATAGCGGAAAACGATCTTGGTCTTGTCCATCCCCTGGCCGCGGATCACCACGCCATCGTCGTAGAAAATCACCGGCCGATCGAGATGGTACGTGCCCGGGCCGAGGACCAAAGCCCCGCCGCCTTCAGCGGCCACCGCCTTGGCCGCGGCGCGGAGGGCCTCGCTGTCGTCGCGGTCATCGTCGGCGCGGCCGCCGAATTGTTCGATGCGGGCCTTCTCCGCGACCTGAGGAATGCCGCCGGGGACGCCCGCATAACGCCAGTCGGGATAGACAACCCCGTCCGGTCCGACGACGTCGGCCGCGGTGAGGCGGCCTTTTTCGTGCGGCTTGATCTTGTATTGAGGCTGCCAGCGAGGAACAGGGCTGTCGGCCAGGGCGGCGCTCGCAACGGTCAGCAGAACAATGGCGAGAAGATTTCGATGCGGCATGCGTGACTCCCGGTTTGTTTGACGGTGTAGAATCCTATACGCCAGTATTCGTGCTGGTTCTCCGCATGTTTTTGCTGCATCGCCATGTAGTAATGCTCAGTGGTATTTCCATAGTCGTTTGCCTGTGTCCGCTTCGAGGGCGTAGGCATGGCAATCGTAGCCGGCGAAGTACACCTGGCAAACGTCGATGGTTCGTTCGCGGCTTCGTTTTCCCCCCACCACGAATCTCCGACTACCACACCGACATCATTTCTCCAGGCGGAGTCGTCATTTGTTGCCGGCGGTATTCTTCTTCAACTCCAGCCCGTGCCGCATCATCATTTCGTAGAGCCCAAGCTGGATATCGAGGATCTGGTCCGAGGTTACTTGGCAGTACTTATCGCCGGCGATTCCATGCGGGCACTCGAACGTAAACGAGGTTGCTCCGCTGGCGTGATACAGGGCACTGACCAGGTTGAACGGCTCCTCCCGGCGCTGGTTGTCGGTTCCGGGCGTGAAGGGCTTGCTGTGCGGCAGACCGCGGTGATCCAGAAGGGCGTAGAAACGCTCGGCGAGTCGGGCCAAAAGGCGATGCGGCCATCGGCCCAGGTGCCCATGCCCCAAAACTGAAACTCATCCAGCGGCATCCCGTGGACCGACCGCGGCTCGAAGCGTGCGATGCCGTCGGGATTGCCCGCGGGGACGATCAACAGCCGGCATTGCTCTGCGAGGTGGCGTAGCTCGGGCTGCTGCTTGCCCCGCCGATCGCGGCCGGTCTCCAGCACCTCGATCAGGTTCATCAGGCCTGTAAGTCCCTCGACCTCCTGGCCGTGCACGGGGCCGACAAAGTAGATCACCGGTTTTTTTCTGGCCGCCTTGTTCATGTAGGCCGACGGGTCGCGGCCGCCGATGGCCGAGTTGAAGTTGGCGTGATGCTCGACTTTTTCCAGCCGGCCGTAGCAGACGAGGTAGAGAGGCCGGCCGCCCGGGCTCTTGGCGATCACGCGGACTTCGCCGCGTGCGAGCTTTTCCAGCCGCTCGCCGAAGTCTTTGACGTCGCCGACCCAGAAGGCGGGCAGGGAGCGCTTTGGCAGGCGGCTCTTGGCCTCCTCGTAGGTCATTTTCTGCGCAAGTGCGGCGTTGCTTGCTGCCACAACGACGGCCAGCAGTACAGCCACTCGCGCCATAAGTCGCTCCTTGCGTTCTGGTTTCCGAGCAAAGCATGGGGGGCAATCGCTGACTACCGCTACTGCTCGCTACTTACTCTCTGCTTTCTGCCGGGCGAGAATGCCGCTTTGGGGCTGCACCGAGTCGGCCAAGTCGACATCGATGGCCTTTCCCGCGCCCGTCCGCTTCAGATGGCCGCCGAGGTCACCCGTGGTGTTGAACGTGACTTCCCACGTGGTCCCATCCCTTGCGACACGCACGCCGCAAAGTCCCTCGAACTGCACCAGCTCGCTCTTGTCCATCGACGGAAGACCCTGGTCTCCGACCTGGATCAAATGCAGAAAGACGTCAGCGCTGCGCAGATCGGGGGGCGTAACTTCGACGCGCCACTGGCCCATCATCGCAAGTTCTTCGGGCTTCAGCTTGCCCGGCTTGATGCTCCAGTTCTGTCCGGCCGCCCAGAACTCCTTGCCCAGGCCGCCGACCACGGTCAACCGGGCATCGGCCGGCAGCAGGGTGCGGCAGAACATCCGGCCGCGGAGATGATCGGCGCGGATCGTCTTGCCGGTGATTTGCGGCTCGTAAGCCGTGTGCAGCAGCCAGTCCTTGCGGTATTGGGGCGCGGTGGTGCTGACGCGGTCGCAGATCACGAAGTGGTTGGGCATGAGGAACACGAGCTGCCGCGTGACCAAGGCGGCCTTCTCGCCGCAGGCTGCCCCGTGCCGGTAACAGGCCGTGCCGTCGCCGGCGACGTAGACGTAATCCTCGCTGGTCTGGAATGCCTTCAGAGTGGAGCCGATCGCGCGATGCTGGCCGCCGTGGCAGCCGGTGACCGTACCGCCCCAGTAGCGCGCCGGCGGCTCGCCGGGCTGATGAATCACCACGCAGTTGTGGGCCACCGTCTGGGCGAAGTAATTGGCCAGGTGCTGGCCGTTTTCGAATTCCGAGTAGCGTGTCCCCGAGTCCAGGGCCAGGAAGCCCCGATGGTAGATGACGAAGTTCAAGGCGTCGTAATGGCGATGCTGCGCAAGGATGCCGCCGCAGGTGAACAGGCAATAGGTATCACCGGCCGTGGTGCCGGATCGCACGAAGACCTGGCCCATGGCCTCGAAGTTCCGCCCGTGCGGCAACTGTTCGGGCTTAAACGGAGCGGGCGACCGGTCCATCTTCGACAGGAGAAAGGGGTAAATGAACCAGGTCGAAGTGTTCTCGCGGTGTGGGACGATGGTTTGCAGATAGCGGGCCAAAGCAGCCGCCTCCGGGGCCGACTCGCTGTAGAGGTGCCGGATATTGGCCATGTGCGTGAAGAGCTGCGAGGTAGGCAAAGTGTTTGTATCGTGCGGCGTGTCGCCGTAGCCGAACTGATACGGGGCGGGATCGGCCTCGATCCAGTTCCACAGGACATAGTTGGCCAACCAAGCCCCGTGCGGCCAGTTGGGAGCGATGTTCTCGCCGGTGGCCGAGAGCCACGTGTAGAAGAAGTTCTGCTCCGACCAGGGATACGCGCCGAAGACGTACCCCAACGTGGCCGAGGCCCCGCCGCCGTCGTCGCCGCAGGCCGTCTTGCGATGTTCCAAGAGCCGCAAGTTCTCATCGTGCCCCCAGACGAGCCACTCGTTGACTTTCTCGGTCTCAATGCCCGTGCCGAAAGCCGTGCAGCCGATGAACCAGAAGCAGTTCCGAATGCCGTAGAAACCGTCCTTGTAGCCGGAGCCGTGCTCGCGGAAGATGGCCGGCTTCGCCTTGTCCACGTTGTCGATGACGCGCACCAGCCGCGACATGAGTTCGACTCGCTCCTTCTCGTCCAGGTGGTTGTACAGCCAGTCCCACGCCATGACGGCGTGGACCCGCGAGGTGGAGTACCAGTTGACCGTCTTGCGCGCTTGGTAACACGCCTCGTAGAATTCGATGCTCGTGCGGAGGCACTTGCGAGCCAGGTCGAGATAGCGGCCGTCGCCGGTCACGAGGTAGACGAACGCGGCCTGGGCGGCTTCGGGACCGAGCTCTTGCGACCCGTTTCGGCGGATGCGCTCGGAGGACGCCAGCAGGCGGTCAGTCTTCTCCTGGATCTTTTGGTGCCAGGCTTTTTCGGCCCCCAGTGCGCGGTCGCGGACTTCGGGCCAGGTTTCCGCGTTGAAGAACAGCCGGGGATGGTCTTTACGGATCTTCACCGTCCACGCGGGAAGATCCTTTCCCAGGGCTGTCAGCGGAGCGAGTGCGAAGAAAACAGATGCCGCCAACATCAACCGGCACAATGGCATGATAATCCCTCCTGCTGATAGGAACCCCCGCCTGCGGAATTCAGCTACTTGTACCTGGTCGGATATCGGGTTGCAAGAGGTGGCGACGATGTCCGCGACGGTTCGGCCTTCTTGCGCAGACCAACTGGGATCGACGTCTTTGGGCCGGCTCGAAGCTAAGATCTCGCCGGCGCGGCGAAAACCGGTCTCGCCGCTGGTGAGCACGCGGACGCCGAAGTCGACCAGCGGGTCGGGATAGGAAAAGATGAAGACCGACATCGAGAGCTGCGCGAGCACCACGATATCGATCTTTTCGCGCCGCTGGGCTTGGCGGATGGCCTCGGCGATCACCCGGTTATGCTCCTCGATTCGCCCCTGGCCGAGGAAGTCAAAGGCTTCTTCGACCGTCGCGCGCCGGCCAGCGGAAATTCCGCGGGTCGTAGCGCAGCACGTAGTCAAACATCACAGCGAGAATCTCCGCCTCCGACAAACTCCCGCCCGGATGCCCCAACGCGGCGCAGGTCATCGAGTAGACCGAATAGCTGCGGATCAGGTAGGCGAGCGCCTCCGTCGAACGGATCAGCTCCGGGTACTGGCAGTGTTCCGGGAAGACCTCTTGGAATCGCGTCGTCTGCCGACGGAAGGGCTTCCAAAAAGCCGTGTAATCAAATGGATCGAAGCGACCGCTCATCGCGACGTGGTCTCCTGCGGGTGGGCGATAGCAACTTCACTCGGTCAGCCTGTCAACCAAGAGCTGCTGGAATCCTTGGAGATCTTTCCACTCGATGGCGACATCCATCGCGGTAGCCGCGCCGCACGCTGCCGGCCATGGCCACGTAGTGGCATTTCGCGGCGATGCGGGGCTCCTGGTCCAACGCTGCTGCGACGTTGGTCACCGGCCCCACCGCGATCAGCGTCATCGGCTCCTGGCTGCGCATGATCGTTTCGACCATCGCCTTCACGCCGTCGTGGTGGATCTTGCCGGGAAAAGACGCCAGTTGGCAGCCCATTGCCTGGCTCCTCAGATTTGTGTGGGCAAGGGTGGTAGTGCCGGGTCGATCAACACCGCCGTGTCTTCCCGAAAGGCCGGGATGGCCAGCCGAATCGTTCCCTGTGAATCGATTTGCGGCAACGCCGCGCTTTGGCCGGTTTTCGGATCGAACGTTCGCACGCAGTAGTTGCCTGCCGGGAGCGCCAACTGCACGTCGAGGGGCCGACGCTCGCACGGCTGGGAGCGGTATAGCTTCGGATCCACAAGATACACGAGATACCGCCCTTTGCCATCGGTCGATGCGGCGTAACCGTAGCCCGGCACGCTCTCTGGAAACAGACCGGCCGCCGGCACCAGTGCCGCCAAGTCATACTGGTCCAGAAGCCGTCGAAGAATCGCCAACCACTTCCGCAACTGCCGGCCGTCCAGCCGCCGGCCGTCATCCAGCGGCGCCCGGCCCGAACCGGTTTCGTCGGCGGGTGTAAAGGACCAATCCAGGTTGTCGTACCCTGCGCCGCCCGAGAGGATCATCTCCCAGGCTTCCGCCCGATTGATCGGGTATCGTTCCGGCTGCTTCCGCACGATCCCGGTGAACGTCTCGTCGAAGACAATCGGCTTGGCGAAGCGGTCACGCTCGCGCAGGAACCGCCAAGTATTCCCTGTCTCCGCAGCGTCGTTGGCCAGATGGTGAAAGCGAAATCCCTGCGTGTCGGCCTTCGCCGAAATGTAGTGGTAGTTGAGAATGTCGATCGCCGGGTGCAGGAAATAATGCAGGTCGTCGTGGCGTGTAATGGTTTTCCCGTGTTCTTTGCCCAGGTCGACGCGATAATGAGCATTCGCCGCGATGAGATGCCGTTTTGGCAGTGCCGCCTCGGCCTGGCGCAACACACCTGCCAGATGCAGTTGCCAAGCCACGACCTGTTTTTCCATCGCCTCGGAGAAATCGCCGTGCACATTGGGCTCGTTGCAGATTTCGTAGTACACGTTATCGAACTCGTTCAGTTCCACGGCCATCTTGCGCACGAACCGCTCTTGGAAGGCGGTCACCGTCGGATCTTTCAGCGTCATGAACTCCCGCGGGTCGCTCATCGCGCGCCCCACGCCGTTGATGTTGTTCCCGGCGGCCGAAGGGAAAAGATTGTATTTCTCGCGGTTGTAAGGATTGCAGAACAGGACAACCTCGCAAACGACGCTGTGCTCGGCGCACTTGTGCAGGAAATCCTGCCATCGTGCGAAGTAGGCCGGATTCCACTGGTCGAGATCGAACTTATCCAGCCCATCGGCCGCCTGGCCGTGTCCGGCCGCGCGGAGCCAGGGCATCACCGCCGCCTCAGGCCGCGGAGCCAGCGTGTTTTGCTCCCCCGGCTCCGGAATGCTGGAGGGCTTTTCGCGGTAGAAGGTGAACGTGCGGGTCAAGTTCAGCCCGTTGCGCTGCAACTCGTCCAGATACACGTCGTAGTCGAAGTCGGCGTTGAGCACCGCGCCGTAATGCTCGCCCGAGGTGAGCAGCTTCATGGGCTTGTCTTGGTAAAGAAAGCACCGTGGGTTGTCAGGGTGGACACGGAGTACCTTCCCTTCAGCCGGCCTGGGCTGGCCGGCAACCGCCCGGCCGTCGGACAACGGCACGACACGCATGCCGGCGGCAAACGCCACGCTGAGAACGACCCACGTGCAGACGATCGACGCTCGCCGCATGATGACAAATTTCCCACGCATCGTGCTGATCTCCTTCAAGACCGAATCTACGTCAAAGGATCCTCGAATCACGGACATCACTTGGGCCTCACTCGGACTTTGCACCTCGGGGCGTGTCCAGGAATCGGCCGCCGTCGAAATGGCCGAACCGGTCCCCTTGCTTGACATAGGTCGTCCCCCTGGAAACCTGGCGGACAGGCATGCCGCGATCGAACCACCAATGGTCCGTCTCGCTCGTGCCATCTTTGGCGTAGCGGACCGTTTCGGTGATGGAACCACTTGCATCGAATAGCTCCCGGCTGGTCCGCGAACCCTCGGCCGTATAGTACTCCCGTACCGCGATTCGGCCGTCCCGATACTCGACTCGCCGGATGGGCTTCCCTTCCTGGCTCAAGTCGTGCGACTTCACCATGGCGCCGTTGGAGTACCACTCCCGCCGAATGACGCCATCGTAACGGTGCACGACCTCCTTCACCGCTGCGGCCGTGTCCGTCCAACGATCTGCCGTCCAAGAAAAATCCTCAGGCTTCGCACTTAACACGGTCAGTGACGAAGACCGCTCCACCCGGACCGCACTTGCCGGCTCGCTTTGCAGCCCCGACCACTCGACCGCCACGGCTCGATACTCGGCCGGTCCGTCCAATGGCAAGGATTGGCCGGGCTCGAGGAGTCGGTCGCTCACCGGCCGTCCATCTTTCCACAGTCGATAGCCGGCTATTTCCGCGTGATTCTCGCCAGGGATCAGTTGGACGCCCCCTGCTACGATTCGCAGCCAAGGCCGGTCGGGCTTTCTCACCACCGCCACGTAGACGTCGGTCTGCCGCTGGCGCAACAGGGGTGAGGTTTCGGCCGCGATCGATCTTCGCATCGGCGCCGACGCCTGGCCCACCTGCTTCCATTGCGCGTCGCTGAGGCAGCGCGCATCGAACGAGGTGACGATCCGCCCGGCGGCAAGCGACACTTGGGCCGTATCGTACAGGGCACGACTCAAGCCCTCAAAGGTCGTCGCCGTTTTGCGCCGGTAGCCGATGACTTCCCTTTGCACATTGATCGCTCCGGTGGCGGGAAATCCCTCGGTCGATGCGACGATCAGCCGGTCTCCCTTGGCGGCATGATTCTCGGCGATCTGCGTCACGGGGCCGTCCTTGAGGTCGTAGTTGCTCACGAAGCAGATTTTCGTGCCGTCGGGGCTCCCTTTGGGATCGGCATCGTAAATGCCCGAGGCATCCCCGACACTCTTGGGAAAACAGACGATCGAGAGCGGGTCGATATAGGTGAAACCGTCGCCGCTGCGCAAATCGGCCACGTTCCGGTCGCCGCAGACATATCGTCCGCTGGTGCCGCAGGGGCTGACGTCGCCCACGCCCACGGCCGCCAAAATGTGAATATTGGAGGGAAACGGCTCATCCCATCGCCGCCCGCGGATCGGGCCGTTGCCCAACAGCATGTACTCGCCGTTGCCCAGCCAGCACATGTGGCACTGCTCGAGGGTCGCCACGGCGATCCGTTTGTGCGAGCCGTCCAGGTCGTACCACCACCGCGTCGCAGCAAACGGGCTCTGCTTGTGGTCCTGGCGCGTGAAGAACAGGGGATGGCGCGGATTGGGCAGCAACTGGCTCCCTTCGGCCTCCGGGAGTCGCTGGAAACCGTCTTCGCCCGTGATGTTGATGCGGATCACCTGGAACTCGGGCTGCTGCTTGCGAAACCTCAAGGCGCCATAGAGCCAGCGGTCCTGGAAGTCGGTCTCGCCGAGCATCTCGGGGCCGGGGCCCTTCGCGACGACCGTCCGCTGCCCGCTGTCGATATCGACCCGGACAACGTTGGAGGTTCGCGCCCGCGGCCGGCTCTCGCTGTAATCGACGTAGAATAACCAGTTGTGGTGCTTGGCCCAACGCGGCTCGTTGCCCTGGCCGATCTCGCGAGTCGTGTCGCGACGCGTGTCATACACCTGCACGCTGGCCGTCGCTTCGTTGCCGGGGCTGTTGCCTCCCCACGTCGTGTAACAGATGAACCGCCCGTCCGGGCTCCAGCACTGCGTGTTGTGATAGTTGGCATGATGGCGGACCGTGGGGTCATGGGTCAGCCGCCACACGCCGAGGTTCCTGCCCAGGCTGGGCGTTTGGAAAGCCGTTTTCTCCGCGCTGGCCGGGAAGCTGATGAAGAGGGTGAGAACGATGCCGTAAAGAGGATTTTGCAGCACGCGCATAACGGGACTCCCAGGAATGCCACGGGGGTCGGCACGAAGCGGCCGCCGCCGCCACTACGCTTTTTATGGACCTGATTATCCGTGCTCCCACCACGTTTTGCAACGTTCTCCAACTCGCAGACCGGCCGATCAGCAAGTATCATAGGGGACGGACACTTGGGGACAACCAGCCATGTTGCGAGATCACACTGCCTGCGTTTCTCTGGCGTGGATGTTCTTTTTTCCGCTGGTTTCGCCGGCCTTCGTGCTGTTTCTGGCGCCTCTTGCTGTGCAGGCCGCCGGCCCGCCATCGCGCATTGCGGCCTACCAGCCGTTCTTCGTTCACTACGCTCCCTATGCCGAGAGCATCTGGCATGAATCCGGGGGCCGAGGCTACTGGGGCGACGGACTGGCCGGCGGAAATGGCGGGATCCGCGGCACCAGCAACCTCACGCTGGTCATGGCATGGCTCGTCTATGCCTATGACCGCGATTGGCTGACCCCGGAACAACAGGCGGAACTGGCTCGCACGGGTTTGGACCGCGACACATGCCTCCGCCGTGTTCACCAGTCCTGGAGATACCTCGCCGACTGCCACATCACGGGCAACGGCTCCAGCGCAAAGGATAACCAACGCTGGGGCCGATCCTGGCAGTCATCGCTGTGGATCGGGGCATCGGGCCTGGCGGCCCTGCTTGTCTGGGATCATTTGGACGCGGAGATCCGCGCCATGGTCGAGCGGGTTGTCGTCAACGAGGCGGACGTAAAAATCGACGTTCCTCCCCGCGACTCCACCCCGGGCAACACGGCCGCCGAAGAGAACGGCTGGGATACGCATGCCCCGGCGATTGCCGCCGCCTCGTTCCCCGCGCATCCGCACGCCGCCGCGTGGATCCGTGCGGCGGAACTGCTGGCCGTCAACACCTATTCCATGGCATCCGACCGAACCTCGGACGCGCGGGTAGGCGACGAGCCTCTCGCGCAGCTCGTCTCGACGACCAACCTGGCAAGCGATTTCACCCTCGACAATCACGGGTTCTTTCACCCATCCTATGTCAAGGTCTCGGGCCAGGAACTAGGCGAGGCCTGGGCGATGCTGGCCCTGGGCGACCGTCTGCACGGGACGCACATGGCCGATCGATTCCGTCCTTATGCCATGCATCACGTGGCGGACGTGTGGCACAAGGTCCTGCGGCCGATCCTGCTGCCCGAGGGGGAGTTTGCCTTCGTGAGCGGCCAGGATTGGGCGCTGCACAGCGGCACCGCGCAGAGTTACTTCGCCTTTGTGGCCACGACGATTGGCGATCCGGTCGCCAGCCTCGCCGAGCGCCAGGGATTAGGGGTGGCCCGGATGCACATGGCAGCCTCGCCCGACGGTCGAATCTTCGGCAACGGCGACTTCGAGTGGTGGTGGGAGCCGATCCTCTTGAAGCGAAACGTCACCGCGCTGCTGCATTTCCTCCTGGCACCCGAGCCCGCACCGCCAACGGCCCCCGTCTGTGCATTGCTGGAGCGGACCGAGGACACTTGCTTTCCGGAAGCCCGAATTATCGTCTGCCGCACGCCGCGCTACTTCACTTCCGTGTCGCTTCGAAAGATACCGACGGCCCTGATCGTCCCCTTGGGCGAACACCACCTGGAGCATCCGTACATAACCACGCCGCGCACGGGCTCGATTCTGCCGCCGGGCGAGGTACTCGACTACGCCGAGCACAACCACGCTCGGGGCCACGCGGCGGTCATGACTTACCGCGACGGCACGCAAGCGGCTGCGGTTGCACTGGGAAATGTGGTCCTTTGGCTCTCCAATGCCCCGCTGAATCCGCTGGCCATCGAGAACGATCGCGTCGTCACCGGCCGCGGCCGGACGATCTACTCCGGCTCCGGATCGCGGCACGTGCCGCCGCTGGTGACCACGCCTCCGTGGCAGGTCACAGGCAATTGGCTGAACGTCGACGATCAACTCGGCCTGATCAGTCCGCACGGGTTTGACTACCAACCCGCCGGAAAACTCACGCGGCGTTCGGCGGCCGAGGACCTGATAACGCCTCGGCCGGGCGACTGGGGGACTTGCCTCATCGCCGCCCCACGCTACGGTTGCGAAGCGACACGCGCGCTGGCACAGGATTCCAGCTTCGCGCTCGAGGGATCCGCGGCGACGGTCCTGCTGCGCGACGGCCCGGACGGTCCCCTGGTACGGATCCGCATCGGCCTGGGGCGTCGGATACGGCCTCCCGCCCCCGTCGGGTTCGAGGTTCAGGGCCAGGTGAGCGATCGCTCACCGCTGGCGCATCTGGCCGACGGCGATCCATCGACCTGGTGCGTACTGCGCAACAAGGCCGGCCAGGGTCCGACCGCCGAAGGACCGATCGTGCTCGAATTCCGCCAGCCGCCAAGTGAAGTGGAAGTCGGCGCCATCCAATTGACTGCTCGGCCCGGGTATGGCCCCCGCCAGGTCGCTCTGGAAGTCCAGCAGGACGGCGCCTGGCGGATCGTTGCCAAGGCTTCGATGAAGGACGTGGCAGCGATCCTGTCCTGCCCTCCCACCGCCAACGCGCGTCGCTTCCGACTGACGATCATTTCGGGATGGGACCGCGGCAGTCCTCCAGGCGGTCAGCCCAGAAACACTCAGATTGCCGAAGTAGCGTTTTTGCCTGCACCTTCTTCGCTGCCGCAACCGGCAGCTTCCACTGCCTTCGGTCTGCGCATTGTCTCGGGAAGATGAAACCGAAAAGATCATTGCCCCCGTGGCTCGGCCAGACTACGATGATTCGCTGCGTGGGCGTGGGACAAGGAAAAAGGGGACGGGGCTAATTTGCCGGAACGGCCCGCGACCAACCGACCAACCGACCAACCGACCAACCTTTCGGTCGGTGCCCGTCGGTGCCCGTTGGTGCCCGTCGGTGCCCGGCTTCGCACAAATCAGCCCCGTCCCCTTTTTCGCACCCCTTTCAGCCGAGGCGGAGTCTCATGCGACATTGGGCCGTTCTGCTGGGACTGCTTTGGGCTGTCGGAGCATCTCCCGGGGCAGCCACGAAGTCGTCCGAAAACGATGATAACACATCGCCGACGAGAAGGCCGCTGCCGGAAATGGCACAGCGCGCGTCGGATGACGGCTATCTTGCGCCTCGGGATATCCAGGCGTTTGGCCGAGATAAGCAGTTGGCAGTCCTGGGCTCGGTGGGGCAGCGGCTGATGATTCTCGACGGGGCCACGGGAGAGAAACGCCGCAGCATCCGACTCCCGGCGGCCGGCAGCGGGATGGTCGTGCGGGGTGCTACAGCCTACGTCACCACGTGCGAGCCGGCCGGTCGCGTGCTGGTGGTCGACCTTGACGCTGGCGTGCTTCGGAAGCAGATCCGCGTCGGCCACACCCCCCTGGCGCCCGTCCTCAGTCCGGACGGGCGAATGCTCTGTGTGGCGAACCGTTTCGATCACACGGTAGCCCTGCTGGATCTGGCGGCGGGCACCAGCCGCACCGTCGCGGTCGTGCGCGAACCCGTGGCCTTGGCGCTCAGCGCCGACGGCAAGCGGCTGTTCGTCGCCAATCACCTGCCGCGCGTCCGGCCTTTTTTGGATGATGAGAATCCCTCGATCGCCGCCGAAGTCTCCGTGATCGATACCCCACAGGCTCGGCTGCTGCAAAATATCGAACTCCCCAACGGCAGCCAGGGGTTGCGAGGCATCGCCCTTTCCCCGGACGGTCGGTACGTCGCCGTGACCCACATTCTCAGCAACTACACGATACCGACCCTCAGCATCGAGAAGGGCGCCATCAACAGGAATGCCCTCTCCTTGCTCAGTACGGACACGCTGGAGTGGTTCGCAACGGTCATCCTAGACGACCCGGACCGCGGTGCCGCCAATCCCTGGGCGGTGGACTTTTCCAGCGACGCGAGTCGACTTCTGGTCACCCATGCGGGCACGCACGAACTGAGCGTGATTGACTACGCGGCGCTGCTGGCACGTGCGGCTTCGAGCAGCCGAGCCTCAAGCCTGCACGGTGAGGAAGCCTTGCACACCATGGCAGGCATCCGGCGGCGCATACGCCTTCCGATCAACGGTGCGCGCGGCCTGCTCGAACGGGGCGGCGTTGCTTACGCGTCCGGTTTTTTCTCCGACAACCTCGCCGCGGTCGACTTGAAGGGATCGGAGCCGTCGGTCCGGCGGATCGAGCTGGAAGAAGCGGCGAATAGCCCAACGGAACGTTTGGGAGAGCAGTACTTCAACGACGCCTCGCTCTGTTTCCAGCAGTGGCAAAGCTGTGCGACCTGCCATCCGGACGGGCGGAGCGACGCGCTCTACTGGGACTTGCTTCACGACGGCGCAGGCAACACGAAGAACACCAAGAGCCTGCTCATGTCCGCCCTGACGCCTCCCGTGATGTGGCGCGGCACCCGGGCCGATGCCGGCGTGGCGGTGCGCGAGGGAATCCGCCACATCCAGTTTGTCGAACCCCATCCGGGCCAGGCGCAGGCCATCGAGGACTACCTGTTGCAAATGAAAGCGGTTCCGAGCCCCCACCTCAACGCGGCGGTACTGGAGACGCCCAAGACCGAGGACGCCAGTTGCGCCAAGTGCCATTATCCCGGTGTGCCGCGCGGCACGCTGACCGACGCCGCACGTCGCGGCAAGGCGATCTTCGAGGGCAAGGCCGGGTGCGCAACCTGCCATCCGCACCCCAGCTTTACCTCGCTGCGCACGGTCGATCCCGGGCTGGGATCGGGCGTCCCCTATCATGTGCCGAGCCTGGTCGAAGCCTGGCGGACGGCGCCCTATCTCCATAACGGAGACGCCCTGACCCTAAAGGAGACCATTACCAACTTCAACTTCCTGCAGAAGCGAGGTCACACCAGGGAACTAACCGCGCAGGAACTCGACGATCTGCTGGAATATCTCCAGTCCCTGTGACGCGAA
>Ga0315289_10008682_pt1 | contig 14669 bp, 12 predicted proteins | sample YL17G11_40_MG_FD_203452 | JGI IMG/M metagenome (GOLD analysis project Ga0315289, IMG submission 203452) | Sediment microbial communities from Yellowstone Lake, YNP, Wyoming, USA - YL17G11_40 | ecosystem: Environmental > Aquatic > Freshwater > Lake > Sediment | place: USA: Wyoming | collected...
GTCGCATCCAATATAAGCAGGACTACATCTGACCTTTCAATGGCTTGGAGGGCGCGTAACACGCTATATTGTTCCACACCCGGCGTAATATGCCCACGCCGGCGAATGCCCGCGGTATCGATCAGTACCATGGGAATATCACCGTAGGTCAGGCGGGTATCGATGGCATCCCGCGTGGTACCTGCGATTGGGCTGACGATGGCGCGTTCCTCCCCCAGGAGCCGATTGAGCAGACTGGATTTTCCCACGTTGGGTTTACCGACGATGGCAATCTTGACCGAATCATCCTCAACCTCTTCACCTTCTTTTTTAAACGTGGCGACCAAAGCATCCAGCATATCTCCGGTGCCAGTTCCATGCAGAGCAGAAATCGGATATGGCTCCCCCAAGCCCAGCTCATAGAATTCCATAGCAGCCATACGGCGAGCTTCATTTTCACATTTATTTACCACCAATAGCACCGGTGGTTTAGCCTGACCATCCACATCGCGTTGATGCTTACGCAAAATCTGTGCTACCTCATAATCTGCGGGAGTCACGCCGCCTTCGGCATCGGTAATAAATAGCACCGCGTCAGAATCCTGAATAGCAATCTCGGCTTGAGCTCGAATCTGTTCGATAAAATCAGCGGAACCGATCGAGAGCGGTTCCTGATTGCGACCCAGACCAGTTTGGGTGGGGTCAATCCCCCCGGTATCCACAATATCAAATACACTACCGGCCCATTCTGCTTCCATCACCAGCCGGTCGCGGGTCGTTCCGGGGATCTCATCCACGACTGCCAGGCGCTCGCCAGCCAGGCGGTTAAATAACGTACTCTTCCCAACATTGGGGCGCCCGACCAGGGCAACGACAGGTTTTGTCATGAAATATCCTTAAGGACTAATCGTGGATTTTGGTGTTCGAACCGGTGTCACATTTCCATTTGGGATGCCAGTTTGCATAGGTGTAGGTGCAATGGTAATGATGATCTCAATTGTAGAAGGCAGCATCGAAACCTTTTGCACCCGTTCAGGCAGGATATTTACATTCGGAATTAACTGATAAGTGCCCACATCATATCCGTTTAAGTCGACCACCGCCCTCACATCTGTTGGCCCCAATGTGTTCAGGATAGGAACAGGTCCTGAGAGAATGACATCCACGATATTGGGGGTTACACTGGCTGACAACCCCGGAGCCAGCCCAATTACCTCAACTGGCAGCGAAATTGCCAGGTTTGACTCGATCGCAGCAATGCTGACCTGAACTAAAACTTTAGGATCTCCGACGACTGAAATTCCAGCTGGGAGGTTCAGGTCCACCAGGGTCTCAAAATCGTCCTCTTTACCAGTTAAATCGATGGATTGGGTCTCCACATAACCAGGCAAGTTATTCACCAACTGTGGATCGGAGGAAAAAACAACCACTCCAACAGGTGAGACAAATATATTGGTCAACCGATAGCCGCTAGCTACTTGCCCCGCCGAGATTGCTCGGACAATCACATAGCGATAACCTCCCAGGAGCGTGATCGGTTGGGTAATCGAGATCGAACCCGGCGTTACAGTCAGTCCATTGATGACACGACCTTCCCCGTCGAGAATTAAGGGTGTTTCATCCCTGACGAGAATTTGATTGGCATTGGTAATATCCATTGTCACGCGCACCTCCTTGACAATGGATACCAGGGACTCGGGTCCTGTCACCGTCACCTCAGAAGGATCCAACAGGGGAGTTTGAGCCCGATAACCAACGGGTGGGTCACCACGGACGATTAGATTAACCGGAAAGACCTGGGTAATAATGGTATCAAGGGTGATGGAGAGAGATTCCGGGTCCTGGCTGATCAGGCGTACAAGGTGTGGGGTGATCTGTACCTGAACCGGGACATCATGCACTCCTGGCCCGAGGTTGGATAAATCCACCCATGCGCGCACCGATTGTGCGTCATTATTCAGCGTGGTCCATACCGAAGTAGGTGCCCTGAGGACCAGAGTGATATCACGCGACCCATCGCCCATGATCTGCAAGTTGGGATCCTGACCAATAATCTCAATCTGTACTGAGCGCTCCAAGGGAAGCGTTTCATTCGGATCAGAGGCGATAACTGCTGATACCCAAACGATGACTGCCAGGATAAAGGCGGTCAGTAGAGTACCAATGTTTTTCGCCACCCAACGCAGGATTTTCACTTAATGGACCTCTCCTCCGGGTTTCTTCCCACTTGGATAAATACCCTTTAATATGTCGGTTAATCCTTGACGTTGTGCATCGGGACTGAAAAATGCCTTCAGGATATTTTCCAATCGATCAGTATCCAGGCGTCGGATCATCCTCCCGTTATGCACCACTGAAATCGTCCCACTCTCTTCGGATACGACGACCACTACAGCATCACTTACCTCAGAGATACCCAGAGCGGCCCGATGGCGCAGGCCTAATTGCCGATCAGGGGTATGTGCCAACACACCACTGGCAGAAAGTGGCATGACGCATGCGGCAGCTACCATACGTGACCCCTCCAGGATGGCTGCACCATCATGCAGGGGTGTGTTTGGATAAAAGATTTGCAGAATCAATTCCGGAGTTACTTGAGCATCAATCTTTACTCCGGTTTGGACATATTCCTCCAAATTATCCAGACGCTGTAGGATGATCAACGCACCATGGCGGCGGTCGGAGAGGCGAATCGCTGCATTCACCACCGCCGAGATGGATTTTTGTGTACCGGTAGAAGCCTTTCCGTTGCCAAATATAAAACCTGCCCTACCCAGACGCTCCAGCCCACGGCGTATCTCGGGTGCGAATATGACCACGATTGCCAGGACAAGGGCAGGCGAAGTTGTCCGCACCAACCAGGAAAACGCAGGTAACACCGCAGTACTGTTCAATAAGCTACTCAGCACAACGAGCACAAGGATACCCCGCAGTAAAACCACGGCTTGGGTATCACGCAATAATATCAGAAGGCCAAAAAATATCAGCGTGACAATCGCCAGGTCGATGATGCTCGACCAATTGAGCCGTTCAAAAATAAAACCCAGGTTTTCAATCAGATAACGAATTAGGTTTTCCACAGGAGCCTTGGTCCATCAGTTTCTTTGCTTGTTCTCTTTCATCGAACTCACCCAGCATGGTTAAACATCCACAACAATTCAAGCGAACTAGACTGGTCGCAACACGCGATCTTTCCGCAACTGCTTGAAGAACATAGATTCCCCTTCTCCCATTGTATCTTGAGCAGCTTCTTGCCAGGCACGTACGCCTAAGGATTCAGTGGTGCATCTTTCGTACCCAAGTGAAGACCATACATCTACCTGATTCGATAATTCGGGAGGCAAGAATAATAATGCGATTTCGCATTGTAAATCACGGGAGGTAGTTTCAATTTCATTCAACAAAGCTTGCATCGCATTTGATAATGATTGGCTTGGCTCTATGAACACATCATCTGTGCGTTCAACCAGGTTTTCCACCTGCCAGCCAACCACTCCAACTGGTTCACCATCTAATTTGAGGAACAAAAAAGCTTTCTCGCCAAAAGCTGCCATAATATCTTCGCTGGTGGGTTTTTTCTTGCCATCGCTAAGTCGACCGATGAGGGATGCAATCTCAGCAGCATGGCGGGGTCTCGCTTTTTCCACCAGCATAACCCCTTTGGGAGCGGTGATTGGCTTGATAACGCCTGTCTCATAGGTCGGGAAGAGCGCTTGCCAGGCTTGTGTTACCTGATTCCAGGTTTCCTCGAAAGAACCTTCGTTGTGAATGACCGTAGTAGCGGCTTTAACTTTCTCGGTCTGGGGTGGCTGTGAATTTACTCGCTGATGGGCCACAGCTGCGCTCATAGCCCGTTTTTGGGTCAGGCGAGAAACCTGAGCTTCCTTCTTGGCATAGGTAACCCAGATCGTATCACATGCCTGGCGCAGAGGTCCTTCCAACAGCTTGATGGCTTCAACGACGATCACTTTTTGAGAGGAACGCCTGATGAGAATATCTACAGCCTGGCGTACCAGTGGATGAACCATCGACTCAAGCTGAACAAGCGCATCGGGGTCCGAGAATACCACACGTGCCAGCTTTGCACGGTCAATCTGCCCATCCGGAGCCAAGATCCACTTCCCAAAGGTATTCACGACGGGCTGATAGCCGGGTGCATCTTTGGCAATGACACGATGACCCAAGGCATCCGCATCAATGCCATAAGCACCCAGGTGTTCCAACATTTTACGGACCACACTTTTACCGGTGGCGATATTACCTGTTAATCCAATGACAAATTTACCTGGCCAGGCACTCATCAAGCCTCCTGCGTTATGTTCTCATTTTAGTCGCGGTAAAGCAGAATGTCAAAGGTTCTTCCAAAATTTCTTGGAGAGAGGTTTATTATGCTGAAAAGCCAAGAAACACTAACGATACCCCAACCAGTGACGGCGTTTCTATTTATAAATTTTGCGCGACAATATACTTAAATTCATTCTGTCTTTGGAGGAAAAGCTATGGACAGGGACAGGGATGAAATCAGTATTGCTCATCGTCCGGTAGATCTCTTACAGCAACTGATCCGTTACGACACGACCAATCCACCGGGTAATGAAGCCGAATGCATCAGTTATATCAACAACATACTTTCAAAGGCAGGAATCAACACAACAATATTTGCCAAAGATCCTGCCCGCCCGAACGTCATCGCGCGAATTCCAGGACGGAGTGAAGCCTCACCGCTGCTGGTTTATGCTCACATCGATGTGGTAACCACCGAGAATCAAATATGGAAATATCCACCTTTTGAGGCTCTAATTGTTGACGGGAACATTTGGGGGCGCGGCGCATTGGATGATAAAAATGGAGCGGCGATGTCAATCTGCGCCATTCTTCGCATGAAAGAGGAAGGCTGGAGTCCACCTGGGGATATAGTCTTGGCAATCATATGTGATGAAGAACGAGGTGGATCCTATGGGTCCAGATTCTTAATTGAGGATCATCCTGGTCTTTTTACTGGCGTCCGTTATGCGATCGGTGAGACAGGTGCTTTTACTTTTTATGTTGGTAAACAAAAATTCTACCCAATCATGGTAGCTGAAAAACAATTTTGTAGGCTAAGTATGATTCTACGCGGTCTTGCCTACTACGCCACAACAGTGGTGAAGCGGGGCGGCACTGCAGCGAAAGCGGGAGAGCTGCTCACCCAGCTTGACAAAGGTCGATTACCGGTTCATGTGATACCCATCGTTCGCCAGATGATTGAGACGTTTTCTGCGAATATGCCACTAACAAACAGTCTGGTGCTGCGTCAACTATTGAAGCCGGTTTTAACGGACAATATCTTGGGATTGATTGGATCACAGGGACGGGCAATGTTCCCATTGCTCCATAACACCTGTGCGGTTATAGGAATAAGTGGAGGAGAGCAGAATATAACAACACCAGCGAAGATTGTAGTCAACGTAGCTTTGGGTTTGCTCCCAGGCTGTAGTCTGGAGGATGCGATCGGGGAAATCCGTGAAATGACTGGGGCTGAATTTGAATATGAAGTGCTCCATAATGTGGAACCTGGACCAGAGAAACCGGATATGGGTCTATATGATACTTTGTGCCAAATACTGCGCGAGGCTGATCCACAAGGGGTGCCCATGCCTTTGATGCTCACCGCTCCGACTGATGCCAGACTTTATAACCGGCTTGGCATTCAGACCTACGGCTTCCAACCGGTTAAACTTCCCCCCGATATTCAAATCGAACAGCTAGCCCATGCTGCAGATGAGCGTATCCCGGTTGATGCGTTGGAGTTTGGCACGAATGCTATTTATAAGCTATTGCAGAGATTTTGCTAATCGCGACAGAACCAAAGAAATCCATAAAGCAGGATCGCCTAGAAATATTAGAGGAGTAGTGGATTTTTTACTCTGCTGCCTTTCCAAGGCGGAAGTGGTAGATGCATACCGTCCTGGTCGAGAGTTCGATGTGGTACGCACAACGCCGAATGTGGCTAGGCATTCGATCCAGACTTCACAGCCAGCGCATACAACGCTAACAACCCGGTAAACAACACCATCAAGCAAACAGGGATAACCTCCAGCGAAACTTGGCGGGCCAGAATCCCCACCAAACTAGGGATGATTGCTAATCCCAAGCCGCCCGCGGCCATTTGCATGCCAATGGTGTTAGCGGCATAGTGCACGCCCACGCGTTGGCTGGTTCCTGACATCAGCGCTGGAAAGATGGGAGCAATTGCAAAACCGATCAATGCCACTGCAATCAGGTTCGCCATATTGGTTGGATTCCACCACAACAACACAGCGCCTAGCAATGCCGCAACAAGGCTACCCAGCACCAGGAGATTGACTCCCACTCGTCTGGCATACAGACCAGCCACAACCCGGCCCACGGTGAAGGTAGCCCAGTAGCTACCCGCCCACAGCCCGGCCACTTCTGGATGGATGCCGCGCGACTCTATGAGCAGAGTGTAAGCCCACGTCCCCAGCGAACCTTCAGAACCGGTGTACAGGAAAAACAGCAACACGCTTAACCACACTCCGGGTTGGCGCAGTGTTTCTCCCAGAGGCGTTTGGTAATCTGTCAGGCGCTTGTGCACAACATTCCCAATAGGACCTTCTTTTTGCTTCCACATTGGCAGGGTCAGCGCGAAGCAGGCCGCCAGCGCGAGTTGGAAGCCCCCCACCACACGGTAGCCCACCCGCCACGAATTCAGGGCAGTCAATGAAATGGTCATGATAATTGGGCCAAGCGTCACGCCCATCCCGTAGCTCGCGTGCAGCCATTGCATCAATCCTTCGCCAAAATGCGCAGCAACATAGGTGTTGAGACCGGCATCAATCGCACCCGCTCCCAGACCAGCCACCACACCAAGCAGCACCATCATCCACCAAGCCGGAACCAGGGTGTAGCCAATCAGACCCGCCCCGGTCATGGCGCAACTCGCCGCCAGTACATTACCAACGCCAAAACGCGCAGTCAACGGGCCGCTCAAAAAACTGGAGGTCAGGTAACCCGTCACAACTGTCGAAAGCAGCAAGCCAATCGCATCCACAGGGATGGAAAAACTTGCCCGAATCGAAGGCCAAGCCACACCCAATAGGCCATCTGGCATACCCAGTGCGATGAAGGCAACATATGCCAAAATAACCAAACCGATTTTAGGATATCGCTTAACCTTAATCCATATTCTCATGAGTGATTTCCCTATCCGCTTCACTATTGTGCCTGACTAATTATTATACAGAATAGTTCCGTATCATCAGTCAACTTGGTATGTAATAGCGGTCGGTCAATTAGCTTGTCAAAAGAAACGCTTACCGCTAGTCTATAAAATCTGGAGCACTAGTTTAATATATCCGCTAATTCCCCGCCTGCTAATATTTGCCAAATCCAGGGACGTAAAACCCGGGTTTTAAGTGATCTTTTTTAGGTATCTGTGATTTATTGCTCGCAGTTCCTTAAAACACAGGAAAATGCAGAGTATACAAATATTGAACAGAGAATCCGTGTTTGGTGCCAAAAAAACTTTCAGGAGAGCCCAGGCGATTTTAAAATTCCCGCTTAAGAGAATAATATTTCTAGGATAAGCTGCTTATGAAAACGCAGAATAGCAAAGGTTATAGCAAAATATTCAGGAAGAGAGAAATTAAAGAAAACCGCTGGAAATCTAATGATCTAGTACTGCAATTACTTAGTTCGCATCGCCAGGCGTGGGTCAAGTGCATCGCGCAGTCCGTCACCCAACAGGTTAAACGAGAGCACGACCAACATGATGGCGAGCCCCGGGTAGAAGACCAAGTATGGCGCGGTGAACACCTGGTTACGCTCTGCACTCAGCATGGATCCCCATTCTGGCGTTGGCGGTTGGGCACCCAACCCCAAGAAAGATAATGCGGCAGCGTCTAGGATGGCAGTAGCGATCCCCAATGTGCCCTGGACAATAAGCGGCGTCATCGAGTTTGGCAGGATACGACCGAATAGGATATAAAGTGTGCTACCACCCAATGAGCGTGAGGCTTCCACGAATTCCATTTCCCGTGTGGTGAGTACTGCTGAGCGCGTTACACGCGCATATGCCGGGATGGAGACGATACCGATCGCCAGCAACGCGTTGATTAGCCCAGGTCCCAGGATGGTGACAATGGCAATAGCTAGCAGAAGCGACGGGAAAGCCAGCAGCACATCCATGAAGCGCATGATTACGTTATCCACCCAGCCTCCCAGATAACCTGCCAATGCCCCGAGCACCGTCCCAATAATAATTGCAAACGTGACTGTGGTGAAGCCAATGATCAGGCTTAACCTGGCTCCAAATAACATCCGACTGAATTCATCGCGCACGTTACCATCAGTGCCCATGATATGCTGCGGCTGGTCTGCCGGGCAACCCAGTAGATGGATGCACGGAGCCTGCCTCACCCTCACTTTTTCTATACCGATAAGTACCTCCTGAGGGTCATAAGGTGCCAGCCACGGGGCAAAGATGGCAATAATCACTAATATCCCCAAAATGACAATTCCCAAGATTGCCGATTTTCGTCTAAATAAGCGTCGCCTGGCAGTCCCCCAGAGGGTAACCGGTTTTTCGGTGCTTAACTTTTCTGCATCCAGTATTCTGACCTGACCAGTCGTTTTACTTTTCGTAACATCACTCATGGGGTCAATCCAACCGAACGCGCGGGTCAAGATATAAATATGAAATATCAACGATGAGATTTAAAACAACGAAGAAGATGGCAATCACTACCGTGAAAGACTGGACAATAATGTAATCGCGGGCAGTGATGGCATCATACAGAATGCGGCCCACTCCTGAAAGGTTGAAGATTGTCTCAGTAAGCACTGCCCCCCCTAAAAAGCTTCCCAGCGATAGCCCGATGATGGTCACTAGGGGTAAAAGAGCATTACGCAAAGCATGTTTCATTACTTGCCTTAAACGCGGTAAGCCCTTGGCGCGTGCAGTACGCATATAATCGGTTCCCAAAACATCCAGCATACTGGAACGGGTCATGCGTGCAATCAGCGCCAGTGGGATGGTGCCCACTGCCACTGCCGGTAAAATGATGTGCTTGAATGCATCCCAGAAAATATCCAGGCGCCCGATCAGAATCGCATTCAGCATATTAAGGCGGCTTATGAAATTCAGGACGCTCAATAAACCTTGCGAAGTAACATTCAAACCCCATACCACGTAAAATGGATCAGGAGATAAACCAGGAGAAAGCCGCCCAGACGGCGGTAATTGAAGAGGTGTGCCTCTCAATAATAAAGCAAAAACATACGCCAACATCAACCCCAACCAGAACACAGGCATCGATATACCAATATTAGCCACAACCATCGTGCCAATATCGATCAAGGAATTCTGCCGTACTGCTGAGATGATCCCCAGCGGAATCCCCACAAAAATACTGAAACCCATGGCCGCAAAGGTCAGCTCCAGCGTGGTCGGCAAGCGCTCGCTCATCAAAGTCGTCACTGGTTTCCCGAAGCGCAAAGACTCTCCAAAATCGCCGCGCGCAATTTCAGTAACATAGATCCCAAACTGGGTCAGGATTGGCTTATCCAGGCCATGCCGGTGGATAAACTGGTCACAAACTGCCTGAGTGGCTTTTTCACCCAGCATCGCACGGCATGGGTCACCCGGGATCGCCCGCGCCAAAATAAAGGTGACTGCCAAGATTCCGAAAAGGACCGGAATGCTCGATAAGATGCGCCTCAGGATATAAGTAAACATCGTTCAGAGATGTCCCCGGTGGAGGGGGATATTCTCCACCGGGGATCAGAGGAATAAAGTTAGTTGTTTGGTTTATGGAGCTGGTGGTGGTGCATTCAAAAAAGCACCCCACAAAGCATTGAAGTACTCAAAAGTAGCCGTGCGAGCCACATGATAGGGGCTTGAAGCATCCCATTGGGCAATTAACGACATGGTCACGTCATTGGCGTCCAGGGTTGAGCCATCAGAGAATTTGATGCCCGTACCGAGGGTGCAGGTGTACTCAGTCAAATCCGTATTCGGCGTACAGGCAGTCGCCAGGTTGGGCTCGGCAGCCACACCACCCAACTGATATTTATACAGAGACTCATTGATCTGTTCGCAGGCACGTAAAGTCTCGCCATCGGTTTCATCCGCACAATACAGTGAGATAGGCTCGGCGTTCTGCATCCAGACGAAAGTATCCTGCCCGGAGATTGACATAACGGAGAAGTCTTCGTTACCAAGTGGGCTAGCTTGTCCACCTTCCACTGCGGCTTTGTAAGCGACACCAGATCCACCGTGTGCAACGGGGATCATGGGTACATGCTGGCGGATGGCGTTGTTAGCGGTGACGTAGAACGGCTTACGGGCAGCATTATCTGCCAGCTGTGCACCCGCTGACAGAGCATCGGTGATATCTGTCCAGTGTGTACCAAACTGTTTTGATGATCCCGCACCAAAGTGGTAATCCAGGAAGTTGACGATGTCAGGGAAGTCAGCCCCCCATCCCAGTAAGTGCAAACCTCCAACCGTTCCAGCTGAAGTCGCATCCAGGTAAGCCGCCGATTCCATCACCACGATCTCAGCAGTGATGTTCAGGTTTGCCTTTAGTTGTGCCTGGATATCCTGAGCCACCACACCGGGTTGCGGCAGGTAGCCGCGCACGACATCGCGATAGGTGATGGTGGTGTCGAACCCATTCGGAAAACCAGCTTCAGCTAGCAAAGCCTTGGCTGCCACAACGTCAAATTTATACCAGGGGTCACCCACGCAGCCATTGGGGAGGGTGCAGGGGGTGAAGTATTCTGCCACTGAAGAACCCGCCGGGTAGAAGTTGTCTACGATTCGCTGGCGGTCAATACCCATGGCAATTGCCTGGCGGACTTTCTCATCATCGAACGGCTTGAAGGTATTGTTCATACCGATGTAGAAGGTGGTTAGAGCTTCTCGATTGAGTAGTTGGAGATTCGGGTCATTCTTTACGGTGTCAAAATCTGCCGGACCAACGTTATCAATACCATCGACGGTACCCGATTGAAGCTCAAGCAAACGCTGGGCAGCTTCAGAGCTCCAGCGGAAGACCAGCGTCGGGGTCTTGGCAGCCTCACCTCGGTAATTCGGATTCTGCGTAAAGACAATCTCATCGCCGCGCTTCCACTCGCTGAGCATGTATGGTCCAGTACCTATTGGGTTCTCAAGCAATTCTGTACCGCCACCACCCGTTGCCACGATCTGATCAGAGGAATGAATGGCAAATGCTGAGAAGGCAATTTTGGATAGAAAGGCTGGGTCCGGGTAACACAGGGTAAACTTCACTGTCAGTTCATCCACAGCCTCGATGCTCGAGAATTCACCACCGTAGGAACAATCTGTTGCACTGAGTGAGAATCCCTCGAATGTTGGTGCTGCAGTCGGCACTTCAGTGGGCACTTTAGTGGGCGGTACTGCGGTTGGTGGAGTAGTTGCCACCGGGGCTGAGGTTGCAGGTGCTTCGGTAACAACCACGGTGGGGGTGGCTTGCGTGGCGCAAGCTGCCAGGATCATGCTGGACATCACTATAACCGCCACCAGTATATATAACTTGTTGTGTTTCATCTTTCTCTTCTCCTCTAGATTTAGGTGAAAAATGATTTGGTTGGAAAATTGTTCAAAAATGGGTTTACGAAAATTTACCTCCTTTCATCCAACGAGCATAAGGATTAAAAGCTGTATGGAATTCCCTGATTATACAACAGCTTTGGAACAATATAAATAACATTAAGTTTTTGAGCGTTAGCAACGCTAATTAATAAACTATAATTCTAGTTGTAATGTATTACTCTTTGCCAGGGATAAAGTTCAAGGTATACTAAATGCCGATCGGAGTTAATTGATGACCGAAAAAACCTGGGAAACCCTGAAATTTCAATATTGCCAGCATGTGGATCAAAAGGTTGGCCTGCAAGCCCAGCTCGTTTACCCTCCCGAGCGCCTGCCAGACCAACCCGGGCGCATCCTAGCTCACCGCTGCAGCCATGGGTCCGCCTGCAATTTGGATGGGCGACCAAGCTGCATCTGGGCAGGCACGAACCCAGCCTTCGACCCATTTAAAGAATAAGCCAGGGGCAAGCCCTGGCGTTCTTTTACCGGATTCCTTTACTTAATCACACCCAGTTTACGACCAACTCCAGCAAAGATCTCCAAGCCTTTGTCCAGGTCCTCTCTGGCATGCGCAGCTGAAATCATCACGCGGATGCGCGCTTTGCCTTTGGGAACGGTGGGGAAGCCGATCGACATGGCGAATAGACCGACCTCAAACAACTCACGGCTGAACTGCTGGGCCAGAGGCGCTTCACCCAACATGATCGGAGTAATAGGTGTGGTGCTTAATCCGGTATCAAAACCCAACTTGCGCATCTCAGCTTTAAAGTAGCGGGTGTTATCCCAGAGCTTATCCACCAGCTCGGTGGACCCTTCCAGGATGTCCAACGCGGCCAGGCAGGCAGCCACATCTGGGACAGTCATGGCGGAGGAGAAAAGGAATGGGCGCCCGCGTTGGCGAAGCCACTCGACCACCACCGGGTTACCGGCGGAGACCCCGCCAACTACGCCAAACGCTTTGGAGAGTGTGCCCACCTCGACATCCACCTTGCCGTGCAGGCCAAAATGGTCTACGATACCGCGCCCTCCCTTACCAATCACGCCTTCTCCATGAGCATCATCCACCATCAAGATAGCCTCATACTTTTGGACGACTTCATAGATCTTATCCAGTGGAGCGATATCACCATCCATGCTGAAGACTCCATCTGTGATGACCATCGCCCTCGGATATTTTGAGCGCTCCTCACTCAGCACCCGATCCAGGTCTTGAGGATTGCAGTGGGCATAGCGGATTATCTTGGCGCCCGAGAGCCGGCAGCCATCGATGATGCTGGCATGGTTGAGCTCATCGGAAAAGGCCGCATCGTCCTTGCCCACCAGTGCTGGTATCGTGCCCATGTTGGCGGTGAAACCGGATTGAAATGTGATCGCCGCTTCCACACCTTTGAAGGCTGCCAGCCGGCGTTCCAGCTCAAGGTGCAAGTCCATGGTACCGGCGATGGAACGTACCGCGGCTGGACCGACCCCATATTTCTTCATCGCTTCTTGAGCGGCCTGGACAATGCGCGGATGGTTGGCCAGTCCCAGGTAGTTGTTCGAGCAAAAGTTGAGCACCCGTTTACCATCCACCACCAACCATGCACCCTGAGGTGAGCTGAGTGTGCGGATGCGATTATATAGCCCATCATCTTTCAGTCTTTGGAGTTCATCCTGGATCCATTGCAGTTTATTAGCCATTAGTTTCCTCGGTAACCATGAATTTTACAGCGCGGTTATGAACTACTTCGGTGGTTTTGGTTTGCGACCGCCGCCAAAGGTGAACATACGGGAAAAAACTTCCTTTGCCGTGGGCAGATTGACGTTTGGGGCACTTTCGGTGGCAGCCCAGTTGGCTGTTTTTCTTTCATCCAACCATTTTTCACGCCCAGCTCTGGCGCGCGCCAGCTCCGTGAGTAGCTTTTCAGCATCTTTTGAAGCAAGCAGTTGGCGCAGTACGTATAAATTATCCATCAAAGCATCGATCCATCGTACCAGATGCTCGTGGGTTGAGATAGCTTGACCGGAGAGTGAATTAGCCTCCCCGAACTGTGTGGCTGCACTGGTAGCAGCGGCATATGGGCGACCGGCCAGCTTGCGCGCCTCATACCAGCCTGGTTGGTCCACGGTCGTATTTAATAATGCAGACGCGATCAATTGAGGCAAGATATGGGTGGCTGCCATCATGCTATCCAGCTCAACGGGATCCATAAACAGGTGTTCGGCACCCAACAAGTGGCTGAAGTCAGTCGCTAGCTTGATGGCTTCCGATGGCACACCCTGGGGAGATAAAATAGCCATCATGCCATTCTTGAACAAGTCTGCATGGGCTGCTTCGACGCCCGAACCAGGGGTATCCAGGTAAGCTGGGTTAATCACGGGGGTTAGCCCGATATAGTAGCGGTTGGGTGGGAGCAATTCTTTAGCCCATTGCAGTACCGCGCTCTTCACCGGAGCGGTATCCATGACGACCGCTTCTTCCTGTAAATCAGGTGCAATAAATTTAAGGGTATCCCGAATCTGGTCCAGGGGTAAAGCCAGGATGACGATCTGAGCACCTGCCACTGAGTTTGGCAGGTTGAGATCCACCCGGTCCACTGCGCCCATGTCCTTGGCCTGGTTGGCGACCCGGATGTCCTTGTCATGCCCCACCCTTATAAATAAGTCCTTGTGCTCTCCCAAGGCCAGACCGATGGATGCCCCAATTTGCCCTGTACCAATGATGGTGATCTGTGTGGTCATCTTTTACCTCGGCTAACTTTCATTATCAACAACCCACAGCTTACGGTGCAGGCTGTTCTCGACAGAATTCGCTTCGTGCCTGGGCGGGTAATGATGCTCGCGGATCAAGGTTTCCGTCAGGGGGGTCGCCCCTGCCTGGCGAGCCATCTCAGCCCCCCATCCGGCGTGCTGCTCTGCTACGATGAATGCCTTCCGCCAACCAGGCAGTCTATCCCACCCATTGGGTGGCAGGCTCCCCCAGCATTGTGATTGTTCTGGATTAATCGCATGGACCATTACAACCATCGCCCGCTCCAAGGGATTCATTCGGTAGCGCAGCTTGCCTATATCATGCAGTAAAGCCGCCACCAGC
>Ga0315289_10008683_pt1 | contig 14667 bp, 12 predicted proteins | sample YL17G11_40_MG_FD_203452 | JGI IMG/M metagenome (GOLD analysis project Ga0315289, IMG submission 203452) | Sediment microbial communities from Yellowstone Lake, YNP, Wyoming, USA - YL17G11_40 | ecosystem: Environmental > Aquatic > Freshwater > Lake > Sediment | place: USA: Wyoming | collected...
GGATCCTGAAGCAGTCCCGGTGCTGGACTGGCAGAAAGAAGAGCTGGCCAAGAGGAAGGCGCAATACCTGCAGAATCCCGGCTCAGGTTCTTCGTGGGAAGAAGCCAAGGAAAGGATTCGCAACCGCCATGGTTGAGCAGGTCGTCATCCTGCCTGGCGCAGAGCACGACATCGACGAAGCCTATGACTGGTATGAACAGCGCCACCCGGGTCTGGGCAACGGCTTCCTCCGTTGCGTTGATGCCTGCATCTTTTCGATCCAGCGCAATCCGGAGTTACATGCGTTCGCGTTTGAAAACTACCGGAGGGCATTAGTCCGGCGATTCCCCTATGCTGTTTTCTACGAGTATAGCCAGCAAACGGAAACCGTCGTCATCTATTCCGTTTTCCACTGCTCCCAAGATCCGAGTAAGTGGCGTCGGCGCCTGCCGTAACGCCCGCTGCCACTGCTGGCTTCTCCCGCAGTGCCGATGCCGGGTGCCATGTCCGCGCTCGCGTGGGCATGCGCGCGAAGATTCAAGAAAAGGGCATGGCCAAACGAGTTTGGCTGGGGCACCCAGCTCCGCGTGACGGCAAAGTACTCCTCACGCTCCGCGTGAGGGCGAATAAACGTTCTTCACGCGGAGCGTGAGGAGTACACTGCGAGGCACTGTAGATCGCTCTTGCTAGTTTCCCTGCTGGGGCAGGAAATTCTTGAGTGTGGAAGTCGCCAGGCCGATCAGGCCCAACACCCGCTCCATGGGAGCCGCCACCTTGGCGATGTAGTTATTCAGGGCGAGCAGCTTGTCTTCGGCAATGAACAGGCGGTCGCCGGGGAAGATCTGATAATTCGTGGCCGTGGCCCCGCGCCGCGTGATCGCCTCCCAATCGATGGGCAGGATCGTCCCTTTGTCGGGATCTGACGGGGATGGTCGTGCGATCCACATCTTCTTGCTGGCCAACTGCGACAGGCCGCCCACCTGGCTGATCGCATCGAGCACCTTGTCGTTGCCCGTGATCGGCACCCGCACCACGTTGTCGCCCAGGTTCGCCCCTTCGGTAACGATGTAATACACCTTGCTGTTGTAGCCGGCCACATCCACCGATACCTCGGGCGTCTCGAAGAACTTCGAGAGCTGCTGCTCCAGCGCCGCCTTGGCCTCGGCGAGCGTCTTGCCCATGACCTGGACCGTGCCGTACCTGCGGAGATTGACGGTGCCGTCGGGCCCGACCAGGTAGATGCCCGTGACCGGCTGAACCGCGCCGACCCTGGGTTGCGACGGCTGGGCTTTCCCGCCACTGGGGCCCTTGACCGCGGCGATCAGCACTCTGCCGCCGCCTGCCAAGTTGCCCATGCCCGCGGGACTGGTGCCGCCTAGCCGGAGCGTGCCGCTACCGCCTTTGGTCAGCGTGCCGCCGCTGGTAATCGTGACGGTTGGCTGAACGGAAGCGGTCGTAGTGCTAAAGTTGCCGGTTTTCGTCTCGCCCGTGTAGGTGCTGCTGGTACTGAAGGTCACCGCGCCACCGCTCGTATTCGTGGTGTCGATACCGAATTCCGTTTCCGTATCGCCGAACGCTGCCCCTTGGTCGGACTCCTTTGGCGCCGCATTCTCGCCGCCGGGAGCGGGTTTGAGGTTGAGCACCTCGATTTGCAGCAGGTCGGGCGGCTCGATGCGGTACGCCGGCAATGGGCGCATCGCCAACTCCCGGGCAGCACCGGCAGCCGCCTTGAGTTTTTCCGCGGCCTGCTTTGCGGCCGGCGCGGTCGTGACGGTGGCGTCGTCGCCGGCAGTGATCGTGGCGTCGTCGCCCGCGTTGATAATGATGATCGGCGCGGCGAACACGTCGCCAGCGCATCGCACACCCACCGTAAGCACGATCAACAGTACGGCTCGCTGAACCACGGAACGTGTGAGCATGACTTGGCCCCCTTGTGTTGGCAGTGCGATACTTCCACAGAGCCCGCCGCGACCCCCCGCCGCACAGACATGATTATGTTCGGTCGCGCCAAGATGTCAAGCAGTGCGGAAATCCCTATTGAGCGTCAGCTAAGGAATGCAACCCGTTTAGCGGCCGACGGTACGTCGGCCTGTGCCGCGAACGAGCGGCCGTTCCGACCGCTGCTAAACGGATGTTGCATTGCCTTTCGCAGGGTCAATAAGAGAAGGAAAGAAGTCTCTGCCCCCGATCCGCCGGGTGCCGCTGGCCGCTCGCTGGCCAGTGCGGGGCATGATATTAGTCACACGGGCTGACAAGCAGCGCGTGGCACCCCGCGCTATTTCAGATCGAGTCGCTTGATATGGACAAGGCGGTGTCCGAGCATGTCCACGGCGGCTTGCGACTGTTCCAGCACCACGTAGCCAACCAGGGGCTCGTAGCTACCATCTTCGGGCTTCATTTCCACAAAGATGACTTCGCTGAACACGGGCCGGAATCCCTCAATCTGAATCTGTACCGGGCCACACACGGCCCCTTGAAGCGGCGTCTGATTGGCCATTTCCAACTCAACCTCGGCCAATTGTTTCAGGTCTCCCAGGCGCGCTCTCCAGGCAGCAGGCAGGATCATGTGCGAGGCGCCGGTGTCGATCAAGGCATCACACGCGATCCTCTTTTCTGGATCGGACGGATTCTCAATCGTAACGAATGCCGCAATTCTTCCCATGGCGCTTGTGCTCTGCGTTTGGATGCTCCCCTTCTACTCCAATCCCTCTTACGTTCCCCAATCCCGGGCGTAGCGGAAGTCGCGGTCCATGGTGCGGTGGGAGAGTTTGGCGATCACCGGCATGCGGCGCTTGTAGTGATTGCGGCGGACGATGGTCGCCACGCGGTCGACGAATTCGGTGGGGAAACCGGCGCGGATCAACTCGGAGCGGCGCCAGCGGCGATCGACCAACAGCACCAGCAGGCGATCGACCTCGGCGTATGTGAAGCCCAGCTCGCCTTCGTCGGTCTGCCCGACCCATAGATCGCCGGTGGGCGCCTTTTGCAGAATCGTTGCCGGCACGCCCAGGTGGGCGGCCAACTGGTAGAGCTGCGTCTTGTAGAGATCGCCGATCGGGTTGACGGCCGAGGCCATGTCGCCGAACTGCGTGCCGTAGCCCAGCAGCAACTCGCTCTTGTTGCTGGTGCCGGCCACCAGGGCTTCGAAGGCGGCGCTCTGGTCGTAGAGCACGGTCATCCGCTCCCGGGCGCACTTGTTGGCCAGCCGCAATTGAGAGGCGTCGGGGAACTGGGCGAAGTAGGCGTCGATCTGCGCGGTGATCGGCACGTCGACCGTGCGCACGCCCAATTGTTTGATGACCGCTTGGCTGTCGTGCCGTGTGGCTTCGCTGGAGGTCTTGTAGGGCATGGTGACGGCCAGCACGTTGTCGGGCCCCAGCGCGCGGGCGGCCAGAAACGTGACCACGCTGGAATCGATCCCGCCGGAAAGCCCCACCACCGCCCGGCGAAACCCCGCACGCTGAATCTCGTTGCGGATAAAGCGGCAGAGGATCTCGCTGACCAGTTCAGCATTGATGCTCAGATCGACGTCGACAGATTCTGGGGTCATGATGATTTTAAGAAACTCTGCGATGGTTTTCCGTCCCGTAGGGACGTGCGACAATAGCCCAGCGATTTATCGCTGGGAAGATGGCCGCGTTCTGAATGATTCGTCCCGTAGGGACGATTGAAACCCAGCCGCCTCCTTCAATCGTCCCTACCTTTCAGACATATGTCCGACCGGTCACCCCGGTCGTGCACCTGCCGACACGGTTTCCAAACGCGATAAACCGGGGAACAGAGAAGAGGAACCCGTACCCTTCGCAGGAATACGGGTTCCTCTTCTCTGTTCGCGCGAGGAAGATGGAAATATGACATCTTGTGCGGAAATCGACAACGGTGGCTCGTCCGGCAGCCGAGGACCAGGCGGACATATATGCGGACCTACGAGACGAGGAAGAGGATGACGGAAACCACGTGGACCCAGCGATAAATCGCTGGGCTACTTTCAAATGCCCCTCCGGGGCAAACAATACTTCACCGGCGAATGGACGTAGTGACCAGCATTCAGCGGCCGTCTTCACCCTTAGCTCCCAAACCGTCGCCGCTTGATGCGATTGAGTTCTTCGATCGTCAGCAGCAGCCGCTCATCGCGGGCCAAGGGAGTGATCAGCCTTTGACGCCGCAGGTCGGCCAAGTCGAAGGAGGCCATGCACAGCGCGGGGTCGAGCATCGGCGCCTGGCTGATGATTCGCCCATCGGGCCCAACCGCCATGCTGCCACCCCAGAAACACAGCCCATCCTCGAATCCCACCCGATTCACCAGGATAATCACTGCCCCCAACAAATGCGCGAACGCCCGGGAAAGCTGCTCGTAAGTTTCGGCGGTGCGGATCTTGGGGCCGTCGACGCCGCGGGCGGGCGAATTCGCGATGCAGATCAGCATATCGACCTCTTCGGCCTGCATGATCGCCGCGGCCGAAAGATGCCAGAAATCTTCGCAAATGAGGATCCCCACCCGGCCAAAGCGGGCGGTGTCGAAGGCCTCAATCCGCTCGCCGGCGGCAAAGTATCGCTGTTCGTCAAACAGGCCGTAAGTGGGCAGATAGACCTTGCGATGCACGTGGACGATCTGCCCGCCCTCGGCGTATAGCGCCGCATTGTAAAACCGATGCTGCGGCGACTCTTCCACCAGGCCGACCACCAGCGCGCTGGGCCCGGCCGCTTCGATCAATGGGCGGATCTCCGGGCCGGCGGGGTCCAAGGCCACGTCGGGAACCATATCGCGCACAAAGTAGCCCGTGAGCGATAGCTCGGGGAAGACGATCAGGTCGGCGTGCTGGCGGCGGGCGGCCTCGATCTGCTCCAGGTGCAGCGACACGTTCCGCTCCAGGTCGCCTAACAGCGGCGAGATCTGCGCCATCGCTACCCGCAGCACGCCGAGCTGCTCGCCCTGACTGCGGGAAATCTCGCCGGCTGTTTCCAGAGATCGTGAAGTCTGATGCACAGGTCGGTCCCGTGAGGGCTCCTTCGCTACCGGCTCATATCTCGCCTAGCGCGACGCGGACTGCTTGCAGCAGCTCGCGACGAGTGCTGCGCGAATATTCTACGTCGAACCAAAGGATCTTGCCCGCCGTGTCGAGCAAATAAATGCGGGGGATTTTTTCCGTGGCCACTTTGCTCAGCAGCGCCCCTTGGGCGTCGAGCAGGTTGGGAAACTTCGCGCCGGCCTGCGAAACCAGCGGACCGGCAGTCTGGGCCATTTCTTTCTCATTGACGCCGATCACCTGCACTCCCTTGGCCGCGCAAGGCTCGAAAATCTCTTTTTCCAGGTCCTCCAACAGGACAATGGCCGACTGTTCGTTATGCTTGGAATTGCCTCCTGCCCAAAAGCAGACCACCGTCAGTTTCTGCCCGGACAGTGACCTCAAGGCTACCACGTTTCCTGCGAAGTCAGGCAGGTCGGCGTCGGGCATCGTGTCGCCGACTCGCACCAGGCAGGTGGCCAACAACGCCTCGCTCAGCCTAACGTTGGGAATGGTGGGGGGCGGCGGCGGCTCCTGGACGCTCGCTACGGCCTTGCCTGACGATTTCTCGCCGGTTGCGCCACCCTTCGGTGTGCCCTGATTGCCGGCGCCGGCACCACCTTGCGCAGCCCACTTTTGCGGTTTCTCCGTTCCGCCGGGCTGGCAACCGAGGCACATGGCTGCCAGGCACGCGGCAACCGCTCCCATCCATACGTGGCTGCACGTCCACATCAACTTAACTCCTTTCTGCTCGGCCTCCGCTAGTGTGGCACTGCTTGCCCTGAGCAACTTGACCGTTGGATCAGCGGCGGCACTGCTTGCGGATTGTCGACTAGGTAGGCGCCTGCGGGCAAGCAGTGCTGATGCCCAATAACAACGCTCACCTGGATTCATGCAAGCAGTGGCACACTGACGATGTCGTCCGTTTATAGTTTGAGAACCATTCATTCAGTCTCCCCACTTGCCGCCGGTTCGTCAACGGGCGACTTGGATTCCCAGCTCGCGCAACTGCCGGGCATCGACCGCACCCGGCGCAGCGGTCATCAGGTCGGTTGCCCGCTGCGTTTTCGGAAACGCCATGCAATCGCGAATGCTCTCCAGGCCGGCGAAGAGCATCACCAGGCGGTCGATTCCCAAGGCGATTCCGCCGTGCGGCGGCGCACCGTATTGCAGGGCGTCCAGGAGGAAGCCAAAACGCTCGCGGGCGGCCTGCTGATCGATCCCCAACAGCCCGAACACCTGCTGCTGCAGCGCTTGATCGTGAATTCGGATCGTGCCGCCGCCGGCCTCCGAGCCGTTGACGACCAAGTCGTACGCCTGCGCCCGGCACTTTTCCGGACTGTCGGCCAACAGGGCGCGGTCTGGCGGCCTGGGGGCGGTGAACGGGTGGTGCATGGCGGTCCAGCCACCTTCTTCTTCCACGTAAGCAAACATGGGAAACTCGACGACCCAGGAAAAGTGCATCTTGCTGGGATCGTACAGCTTCAATTCGGCGGCCAGCCGCTTGCGCAGGGCGTACAGCGCTTTGCAAGTGACCTCGAACTGGTCGGCCACCATGAGCAGCAGGTCGCCGGGCTCGGCCGACATCCGCTGGCCGATTTGCCGTAGCAGCGGCTCGCTGAAGTTCTTGGCGATCGGCGAGGTCAACTGGCATCCTTCCTTGACCTTCAGCCAACTGAGCCCCTTGGCGGCAAAATCTTCCTTGATGTAGGCCGTCAGCTCTTCGATCCCCTTGAGCGAATAGCGCTCGGCCGCCCCTTTGACGTTGATGCCCCGCACCCGGCCGCCGCCATGGGCCGCCTCGTGAAATATGCGAAATCCCGCTTCCTTGGCCAAGTCGGTCAGGTCGATAAGCTCCATGCCGAACCGCAGGTCGGGCGCGTCGTGGCCGAAGCGCTCCATCGCCTCGTCGTAGGTCATCCGCGGCAGCGGCAGCGGCAACTCCAGATTGAGAATCTCCCGCGCCAGCCGGGCCATCAGCCCGTCGATTACGCCGATGATGTCCTCCGCGGTAACGAACGACATCTCCAGGTCCAACTGGGTAAACTCAGGCTGCCGGTCGGCGCGCAAATCCTCGTCGCGAAAGCACCGCGCCACCTGGATGTAGCGATCGAGGCCGGCAACCATCAGGATCTGCTTGTACAATTGCGGCGACTGCGGCAAGGCGTAGAAGGATCCCTGCTGGATGCGGCTGGGCACGAGGTAGTCGCGGGCGCCCTCCGGCGTGCTGCGGCCGAGCATCGGCGTTTCGACTTCGACAAACCCCAATTCGTCGAAGTAGTCGCGCATCAGCTTGATCATCCGATGCCGCAACAACAACGTGCGCTGCATTTCAGGACGCCGCAGGTCGATATAGCGATACTTCAACCGCAGATCCTCGCCGGGCAAATCTTTCCCTTCCGGCTGAAACGGCGGCGTGAGGCTCTTGTTGAGGATTTCGACGCCCTGCGCGCGAAGCTCGATCTCACCGGTTTCCAACTTGGGATTGAGGGTCCCTTCCGGCCGCAGAGCCACCTTGCCGGTGACGGCCACGACAAACTCGGACCGCAGCGCCCGGGCGAGTTCGAGACTTGCTCCGCCGCTTTCCGGCCCGAAGACGACTTGCGTCTTGCCGTAGCGGTCGCGTAGATCCACGAACAGCACGCCGCTGTGGTCACGATAAGTATCCACCCAGCCACAAAGTGTGACCCTCTTCCCGGCGTCTTCCGCCCGTAGTTCTCCGCACGTATGAGTCCGCAGCAAAGTCGCATCTCCCTCAAAGGGTGTAGGGGTCAGGGGTCAGGATTCGGGGTTCAGGGTTCAGGACGTGATGGCAAATCATCGACGTGATCGCCATAAGTTCAAATTATTATACGACTTGTGAAACACGCAGAAGCCCCGCTATAAGACACCAATCCCCAATCCCTAATCCCCAATCCCCAATCCCTTGGCATTCACAGCCGTCTCACGAAGAATGGCTCATTCTAGACCGCCTTGGCCGCCGCGCGAAGGTTTGTTTGTGGCGATGAAACCCTTAATAGGGGTCATTCGGCCCCATCGAGGGCGCGACGCCCAGCGCGTGTCCGACGTCGAGTGCGTTCTCTCACAGACTGCCGGCCTTTCGCCCCACGCCCTCCTCCTAACCCAATACCGTTGAACTAGTGATAACTCGCGTCGGCGGTTGTCACTAATTCAACAGTATTGCCCCTAACCCTCTACCGGCGGGGGATGGGGCACGCCTTGCCCCGCTTGCTGAATCGCCCGGGCCAATTCCGCCGCGTCGACCGGCTCGGAAACCGGCACAAATCGGCAGTCCTCGAGGCTGCGAAACCACGTCCGCTGACGTTTGGCGAGCTGCCGGGTGTGGCATTTGACCAGCTCGATGGTCTCCGCCAGGTTGCACTTGCCTGCCAAATGTGCGATCACCTCCCGATAGCCGACGGCCTGCCGGGCGGTGCGACTGAGCGGCTGCGGCAGCGAGAGCAGCCGGCGCACCTCGTCGACGAGTCCGGCCGTGAACATGGCGTCCACGCGGCGGTCGATGCGGGCGCAAAGCTCCGTTTTGGGCCAGTCGAGCACGAACACCCGAGATGCCTCTGCCGGCCGGCCGGTCTGGAACTGCTGTTGCAAGTCGCTGATTCTCCGGCCGCTCTGGTGATACACTTCCAGCGCGCGGATCAGCCGCCGCTCATCATTCGGATGCAGCCGTGCGGCCGCGGCCGGGTCGACCTCCGCCAGCCGCCGATGCAGCGACTCGGCCCCATGCCGCTGGGCCTCTTCCTGGAGCTGCCTGCGCAGTTCCCAGTCGGCCGCCGGGCCGTGGAAGATCCCGCGCAGCAGCCCCTTCAGGTACAGAGGCGTCCCACCCACAAACAGCACCTCGCGCCCTCGGCCCCTGATCTGTTGGATGCAGTGGTCCGCCGCATCGATGTACTGTGCCACGCTGTACTGCTGGTGCGGATCGAGGATGTCGATCAGATGGTGCGGCACGCTGCGGCGCTGCTCGGGCGTGGGCTTGGCGGTGCCGATGTCCATGCCGCGATAGAGCGTCATCGAGTCCAGCGAAACGATCTCCGCCCCCAGCCGGCGCGCAAGCTCCACGCCCACCGCCGTCTTGCCGGAAGCGGTCGGACCGGTGAGAAACCAACACTCTGAGGATGGCACTGGAGGCATGGGAAACTGTGTATCGCAAACGACCAATCCGATTGCTGTCCGCGTGCAAAATGACGAAACCTCAATGACGAATGACGAAGCAGTGACGAATGCCAAATGCCGAACGGTAGTAGTTCATTTGCCCGATTTTGTAAAGCCGCGACCAGTGGTCGCGGAGCTATGGCCGCACGTGTCAGCTAGAGGGCACCGTGGCGACGCACACGCCACTGCGACATTACATCTCCGGGATGATCAGCGGCACCACCTGCCGGTTGTGCTTCCGGTAGAGCCGAAAGTCGGTATTCAAGGTCACGACTTTGCTGCCGACATGGATTTCTGCCATGCGGACCAGGCAGGCATCGGCCAACGACATGGGCACATCTGCATACTTCGCCAAGAGTCGCGCAATCGGCTGCAGATGCTCCTCCAAACGGAAAGCGACCCGTACAATCTGGCGGTCGAGCAAATCCATCATTGCTTCAGCCCCGGCAGGTGAGTGCCGCAGCAGGTAGCAGGCTTCGGTGACCACGGCCTCGCAAGTTAACAGCGGCGGCTCGAGTTGTCCCCACTGCGCCGCGGCCCAACGGTGATAGGCGTCCTTGCGGTTCAACAGCGCCACCAGCGGACCGGCATCCAGCAGCATCTGCCGTTTCATTGGCCGAATCCGCGCATGTGCTTCTTATTGAACGAGAGGTCGCCCGGCCCCTCGACACAGCCCACCAGGTCGGCGATCAGTTCCAGACAAGAACCTGCCCGCACCCCTTTGTCATTGGCAAGGTAATCTTCCAAAACCTCGCGGACCAGCGCGGATTTGGTCCGCCCGCTGTTGCGGGCCGCCGCCGTCAGTCGGGCGGCGAGCGTTTCGGGCAGTTTCAACGAAAGGGTCTTCATGGGATACTCCGTGGATAATACGATTCTGACATAATCGTACTACCCAGGCTGTCTCCCGTCAACCGCTCATGCCCGGGTGCCAGCGGCAGCTTGCCTGCCGCTGCCTACTCGGCAAGGGCGGGCAAGCGGCTCGACTGAGCTCGCCGAAGTCCGCCCATGCCACCCAAGTTTGTTTTGCAGGGGCGGACAAGCCGCCCCTGGCACCCGCGCCTCCAGCACCCGCGACCAACGGTCGCGGCCTTCTGACCCTACGGCAAGCGTTTCGCAATCTCCACGCCGCGGCGCCAGGTGGCGACTACGGGCAGGTTTGAGTTTAGCAGCAGATCGTAGGGATCGGCGGCATGGCGATTGGGCAGGGCGACGATGGCCAGATCGGCGGATTTGCCCGGTTCGAGGCTGCCCAATGCGTGGTCGAGCCCCAGCGCTTTGGCCCCGTGCAGCGTGGCCATTTTCAGCAGCGTTTCGCCGCTGACGGTCGGATGCCGTGCGGCCGCCCGCCGCATTTCGGCCAGCACGCTCAGGTCGGGCGAGGATGCGCGGCTGTCGGTCCCCAGGGCAACGATCACGCCGGCCGAGAGCATCTTCTCCAGCGGGTAGGCTGCGTGGCGGAAAAAGGCGTGGGTGCGTGGGCAGTAGACTACGGTCATCCGTCCCGCATGGGCGGCCAAGAAAGCGATCTCTTCGGCATCGAGGTAGTTGCCATGAATAATCAGCGTGCGGTGAGCTGCGGCAAGCATGCGGAGATAGTGAAGCGGCCGTCCGAGGACAACTCCACAATTTGATTGTACTGCCCCCTCACCCCCGACCCCTCTCCCGCAAGGGGAGAGGGGAGTCCGCGACGAAGGTTCTTGACAGCTTTCCTCCCACGCTCCCAATTCTTCCAGACGCGCCCGCAGCGGCCCGCGGCCGCAGCGCAACAGTTCCAACTCCTCCTGCGATTCCGCCAGGTGCATCGCCAGCGGTACGCGATGCTCGGCGGAGAGCGCGACCACGCGGGCGAGCAAGTCGGGATGGACGCTGTAAGGCGCGTGGGGACCAAGGCCCGGCCGCCAGGTGACATTGTTCGGCGGGGTCGGGAGACCCGCGCCGAGCGCGGGCTGTCCGAGAATAATTTCGTGAGATGATTGTGCTACTCCCTCACCCCCAGTCCCACTCTCGCGAGGGGAGAGGGGAGTCATTGTTGCGCGGCGGCCGAGGTGCTCTCCCCCAGAAGCGGCGAAGGGAGTCATTGTTGCGCGGCGGCCAAGGTGTTCTCGCGCCAGCAGCAGGGCCAGGGGAATCCGGGCCTTCGTGGGGGCGATCAGCTCGAGAAAGACCGTGGCATCCAACTTTGCCTGTTGAAGATCTTCTACCGGCCAACCGGGCTGGGCGATTTCGCCCAACGCGGTGGTTCCCAGGCGGGTGCTTTCCTCCAGGCCATGCTTGATCGCCGACGCTTCGGCGGCCGTGCGCTGACGATATCCGACGGCCAGCCGAATCCATTCCACGAAACCCATGCCTGGCTCACCCAGCGGCGCAGCCAGGTTGCTGAACTCCAGGTGCGTATGTGCGTTGATCAATCCAGGCAGGATGGCGACGTTGCCCAGGTCCTCGGCCTGTGCCTCGGCGGCCTTGCTTGCCGGCAGAGCGATCCGCTCACCGTCGATGGTGATGCTGCCGTCGGCGATGGGAGCCGCGCTGACGGGAAACACATAGCGGGCGCGGAGGACACGCCGAGTGCCGTGTCGGCTGATGTTTTCTGCTTTTGTGGGCACTCTCACAAGGTTATCAGGAAAAGATGCTCACACCAAGGCGCCAAGACGCAAGGACAGTGCTAGTTTTCTTGGCGCCTTTGCGTCTTTGCGTGCAAAATCTAAGCGTCTGTTTCTTCCAAGTACAAGTAGTTCTCACGCCAAGGCGCCAAGGCGCCAAGGCGCAAAGAAACATCTTTTTTGCGACGGCGCGGGCCGTTTTCACGGCAAGTGGTCGCCGGTTGTGCCATGGTGGATGGCATCCTGGAGTTTTTCTTCCGGCGATTTGGCGTAGGGAAGGCGAGCGAACCAGGCCAGCAGCAGCGCGGCCGCCACGGTGCCACCGATGACCATTGGCCAGTGATATGCATGTCTACCCTCCTCGGCCGACGACATCACGATGCCCAACAGCGGCCAGCGGTCTAGTGCTGCGGGCGTGAGCCGACTCATCGCCACGGCCAGCGTGTTGTGCAGGAAATGGAAGACCATGCCCGGCCAAATACTGCCGCAGTGGACGGCCACGAAGGCGATCACCACGCCCACCAGGCAGGTGATCAACGACTGCTGCAGGATGCCGTGGGTGACCCCGAAAAACACGGCGCTGAGGATGATCGCCCGCCAGGGATGACCCAAGTGCCGGAATCCCGAAAGAATAAAGCCGCGGAAGGCCAGTTCCTCGCACACCGCCGGCAGCAGGGCGATCACGAGCACCAATCCCCAGAAGGGCGCCGTGGTGAGCATCTGCTGCAGTGTCTCGAGAGCGGGTGTCACGTCCTCGTTGAATGGATAGAGCTGCTTCACGGCCACGTCCAGGGCCTTGACCGCGGGATGAAGCACCACGGCCAACAGTGCAGCCGCGGGGATGGCCAACCAGGGCGGACGCCGCAGCAGCAGCGTTTGCCGCGGGTTGCTGGTGAACATGATGGTCATTAATAGGGCGGGCGTGGCCACGACGACCAGTTCGATCACGACGGTAACACGGGCGAAGCGAGCGAAGCTGGGGAGCCCCTGAGCCCTCTGCGTCGCGAAGATCATGAAGAACATCATCACGAGGATGAGCACGCCGCAAAAGATGGCCGCGGCGACGGTCGGGGTCGGCTGCCGCTCTCGCAGCAGATGCCGCAGCCACAGGCCCACATCCAGCCGCTCTCCCTCGCGGAACAAAACCGACTCGCTGTTGAACTGCTCCACCGCCCAGCGGATCGCCAGCAGGCAGGCGCCCAGCGTGACCAGCACCACCGGCGGAAAGAACTGCACGGCCTGCCAGTAATTCCCCTCCAGCAGGCTGCGCAACAGCAGCAACAATCCGGTCACCGGAATCAGGCTGTTGCCCAAGTTCAGCTCGGCCCCGGGCGACATCGAAAGCAGCACCAACGGCATGGTGATCAAAATCAGCGGCATCAAGTAGTATTGGCCTTCCTTGGTGCTCCGGGCGAAGGCGGCCAACGCCAGGCATAAAGCACTAAACAGTGCCGACACGGGAAGCAAAGCCAGCGAGAGCCACACGGCCGACATCGGCGGCGGAGATCCCAGGCCAGGCAGTTGCGGCATGACCGCCCAGCCGGTGATCCCCATACTCGTCAGGTTCAACACCGCCGTCACCATGCTGAAGAGCATGATGGTCACCAGCTTGCCCAGCACGATCTCGCTCCGCTGGGCGGGGCTGCTCAGCAGGGTTTCCAGCGTGCCGCGCTCTTTCTCGCCGGCACAAAGGTCGACGGCCGGGTAGAATGCCCCCGTCATCGCCCAGAGCACCAGCAGCATCGGCAGAATCTTCGCCCAGGTCGCTGCGCCCTTCAGTCCGCTTTCGCGGGCCACGTCGGCCGTATCGAACGAGAACGGTTTGGCGGCCTCGGCGGGCATGCCGCTGGCGGCAAAATTGTCTTCGGCGATCGCTTCGGCCCAGCGGTGCAGCACGTCGGACAGCCGGCTGTAAGCCACCAGCGATTTCTCGTTGGCCGTGCTATAAATGATTTCGGGGCTGGGCACCTCGAGACGACCTTTCGACTCATTGGGCAGTTGGTCCTCTTGATCTTCCCCTCCGGCGACGCCCTGGGCTCGCTGCTGGATCATTTGCCTGAAGGCGTCCAGGCGCTGGGCAAAGTTTTCGGGGAAGTAGAGGGCGGCGTCGAACTGCCGGGCCAGCACCGCCCGCCGTGCCTCGGCCCGCCGGCCTTCCTCACGTGCCTGCGGCAACTCCTCGCTCTGCCGCGCCGCCTGATCGACGCCGCCCGCCGGCTCGCCGGCAGCGAAATGCAGCTCCAGCAGCCGTGCCCTGGCCGGATCGCTAAACAGCCGGGCCGCGAACTGCTCCTTCTCCTTCTCCACCAACGGCGGCAGGCCGCCCAAGTTTTTGCCCCCGACCACCCACACGCTGGTCGGCTGTTCCCGCCGAAACTGGGAGATTTGCAACACGGTCATCCCCAGCAGCGGATACAGCAGCAGCGGCAGTACGGCGATCATGAACAGCGTCCGCCGATCCCGCAACTGGTCGCGGATCTCGCGCAGCAGAATCCACTTGACGTTGGCAATGTTCATAGAACCGCCAGGGGCGGATAGACTTCGTCGTGCTGCCAGATCAATTGGAAGAACAGTTCCTCCAAATCCCGCTGATGGTGCCGGTCGCGCAGTTCCTCGAGCGTCCCTTCGACCAGGATTTGGCCCCGATGGATGATCGCTACCCGATCGCAGAGCTTTTCGGCCTCACGCATAATATGCGTGGAATAAACGATGCACTTGCCGTGATCGCGCAATTCGGCCACGGTACTGAGCAGCGCCCGGGCGACCAGCACGTCCAGGCCGGCGGTGGCCTCATCGAAGATCAGCACGGGCGGGTCGTGCACGACTGCCCGGGCGACCGAGACCTTCTGCTTCATGCCGGTCGACATTTTCGCGCCCAGCAGGTCGCGGGTATCATTCATTTTCAACCG
>Ga0315289_10008684_pt1 | contig 14666 bp, 13 predicted proteins | sample YL17G11_40_MG_FD_203452 | JGI IMG/M metagenome (GOLD analysis project Ga0315289, IMG submission 203452) | Sediment microbial communities from Yellowstone Lake, YNP, Wyoming, USA - YL17G11_40 | ecosystem: Environmental > Aquatic > Freshwater > Lake > Sediment | place: USA: Wyoming | collected...
CCACAGGCTGATTCATCCATCCCCAGGATGTTGTTCGGCTTCCACTTCCTTGACGTGCATCTACAGTCACCGCCCCGTCAAGAAACTCGTTCGGGTGAACGAAGACCGGTAAAGACTCCCGGATCGGCAGCCCATAGAACGCTACGTAGGCATGAGGACCAGTCGCCCCTGTCAGGCAAGCAAGAATATAGACTACCCGTGGCAGGGAAGGGTCAACTTCGAACAGCTCAAAAACCTCAACACTTTTAGGAACCCTGTCCCTAGTAGTCTCAGCCAGCCGATGAGCAAGCCTGAACTCAGCCGATTGAATAACGGCATGAGCCTCAAGTTCAGTCACACCCTCAATGAGTCTAAATATTAGAACGATGTTGATAGTCGACCCAAATGGTGTCATCTGTGCCCCCGGCCCCCACATATCGACAAGACCTTGATTTTTTGCTGTTGTTCCACCTATAATCGTTGGGCTATAATCCGCCGAGGGTATTACTGTAACCCCAGATAATCTATGAGTTCTACCTTCCCCCACAGTTTCGACAGGCCCCATTATTCCAGGGAAAACACACCCCGGCCCAGACACCTTTATGCGTGGCTCTACAACGTCGCGAATCTTAACAATCCTCGTCTGCTCGTTTGGAAATGCCACATCCAAGTCGGCAGTTGCGATTTTGCTATCTTCCAAAACAAGAGCTAACAGCTCCTCTTTATTAACCTCTAGGACTCCGTTGCTGTAGCTTGTCTGCCTACTAAATCGGACATCTTTCACAGGGAAGGTTGCTAGCTCAAGTTTCATAATAATCCTCCTACTCAGGTGTTGACAAAATATTTGGCACAAAAATAGTAGGGTCGTTAACATCCATTTGAAGAGCTCCAAGGGCGCATTTAACAATTTCTCGCCGGAGAGCCAAGTCAGTTTCCTCAGGCAAATTTGGATCCCCGCAGGGGTGGCGAAGTTTGGTCCCAACAACAACACGGCTAGCCCCTGTTTGCTGCCCCACCATACTCATTGCCGTGATGAAAGCCACTGGCATTCCCTCTTTCTGAATCTCCCTAACTATCACAGCACCGCTGTGAGTATCGGTACCTCAGGTTGACACCAGTAAGACGGCATCCACTCCCTCAGCCTTCATGTCGCGGACCATAGTCATGCCTATAGCCCGTATATCCGAAACAAGTCCCGCTGCACCACTTGTTGCATAGAAATAAGGATACAACCTTGCAAACGCCTTTTCTCTTTCCAATTGCCTGCATGCGTCCAGCGGGACTCCATAGTTGGGATTGGCTAGCATAAAGGCATTATTGTAGCCACCATGAATAACTTCCCACTTAGCATCCTTCATGGAGTTCAACTTGTCTATAGAGTATTTTCTCCATTGAGTATTTTTGAACATTCTGAACCCGTCCGGATTTCCTAGTGGAACCACACCCCCGGTGCATGCGAGCGCTATACAAGCATCCGTAAGATTTTCCATTCGTGGGGGTATAGGGATCTGTTCAGGCCTTTCGACAGGGATCTCCGTGGCAAAAGGGCGCCCAGCCAGTTTATTCAGCAACATTTCAACAGCTCTTTCCACGCCTCTTTTGTTTACAACCTCATCGGCTCGAATGCAACGGGGAATGTACCCCTCCTCGGATGCTGAGCCAATGGCTAAACCCACGGCTAGCTTCGAAATGAATCGCGCCATTGTCGACAATGCATCTTCCATACTTAATATGGCATCTGATGTCGGAAAGAGAAAAACTCTTCTGTCCTTATATTTCTTATAAGCATCTACCCCGGGATTCTCGACAGACATACCAGTAACACCATGTAAGCCCGCCAATGTGCTCAAAAAATGGCAAACCTCCACGCAAGCGGAGCCATATCTGCCCGCGAGGAAGGCAGGACCTGCAACCACTATCTTGACATCTTGGTTCCTTGCAATCTGGCCAATCTTCTCAAGCACCTCATCGCGGTGCTCATGAAAATGGTCGTCGCCGCAGTACGAGGTAACCACAATTTTGGCTGAGTTCCCAAGCAACGCCTGCAGGCGCTTGCTAGGACCCACTGGTTCTTTGTAAAAACCCAACGGTGTTTCTGCTTTCTCTTCACCACCCACTCCAGCGAAAAACTGGTTCAAATAACACATCACACGAGCTACTTGCATACTAGCCTCCCTAGGGCAGCCGCTTCTTGCTGTCAAAGTATTCTGTCTCTAGAATTAGTCAAATGTTCAAATCATAGTTTCTTTAAAAATCAACTATTTTACCCGGATTGCGGTTGCGCTGACTAATTACTCATTTCTTGGCTAACCGCAGACAACCTAACATCAGACTCTTGTCAAGGCTAAACTAAGTCTCGATCATATTAGGTGCCGCGAGAGATTAGCGCTGCAGGTTAGTTATCTTCTCCAGAATGCCTACAAATCTTTCTTTACATAAACTATGATGAACCACAGTCCCACATAAAAGTTCTATAAATGCACATTGTTCATCATAGTAGCATGGCATCCTTACTTTGTCAATCCTACGCAATGTTTAGATAGCGTTCAAAAGTTGGTTATTTTTCAGCCCACCCAATAATATTTTCTACCAAAATATTATTCCTCTCTGCGTCCCCTGTCAAGTGGGGGGAGCTATTTTTCGCCTCCGCTATCGCTCCGGCACCTCGTTCACTCCGCCCCAGGAACTGAGGCTCCGTTCAGGAGTCTAATTTCTTCTTCCCCCAAATCCGACCACATCTGGGCTCTTTCTCCAAAGGGAGTGTAGCCCATTTTTAGGGTGCTGCTATTTTTCGTCTCATATCACCTCCTTAGATTTCAATTCACCCTTTGCCGCCAGTAGGCTTTCCAGTCCTTCCGGTCATACCTTAGCAGCCTCAGCTTCAAAAGGTTCTGGGCTCCAGCCCGACTCCAGCTCATCCCTCTGCCTTTGAACTGTCGGCAGAGCATAAGCAGGGGGTGGGCGACTCGCTGATGCTAGAGGTAACACGTGGACAGTTCCAGCCCTCTCTGCAGGTAAGACTTATTATTGGAGGGTGAAAGTCCGAGATGTGGCTACGGGGGATACCCTTCAGAGTCCTTGGTCATCGCCAGGAAGCTTTACCGTGAAGCCCTGTTCGCCAGTGGTCTCTAAAAGCAGCGTTAATGCGAGAAGAGAGCCGAGGCAGCCACCAAAGAGAGGATTACCCTAACAGAGATGATGATAATTGGCTGAAATGGATAATAATCGAAGAAGACAAAGGGGAAGACAAATTATTCACCGAGGCTGTACCATTTGAAAGGTATAGACTAAAAACACCGCATAACAAATAACAAATTTATGGTGAGAAGCAATTCGGCTGCTTTTGTAAAAGGAGGTGGCGTTTATCAAGTTTGTTTACCAAGGTAGTGGGATTCTTCTTTCTCTATCAGGCGTAACATATATTGCTTCTACTGGACAATCAATCTCGCAAAGAAAGCATGATTGGCAATCTCTAAGATATTTTATGAAAGGCTTATTTGTTTCTTTATCCATCCTAAGTACATCCATCGGGCACTCATCAACGCATATTTCACAGCCGGTACATAGTTGGTAATTAATCTTTCTTATCCCCATTTTACCCCCCTCTTCCTAGCGATCTCAAAAACAGGGTGTAAGTATTTCTCTCTTTTTGGTTTAATCTTATATCTCTCCACTGGTATATCCTCTGTCCATAGTTTCATTTTCCCGTTCTCTTGCTTTAGCATTGTCCATTTTAGCCAGTTCATATTATCAGTATAAGGATAGTCTTCTCTAAAGCATCCCTCCCTACTATCTTCTCTTAACATACATGACTTCAAGTACATTTCAGCAACAAGAACAATGTTTTTGGTCTCGTTAGCAAGCCTCAGGTAATGCGGGTCTGAGGCATATAACAGTGGCACTTCCTCATCTCTCATCCTTTCCACTTCTTTTATTGCCTTTTCTAGTCTATCTCCGCGCGAAATTACAGTAACCTCGTAGGGAGCAAACGTTTCATTAAGTCCAATGATTATATGGTCGGGCTCGATGCCGTCCTTCCTTTCCATGGGGGCAAAAGCGAACTTCCTAAGCTTTGCCACTTGCTCTTCATCTATTTCGGGCGCTTTTAGCTCCTCACCATACTCAGCAGCAAATTTGCCTGCCCTAGCTCCTGAAATTGCTGCTGCAGATAAGGCAACAAAGTGCGGAGGTCTTGACATAGCATTTCCGCAGACATATAGACCGGGCAGGGGTGTTTCACATTTTGTGTTGGCAATGACACCACCACAACCACTTCCTACACTTCCACCCACAGTAGGCGCCACTTCTATTCTTTTCACTATCCTGTCGGCAACAAGAACCCCTGCTCTCTCCAAGATCCTGGTGGGAATGGGAAGCACCACCCTCATCTTCCTAACGTCTTCAGGGGCAAAGTGAGTCATGTCAAGGTATATTGGTCCCCTTCCTGCTCTTACCTCCATGGCACTTGCTGCAGAAATACGCGATAAGCTCGCCCGATCCTTAAGCTCAGGGTCATACTCCGCCATGAATTGTTCCCCCTTGGCATTTACAAATCTTCCACCAAGTGCGACGAACAAAAACAAGCCTTGAGTATCAAAATCGGCAGCTGTAACATATAAGCGGTCTCCCACCTCAAACCTTCCCAGTTTTGCCCCGGCTCTATATGCCATGGTACATGCTTCGCCGGTTTGGAACCTATAGCATGGTCCTCTCGCTTTGAAACTACAACCCCCGGCAGCTAGAACAGTAGCCCTAGCCGTAAAGACCCTGAACTCACCAGTCCTTACATCGAACCCGACAGCACCTATTACGCGTCCTTCAGTTTTTCCATTTTCAGTCAAAAGGTCAGTTATCATTGTATGACCGATTACTCTGACACCCTCATCTATAACCTTCTTTGCCATTGCTTCCATCATCTGGGGACCACGAAACATGGCAACTGTCTTTCCCATCCTGCCCACTTTTCGCTCAAACTTCCCATCTGTGGTCTTCTCCCACTCAACTCCCCATTTCTCCATGTCCAGTACCCTGTCATAATTCTCATCTAGCCAGATGTTGAGCCACTCTTCATCATATAGTCCTGCTCCGTACGCCTCACTGAGACCCCATATCCTGAATAGCGCCTCTCTATCATCTTCTGGAAAAACCGTGGTGAAACCTCCTGCAGCAAAGGAAGAGACACCGTCTTTGCCTAACTTTCCTTTACTCACCAGTGTTACTTCCTTTTCTTTAGCTTGCTTGGCTTTTATTGCTGCAAACGCTCCTGCTAATCCTCCCCCTATGATTAGGACATCAGTATCTATTCTGTGCATTTTCAGCTCCCTTGAGACAGACATTGACACGCACCTCGCTTACTATCTCAATTTAAGATTTTTTGATATTTTATTATACATCAGAAATTTATTTTGTTCATCTACTTGCATAATTATGATATGGAACTTATAATAGGGTAAGAGAACTATACTGATTTTTAAAAAATCTTTAAAGATACAGAACAGCCTGAGAAAAAGAAAATAAGGTAGAAGTGGAGATTGAGTTGAAAGCTCTTCATAAATTATGTTAGTCGGTGGCACTGTGCACCTAACAAGATTACCTCGATAATTTATATGCTGACAAAGAAATTGGTAAAAAGATAGCCGAGCAGACCTAGAGTAAGTCGATATAAGTGGTCACCACAGATTTGGCAGAGAAGACAGCCTTTGCGTGAACTCTGGGGGATTACCATTATGATAATCAGAGAACTGGAGTCGGTTAGGGATTAGCCGCTAGATAGGTTTATCGCCTTTTGGAAAGACAACGAAAGTATAAAGGAGGTTAATATGCCATTTCCATACGAGGATTATAGATCATTTGTTGATGAGTGTGAAAAGGAGGGTCTATTTGTCAAGATAAAGAAAGAGGTCGACTGGAACCTGGAAGCTGGTGCTATTGCCAGAAGATTGGCGGAGCTTGGGAAAGGTAAGACCATCGCCGAGGGTGGTACACCAGGGGTGTTGTTCGAAAAGATTAAAGGCTACCCAGAAGGATTCATGTTGTCTGCTCTAGCTACTTCTAGCAGAGACCGTATAGCTAAGCTATATGGCTATAAAAGTACTGATGTAATCGAGGATATTCAACAAATCGTGCTCAATGGTATGCGCAACCCTATCAAACCAGTCAAAGTGGACCCGAAAGATGCCCTATGCAAACAGAACAAACTATTTGGCGATGACATAAATCTATATAAATTCCCTGCTCCTATGCTCCATGACGGTGACGGCGGAAGGTATATGGGTACTTGGAATTTTGTAATTACTAAAGATAAGGATAGTGACTGGGTCAACTGGGGTACCTATCGCTCAATGATTGTAGACCGAAAGACTTTGTCGGGAATCATAGAGTATGGGCAGGATATCGGTAAGCACTACCGGAAATATGAGCAGATTAATGAGCTGATGCCATTTGCCATAGTCATTGGTTCAGACCCGCTTAGCTTCGCTATCGGTGGCAGTGCGGTTCTCCCTGGACAGAATGAGGTAGATGTCGTTGGTGGAATACGAAAAAAACCGATGAAACTAGTTAAGTGTGAAACTAATGACTTATGCGTACCTGCCAGTGCTGAGATAGTGATTGAAGGTTTTGTTCCACCTCATACGAGAGTATGGGAGGGGCCATATGGTGAATACACTGGCTACCGCGCTTCACCAAGAGACCTACGCCCGGTTTATACAGTACAGGCAATAACCTACCGGAACAACCCGATTCTTACCTTCGAACCAACGGGCACCCCGGTTGCCGACTTCGGCACTACTATTGCCACATCAGCTATGGCTAGTGAGGCATTGAGGATAGTTGGTATCCAAGCACGCGTCTGGACTATGCCAGAAACTGATTCCACATTGACCGTGGTGGCAGTAAAGAATGTGACCCCAAACATAGCCACGATGGTCAAAAACACGTTGACCTCCCAGTTGGGGGTGATGTCGCTCTACAATTTCAAATTCCTTATCGTTAACGATGATATAAATATATACGACCCTGCTGAGGTCCTGTGGGCACTGTGTACAAGAGTACACCCAAGGAGAGGAGTAATCATCAGCGATGAAATCTGTGGTGCGCTGGCACCGTTTGCCAGTCTAGATGAAAGGCTCAAGAGAAACGCACCACACATCACCTTTGATGGCACTTGGCCATTAGACTGGCATCCTACCGTTGCAGTTCCTCCGGTGGCATCCTTTAAGAGCATCTTCCCAAAGGAGATTCAGGACAAGGTGCTGCAAAACTGGAAGAGTTATGGTCTCAAGTAGGGAATTCATTTTCACGAGGGGGAAATGCAACTTTCGGCGTTGTAAATTATGATTGCTTACTACGGAAAATACGATCAAGAGCAATAATTATGAGGAGGTTAGTTTCTATGTAGCAGCAAAGTTTATGCATGATCAAGTCGAAAATGAGCGCAATTGGAAGGAGAGAAATGGCAGTATATGAAACCTTCATTCTTCAAGATCCTAGTGAACTCGCTGAGGGCAAGGAACACGAAATACTGATAAGGGATGCCGAAACCTATGAGCAAAAGGTTGTCATGGCAATTGTTAGCAGCTCTCCAGAAAAGTTGCCTAGCGCAGATTTGTTGCGCATAAGGTGGCAGAGGGGACAGCCACTACCAAATCTCTGGGTGATCAAGATAATCAAAGACCTGGGTTCCGTTATGGAGCAACCAAAAGGTAATTTCATAACCGGATAGCCAGAGACGTATCTTGATACTCAATAGTAATCAAGAATCTGACTAAGAATATCTTCTAAGTCAAACAAAACTTATTGGATGACGTTGATATTTACGACCCTCCTGATATTGTGTGGGTGATGGGTAGCAGGGTTCATCCGAGAAGAGGGGCCATCGTAAGCGATGAAATGTGCGGTCCATTGGTGCCTTTTGCTAGTTTGGAAGAAAGGCTTAAAATGAGCAGACCGCATCTTAACCCTTGGTGGCACGTGGCCATTGGATTGGCATCCTACAATTGCTGTTCCTCTGGTGGCAAAATTTCAGTCCATATACCTTGAGGAAATTCAGGACAAGGTACTACAAAACTGGAAGGAGTATGGGCTTTGAGTAAAGAATGGGAAACCCAATTTGAAATTTTATATGAACAACAGAAAGAAATCGAGGCAGGAGATACAATCGAAACCTATGTCTTTGACCGTGAAACCTATGAGCGCGTATATGTCAAAGCCATAATCTCGAAAGACCCGGCAAGGCTTCCTGACGGAGATATATTGTGGGTTAGAAACCTCAAAGGAAAGGTGGAGCCACAACCGTGGGCGATTAAGGTAATTGAGAGGCAGGCTCCTCCATGGATGAGATAGTAGTTTTTGCTTTTCTCTACTACCTCAGGAGTTAAGAAGGCAGGTGTTGAGCTACGTGAAGATAATGAATATATCCTGAGGGAAATTCTCGGCATGACCATTGTAACTGTCTGGCCTACTGTTGAGGCTCCTAACCCACAGTCAACGCACGTTGGCAGAATTTTGACCACTGGTGGATGGTAGTGTAATTTTTGGCAAGAATGCCTGGACGAAAGAGGGATGCAGGACAATACCGCCCGTCTCAAGGTCAAGGAATGAGCGCACCTTGAAAAATCTAGGTAGAAATCTAGCAGTGGCTGCTACGATTCTAAAATTAGGTAGGGAAGCCTTTGGGGAGAAGGGTTACAAGGAACCGGAATACATCTCCTTTACCAGATATTTGTAAAACCGAAGCCTAGTTCTTACGTTGACAAGTTAATCGAGGAAGGTAAAGTTACTTATATATCGCTAGGGGAACTTGAGGCCGAGAAGGAACAGAGACGCTAGAAGCAGTCTTCAAGTAATAGCACTATGAATTGTCTAGTTGTTCTGTTAAGAAAGTGGGGGGTAAGACATTAACGCAGCAAATTGCTGATATTGAGGCTGAAAGTAGATACCGGCCATGAAAAGAGTTTGATGTGATTTGTTAAAATAAATTTTAAAAATCAACAGGAGGCTTGAAAATTGGCTAATGAAAAAAAATTGCTGCAAAAAGTTGCTGGTGTAATCGAATGGCCGTGGCCAGTAAGATACGGTTTGGAGAATGAAGTTACTACCGATGTCCTGGTTCTGGGTGGTGGGTTATCTGGGTGTTGGGCTGCCATTAGTGCAACTAGGCAGGGGCTGAAGGTTGCCATCATTGACAAAGGGTGCGTAGCACACAGCGGTTGTGCAGGGGCAGGAATTGACCATTGGCATCACGCTTGCACCAACCCGGCTTGTAGGATCACCCCTGAGGAATATGCACAGGCGGAAATTGAGAGTCTTAACGGGTATAATTGCGGGATAGGTGTTTACATTACGTGCCGTGAAAGCTATGATACACTTCTTGAGCAAGAGAAGATGGGCATGAAGATTAGAGATAGTGAGGATGAACTTAAGGGTGCTCCATTTAGGGATGAAAAAACCAAATTCATATTTGCCTATGATTATGAGAATAAATATTGTATTACTGTTTGGGGAACAACCTTGAAAGGGGCGTTGTATAGAGAATGTAAGCGGCTAGGTGTAAACATCTTTGATTGGGTTACGCTTACCAGCCTGCTGACTGAAGGAGGTAAACAAGGAGCAAGGGTAGTAGGGGCCACCGGAGTGAACGTACGAACTGGCGAGTTCTATATTTTCAAGGCAAAAGCTACAATAGTCTGCACAGGTGGTGAATCCAGGCTCTGGCACTTCTCTTCCGAGCAGAGGGCATTATATAGTGACAGGCCGCCTCAGATAGTGGGTGAGGGTTGGGTTGCCGCATGGAGAGCTGGAGCTGAGCTTTCGCATTTTGAGAAATCTACCCCCCTTAGCACTGGGGGATTAGTGGGCATAGATATAGTACACTATTTTGGTGGATATTGGGAAGCAGAATGGCGCCCATGTACCATGGTAGATGCTATCGGTAAGGAAATCCCCTGGGTTGATAGAGATGGCAATCCTCTCTCTACAGTGTTACAGAGGAGTCAGCCAGCTCCTGGGCAAAAGTTCTTCCTTCCTAACCTTCCCTTCGTCCGCCCTAGTATTATTCCTGCTACTAGTAGAGATGTGTTGAGGAAGTATGCAGAGCCACAACTTATGAGGGGATTACGTAGACGTATAGCAAGCGGTGAGTTTGTTGCCCCATTATACGCTGACCTGCCATCTATGCCAGAGCTCGAGCGGAGAGCTATATTCGGGCTCCATATGGGCCAAGAGGGGAAAACGGCGATAGGCTATCGCATGCTGACACAGGCTGGGTTTGATCCTGATAAGCACATGCTTCAATTTTATCCAGTTGAAGCGGTTCCTCGGGCAAGATCGTTCTTCTTCTATAAAGGTGGCTTGGTGCCTGATTGGGACCTGAGGACCAATCTAGAAGGTCTATATGCAGCTGGGGAGGCACTACTGACGGGCGCTGGCGCTTCCTACTCTTGCTGCACCGGGAGATATGTTGGTCGAAAGGCAGCTGAGTATGCCCATGCTGCGGCAGAGCCTGTGATAGACCGTAAGCAGGTGGAGAAAGAGAAGGCTCGGGTTTATGCTCCTGTTAGACGAAAGGATGGGATAGACTGGAAGGAATTGAACATCGGGATCTGCCAGGTTATGCAACTCTACTGTGGCGATATTAGAAACGAAGAGTCCTTAAAGGTAGGCCTGAGGTGGTTTGAGGAACTTAAAGAGCAAGAAGTAACAAAAGTCTATGCTAGGAATCCGCATGAGCTGGAGCGTGCGCTGGAATCATTAAGCCTCAGTACTCTTGGAGAGATAGTTATGCATGCAAGCCTGGTGCGGAAGACAAGCAGTGCATGGCTAGACTTTCGAAGGTCTGACTATCCCGAATTGGACCCCCCCGAGTGGCATAAATGGATCACAATCAAACTCGATGGTGATAAAGTCATGGTCAGCGAGCTGCCTATTAATTACTGGGGGGATCTAAAAGAAAACTATGAAGCCCATTGTGGGTTATGATTGAATTATCATAAGGTTATGAAATAAGGGAAGAAGTAAGATGAGAAACGAAAAAGTTTATGCATTTCCGAATTTAACCACCCCAAGCAAGCCAATAGAGTTTGATGAGAATATTTGTGATGGGTGCAACATATGTGTAGAACATTGCCAAGCGGGCGTACTACTACCAAATCCGGTGAAGGGTAAGCCACCTATTGTGATGTATCCTGACGAATGCTGGTATAGTGGTTGTTGTGTGAGGGAGTGCCCTAAAGGTAGAACAGGAGCCATCAAAATGAATTGGCCACTCATGTTAAAGATGCGCTGGAAAGATAAGAAGACGGGTGAGCACTTCAGGTTTGGGATGCCTAACAACCCGCTACCTCAAAACCTAAAACCTCCAGTAGGAGGTTGGCGTCCTAAGCCCTAGGTGGTGACGAGCTATGTGACTGCCTAGCTAAGGATGTCTGGATTAAAGACAAGCTAAAATGACTGTGGGATGAGCCTCCTTTTCATCTTAAGCTGTGCATTTGTAAGCCCAATCAGCAAACTGGAGCAGTAATAAGGAAATTTTCTATCCCATACATAATGGTTATGCTTATATTATTGCCAGTGACTCTAATAATTGGCTGTAGAGCGTCGCCAACCACTGCTCCTCACGAACCTCCTCAAGAACTACTAGATGCGGTTCAATTCGCTGCACCTAAAGAAGGCCCCACAGATGCTTGGCGGAAAGCACGGCGTTATTTTCTTTGCAGCTTATGTGCTCCAGCTTCAAGGGCAACTAGAGGAAGCTATAGAGCACTACCAGCGTTCCATCAATACTTTCCCTACAGCAGAGGCATACACTTTTCTGGGCTGGACATATAGCCGGATGGGACGATATAAGGATGCCATCCGGGAAGCCCAGCGGGCGATTGCTCTGGACCACACGTTTTTGCTCTAGATCTTTACTATAAAAAGTAAGACTGTGCCTAACGCAAATATTTTGTCGCCTTACATTCTTCCTGAATTGCTTTATATCACTGTCTGTGCACTTTGGCTAACAAGATATGCTGGAGAATATCATTTACCCTGTCTTCTATAGGCACCAATGTAATCCTCTAAATTTACCGTATTGGTCGGATACCGACAGGGAAAATGAATCATAGATGAAGTCTTTTTATCCCCACCTATGGGTACAGTACAATCAAAGCCCATCTTGGTTATTACACCACCCTGTGCGAGTGGATTTAGTGGTACACAAAGAGTATCCTTGATAAATATCACATCTTCAGCACGGCACCTTGTTGCAAAAGCCCACTCTACTTGGGTGTAATTCCGCGCATCTATATCTTCATCCACTACCCACACATTGTGCGTGTCTCGACAGGAAAGTGCTATAGTACAAACTGCCTTACCCTGACCAGGAAAACGCTTTTTAATTCTGACCACACAGTCAAATGCCTGGCAACCGCCCTCCGTCTTAAAGACATCGAGGATATCTTCTGCAGGAAACACTTGAGCTAGAGCATTATAAACCTCCACAGCAGAGAATTGCGTCATTTGCTGACCCTCATCAGGTGGAATCCCCATTACAATATCATTATAAATAGGGTTGTTTCTATGTGTTATTGCAGTAACATCCCAAACAGGGGCAAGCCTTTCATCCCCATAGTAACCAGTAAATTCAACAAACGGCGCCTCTAGTTTCCTCTTGTTAGGTGGCACCCAGCCTTCAATAATTATTTCCGCTGTAGCCGGGACATCAATTGGAAGAGTCTCACATGGTACCATTTCCACAGGTTTACCTCTTAACGCTCCGGCAACATTGAATTCATCCCAGTCGAACGGCACGTGAGTACTAGCCGCCATCATCACCGCTGGATCTGTTCCTATAGCCACTGCCATCGGGCATGGCTCATTCCTCTCCCAGTAGAGCATAATGACATGTTGCAGGTCTCCAGGAGACATCCACAATCCCGTCTGGTTTTTCTCATGTACCAATAACCGATGAACTGACGCATTTCGGCATCTCGTTTCAGGATGTTGAACTATACATACCGTAGCATCTATATACCAACCTCTATCTCGAGGTGCATGCCAAGTAACCGGAAACTCATAGAGATTAACATCATCGCCCTTTATAATGTTTTCTTTGCATGGCCCTTCCTTAACACTCTTCACCGCATGCTTAGCCATTTTTTCTTTGGTAACACGCCCTGCCCAGTCCTTAAGCCAAGTTTCCTCAGTGGTATCCAGCCCCATAAATATGCGCTTCCTTGTGCCAAAGACGGCAACCGTTAGAGGAATCTTTTCCTTCCGCGGGAAGGGGCGTTCCTTCACATTTTCAAAGTACAGAGCTGGTCCTCTTTCCTCTATTGATTTCTTAGCAACCAGAGTCGTCTCAAGATAAGGATCAACCTCTCTGCTTACTCTCCTCAGCTCGTCCTTCGACTCGAGATAAGCCAAATATTCCCTGAAATCTGCAAATGGCATAATAATCTCTCCCTCCTATGAAGGCTATCAGTTTCTGATTTCAACTACCCTGCTCTCTAAACATGACCTACTCTAACCATGTCTCCCTTTAGATGGGTTATGGCACAATCAGGACAATATTCCGGTGGTTCCTCATCCTTCTTCTTATATACGATGAAACCACAACGCTGACACTTATATGCCACCTCTTCTGACTGCTCAATCCTTTTCCCTTCCTGCATACGTTTTACCCCCCTTTCATTTCTAATACTTATTCATTCTAACCTAATTATGTTATTCGAAATCGATTGGGAATCTCGTATAAGATTCTTGCTCCCCAAGGTCAGTGTTTTCATAACATCATAACTATTGAGGGTGCGTTCAAAAGAATGGTATTTTTCTGCTCGCCTGAATAAAATACGTAATAGTTTAGTTTTTCCAAAATCTTAGTCTATAGTATATCACCCCCCTCAAGCTGTCAAGCGTTTTTCGAGATTTTCATCAGTCAGGGTTTTGGGAATGTCCTCATTCTTAATGGCCATTATGGTAATATGGTCTCTATTTTGGTTGCAGTTCGCAAGGTGGGTATTGACTTCCCCAACTTTGGTTTGTACGCGATTGAATGGCTTACTTTGGGTTCTAATGTTATCCAGAAGATACGTAAGTCTCAAGTCCTAGCAGAATATGCTGGCGAGATGGAAACTGCGGTTTCCTTGGTCATTCAGCCAGAGAATGTTCAGCTTGATGAGGCAGTTAAAGAATTACCAGGCATCCCCCTATCAAGCAAATGGTGGTCCATTTACCCACCGCCCACTAGGAGGTTAATTCATCTCCCGCGGAAGTTCCCGAAGATGGGGCTGAACGCTGGAGTAATGGGCGACCCAACTGTGGCAACGAAAGAATCGGGGGAGAAGATCATGGCAGCTGCGGTTGATGACCTTGTTGAACTTTTGCTGGAAATAGTGAAGGCAGAGGGGGAAGTCAAAGGGTACTAACCAGTAGAGCAAAAGCCGCATAAACTTGACGAATGAGAGCCTAGACTGGATTGTTTTTATTGCACCTGATATGATGGTATGAACACTTGGGTATCGCAAGCTTCTCTTTTAGATCTAGGGGAAAATTCCGAAGGAGTAAAAGGAGGACAGATGAAACCAATACCTACGGATGGGGTAGTAAAGACCAGTTGTGGTTTATGCCTTACTTATTGTGGCATGCTAGTCCATTTGCAGGATGGAAAGGTTGTAAAAATCGAAGGAGACCCTGATAGCCCCAAC
>Ga0315289_10008687_pt1 | contig 14665 bp, 15 predicted proteins | sample YL17G11_40_MG_FD_203452 | JGI IMG/M metagenome (GOLD analysis project Ga0315289, IMG submission 203452) | Sediment microbial communities from Yellowstone Lake, YNP, Wyoming, USA - YL17G11_40 | ecosystem: Environmental > Aquatic > Freshwater > Lake > Sediment | place: USA: Wyoming | collected...
TGAAATTAGGACATCCTGTTTCTCCTGCAACTGGAAGAATTTTAGCTGCTCCGTGGCTCGTTTTGAAGCTTCAGCTTTGGGAATGTCAAAGTAGCGGGCGTAGACAGTGAGGTTTTTTATGACGCTGAAGTCTGGGTCAAGATTATCTTCTTGGGGTGCCACGCCCACCATGCTTTTTATTTCGCGGGACTGCTTAGTGACGCTCATTCCCGCCACGGATAATTCGCCTTCCGTTAGGGGCAAAAAACAGTAAATCATCCGCACGGTTGTGGTTTTTCCCGCGCCGTTTGGGCCTAAGAAACCCACACACTCGCCTTTGTAGACATCGAAGTCTATATGGTCCACTGCCACGAGGTCACCGAACTTCTTGGTCAAGTTACGCGCTTCAATGAGAACTTCTGAGGAAACCATACTCCTTCCAAAACCTATCACAACACACAACGATTTAAGAACTATCCTGCTGCATGTAGGCATAAAAGACGTTAAATAACCACAACCAACAGACAACTACAAAGGGAAAAACCGCATTGGAAAACTGGCAACAAAAACTAAAACTCAGCCCCGTATATGCACTATTTGCTTCAAAAAATCAAGCTATCAACTATTTTACACGCCGTGACCTCTTGGAAGAAACTGTTGAAGAAATAGAGAACCTGTGGCAGATTCACCAAGCAAAGAAACTTCTCAACAAGCAGCTAGCGAACGGCGCATGGAAATACCCTGGCGGCGGCAAAACGCATCTTCGCGCCGTAGAGGGTTATAATCAAATCGAGACTTTCAGGATTCTAGGCGAACTCGTAGAAAAATACGGCATGGATAAGCGGAATACATCTATACAGAAAGCTGCAGATTATTTGTTCTCATGCCAGACCAATGAAGGAGACTTCAGAGGAATATACGGCACCCAATACACGCCCAACTACTCCGCCGCCATAATGGAACTGCTGATCAAAGCTGGATACAGCGAAGACTCACGCATTGAAAACGGGTTTCAGTGGTTGCTTTCTATTCGCCAAAACGATGGAGGCTGGGCGATTCCCCTTCGCACCGCAGCGATCAAGTTCAACACTGGTATTCTGAAGGCGGTTACGCTGAAGCCTAACACTTCTAAACCTTTTTCGCATCTGGTTACAGGCGTAGTCTTGCGAGCTTTCGCTGCCCACGAGAAGTACAGGACAACTGAAGTGGCAAAAACTGCGGGAGAACTCTTGGCATCTAGGTTTTTCAATAAAGATGCTTACCCGGACAGGCAAAGTGCTGACTTTTGGCTAAAGTTTTCGTATCCATTCTGGTTCACAGACTTGCTTTCAGCTCTTGACTCGCTTTCTTTGATGGGCTTCACTGTTGACAATCCGCAGATTCTGAAGGCGCTTGAATGGTTCATTACGTGGCAACAAGAAAACGGAACTTGGAAACTAATGCTGCTGAGAAATAAAGAAAAAGACCTGAGTTTATGGATTAGCTTAGCCATTTGCAGAGTTTTTAAGAGGTTTTATGGCTAAGTCTTGCCAGACATGTACTGGCAATAACCATATAGCTTATTGGACCTTGCTTTGTGGTTTCGCATGGAAACTCGGGGCATTCAAAACACAATCTGACGCCTTTGTTGAAAGCGCATGTGGCTATTTGGCACATTTTATTTTGTTTCGGTACGCAGCCAAGCGGGCCGTTGGGGCATGTGCCTTTCTGCATTCGTGGACATTTTTCGCAGGCTATTCCGCAAACACCGACTTTCATACACTATCGCACCGAGTTATTTGGTAAGCTTTTTCCCCAGTTCCTCTGCCCATGCGCGAACCTTTGCCATGTCGCTGGTGTCAGAAACCATTTTTCCCAGAATTTTAATGCGTCCACCAAAGGCTTCTGCGGCTATGGGCTTAAAATTTGGATAATTCGCCAATATGTTTGTAACATACTTGGTTACTGCCGCGTCGTGAGTTTTAGGGTCGCCAGCTTCCCCTGAAGAGAGGAAGAACGCGGTTTTTTTGTCTCTGAAGTCTTTCTCCAGAAATTTTAATGCTTCCGTGTAAACTTTTCCGATTCTTACTCCGCTACCGACAATCACGTTCTTGTATTGTGCAAGGTTGGGAGAAGCGTTTTTCTTGAGGCTAATCAAGTCAACTTCCAGTCCGTATTTACCGCGCAAAACATCCGCGACTTCACGAGCTGCTTCTTCGGTCACGCCGCCCTTGGTAACATATGCTATTAGAGTCTTGCCGCTGCTCATGCTTAGCCACAACTGCGTGTTCAGGCTTCTTTTCCCTGTGCACCTTTGCTTGCAGCTTCCAGCTTTTTGCCGCATTTAAAGCAGAAAGTGGCACCGCTCGGGTTTTTCTCTCCGCAATTCGGACAAACCACAGGCTCTTTTTGTATCGACTTTTGAATGTTCTTTCTTGCAGTTTGAAATGCAACTTCCATTTCATGGGCGGCTACACCGAAAGCCTTCTCAAGTTCTTGACTCATTTTGGCAAACGCTTCTCTCAATTCGTCTGATGCGGTTGGAACGTTTGCTTCGGCTCCCTTTACGGCTTTTGTGCCACATTTTGGGCAGAAATACGCGTCTTTCGGGAGTTTCTCGCCACAGTTTGAACAATACGCCATAAACTTACCTCGAATCAAACAGGGTAGAACGGCAAATTTAAGCATTACCGAAAAAGCGATAATGTATTTTGACTTTCTAAAAGTAAAAGAAAAAAGAAGAGACTGCGTAGCGTCTACGCGAATATTGAACCGCCAACTATTATGGCTAGTCCGAGCAGCGCTAGAATTACAGCAATTATCACGTAGATTATCACTACCACGATGACTACCGCAAGCGCTTTTAGCCAACCTGTGTCGAAGAAGTGCTTCACTAATGCCAGCCAAATGATGAACACGATGATTGACGATAAGAGACTTAAAACGCCTGAAACACCTGCGAATAAAGCCTCGAAGACAGCGCCGATGATGGTTCCCAAAACTACAATCCATATAGCGTCAGTGAATTTCGCTTTTGCTCCAGCCAACGCTCTTCCCGCAATCCACAGAACAGGCGACAGCACAACGATTCTGATGAGTACACTTATAGCCAAAGCGACTAAATCAATTTCTGCCATCGCACTTTCCCTTTCCAAAAGCCTGAAAATACTATCACTCTGAACGGTTTAAAAATCTTGCGCAACCAGAATTCTCAAATACGGAACCTGTGGCTTCTAGCCTTAGCCCCTTCTCCCAATTCTTTTGCCAACTGTTCCATAAGGGTCCGCTGTTGCGGCGTCAGCTTCTCAGGAACCGCAATTCCAACGCGCACCAACAGGTCGCCTCTGCCGTAGCCCCTAAAATGCGGCATCCCCTTTCCCTTCAATCGGATAGTCTCGCCTGGCTGCGTTCCGGGGCGAATTTTCACAGTCGTCGGTCCTTCTAGGGTGGGCACGGAGACTTCGCCGCCGAGCGCGGCTTGAGGATAAGAAATTATCAGGATGTGCATGAGGTCGTCTCCTTCCCTCATGAAGAGCTCGTTGGGAATGACGTGGACCTGAACGTAGAGGTCGCCTGGTTCGTCTCCGTTGGGCGCCATTTCGCCTTCGCCCCTGAGCCTCAGCTGGTATCCTTCGTCGATGCCGAGTGGGATTTTCACGGTTATCCTTCGTCGTTTCTTTACGAGTCCAGAGCCGCGGCAGTTCTTGCACGGCGAATCTATCAAGGTGCCTTTTCCTCTGCAGGTGGGGCAGGGCGTGACTTGCACGTACATGGCGAAGCTACTCTTCCTCATGTGCTGGATTTTGCCAGCGCCGTTGCATCTGGGGCAAGTTCGGGGTGAAGTGCCTGGGCTGGCGCCTGAACCGTGGCAGACGTCGCACTTCTCGGTTCTGGGAACTTCTATTTCCCTCTCAGTTCCTTTTGCAGCTTCTTCCAGTGTTATTTCTAGGTCGTAGGCAAGGTCTTGGCCTCTATTGATTCGCTCGGCGAAACCGCCTCCGAAGCCGCCGCCGAAGACGGTGCGGAAAAGGTCGCCGAAGCCTATGTCGCGGAATATTGAGCTAAAATCGGCTCCTCGGAAAATGTCTTCCGATGTGTAGCGCTGGTCAAATCCTGGATGGCCAAGTGTGTCGTATTGTTGTCTTTTTTCGTCATCTGACAGGACAGCGTAAGCCTCGGAGATTTCCTTGAACTTTTCTTCCGCGTCAGGCGCCTTGTTCCTGTCGGGGTGAAACTGCATGGCTAGTTTTCTGTAGGCATCTTTGATTTCGTCTTTGGAAGCGTTTTTTGAAACGCCGAGAACCTCGTAGTAATCCCTTTTTTCAGCCATGCGCTTTACCGCTAAATTCGAAATGCAACTTCTTAATCAAAACTGTTTCGGCTGTTTACTTCACTTTGTAATCTTCCGAATCAACAACTTTTTCGCCGCCAGCTTCAGAGGAAGCTGAAGGCTCGGCGCCAGGCTGAGCTTTCTGCTTAGCGTATTCAGCAGCCGCCTGCTGGTAAATCACCGTGCCGACATCTTGAAGGATTTTCTGGAGTTCCTCAGATTTTGCTTTTACCTGTGCCATGTCATTGCTGGCTAAGGCGTCTTTCAGAGCGGAAACCGCCGCGTCTATCTTGCTGTTTTGTTCTTGCGTCAGCTTATCAGTAAGGTCTTTCTTGGTTTTCTCCGCAGTATAAACGAGACTATCTGCATTGTTTCTAAGTTCCGCTTCTCCCCTGTTCTTTTTGTCCTGTTCAGAGAACTGCTCCGCTTCTTTGACCATGCGTTCCTTCTCGTCTTTTGACAGCTTCGTGGACGCTGTAATCGTTATCTTGGCTTGTTTTCCTGTGCCGATATCTTTGGCGGTCACGTTCATAATGCCGTTGGCATCTATGTCAAAGGTAACTTCTATCTGCGGGACACCTCTCGGCGCTGGCGGCAAATCCACCAGATTAAACATGCCGAGGGACACGCTGTTTGCTGCCATTGAACGTTCTCCTTGAAGCACGTGGATTGTGACGGCTGTCTGGAAGTCTGCTGCTGTTGTGAACACTTGGCTTCGTTTCGTAGGAATTGTCGTGTTTTTCTCCATTATCTTCGTGAATATGCCGCCGAGAGTTTCCACGCCTAATGATAATGGCGTAACATCGAGCAAAAGCAAATCCGTCACTTCGCCAGTAATCACCGCCGCTTGGATTGACGCGCCTATGGCGACGCATTCCATCGGGTCTACGCCGCGCTCAAAGGTTTTGCCCAATGTTTGTTCCACAAACTTCTGCACTAGAGGCATTCTGGTCATGCCGCCAATGAGAATTATCTTGTCTATGTTGCTGGGAGTCAATTTTGCGTCTTCAAGCGCTTTTATTATGGTTTTCTCCGTTTTTTGAACGATGGGTTGCGCTAAAGTTTCCAGTTTATTGCGCGTCAACGTGAGATGCAAATGCTTAGGCCCAGCGCTGTCGTTGTATATGAAGGGCAAGTCGATGTCCGTGCTCATCAAGGCGGATAATTCTATTTTTGCTTTTTCTGCTGCTTCTTTGAGTCGAGCCATAGCCATCCTATCACTGGTCAAGTCTATGCCCGTTTGCCTCTTGTACTCGTCTACGATGTTATCTATCACGGCTTTGTCCACGTCTGTGCCACCCATCTGGGTGTCACCGCTTGTCGAGAGCACTTGGAAAACGCCTTTGCCAAAATCCATTACTGTAACGTCGTGCGTCCCCCCGCCGAAACTGAAAACTAATATTTTCATCTCTTTATCCACCTTGTCAATGCCGTAGGCGAGGCAAGCGGCTGTAGGCTCGTTAATGATTCTCATAACTTCGAAACCGGCGATTTCGCCCGCGTCTTTTGTGGCTTGCCGCTGGTTGTCGTCAAAGTGCGCTGGAACCGTTATAACTGCTTTTCTTATTGTGCCGCCAAGATAGGTTTCAGTGTCCTTCTTGATTTTCTGCAGTATGAACGCTGAAATCTGCTGGGGTGTGTACTGCTTCCCGAAGACGTTTACTTGGTAGTTGGTGCCCATTTTTCGTTTTATTTCAAAAATTGTTCCTTCAGGGTTGGCCGTTGCTTGGCGTTTTGCTGGTTCGCCAATCAATAGCTGGCCATCTTTTGTGAAGGCAACGACTGAGGGGAACATTTTTCCCGCCATGGTGGGACCTTCCGCGCTGGGGATTACCGTGGCGCGTCCGCCTTCGAATATGGCGGCTGCGGAGTTCGTTGTTCCCAAGTCTATGCCTAATACTTTTTCTCCTGCTTGTACTTTACTCATTTTTTTCATTCTCCTTTTGTGACTTTGAAGGGTTAACTGCCACTTTGACAATGCTGGGTCTAAGCACTTTACCTTTCATTATGTAGCCTTTTCTCACTTCTTCAGCCACAATGCATCCCTTAACATCGTCCAGCTCTACGGTGGCAACGGCATTATGCCTTGAAGGGTCAAAAACTTTGCCCTCGCAATCTATAGGAGAGACGCCTTCTTGCTCAAGAACCTTTCTGAGTTTTTTCAGAGTCATTTGAACACCCTCCACGAGAGGCTGCGCAGAACCAGCAGATTCCCCTGTCTCAACAGCCATTTCTAGCTCGTCCACAACATCCAATAACTCAAGGACTAAGCGTTCAGTGCAGTAATTCTTCACTTCTTCTTTTTGGCGATCACAGCGTTTCTTTAGATTTTCAAAATCTGCCTGCAAGTACTTTAGCCGTGTTAGGTAATCCTCAGAACGCTTCTTTTCCGCGTCTAAGAGCTGTTCAAGATCTGGGGGTTGTTCTTTTTGTTGCTCACTCATTGTGGCACATCCTTCTTGGCATTAAGATTTATCGTGCCAGATTGAAATATATATTTCGCCCTAGAGAGAAGGGGCGCTCCAATGGTTCTATAATTTCTCTCGTTATCCTTGACTAACAAAAGTTATTAAGTCTAGAAAAGCAGCTTGCTTTCAGATACTTATGACCGCCGAAAAGGTAACGCTTGAAGACGTGTACAAAGCCTGGAATATTGTGCGCAGATACCTTCCAAAGACGCCTCTAATATCGTCGCCTGCCCTGTCTAAGCGATTGGGGTTTGATGCGTACGTCAAATGTGATAATACTCTGCCGACAGGCGCGTTCAAAGTCAGAGGTGGCGTAAACCTAATTTCCCAGCTTTCAGACGCAGAAAAGCACCGCGGCGTCATCGCGGCTTCCACGGGCAATCATGCGCAGTCCGTGGCTTACGCTGCGTGTCTTTTCGGCGCCAAAGCCATCATAGGCATGCCTGAAGGCTCAAATCCCGACAAGGTTGAAGCCACACAATGTTACGGGGCGAAAGTAGAATTTCACGGAAAGGATTATGATGAAGCGCGATGCTGGGTTGAGGATGAAGCCAAGAGAAAGCGCTATAGGTACATTCACTCAGCCAACGAGCCCCTGTTGATAGCGGGCGTGGGAACGCTGTATTTGGAGATTATGAAAGAAATCCCAGACGTTGACGCCATTCTAGTTCCCATAGGCGGCGGAAGCGGCGCCGCAGCAGCGTGCATAGTGGCTAAGGCTATAAACCCAAAAGTTAAGGTGATAGGGGTTCAAGCGGAAAAAGCGCCGGCAGTTTATCTTTCTTGGAAAAACAAACGATTGATGGAAACTGAATCCGTCGACACTTTTGCGGAGGGCTTAGCCACAAGAGTCGCCTTTAAGCTCACGTTCGACATTCTAAGCAAGATGATAGACGATATTGTCCTCGTAAGCGAGGAAGAAATTAAAAAGGCGATTTTGACACTTCTGGAGACAACGCATCAGCTTGCGGAAGGTGCAGGTGCAGCGTCAACCGCTGCCGCGTTTAAAATGCGCGAACAGCTTCAAGGCAAGAAAGTGGCTTTGCCGTTAACAGGCGGCAACCTAACCATGAAAAACCTCAGTAATATCTTCAAAGAACTCTCACTTTAAACTCTAAACCATAACCTTAGGCGCTTTCTTCATTTCCAAAGTTCAGCAAGTGGTCTCGTCCACTTTCGTAGCTTGCTTTTATCCATCCTTCGCCGCGAGCTGAATTGGAGGCACGGACCTCATCGATAATACCGTTTGACAAGTCTGCGCCTGGTCTTCCTCCGAGGTAAATTGCTCGACTATCTGGAACTATAGTTCCAATTTTGGAGTCTGACGCGTTTTCTAAGCCGTCAATGTAGAGTTTTCTCGTTGCCCCATCCCATGTTCCCACTACATAATACCATGTCGTTGCGGATAGGCTGGCGGAGCTGGTGAGACCTTCGCTATCGTTCTCTTCAATTGTTAATGCAAGCTTCTGATCATTCACCGCTAGCTGATAGTTGTTTGGGTTATTTTCACCTTTTCGCAGTATAATGTCTACGTCACTGCCTGACCCGAATGAGCTCAGATTGATCCATGCTTCAATAGTTAAGGAGCTGTTAAACTGTAGGCTTTCAGTGTTAGGCATACTGAAGAAGTCGTCAGTGCCGTCAAAATTAACGCTGCCGTCAATTTTGCCCGTTACCTGGTCTTCTGATGTCATTGAGCCGCTGGAAGTTGGGTTGTTCTGATTTGAGGTGCTGTCTTTGTTGGATGTTGGCGTTGTTGGGTCCTCTTGTAGGTGATATACCGCCTTGTAGTTGGTGTCCCAAACGTTTTGTGCGGGAGATGAACCGGTATCACCTACGTAACCTGTGTTGTCAGCATGGTCTCTGTCGTAGTACAGGTAGAGGTCTGTATCTTCTATGCTGCTTATGCTTGGAACCTTAACCCATAGCCAAGCCTTCTTGTTTGTTGTGTTCCATTTCTCAATCTCCACGTAGCACTGTGTAGTCTTATCGTTTATTGTAACTGCAATCTTCTTGCGATTAGCGTCACTGTTTAATTCATTAAACACGAATGTGACATCATCATTATTTCGTCCAGAAGAGTCACTTAGATAGATTAAGACGGGAAAGTTGGTTAAATCACTGGAAACATCATTGTGGTCAATGATGATTTTGACGCGTTGATCCCACCCACTGAGCCACTTCCTCACTATTGTCTGGGTTATGCTTTGCGATTCTGTCTCGTACACTACAGCATACGCTACGGTGGAAACTAAAATACACAGTATTGTAAGCAAGCATAGCCTTCTGAACAGTTTTTCGAACATCGAATAAAATTGATGCTGCGTCGCTATTTTAGATATGTGAATTGGCAATCAACATTGCTCTTTCATAAACTACTTTTAGATGATATTCCGAATCAGAAGCTATACTGGAGGCGAATTAGTGAATTGAAAAAGAAAATACTAGGCGGGTTATTTGTGCTGCTTAGCATAGTCATTATCTCTGTCTCAGCATTCGTGTACGAATCAGCACCGCAAACAGTCGGGCAAACAGTTAAAGAAATCGCAACTATAACTTTGAAAAGCTCCGCGCTAGGTAACATTGAAGAAGGAGAAACACAAAGTTACACTAAAGACGAATTAGCCACTTTAGGCGCAGCAATAAGCACAACCACAAGCAAGGCAGACGTCTATCTGCACTTTAACAGCAACATAGATAGCCTCAGCAGCTGCTACACAACATACACCATAACAGTCAAATACATTACAGTTCCAGGAGGCTCAAGCAAATCAGTTGGAGCCATAGCCTGTGAAATGACCCTGGCATCTCCTGACCCTGCCGCTGTAACCTTAGACGTTGCTGGTTCATGGGTGTTCGACTTCGAGGTTACCACTACCGCGAAATTAGTGAGTTCAGATCAAGCAACATCAGCAACGATAACGGTTACCGCTGAAAGCACATAGTGCTGAAAGACTATGACTCCTAAGCAGGCAAAACTCGCCTACTTTCTTTTCTTTAGTTGCTTCGCCGTATGGTTAGCACTAATTCTGTCGGTTGGTTTTCTTTCAGACGGGGAGACAACACCGATAATATTTTCCAATAACTTCATGTTAACAATCTTTTTGGGGTCGGCGGTTCTATCCTCGATACCAGCTATGTTTATCGGTTTGGACTTTCTGGGAATAGACTTCAGGTTACGCCAAGGGAAGCAGAATTTCCGCAGTACTTTGCCTTTGATTAGAGTTCGCAAACGTGAGCTAAGACCTGAGCCAACATCTGCGAAAAATTCTGTAAGGAAATCAGAAATCAGCGAAGACTCGCCATTGACTGAACAAACTGATGAAACTAAGAACGCTTCGGCGGAATTGGCGGGTGATGGGAAAGGTAATAACAAAAGCAAAGACTCTAAGAAGGCATTTTTCCTATTTGGAGAAACTGAGTTTAAAGGGTGCGCTTTCAAACGCGGTTACTTGAAGAGCTTGCCGAAGAATAAACCTATTCCCGATGAATGTTTTGGGTGTCCTCAGATTTTAGAGTGTATTGCGCTCGCTGGGAAATAAATGAATATTAAGTATAACGAAGAATTGCAGGCATATGAACTCTAACTGTTGACCTGCTCTAAAAGGCGTACGATGTCTGGCGTTTTATGAAACTTCAAGTTTCTCTATTAGCTTAATGCCCCTTAATTCTATCCTTATTGGCTAACCTGAATTAATTAATGATATTCTTATTTACATACACCTATTGATGTCTGTTTTTGAAGAAGGAAGGTTTGCTTCAAGAACGCTTTTATTTTTCGCTTTGAATAGAATATGTAAAGGAGAAATGAACTTATGGATTTTAAAGGCAGCAGAACAGAAAAAAACCTTCTAGCCGCGTTTGCAGGCGAATCCCAAGCTAGAACACGGTATACTTTCTTCGCCAGCGCAGCCAGAAAAGAAGGGTATGAACAGATCTCAGGTATTTTTCAGGAAACGTCTGACAACGAGAAGGAACATGCTCAACTGTTCTTCAAACATCTGCAAGGCGGAATGGTTGAGATAAGCGCAGCTTATCCAGCAGGCGTAATCGCGTCAACAGCGGAAAACCTGAAAGCCGCAGCGGCAGGAGAAAAACTGGAATGGGGCACGCTCTATCCTAACTTCGGAGACATTGCTGAAGAAGAAGGTTTTAGCGAAGTTGCACGAACTTTCAGGGCAGTTGCTAAAGTGGAAGCCTATCACGAACGGCGATATTTGAAGTTGCTGGACAGCGTAACAACGGGCAAAGTGTTCAAGAAAGACACGCCTATCAAGTGGAAGTGCAGAAACTGCGGTTTCGTTTTCGAAGGAAGCGAAGCACCAGTTAAATGTCCAGTCTGCGATCACCCGAGAAGCTACTTCGAGGTTTGGGTCGAAAACTACTAAGCCACCCAACTTTTTTTTATATGCATCACTGCGCTTGTTAGCAGCGTTTTAGATGCCTAAAAAATAGCCACTCGCCATTACTACATTTGCACCGCTGGATAACTTTAATTGCAGGAAAAACGGTTCTTAATATAGTCTACAAGTTTTGGAGAGGTCAGTTTGATTAAAAACACGCGCGGCTCAAAAATAGCCATCGTGGGCGCTGGATCTGTCGGCACCACGTTTGCCTATTCGCTTCTCATACGCGGCTTGTTTTCCCAGATCGTGTTGATTGACGCTGACGCAGAAAGGGCAAAGGGCGAAGCCATGGATCTGAACCACGGTTTGCCATTCGCAGAGCCCGTGAACATTTGGGCGGGTGACTACTCGGACTGCGAAAACGCGGACATCGTTGCCATATCAGTGGGCGGTGCCAGAAAAAGTGGGCAGTCACGCTTGGAGTTGGCTATGAACAATTTTGAGATCATGAAGCAAGTGGTGGCAAAAATCACGGAATACAACAAAAAATGCATTTTACTTATAGTCACAAACCCATTGGACGCTATGACGTACGCTGCATTGAAGCTTTCTGACTTCCCCATAACCAAGGTGATCGGGTCTGGAACAGTCTTAGACACTGCAAGACTGCGCTATTCGCTTGGAGAATACCTCAAGGTTGACGCGCGAAACGTGCATGCGTACATAATCGGCGAGCACGGCGACAGTGAAGTGCCAGTGTGGAGTCTCGCAAACGTAGCGGGAATCAGGCTGAAAGACTACTGCCCCCTCTGCAAGCTCCCTTATGACACTGATGCTTTCGACGAGCTGTTCTTGAAAGCGAAAAACGCGGGCTACGAAATCATAAAACGAAAGGGAAGAACTAACTACGGCGTTGGCTTAAGCCTGACGAAAATCGTGGAAAGCATAATCCGCAACGAGAATTCTATCTTAACCGTTTCCTGCTACCTTGAAAACTACCAAGGCGTAAGCGATGTCTGCTTAAGCGTTCCAGCTGTTGTCAACCGCGATGGCATAAGAGAAATAATTACGCTTCCGCTTGATGAAAAAGAGATAGAAGCGTTCCGAAAATCAGCAGACATAATAAAGGAAATCAACAATTCACTCGGTCTATGATTCCATAAATCTTCCAGCGTTCACATATCTCATTTCACGGCGAAGTAGACGCGCCTTTGGCTCTTTCCTTTATTCTCAATCCTCACCAAGCTCATCTCGCCAATTTCAAGAGTATTATTAACATGCGGGCCTCCGTCAGCTTGCACGTCTATGCCTGGAATTTCCACTATGCGCAATTCTTTCACTTCAGGAGGCATTCTTTCAGCCAATTTTACGATTCCCGGCACTTTCAACGCTTCGGTTCTTTCTAGAAAATACATTTTCAATACAGTTCCCTTGCTTACTTCGATGTTCGCTTTTGCCACAGCGTCTTCGAACACTTCGCGGTCGGTTTTCGGCAGATTAAAGTCCAATTTTGCTTGGTCGCAGTCCACTTGCCCGCCAGTTATCAACGCGCTATAGTCCCTGTACATTATAGCTGCTATAAGATGAGCGGCGGTGTGCAAGCGCATTAGCCTGTATCTTCTCTCCCAGTCTAGCATGCCTTTCACCGTGTCACCTGCGCTTAGACCGCTTGCATCTTCAAGGATGTGGGTTATTTCTTTTGTTTCGCGGTTTATTTCCACTCGGAGAACTCTATACTTCGCATTGCCTTTTGTTAAGTACCCTGTATCGTAGGCGACGCCGCCTGTCAACGGGTGAAAAGCCGTCTGGTTTAGGATGACCTGGTTGCCGTTTACGTTTTGGATTTTTGCTTCGAATTCTCTTTGGTAACTATCGTAGAGGTAGAGCTGTTTGGTCTCCATGATTTACCTCAATGGCGGAACTCGTCTATATTATTTCGCGTCCGATTAATGCGAGTTTCATTTGGACCTGTGATAAAGTCCTACAAGTTCGCCTTTGGCAAGTATGTGACCTTGCATAGCTTTTTCCACGTCTTTCTTCCTTGAATTTGAGTTTAAGTCAAGTTTTGTGTCTAAAGCGTAGATTTTGAAGAAATATCTGTGTGTTCCCCCTGGAGGGCAGGGTCCGCCGTAAGAGTGTTTTCTGAAACCGTTTATTCCTTCGGTTCCCGGGATGGTGTTCTCTTCTATTTTGTTGGTGGGTGGAATATTCCAGACGACCCAGTGGTCCCATGTGCCCATGGGCGCGTCAGGGTCATCAACAATCAGGACAAAGCTTTTTGTTTTTTCGGGTACGTCTTCGATGGTTAAAGGAGGATTTACGTTGTCGCCGTCGCACGTGTATTTTGAAGGGATAAGCTTTTTGTTTTCAAATGCCGGGCTACTTACGATTAGTTCTTTCATGGATTCAGCCTCTTAGAATTTACCTAAATGAAGAAGTTGCGTTGCCAGATAAAAAAGTTGCCGAACCTGCAGATTAGTCACGTATTGAAGTATATTGTCGCACCAAAGTCATGGTTACGCTTACATTAAAAGCTATTAAACTGCTAAGTTGCCCTTATTCCTCACTTCTCGGTCTGCTTTGAACAAGGTTTTGCTGATTAATTCGGCTCCGCGTACTCAATCTCTTGGGTTGGAAAAACTAATAAGTGTAGTCATTACAGAACATAAATCACATTCTTGCTGAATCATACAAGAATGAAATAAAATAAAGGAGAAAAGAGAATGAAAATCTCAAGAAACAAAACAACAGCTACTGTGATTGCTTTATTTCTGATGCTAACTATCGCTGTCACATTAGTTGCTTTACCAGCCGCTAATGCACATTATCCTGCATGGACTTATCCTACATGGTGCTATTGCGTTGTGGGCAATAACATCATAGGCGTTAACCAGGTACAGAAGATTATCTTTTGGATCAACAGTGTGCCGCCCACAGCATCTGGGCAGTTTGGTGACAGATGGAAATACACGGTGGATTTGACGAAGCCTGACGGAACCAAAGAAACCTTAGGACCATTCACGTCCGATCCAGTGGGAAGCGGGTACACTTTCTACACGCCTGCTCAAGTGGGCACATATACTATCGTGGCTAAGTTTCCTGGACAAACAATAACCGGCTATCCTACTCAAACAGGGCTGCCCCCCACCAGTATTAGCGTCAACGATACTTATGCAGCCAGCAATAGCGATCCAGTGGAATTCATCGTACAGCAGGAACCAATACCCCTATGGCCTGAGGCTCCTCTTCCAACACAGTTCTGGACTCGCCCAATAAACAGTGCAAACCAAAACTGGTGGCCGCTTGCAGGGAATTGGCTGGGTGGTGCAGCTCAAAATGTCGGCCCAACTACTAGTTTTGGCTACGGTTCAGGACCAGAAAGCGCGCACATAATGTGGGCAACACCAGCGTTTACCGGAGGCATCATGGACGCTCGGTTTGGCGATTATGGCTACGTAACATCGCACTACGAAGGTCTGGGTTTCTCGCCGTACATACTTGACGGAAAAATCTTCTTCAACGCACCTAACGCTGAAATGAAGGAAGGCTGGTACTGCCTCGAC
>Ga0315289_10008689_pt1 | contig 14664 bp, 7 predicted proteins | sample YL17G11_40_MG_FD_203452 | JGI IMG/M metagenome (GOLD analysis project Ga0315289, IMG submission 203452) | Sediment microbial communities from Yellowstone Lake, YNP, Wyoming, USA - YL17G11_40 | ecosystem: Environmental > Aquatic > Freshwater > Lake > Sediment | place: USA: Wyoming | collected...
GGCCGGCAGCCCAAGAAGAGTGTCGGGATGACTATCGAAGAGCTGGCTGTCCTGATGACCGGGCTCGGCTGTGTCGAAGCCATCAATCTCGACGGCGGCGGCTCGACGACGATGGTCGTCAGCAACCGGGTTGTGAACAATCCGTCCGATGCTTCCGGCGAGCGGCCGGTCAGCGACGCCCTGCTCGTTTTTCCGCGGAAATAGATTTTATGAAGCCTCCCCGGGCGGCCCACGAGGACTCATCAGGATTCTCTTTTTATGTGTAATTGACAAAATGTTGGTGCCATGATGCTTCTTAGTCAGCAAAAGAAAAATGGCCATCCAAAACCCGCGGTGCTATTCTGAAAACTCTGATACCTCCAGATTCTGCTGCGCGTGTGCGATTATGTATATCGCCATGGCCTATGCTGTGATCGGAAAGAAGGACAAGGCGATCGAGTGGCTGGAGAAATAAGATCGACCAGCAAGAAACTGTCAAAGGAGGATAAAAATGAACAAAATGTTCAAGGTCATCTGTTTGTGTCTGTTAGTGCTGTTAATTAGAGAGCCCATCCGGGCCCAGCAAACCGGAGAGATCCGGGGGAAGATCGCAGAGGAAAAAGGCGAGGTCCTTCCCGGTGTCACGGTCACGGCGAAAAGCCCAAGCCTCCAGGGGCTTCGGATCGCGCTCTCCGATAAGAACGGCAATTTCCGGCTTCCTCTTCTCCCCGTGGGGATATATTCATTGACCTACGAGCTCTCCGGGTTCGAAAAGCTGACCATGGTCGAGCAAACCGTCCCACTCGGATTCACGGTGGACCTTTCCGTGATATTGAAGCCGGCCCGGCTTGCCGAAGAGATCACGGTCACCGCGATAAATCCGCTGATCGACAAAACCAGGACCGATAACAGCTATCGATTGAACAGCGACGATCTCTCCCGGATCCCGACGCAGGCGAGGACGATCGCCGAAATCGTAGGTTTCACCCCTGGAGTCACGGGAGTGAGGGTGAACACAATCTCAGGCGGAGCGAATTCAAGCCTGGGAGCCGAGGCCGGCCTGCCCAGCTTTAGGGGCGAAGGGGATGCCGCGAACAATTGGCTTGTCGACGGCCTCACGATGAACAGCGTTGTCTACAACAACTCCGGAGTCAAGATCAATTTTGACTCCTGGGAAGAAGTCCAGATCGTCTCCGACAAGTTCGCTCCCGAAATGGGCTTGGGCATGGGGGGCCTCATCAACATCGTGACGAAATCCGGAAGCAACACAATTCACGGTGAACTGGGAAGCCTTATCCGTGATTCGAATCTTCGTGCTCAGAGGATCGAACAGCTCTCGGCGGCCACATTGCCGGAAACTTCTCTCTATCAATATTTCGGAAACCTGGGCGGCCCGGTCTTCAAAGACAAACTCTGGTTCTTCATCTCTGACAATTATTTTCGGAACCGGGATCGAACGGGATCACAATCCCTTGGTTGGCTGACGATCCCAGCCGGCGATCGACGCGTGGGCTCAAACAACGCTTTTGGAAAGCTCACGTTCACCCCCCAAAAGAACCACACGATTTCCTTGAGCGCAACATTGGACAAGTTCCTGAACCAGACCGGCGGCATCGGCCTCACCGAGACGTGGACGAAAACCGAATACACAGATTATTCTTATCGACTCAATTACAGGGGAATCCTTTCCGAACACACTCTCTTAACCGCGGCCTTTGGACAGAATCGGCAGAAGGCCACCCCCGTCCTCCTCAGCGGGGACTACGGCCCGCCCTCTTATTTCTGGCAGGATATCGGACAAACGACAAACAACGCCAACGGCTTCAATGACAATACGGAATGGAGAACCGACGCGATCGTGAGTGCGACTCAATACTTGGATCTGGGCCGTTGGGGCAGCCATGAGGTCAAGGCCGGCGTCAGCTATTATGAAAATAGATATGACCAAAGCTGGCGGTGGGCGGGACGGGATTCCGATCCCTGGCCCGGGAATGGATTCGATAACGGGCTGACGATCACCTGGGCCACACCGGGCATTCCCCTCCAGTTCCAGGAAAATGGAGCCGGTGTAATCAAGGACTCGACCCGAGGATTCGGTTTCTATATCGAAGATAGCGTCACTCTCGGCCGCTTTTCTATGATGTTCGGATTGAGGGCCGACACGCAAAAAGTTTTTAATGATGCTGAAGTGAACGTCTGGAGCTGGACACTTGGTGATTTCCTGCAGCCTCGGGCCTCTTTGGCGGTCGATCTTTCCGGGGACGGCCGAAACGTCCTTAAGTTCGGCTTTGGCCGCTTCGCCATGCCCATCGCCGGTTCATACCTGACGTTTGTCAATCAGAGCTGGGGATTCAACACCCGAAACTATGAATGGATCGGCCCCGAAAACCCGACCAAAGCCCAGCTCAAAGATGCCGCCAATTGGCTTTTCGTCTGGGAGCAAAGCGCCACGGCTTCTCCCATAGAAGTCGATCCCGAGCTGAAGCCCAATAAGATGTCCAAGTTTCTTTTGGAATTCGACAGGCAACTCGGCACGAACTGGTCGCTCAAATTTAGGGGCGTCTATTCCTATTCCAATAATCTTTTGGAGGACATTGCCGTTTATGACCCGGAGACGCCTGGGGGCCTCAAGTATATTTTCACGAACTTCGACTTGAGAAAAAGAGATTACAAAGCCGTCGAAGTCGAATTGAACGGAAGGATCGCCGGCCGCTTCATGCTGAACGCTTCATACACCTGGTCCCAGGCGAAAGGGACGAATCCAGGAAACTCTTTCGAGTCGGCGGCCTGGGATGTTGGATGGGGGAGCGGATATGACGGCGGTGTTTTTGGCGATCGTCCTTACGTTCCCCCCGGGGCTCCCGAAAAGGAGGATTTTGACAGCTTATTTTATGGCCTGGGCGGGCGAGGCGTCGGAGACGAAGGCTGGTATGGATTTCTTCCCTACAGTATAGACCATGTCGTCAAGGTCCTGGGGACTTATCTCGCGCCTTACGGCTTCAACATCTCCGTATATGCGGAATACCTTTCCGGATATCATTGGGAAAAGAAGGGGTGGTCGCCCGGTTATGGATTCTATTTCACTTTTCCCGAAGGCCGAGGAGGGCGAATCACGCCGGCGCATTTGAACGTTGATCTGGCGGTGGAAAAAGATATTCGGATGAAAAACGGGATGACCCTGGGGCTTGGGATAAACATTTACAATCTTCTTAACAGCCAACGGCCGGTCTCGTTCATGAAGGAAGATAATGAATTGTTCGGGCAGGTCTGGGCGCGCCAGCTGCCGCGCTGGGTCCAGCTTAAGTTGAATTTCCGATTCTAGTAGATCGGGGTCAAACCTACTCGCTACGCATAATTATCAGGGAGGTTTGCGCAATGAGTAGGTTTGACCCCGCCAACCCCGCCAATTTACGGCGATTTGACACTAATTTTTTCTTATGTTATATATCGCCTGACGTTAAGTGGTGGGTCAGTCTTAAAGCCAGGGATAAGCTTGGGCGCGCAAAAAATGCTCAATGGTTTTATATAGAAGCAGCATCCATGATCTCTCCAGGCGCAAAGATCAAGCATTACGAAATCATCCGCCTCATCGGGAAGGGGGGAATGGGAGAGGTCTATTTGGCCCATGACACCCACCTGGACCGCCGGGTCGCGCTGAAGTTCCTTTCCCAAGAGCTCCAAGGGGATTCCAAACTCCGCGAGCGTTTCCTCCGGGAGGCCAAATCCGCGGCCGCCCTGGATCACCCTTTTATCTGCAAAATCTTTGAGGCCGGAGATGAGGACGGCCAGGCCTACATCTCCATGGAGTATGTGGAAGGCCAGAATCTGCAGGAAAAGCTGGAAAAGGAGGTCCTCCCCTTCCGGGAATCCGTCCGCATCGTCCTCGAGATCGCCGAAGCCCTGGAAGAAGCCCATAGAAAGGGCATCGTCCACCGCGACCTGAAGCCGGCCAACATCATGATCACCCCGCAAGGCCATACCAAAGTCATGGACTTCGGCCTGGCCAAGCGGTTCCAGGCTTTTGAAGGTGCCGACTTTACGCGCACGCTCACTCAAGCTGCCTCTCTTTCCGGACAGGGGATGATCGCGGGGACAATCGCCTATATGTCACCGGAGCAGGCGCGCGGCTCTCCCGTCGACAGCCGGAGCGATATCTTTTCTTTGGGGATTATCCTGTACGAGATGATCGAGGGAAAGCATCCCTTCTCAAAGCCGTCGCCCATCGATACTCTCACCTCCATCCTCAGGGACCCGACTCCGCCGACCCATTTGAAACAGAAATCCGTGAATCCCATCGTCTCCCCCATCGTGCGCAAAGTCTTGGCCAAGGAGCCCGGACAGCGCTACCAAAAAATCGGCGAGTTCATCGCCGACCTAAAGAAGATCCAAAAAGAAACGGCGGGCGGAACGCGAATTCTTTTCCGCGGGTGGCCCGCCGTCGCCGCAGCCGTCTTGGTTGTCGCTGTGCTCATCACGGGTGTCCTCCTGTTAACGCGCCGCTCATCCGTGAGCCCTCCGGACAGCGGGCCAAAGACCATCTCTGTGCTCGTGGCGAACTTCCAGAATAAAACAGGGGATCCCATCTTTGACGGCGTGCTTGAAAAAACATTGGATATCAGCTTGGCCGGCACCTCTTTCATCTCGCTTTATAACCGTCAAGAGGCCCTTAAAGTGGCTGCCAAACTCGATCCCAGCGCCGGTGAAACTCTTAACGAAAAGCTGGCCCAATTGGTCAGTCGCACGGCAGGAATCAACGTGGTCGTGGGAGGATCGATTGATAAGAGTAACAAGGGGTATACGATTAAAGTGTGGGCCCTGGATACCATCAAAACGAAGAATATCTATGAGGACTCAAAAACCATCGGCACCCAGAGCGAAATCTTGAAGGCGGCCGATCAATTTTCAGCAAAGCTGAGGTCAAATCTAGGCGGCGTCTCAGCTGGTTCCGTGCAGGCCCTTGCCAAAGAGACATTTACGACGACTTCCCTCGATGCCATGCAGGCGTTTGCCCGCGGTCAGGAACTCGATGATCTCGGCAAATCGGAGGAAGCCCTCAAAGAGTACCTCCGGGCGATCGATCATGATCCGAATTTCGGGCGAGCCTACGCCAGCTTGGCCGTCATCTACATAAACTGGGGTCGTTTGGAAGATGCTGACAAGTATTTAAAAGAGGCTCTGAAACGGCTTGATCAGATGACGGATCGGGAAAAATACAGGACCCGCGGCATTTATTATTTGATGGTCAGAGACTGGAAAAAGGCCATCGATGAATACAGCGCTTTATTGAAGCAATATCCAGGCGATTATGTCATTCATGCCATGCTGGCCATAGCCTATTTTTACGCGCGGGACATGCCCAAAGCCGTTGAAGAAGGGCGCCTCGACGTCAAATATAATCCTCAGGGCGTTCATGCCCACGGCAACACGAGTTGGTACGCTCTCGCTGTCGGGGATTTAAAGACAGCCGAGGTAGAATCGCTCACAGCATTGAAATTGCGGCCTGATTACGAAAGAGCCTACGTAACCCTGGCCCTTTCACAGCTAGCGAAAGGCCAGCCTGCGCAGGCAGCGGAGACCTATCAAAAGCTTAAGGCCTTGAGCTCCTATGGTGCCACACTGGCTGCCACGGGTTTGGCTGACCTGGCCGTCTATGAAGGCCGGCTGGGAGATGCCGTCAAAATTCTCGAGGAAGGAATCCCCTTTGATCTCAAAAACAAACAGGATCTCGATGCCGCGACGAAATGCATCATGCTGGCTCAGACGTATCTCCTTCAGGAGAAGAAAGAGCGTGCCATTGAGGCAGCCGAGAGGGCCGTAAAAACAAGCAATGAAGCTGAGATCCAATTTTCCGCCGGCCTCGTCTATTTAGACGCCGGCCAGGAAGATAAGGCCCGGGCCCTGCATACAGAATTGAACAAGAAACTTCAACCAGAACCTCGGGCCTACGCCAGGTTAATCGGGGGTGAATTGAGCAGGGCCAGAGGGGACATCGGGAATGCCGTGAAGCTCTTTCATGAAGCCAAGTCGGAAATCGATTCGTGGCTCGGCCATTTTTTCCTGGGACGTGCCTACCTCCAGGCCGAGGACTATACCGCAGCCACGTCAGAGTTTGAGATATGTCTGAAACGGAAAGGGGAAGCGGCTTCCGTTTTTCTCAACGACCTTCCTTCGTTCCGCTATTTGCCTCCCCTATATTTCTACTTGGGACGGACGCAGGAAGGATTGAACAGCAAAAATGCGTCCAATTTTTACAATCAATTTCTCAAAATCAAGGAAAAGGACGACGGAAGCGATCCCCTGGTCAAAGAAGCCCGCCGCCGTTTAGCCGCTCTGCATTAAGCCGGTTTATCGGGAAAAATTGTCTCTGTCTGATCATTCAAAAACAGAGAATAACCCTCAACGGCGCGCTCATATCCCTTCGTTCAGAATTTCCCGGCTATTGCTTGTACTTGACCGTGGCGTAATCTAAAGCTGTTGTGCCTCCGTAGCTCCTGCCCGTCACATAGACATTTCCTGCAGAATCAAGAGCAATGGCCGCGGCTTCATCAGCGCCGTTGACATCTTTATTATTGTACCTCGCCCGCCAGACCAGTTTCCCAGCGATGTCATACTTGACGGTTAAGTAGTCAAAGCCTGTTGCGCCTCCGTAGCTCCTGCCCGTCACATAGACATTTCCCGCGGTATCAAGAGCGATGGCCGTGGCTTCATCGGCGCCATTGTTATAATCGTACCTGCAAACATCCCCCTGTTGAACTCCGTTGGTGTCATACTTGATTGTAGCATAATCAAAGCCCGTACCACTTCCTTGGCTCCTGCCCGTCACGTAGACATTTCCTGCGGAATCAACAGCGATGGCCGTGGCTTCATCGGCACCATTGCTGAAATTGTACCTGCGAGCAACATCCCACTTTTGAACTCCGTTGGTGTCATATTTGATTGTGGCATAGTCATAGTCTGTACCGCTTCCTTGGCTCCTGCCCGTCACATAGATGTTTCCTGTGGAATCAACAGCGATGGCCGTGGCTTCATCGACCCCATTGCCATTGTTGTAAAAGTATCTGCTCACCCACTTTTGAACTCCGTTGGTGTCATATTTGATAGTGGCAAAGTCATAGCCTGTAACGCTTCCTTGACTCCTGCCGGTCACATAAACATTTCCTGCGGAATCAACGGCAATAGCCGTAGCTTCGTCAGCGCCCTGGATATTATTATCGTATCTCGCTCCCCATTCCACTTTGCCTGTACTCGGGTTATACTTAATCGTGTAATAATCATAGTGTTTGACATCAGTTTTGGTTAGACTGTCCTCACTCCGTCCTGTGATATAGACAAATCCATTCTTGTCGACCGCCATCGCCGTGACTTCATCATTCCCATTTCGGCGATCATCATATTGTGCATCCCAGACGAGTTTACCCGAGTTGTCATATTTAAGCGTTCCATAGTCAGAATGTTTGGTAACCATTCCTCTATAGCCGTAGCCCGCGACGTAGACATTTCCCGTTCCATAAACAGCAATGGCATTCGCATAATCCCCCAGGTGGGCAGGGCCATCATATCTCGCACTCCAGCCTTGAACTCCCTCACCATTATAGCTAATCGTGAAGTAATCAGGTCCTGTCGTCCGCCCAGTACTGTAGCCCGACACATAGACATTCCCTGAAGAATTGACGGCAATGGCCTTGGCTTCATCATCACCATTCATGGAATCATTGTTATACCTTTTGACCCAACTCTCTAACTGTCTGAATTTGGCTATTACTTCATGAGTCGACATGACTGGTTCGATGGTATATGTTGTCATCGGCCCTTTGGAGACTCCATTATCGGTCACGTCCGCTAGCAGATAGCCTTCATTGGGTGATATGGTGAACGTGATCGATCCTCCACATTCGACCGTGGGATTTGGAGGGGTGATGCTGCCCCCCCCCGTCGGCTCTACTGTGGTTGTTAAAACGTAAGAGATTTTTAGAAATGTCGCTTCTATCGCATTGCCGTCGGACCTGACATTCTCAAACGTGTATTGACCGACTTTCCCGGAAAATGGGGGCTTTCCCACTTCCACGACAATCACATTGGCGATGTCATAGCAGGCATAAGGAGTTATCGTAAATATCTTGCTCTCTCCATAAGGCACAAGCACGTTCACAGAATCATTCGTGACAAACTTTTCTACCCCTGCCTCTGTATAGCGTATTTCTCCGCCGAGCCCTGCCTTGACCGTAATAGGGTGAAAAACACAGCCAACTGTAATGCTAAACTCCCTTTGAGCAATTTGTGGAGGATTACTTGTATCCTTGACTTCTGCAATAAAGGATAAAACCTGCGGGTACGTAAGATATGCGTAATATTTTGGTATCCCGGATATATTTCCGTATATATCCAAAGATAAGCCAGATAGGTCGCCTGATGGATAGAAAAGGGTTTTTGCCGGCCATAATCCATCGTATTTCCAGATATCATCATTAGGGTTATTGGGGGTGTCGTTATCATCGATAGAGGTTGGCTTGCCGCCATAGGCTTCCAGAAAGACCGGCACATACGGATCGTTGACCCAGGCATGAGGAAGCACCTTATCGATGATATACAGGGAAGAGGAAAAAGGAATTTGACCATCCGGATTAAATGCTTGAGATACGGCTGCGGCCGCCACTGTTTTTGCGTATTCATTAGGATTAAAGCCGTTCGATATACCAGCAGTCTTCAGAGTTCTTGCGTTTTGGACTGTTCCACTGCTGGGCAAGATAAATCTTAAAGTACAAACTGCTTCTTCTCCGGGGGCAAGTGAAAAGGTGTTGCTCCGATAGGCAGGACTGCGATACGCAGGGCTCCGATAGGCAGGACTCCTAAACGCAGGGCTATCAACTTTTAAGAGAAGTTCGTGATGTTCTTCCCCATAGAGTTCGCATTCATTCGGCTGGGCACCGGCGGCAGGCGTCGTCGAGACTCGATAGATCAGGAGCTGATAGGCCCCACCCGTCGGCAGAGTCGGAGTATCTCCGATCGGCACAAAGGAATAAGCCGAGGTTGCGTCATTGTTGTTTTTTATTCTCCATTGAAGGTCCGTGACCTTTCCACCGGAGATATCTTCAACAGTGGAAGAACGGAAGGCTGGATTGACGACGTTGCCGCTTCTATATGCGGGGCTTCTATAAGCCGGAGTCACAATGTCGGGGTTGACGTTTTCGAGGATATACGGCAGATTGGGAAGATAGACGATATTTTCACTGAGCACAGTGGGGTCCGAAAAATTCACGGGGGGAGGGAATTCCAACATCATGTCGGGAGTATGATATTCCTCGGCAACGGGAACAATTCGGGTATTTTCGGGGTCTGGATTCAAGACGATATAATCCACAAAGTTTCCAGCGCCATTAATTTCTTCGACCTTAACCCTGAACGTCGCATAAGGATTTGTGGCATATGGCTTGACAAAAACCGTGAGCGTGATGGATGAATACGGGGCGACTTCGACTTTGACCTGCGTTTCGTCACAAACTAAAAACGGACATTTCCAACCTTCTTCCGTTACTGGCCAAATTTCCCAGAATGATGCGTCCATATCATCAGGTTTCTCAATCGTTAATTGGATCTGCTTGAAATCTTCCGTCAGGTTTTTTACAAACACCAGAAAAGTTCGTTTTTGAGGTTTAGTGGGGTCCGGAACCAAGAGCGGCTTGGTGTTGACAGGGGCGCCAATCATAATCCCTTGGGTAATGTGGGACATATATATATTTTGATTCCGCTTCCCAGTCATTCCTGAAGTGCACGGCGTAATCGTAGGGGTAATACATACTGAGGGTGGAGTGTAATTTTCCCAGTTCCCGTCTCCAGGCTTCACATCGCGGTTATCAGTCCAGGTGATAAAAGAAGTGGCTGGGTCCGAATCTTCTGTATTAAAGCGCCAATATCCTAATTGTGTAAGTAAATTCACATCATACAGGAACATGGGAGCGGGGGCGATATCGATATAGTCACCAAAAAACGGGCCTTTCCCCCCCATGTATAATTTGTAATTTGGATGGTTGGCTTCCTTTTGCACGATATTCACGTTGCCGGACGCATCTTTCTCCATCCAGTGAATGTATTTAGAAACTTTTGTGGAGGAGGTGGCAAAATTTGGATTCGAGGAGGGCAGGGCTTGGGCAACCCAGACATCGATGGTATGTGGTTTTCCAGGTGGGACAGGATCGGAAATGTCGCTGCCATAGCCCCCTTCACTGCTTCGCGTGTCATACCACGTCATCCTCAACCTTCCCGCCGCATAGGTCAGAGACGGCATGATTTGATGGCCGCGTCCCAAATGGTTATCGATCGGGGAAGGGCCTTCCCAATTCATCCCATTCGTTGAGGTTGCGATGACGATCCGAGCATCTCCTCCCGGTCCCTTGCCCAGTTCTGACCAGGCGACATAGATAATTCCGTTTTTATCGACAGCCAACGTGGGGAAGGCATAGGTCCGGAAACGATTTGGAGCCGAATACTGGTCAAAAGCATTAGGGGTGGGTGCGACCACAACAGCCTTCGTAAAACTATAGCCAAAATCCCTTGATTGGCTCATCATGATGGCTGAGGGCTCGGTCTGTGAGGCAAACCGCCGCCAGGCGATGTAGATTGTGCCGTCTTTGGGACTGACGACGATTGTAGTTCCCTGATTGATGTGCTGGCTTTCGCTGATCTTGATGGGCCTTTGCCACGTCGTGCCGCAGTCATTGGACCGGGCAAACATAATCTTGCTCTGATCACCGCCGGACAAACTCCCCAAAAATATGCTATAGGCCATATAAACAGAATGACGAGCCACATTCTGGGCAGGAATGTCCAGTCCGCTAATCGGGACTGTTCCCGAACCATTCCTCGGTGCGTCAACAGCAATCCACGGTTTGTCGGCAAACTGTCCGGAAGTGCCCTGGTCGATAATGGTTGTATCGAGATACTTTATGGGGTCCGCGTCTCCGATTTTGGTGACGTTATTATCAATAAAGCGGGCGACAAAGATGACGCTTCTTCCGTGCAAAACTCGATCAAAAGCAATACCGCTGTAATAGAAAAGTCCGTTCGTTCCTGCGCGGACTGTGGGATCGGAAGCAGCGCTCAACCCGTGAAGTGGAGAGGTTATGCCTGCCACGGTCTGGTCCTGAGGATAGCCTGGAAGAAGAGTGCTGATCCAGGATTCGCCGCCATTAAAGGATTTGAACAGTCCCAGCCAGGCATCACCCGCCGCGGCTCCCTCCGGAATCCCCGGCAACGGCCCTTCTGATTTGGGCATATCAACCGTACGATAATCATTTGAACCGAAAAGAAGATTAAGGGGATTTCTTGTAGAAACCGCCCCCGAAGGCTCGTTTTGCCTCTGAAGGTAAGGGTCACCATTTATGCAGTCGGTGCCTGCTACCATGTTCACGTTTCGACCGGCGATGAGATTTCCGTCTTGGTTTAGGTTCTGAACCTGCGGCTTAAAATATTGCGATTTTGTCGGAAACCCGATGAGAATCGCGGCAAAAAGAATCGGCAAAAGATAGAAGGAATAGCGACGAATAAACATGTTAGCACCCCCAAAAAAATTTTTTATTTGAAGTCCTCAATTCCCCAAAGGCAGGAAAAATGAGGCTATATATTAATAAAATAGAAGAAAATTGGGTAAAGATAGCGGCCGATAACGCTGACTTCAAGCCTCTCCCTTTCCTTTTACAGCTTATTCAGCAAAAGAAAGATCAAACGACAATACGCTCTGATCATTATTTTTCCTTAGCCTTGGATACCTATTAAACTAGGAGCTTTTAATCTATTTGTCAAGTTATTTATCACCCTCGGCGGCCGCTAAGTCTATTTATCTTATTGAATCTATTACAATTAGATGTAAAAAGCCCCATCACCCCAAAAGGCTAAACACCTTTCTTTTTCAATCTTATTTCTATATTTGACTTCTGCCGCGCTCCGGCGATATATTGAGGGCAAGGAGCAACCATGATTCTTCGAATCGAAGGAGGGGGACCATGAATTTCATCATCGAAGAAAAAGACGGTATCTTTATTCTAAGGATGCAGGGCGAGCTCAGGCTGACGGAAGCGCCGGCCCACTCGATCACGATGCAAAAACTGGTGAAAGAACAACTCGAACTCGGGAAAACCAAGTTCATCCTCGATTTCAAAAGAGTCGATTTCATCGACAGCTACGGCATCGGCGATCTTGTCGCCAGCTACGTCTCGGCCCAGAACAAAGGCGCCAAGCTGAAAATCGCCAACCTCTCCTTGAAAGTCCGTCTTGTCCTCAACTATTGCGGGATCCCGAAAATCATCGAAATTTTCGATGACGAAGAATCCGCCGTCAAAAGCTTTCGCTGAGGGCGGCTGTCAACGGCCCGAAAACGGCCCCCCGTCCAATCCCTTCCCCTGACCCGATGTGATATCTCCGAAGACAGTCGAAACCGCCGATTGACAATCAGCATTCCCGACATTATCATCCTTGATTATGTCGCCAAATATCTGGACGATCAAAAAGGCCATGGCCGAAGAAAAGAAATAAGATGTTTGAAGGAGAAGAAATCATGGCCAGTCATTCTAAAGAAGAAACACTTAAGGTTTACAGCTATCGCTGGCTGGTCCTGCTGGCCTTTGTCCCGATTGCCTGCATGACCCAGGTGTTCTGGATCACGTTCGCCCCGATCACAAGCGCCGCGGCCCAGTTCTACCACAAGTCCGACCTGATGATCGGCCTGCTGTCCATGAGCTTCATGATCGTCTATATCCTCGTCGCCCTGCCCGCAGCTTGGGCGATCGACACCTGGGGTTTTCGGACCGCGGTCGGTATTGGCGCCGTCCTGACGGCCGTCTTCGGCCTCACGCGCGGGATATTCGCCTCGAATTTCACCATGGTCTTCCTGTCTCAAATCGGCCTCGCCATCGGCCAGCCCTTTGTCATCGGCGCTATCACCAAGATTGCCGCCCGCTGGTTCCCGGTCAAAGAACGGGCAACGGCCTCCGGACTGGGGACGCTGGCGCTCTACCTGGGCCCTCTGGCGGCGATGCTGCTCACGCCGTTCCTGGTGCTGCGCATCGGCATCGGCCAGATGCTGCTGGACTACGGAATCGCTGCGGCCATAGCGGCCGTCATCTTCCTTCTTATCGCCCGCGAACATCCCCCCACCCCGGCCGGCCGGGATGAGCGTGTTTTGATGTTGGCCGGCCTTAGGTCCATGCTCCGTCAACGCGACTTTATTTATCTACTCATCCTGTTCTTTGTCGGCCTGGGCATGTTCAATGGCGTTTCAACCTGGATCGAAGACATCATCCGTCCGCGCGGCTTCACCATATCCCAGGCCGGATTGTTAGGCGGACTGATGCTCATCGGCGGTATCCTCGGCGCGATCGTCATCCCCCTGATTTCCGACAAATTGCGACGCCGGAAGCCGTTCCTCCTCCTGGCACTGATCGGACTGATTCCCGGGCTGATCGGCATGACCTATTCCACCGGCTACTGGCTATTGCTCGCTTCGGGCTTTATCTTCGGCTTCTTCCTGCTCAGCGCCGGCCCGATCGGTTTCCAGTACGGGGCCGAGATCACCCGCCCGGCTCCGGAAGGCACCTCGAACAGCCTGTTGATCGTGATGGGGCAGATCTCAGGCATCGTTTTTATTTTTGGCATGGATGCGCTCAAATCTCCGGCGACCAAAGCCATGACGGTTTCGCTCCTCGCCCTTGCCGCTCTGACATTCATCACCTTCATTCTCGCCACATTTCTCCGCGAATCGCCGGTGCATGGGTCCCCATAGGATTAAACTGCCCTTTCGCCTCCAGATATAACGGGGTCAAACCTGCTCAATATGCGCAAACTCGCGGGCATCGTCTAATCCGGGGTCAAACCTACTCGTTACGCAGCGCTTTCCCCTGGAATATGAGGAAGGAGTAGGTTTGACCCTGATTCTATTCAGCCCTTTCCCCTGGAATCGGCGTAACGAGTAGCTTTGACCCCGATTCTACTCTTCTCCTTGACATGCCCTCCCGTCTGGCGATATATTTTTTCATGGGAAAACGAATCATTTTGTGCCTTTACAAGGAGATTTTTCTTGCATCCAAAAAAGTGAACGCCTGTTCCCCTGCGGGCTACGTTCGAAGACGCCAATCGAAAGGAGGTCGTCATGAAGAAGGTATTGATAGGGCTCGTTATTGTTTTGGTGGTGATCGGGGCCATCATTCTTTTCGTTTTCTACCTAACAAGCGGCTTGACTCGATCAGCGGATCAGTTTTTCACGTTGATACGCGAAGGGAAAGCCAAGGATGCTTACTTATCAGCCAGCCGCGAGTTTCAGGCGGCGACACCCGAAGAGAACTTTATGGCTTTCTTAAAAAACTCCACAATCGCCGATTACGAAAGTGCGACCTGGAGCTCCCGGTCTGTCGCCAATAAAATCGGCGAGCTGGAAGGATCCATCAAGACCCGGGCCGGCGGCATCATTCCGGTTAAGCTCCGGCTGATCAAAGAGGATGGCCAATGGAAGATTCATGCCATAGAAAAGGCGGCGGCCGGTTTGGTCAAGACATCGGCTGAGCCAACCGTGCCCGCCGAAGATGATCTGAAGGCTATGACGAGCAGCGCCGTGCTGCTTTTGGCCCGAGCCATCAACGCCAAGGACTTCACGGAATTCTACAATGCAACGGCCAAAGTCTGGCAAAGCCAAACGACCCC
>Ga0315289_10008690_pt1 | contig 14663 bp, 9 predicted proteins | sample YL17G11_40_MG_FD_203452 | JGI IMG/M metagenome (GOLD analysis project Ga0315289, IMG submission 203452) | Sediment microbial communities from Yellowstone Lake, YNP, Wyoming, USA - YL17G11_40 | ecosystem: Environmental > Aquatic > Freshwater > Lake > Sediment | place: USA: Wyoming | collected...
AGCAGCTTATAATGAAACGAACTATGAAGCTAACAAAGTCTCGCTTGACTGATTTCGAAAAAATTTACGGGCAGTTGAATTTCTCTTTTGAATATCGTGGAGACTATCGATGAAACGTTTGCTTGCGATAATCTCTGTACTCACGATAGGTAGTTGTGTACAGTTTCATGACCAACCGCTTTCAGCCACCAAGAGCCTGGATAGCTTCGAATCACGGACGCTGAACCAAACCGATCTAAATACGTACATACGAGCGCATATACCGGCGGCCCAATGGCCGCTGCAAACGTGGGATTTGACGAGTCTGACCCTGGCAGCTTTCTTCTATCATCCTGACCTTGACGTCGCTAGGGCACGATGGGCGTTCGCCAAGGCGGGCGTGAAGGCTGCCGGAGAGCCTCCCAATCCGAAAGTCACTGTGAGCCCTGGGTTCAACTCCACAACAGAGTCGATATCTCGCTGGATAGTGGGGGCCGCTGTTGAGATTCCTATCGTAACATCTGGCAAACGTGGCTACCAACTCGCCCAGGCCGAGCACCTCTCGGAGGCGGCCCGAATGCATATCGCGGCGGTAGCCTGGCAGGTACGCAGTCGTGTTCGAGAGGCTCTGCTCGACCTCTATGGGGCGAATGAGACCGAAAGCTTGCTCATCAAGCGTCGGAGTATTCAGGCACAGTGTCTGGAGCTCCTACAACAGCAGTTAGATGCCGGAGAGATCTCCGGGGTTGTGGTTAACCAGGCGAGTATCGACTTTCATGCGACAGTTGTCGAGCTGCTGGACGCGCGAAAGAGACAGGCTGAGGCGCGCGTGGAGCTGGCCGATGCCATCGGTGTTCCGGCCAAGGCACTAGATGGAATTGACATCTTATTCAATGGCTTCGAGGGGCTGCCGAGCACTCTTCCAAAACCAGAGGCCCGACGTCGAGCTCTGTTGAATCGCGCCGATGTCCTGGCGGCGCTTGCGGTGTATCAGGCCTCCCAGTCGAGCCTGCAATTGGAAATTGCCAGGCAGTATCCGGACATTGATATCGGTCCCGGCTACGAGTACGATCAGGGGGATAACAAGTGGGCACTGGGTATTTCACTAACGCTGCCGGTACTCAATCAGAATCGGGGCGCCATCGCAGCAGCCGAGGCCCGGCGGACCGAGGCAGCAGCTGAGTTCACCGCCTTGCAGAGTCATATCCTTGGCCAGATTGAACGGGCGGTCGCAGGTCTCAAGGCCTCGATGGAGAAGGCCCGTACCGCTGAGGTCATCGCGGAAAAACTCGAGCAAAAGGCCACGACGATGCAAAAGATGTTTGAGGCTGGGGAGGTTCTCATGTTGGCAGTGGCAGGGGCTCGGCTCGAGCAGAACAGCAATGCTCTGCTTCTGCTCAGGGCCCGCATTGATGCTCACGAGGCCATGGGCCACTTAGAGGACGCGATGCAGAGCCCTGCCGACTTGTCGGACTGGCAAGAGACGGTACTGCAATCTGATATCGATAAGAGAGGTACATCATGAACAAGTTGAGAACGCTGCTCGGTGTGGTCATACTGGCTGCCGGGGCGGTCGGCGTTTACTATCTTTTCCAGAACAAGCCGGTTACGGAAGAAGAGGCTGAGCCGGAGGTGGCTGCTGAAGTAGCAGTGCAGGTCGGAAATATCCAACGTTCGACTCTGCACGGGTACGTTCAGGCCTACGGCCAGGTTGATTTAGACCCGGGCAGTGGCACGACCTCTCCGGCGGCTGTGACGATTACCGCACCTGATACAGGGATAATCACCGAAGCCTGTTGTGTGCAAGGTCAACGGGTCAACAAGGGAGATATCCTCTTTACTATGGACAGTCGTGTCGCCGAAGCGACAGTGGAGATGGCGAAAAAGGCGCTTGAATTTGCCGAGAGGGAATTCGAGCGGCAGGAGAAGTTGCGAGAAGTACAGGGCACCTCCGAAAAGCTCTTCCTGGAGGCCAAACAGCAGCTCGATGCAGCTCGGAGCGAACTGACCACTGCGCAGATCCGACAGTCCCTGTTGAAAGTGACGGCACCGTTCTCCGGTACGATCGTCCGCGTGGATGCGGGAGTCGGTCAAACAGTCACTGCCGCCCAGAGGCTTGCGGAACTGCACGACTCCGAGCGATTGGTTGTCACCGCCAAGGTGCCAAACCGAGAGATTTCGTTGCTCAAGCTGGGTCAGCAGGTGGACATCGACACTGGCATCCAAGCCGACGACGGAGCGACAAAGACAGCCATCGTGCGCAGCAGCCTCAGTTTTATCGATTCCCAGGTTGATGACAAAACTGGGACGGTCGAAGTGCGTGCGCCCGTGCCGCCCGACTCGCACTTGCGACCGGGGCAGTTCGTTAAGGTTCGTATTATTCACGAAGAACATCAAAACTGCCTGACCGTTCCCGAAGAGGGCGTGGTTACAACTGTTGACGGCGATACGGTCATCGCAATCGTGCAGGGCGATACGGCATATCAACGGTCCGTGACACTTGGCCTGCACGAAGGCGGTTTGGTGGAAATCCAGGGCGAAGGGCTGAAGGAAGGAATGGCAGTGGTGACCGTCGGCACATACGGTCTGCCGGACAAAACAAAGATTCGAATCATTGGGCAATAAAGCGCTGGAATGAAAGTTATATGAACGTGTCCGACAAGCCTATTCAAAAACCCGCTCGTGTCGATCCGGCGGCGTCAGGGCGCCAATGGTTATTGGGTCGGTTCGCAGCTCGACATGCCATCGCGATAACATTTATCACTTTGGCTTTGTGTATGGGAGGGGTATATTCTGCCTTTAAGGTTTCGTCTTCGGTTTTTCCACAGACGAACTTTCCGCGTGTGGTGATCCTTGTGGATAACGGAGTTATGCCGGCCGACGAAATGATGGCAAGGATCACACGGCCGATTGAGGAGGCCATGAAAGACATTCCTGGTGCCGAGACGATCCGCACGGCCACGGGACGTGGTTCGGCCGACATTAGCGTGTTCTTCAACTGGAAAGTCAACATGATCCAGTCGGAATTATACGTGATCGGTCGGCTTTCGCAGATCCGCAGCACGCTACCGAGCACGGCCAGCACCAGTGTCTATCGCTTGACATTCTCGGCATTTCCAATTATCGGAGTAAGCCTGACCAGTGGAACGCGTGATATCACGCACCTGTGGGAAACGGCCAGGTACGAGCTAAAGCCACGCTTTTTACGTATCCCCGGTGTCGCGCGGGTCGATATTGTCGGCGGGCGCACGACCGAGTACCACGTTATTGTGGATCCGATGCTGCTGCAATCGGCACGTATAGCGCTTTCGGATGTCACAGAAGCCTTGGAGCAGAACAACCTGATCGCCCCTGCGGGCATGCACGAAGAGAACCATACGCTGTATTTGACGGTGATTGACGGGCGTTTGCACACGCCCAAGGAGATCGAGGACTTTACGGTCAAGGTTGTGAACGGACATCCGGTGCGCATCGGTGATTTCGCCCGGGTCGAGCGAGGCCCCGAACCGGTTTTTAACATCGTGACGGCGGACGGCGAGAAAGCGGTCTTGCTTAACATCCGCAGTCAGCCCGATGGCAGCACCCTGGAAATAGCCAAACAACTCAAGCAAGAACTGAAAACGCTCCGGTACGAGCTGCCGCCGGATATGAAACTGGCATTTTTCTACGATCAGTCACTGATTGTACGCGAGTCGGTCAAGAGCGTTTGGGAAGCGATCATTTTTGGTTTTGCTCTTTCGGTGATTGTACTTTACCTGTTTTTGAAGAATTCGGCTTCAACGTTAGTAGCTACACTGGTCATCCCGGTCACGGTGCTGATAACACTGCTGGCAATGAAAGTGGGCGGCATGAGTTTCAATCTGATGACGCTGGGCGGGATTGCCGCGGCCATTGGAATCGTGATTGACGATGCGATTGTGGTCGTAGAGGCAATTCATACCAAACTATCCGAGGGTCTCTCCCCCATCGCCTCGGTACAAGAAGCTATCAGTGAGATATTCCGACCTTTGGTGGCCTCAACGCTGACGCCGGTAGTGGTGTTTATTCCGCTCACCTTTCTCGATGGTATCACGGGTGTATTTTTTCGGGCACTGGCGATGACCATGACGGTCTCACTCTTGACGTCGCTGTTCCTGGCGGTGACCTTCACGCCGTCACTGGCCGCCTGGCTTATGGGCCGACGTAAAACGGTGAAACGGTCAGACGGTGAAACGGCAAACCGTCAAACCGTCAAACCGTCAAACCGTCAAACCGTGAAACGGCCCGACGGTGAAATGGGCGGCCCTGTGCTGCACGCCTGCATTCGTCTTTACGAGAGTACCGTGCGTATCGCCCTGAAACACAGTTGGATTACGATTGGTTTGTGCATATTGGTGCTGCTGGCCGGGTATCAGATATACACACGTTTAGCCAGTGAGTTTCTGCCACCGATGGATGAGGGGGGCTTTGTTATTGACTACGTGGGGCGACCGGGAACCAGTTTAGCTGAGACGGACCGGCAGCTCAAGCAGGCTGAGGAGATACTGCGTACCATTCCCGAGCTTGAGAGTTACTCCAGGCGTACCGGCGCACGCCTGGCTCTGGCTATTGCCGAACCTCATACGGGAGACTTCCTGGTCAAGCTCAAACCCAACCGTGAGCGGAAGACCGAAGAGGTAATTTCCGAGCTTCGGCAGAGGTTTAATGCCGCAGTACCCGGTCTTCAATGGGAGTTTCCGGGTATTCTGGGCGATCTGATCGGCGACCTGATGTGGGCGCCCAGCCCGATCGAAGTTAAGTTGTTCTCGACAGATATCGAGTTTCTGAAAAAAACGGCGCCTGAGGTCGAGAAGAGTATTCAAACAGTGAGGGGCGTTGTTGACACCTTTGACGGCCTGATGTACACCGGCAGCTCGGTAAGCCTTCGTCTAAGGACGGTCGATGCCGAGCGTTTCGGACTGACGGCTCGTGACGTGGCCGAAACAGTTAACACGGCTATGCTCGGACGTACGGCTTCATCCGTTCTTGAGGCCGACCGTGTGATCGACATCCGCGTCATGGTTGACGCCTCGCAGATCGGGTCAATCGCCGCACTGTGTAACTTGGCAATCCGCACGCCGGAAGGGAGTGTGGTCAAGGTTTCGCAAGTGGCCGATGTGGTGGAAGAGCAGGGCCAGCTCGAGTTGCGTCGCGAAGACATGCGTCAGAATGTGGCTGTAACAGCACGGCTGGAACAGCGTGACCTGGGCAGCGCCATGGCTGAGATTCGTGAGCGATTGAAGAAGGACGCATCCATTCCACCTGGGACAATTGAATTCGGAGGGCTTTTTGAGCAGCAGCAGAAATCCTTCCACAACCTGTTGGTTGTGCTGGTGATGGCAGTCATCCTGGTTTTTACAGTGCTGCTTGTCGAATTCCGCAACTTCTCTGGGCCGGTCTCCATCGTATTCGGCGCGGTTCTGGCCTTGTTCGGCACGGTCGCGGCTCTGCTGGTCACCGGAACGTCACTTAATGTTGTCTCGTTCTTGGGGGCGATCATCGGCGTAGGAATCGTCGCCAAGAATGGTATCCTTGTGCTTGATATGGTCGATCATTTGCTTACGCAGGGACTAACGGTGGATGAGGCGTTGGTGCGATCCGGCAGGCGCCGCCTGCGCCCGGTGCTAATGACGTCTTTGACCACGCTGCTGGGCATGCTGCCGCTGGCGCACGGCATCGGATCCGGCGCTGATATGCTCAAGCCGTTGGCCATCGGGGTCATGGGTGCGCTTTGCATCTCGGTCCTGCTATCGCTGGTTGCCACGCCGACGCTTTACCGAATACTGCTGGCCCTTCGTAGCTCGGCGATCGCCCGGGAGGTCGTCCCGCACAATGTGAATCCACCTTAAAAGAACCCCGCCATAGTGATGGCGGGGTTAACCGGTTAGCCCCACAATATATTGCGGGGTTATATTGATCAGAGCAAGGAAGAAATCAATTATGAGAAGTAAGTTTCTGCCGTTTTCACAGCCCTCTATCACAAAGGCCGATATTGCTGCGGTCAGCGAAGTTCTGCGTTCGGGATGGATTACCACCGGCCCGAAGGCTGCTGAGTTTGAGCAGAAGTTCTGCGACTACATCGGCTGTCCTGGTGCGGTGACACTGTCTTCGGCCACCGCGGGAATGCATCTTGCGCTCAAGGCATTAGGCATCGGCGTTGGGGATGAGGTCATAACGCCATCGATGACATGGGTTTCCACGGTGAACTTGATAGTCCTCGCCGGTGCCAAACCGGTGTTTGCTGATATTGACAGAGACACGTTAATGGTTTCGCCCAGCACAATGGAGGAATGTGTTAGCCTCCGGACGCGACTGATTATACCCGTGCATTTTGCTGGTGCTCCGGTAGATATCGGTCCGATTCGTCAGTTGGCTGACCAGCGCGGGATTTTCCTCGTAGAAGATGCAGCCCATGCTCTGGGTACGCACTATATGGGCCAACACGTGGGGCGCAACGGCACGTCGATTTTCTCCTTTCATCCCATCAAGAACATCACTACCGGCGAAGGCGGCATGTTTTGTTCGGACAACCAGGACCTGCTTGATCGAATTCGGCGGCTGAAATTTCACGGTCTTGGGGTAGATGCCTATGATCGCCACACTCAGGGCAGGTCCCCCCAGGCCGAGGTGCTGGAGCCGGGCTACAAGTACAACATGCCGGACTTATTGGCTGCTTTGGGCATAAGCCAGCTGGCGCGCGTAGACGAGTTTAACAGGCAGCGAACCAGGTTGGCCATGAGATACCGTGAGCGGCTGGCGGAGGTCGATGAAATCCTGCCACTTTTGGATCCTCCGTATCCAATAAAACATGCCTGGCATCTGTTTATTATTCGCCTGGATACGGACAATGCCGGCCTTAGCCGTGACCAGCTCATGAGTGAGCTAAAACAGAAGAACATTGGAACAGGACTTCACTTTCGGGCTGTCCACCTGCAGAAATATTATCGAGAATCCATGGGCATGCGCCGCGGCATGCTGCCGAATACCGAGTGGAATTCTGACCGGATATGCTCGCTTCCCTTATTTGCGGATATGACCGCGGAAGACGTGGACGATGTGGTGAACGCGATCAAGGAAGTCTTGAAGAAATAAGCATGAAAAATCTACGAGACAACATTCCAACAATCGTGTTTTGGTCAGCGGCTGCGTTGTTGTCGTTGTGGGCTCTGGGCCAAAGAGGTCTATGGGGCGCCGAAGACCGTTGGGCTGAGATTCCCAGGGAAATGCTCCTTACAAGGGACTTTTTCCATCCCTGCATCAATGGCGAACCCTATTTCGACAAGCCACTTCTGGGTTACTGGCTCATTGCATTGGTTGCGACCTTAACAGGCCGGCTGGATGAATGGGTAGTAAGGCTGCCCAGCGCAATCGCCGGCTTGCTGGCGCTGGGGGCAACAATCAATCTGGGCCGCAGGCTGTGGTCGCAGCAGATGGGCAGGACGGCGGGTTGGCTTCTGCTAAGTTCATACGGGTATCTCTTCTGGGCCAGGACGGGCGAAGCGGACATGGCAAACATGGCCGCCATAATCCTGGCTGTCGCCTGGTATTGGTCGCGGCGAGATAAGCCAGGGTTTTTCAGTTACCTGGTCTTTTACTTCATCTGTTTTATAGGGGCCCAAAACAAAGGACTGGCTGCAATTGTAGTACCTGTCATTGTTGTGCTGCCGGACCTGATTAGACAAAGCCGGTGGAAGTCTTACCTGTCCTGGCCCCATTTTGCCGCCTTGGCACTGGCAGTGGTTGTGTATTTTGCCCCGTTTGCCTATTCTGAAATTACCAGGTCTGGGTATCGTGCTGGCGGCCTGTGGATGGTTTTCCACGAAAATGTTGTGCGTTACTTCCACCCGTTTGACCATGTAGAGCCATTTTACGTGTATTTCTACTATCTTCCACGACTGTTTCTGCCCTGGACACCGCTCTTGCTTATGGCACTCTGGGGGGCTTTTGCATCACTGAAAAAGCTGGACTGGCCAAGCAAATGGCTCACTCTTGCTACGGCACTCATTTTCGTGTTCTTCACCGTATCCGGTTCCAGAAGAAGCTATTATATTCTCCCGATACTTCCTTTCTGCTCGCTCATGGCGGCAATTTGTTTTGCTCTGGCCAAGGAAGAGAAATGGCGACGTCTGGTTGTGAATATCCAGACGGGCCTGATTGTGCCGGTAATGGCTGTTGCGATTTTAAGCCCTGTTTTTTGGCCCGTGCTCAAACATCGCTTGGAATTCACTGCCCCGAAGGCACTGGTGTTTGGAACCCCACTATTAGGCTTTGTGGCGATGGCCTGCTTTATTATGGGTCGTTGGCGGCCTGCTCTGGCGGCTCAAGTAACGGGGGCGTCGCGCGAACTGGCTCCTCTTATAGCGATGTCGGTTATTATGATGGGAGGTTTCTTTTGCTGGCAATACAATGCGTTTAGTGAGTATGACTCCATGAAGAACTTCAGTATGGAATTGAGGAGGAAAACTCCAGGGCTTAAACCAGATGAGATTGCCTTCTTTCGCAAGATACCGGTCAAAACGCTTTTTTATCTGGATTTGCCCGGGCCTGTCCTGCTTCTGCAAGATAGGGACTCTGTGTGGGCTTTCCTCAACTCAGACTGCCAGAGGAAGGTTCTCGTTTCGCACGACAACTATCTTGATGAGCTGGCCAAAGTGCTTCCGGCTGAAATGGTAGGCAGAGCAACTTTAAAGGAGAAGATATATCCATGGGAAAAGAACGAGAAGAAACACCGGGCTTGGATAATCAAGCGTACGGCGAATTAGCTTTACTGTCACTGGTTATTCCGGTCTTTAACGAGGAGAAAAACCTCGATGCGCTCATCGGCCGGTGCGTCAGAACGTGCGACACGATGCAAAGACCTTACGAGCTGATTCTGGTAGATGACGGCAGCAAGGACCGTTCTCGAGGGCTCATCGCCGAAGCGGCGAAAAAGTACGGCGGCAAGGTCGTGGGGGTGTTGCTGAACAGAAATTACGGTCAGCACGCCGCGGTTATGGCAGGCTTTGCAGAGTCCAGAGGCGCTATTGTGGTGACTCTTGATGCCGACCTTCAGAACCCGCCGGAAGAGATTCCCAACCTGGTCGATGCAATCGAAAAGGGATTTGATGTTGTGGGTACCGTTCGGACGCCAAGGTGCGACAGCTTCTTTCGGAGGATCGCCTCCTTCATTGTCAATAAGGCCGCTCAAAAGGCTACGGGCGTAAAAATGCATGATTATGGTTGTATGCTGCGCGCTTATCGCCGGCACATAGTGGATGCCATGCTTGCCTGTCAGGAGAGAAGCACATTCATCCCCGTGCTTGCCAACAGTTTTGCTCGAAATACAACCGAAATCGAGGTACACCACGAGAAACGTTCCAGGGGCGAATCAAAGTACGGACTATGGAAGCTAATTAATCTGCAGTTTGATCTGTTGACCAGCATGACGACCTTTCCTCTGCGGCTGTTGAGCGTGCTGGGCGCTATCGTATCACTCTTGGGGATTGGATTTGGCGTGTTTCTTTTTGTGATGAGATTGATTTATGGAGCCGCGTGGGCAGCACAAGGCGTCTTCACGCTGTTTGCCATTCTCTTTATCTTCATAGGTGCGCAGTTTGTCGCGATGGGTTTACTCGGGGAGTATATCGGGCGGATTTACCACGATGTCAGGGGACGCCCTCGTTATTTTGTGCAGCAAGTTGTTGGCAGAAGCAGCTCAGTGCGGAAGATCGAAAATAGGGACCCCGCGCCGCGGGAATCCAAGAGTCTGGAGGTTATGATATGAAATCGATCATCTTGGCGTATCACAATATCGGCTGTCTCGGTATCGAAGCCCTGTTGCGAAACGGTTTCCAGATCGCGGCAGTTTTTACTCACAAGGATGACCCGCGGGAGAATGTCTGGTTTGATTCAGTGGCGGAACGGGCTGCATCGCGAGGCATTCAGGTTTTCGCTCCCGACGATATCAACCATCCTTTGTGGGTAAAAAAGATCAAAGAACTTGGTCCGGACATTATTTTCTCTTTCTACTACAGGAACCTCATCAAACAACCCATCTTGGACATTCCGCCGGCGGGATGCCTTAATCTGCACGGTTCGCTTCTGCCCAAATATCGAGGACGGTGTCCGATTAACTGGGTGCTCGTCAACGGCGAGAAGGAGACGGGTGTTACATTGCATTACATGACGGCTAAGCCGGACGACGGCGACATCGTCTGCCAGAAAAAAATCATAATCACGGACGACGACACAGCCAGGTCCCTACATGAAAAAGCGGCTCAAGCAGCGTCAACCATGCTTAACGAGATCCTGCCGCAAATAAAGAATGGCACTGCGCCCCGTAAACCTCAGGACCATTCGAAGGCAACTTACTACGGCGGTCGTCATCCGGAGGATGGTGAAATTGACTGGACCATAAGTGCAAAGCAAGTCAGGAATCTCGTCCGCGCTGTAGCCCGACCATACCCCGGCGCTTTCAGCTATATCGCCAACGAGAAATGTGTGTTCTGGACGGTCTCCGAAGTACCTTCCCCGGAAGAAGATTTGAGCCCTGGTACCATCGCTTCGGTAGATCCTCTGGTGGTTGTGTGTGGTAAAGGCGCGGTGCGCGTGGATTTTGGCCAAGCAGAGAAGGGTGTCTACATGAACGGCGCACAACTGGCTCGTGAACTCAACCTGGTCGAGCGCATGAGATTTGGTCCGAGTTCGACCAGTCGCATCGAGTTAACGACAAAAAGGCATGTCTTGATTCTTGGAGTTAACGGTTTCATAGGTAACGCCTTAGGCGAACGACTGTTGGAGGGCGGAAAACACGAAGTCCACGGCATGGACCTTCGATCAGATTATATTCAGCACCTGCTGCACAGGCCCGGGTTTCATTTTGAAGAGGGTGATATTTCTATCCATCGCGAATGGATCGAATACCATATCAGAAAATGCGATATCGTTATTCCTCTGGTGGCCATCGCGACACCGATCGAATATACACGCAATCCGATAGGCGTATTCGAACTGGATTTTGAAGAGAATCTGCGGGTAGTCCGCTATTGTGTGAAATACAAAAAGCGGATCGTTTTCCCATCAACCTCTGAAGTGTATGGAATGTGTGACGAGAAAGAATTTGATGAGGACAACTCTAAGCTGGTTCAGGGGCCGATCCGGATGCAGCGGTGGATATATTCCTGCTGCAAGCAATTGCTCGACAGGGTCATCTGGGCATACGGACAGAAGGAGGGACTCAAGTTTACGCTCTTTCGCCCGTTCAACTGGATCGGGCCTAAGCTTGACAGCTTGACCTCCGCCAGGATTGGCAGCTCCCGCGCCATCACACAACTGATTCTTAATCTCGTGGAAGGTACGCCCATTCTGCTAATTGACGGCGGAAACCAGAAACGCTGTTTCACGGATGTGTCAGATGGCGTGGAATGCCTGTACCGAATAATCGAGAACAAAAACGGTGTCTGTGACGGGAAGATAATCAATATCGGTAATCCCGATAATGAGATCAGCATCAAGGGACTGGCAGAACTATTGCTGACCAAATTCGAGCAGCACCCTCTGCGTCCGGAGTTCCCTCCCTTTGCGGGTTTCCGCCTGGTTGAAAGCAGCTCGTACTACGGTAGCGGCTACCAGGACGTCCAACACAGAAAACCAAGCATCCGGAATGCAAAGAAGCTGCTTGGCTGGACGCCCACCGTAAACCTGGAGAAATCTGTAGAACAGACGCTCGATTTCTTTCTGCCGGAAAGTATAAAGTCGAAAGGGTTCGTGCCCCCGCTCCTGTCTTCCGACAGGAAGACGCGGGGGTCGGTACCATATGATGTAGTTCCGGTGTCTTACAGCAATGATAAGAATTCTCTGGAGTTGAAGGTTCATGAGAATAGGTCTGAGGGTTGATGTTGATACCTTCAGGGGGACCAAGTATGGCGTGCCGAATCTGTGTAAGGTTCTCGCTGACCACTCTGTAAAAGCCTCATTCTTTTTTTCCGTGGGCCCGGATAATATGGGCCGGCACCTATGGCGACTAACTCGTCCAGCATTTCTTTTCAAGATGGCCAGAACGAGAGCCACAAGCCTATACGGATGGGACATTCTTTTGAGAGGCACGCTCTGGCCGGGACCTGTCATCGGGGAAAAACTGAGCTCCGTAATACGCTCCACATCGGATGCCGGGCATGAAGTCGGCCTTCATGCCTGGGACCATTACACATGGCAAGCACACATTGACGAAATGGAAGATGATGCCATTTCCGAAACTCTGCGAAGGGGTGTTGAAATTCTCACCGAGATTCTCGGCTGTCCGCCGAGCTGTTCTGCAGCTCCGGGATGGAAGTGCAACAACAAGGTACTACTGGCAAAGAGCCAATTCCCTTTTAGGTACAATAGTGACTGCAGAGGCGAAAGCATATTTCGGCCTATCGTAGGCGGTAGAGAGATTCCCCAGCCACAGATTCCCGTTACCCTGCCAACGTATGATGAAGTTGTTGGGCGCAACGGTGTAACGCATGGCACTTACAATGATTACATGCTCGCCCTTCTTGACCCCCAGAAGCTGAACGTGCTGACAATCCACGCCGAGGTCGAGGGAATTGCCTGTCTCGATATGTTCGAGCAATTTGTGAAAAAGGCACTTACAAAAGGTGCCTCGTTCGTTCCCCTGGGGGTTCTACTGCGTGAATATCCTGAAACCGGTTCAAGTGCTATCGTCGCGAAAGGGATTCCCGGGCGTGAAGGATGGGTTTGCTGCCAAGTCAGTGCAAGAGTTGACAATGGTAATGATTAATCCTTCCAAACGGTTCTCAGACTTGGGGCGGGATTCACTACTGATTTTTTTCTCAGGTATCGTTATTTTTACCGCGGCCCGTAACAGGGGATTTATTTCCTCTGAGACCCGTTTTGCGTTTTTTGCCCAGGAGATGTTGCGAAACGGCCCCAGTTTTTTCCCCACCACATACGGCACGCCGTACCCGGACTATCCGGCGAAATTGTCAATTTTCAGGGGAACTTGATCTATGAGAAGGTCTTCCGTTATCATTATAGCCTTATTTTTCCTGCTATACGTTGTTCCGCTTGGCGTGCGCCCGATGGTTATCGATGACGAATTCCGATACGCCGAAATCCCAAGAGAAATGCTGGAAACAGGAGATTGGGTCGTCCCGCATCTCGATGGTCTGCGGTATTTCGAGAAACCCGTGCTTGGTTGCTGGCTCAATGCCATAGCCATTGCCATGTTTGGCGAAAATGCATTTGCCGTACGTTTCTTTTCGGCTGTAGCCGCCGGCATTTCTGCGCTTTCTGTGTTCTTTCTTGCGCGAAGGTACGCTGGCGGATATTCTGCGGGTGTTTTCGCTGCGGCGGCGTTCCTGACCTGTTTGGAAGTTTTCGCCGTCGGCACTTTCAGCACTCTCGACAGCATGTTTTGCATGTTCTTGACGGCGGCGATGACACTATTCTTTTTCGCCCATACGCAGGGCCGGCCCTGCGCGGAACTCACCGCAGAGAACGCTGAGACCGCAGAGGAAAAATCGACATTAAAAATCTCCGCGTCCTCTGCGCACTCGGCGGTAAGAAACAAACAGGCATGCCTGCTCGTGCTTTCCGGCATCTCCTGTGGTCTTGCGTTTCTCACGAAGGGTTTTCTTGCCTTTGCAGTACCCGCCGTGACCATAATACCATTCTTGATCTGGCAGCGCCGAGCAAAGGAGATATTCAGGATTCTGTGGGTGCCTGTTGTAACGGCGGCTCTGGTAGGACTGCCATGGTGCCTGATGATTTACGTCCGAGAGAATGACTTCTGGCACTACTTTCTTTGGACCGAACATGTCCACCGGCTCATATCGCCCAAAGGTGGGCAGCACCCTGAGCCATTCTGGTTTTTCATTCCCTGCATCTTAATTGGCGCATTTCCCTGGACAGTGCTCCTGCCAGCCATGATTTCTGGCCTGAGAAACACACATTTGGGTTCCCGCGGAGCGGGGTCCCTCAAAGACCCTCTCATCCGGTTCGCCGTATGCTGGCTTCTGTTCCCGTTCCTGTTATTCTCAGCTTCACGAGGCAAACTCGGCACCTATATCCTACCGTGCTTTCCGCCTCTTACCGTTCTCGTGAGTACGGGTCTGCTGAAGTACTTTGCGACCGGAAAGAAGAAGGCATTCACGGTCGCCGTGCATATCCTATTGGCGATAGTAGCAGCACTTGTGATTTTTCTAATTCTGAGCCAGACAATGTCTGCTGCCTTGCGACTCTATGAGCAGCGAGAAACGTGGAAAGTAGTGCTTGTGACTACCGCTTTTCTGACATACGCCCTGTTTCTGCTTTGTGCCAGCAGGGCCGCGAATTTTCGAAAGAAGCTGGCGTATTTTGCCATCGGCCCCACAGTCTTCATGTTCTGTGCGCAGTTTGTCATGCCCAACCAGCTTAAAGATGGAAAGGCGCCGGGCGAGTTTCTACGGCAGAACTGGCACAGAGTCCGTCCTGATACAACGCTTGTTTCCGACAACTACCTGGCATCCGCAGTCTGCTGGTCTTACAAGCGTAGGGACGTTTTCCTTCTTGGCAGGGGCGGTGAGCTTGCGTACGGACTGGGATACGACGACTCGAAGCAACGCCTGCTTGATATCGAGCGGCTGCGAGAATTGATCACGGACCCCGCAATTTATTGCGGGGCTAACCGGTTAACCCCGCCATCA
>Ga0315289_10008691_pt1 | contig 14662 bp, 11 predicted proteins | sample YL17G11_40_MG_FD_203452 | JGI IMG/M metagenome (GOLD analysis project Ga0315289, IMG submission 203452) | Sediment microbial communities from Yellowstone Lake, YNP, Wyoming, USA - YL17G11_40 | ecosystem: Environmental > Aquatic > Freshwater > Lake > Sediment | place: USA: Wyoming | collected...
GAGGAGGAGGAGGAGGAGGAGGAGGAGGAGGAGGAGGAGGAGGAGAAACGAAAAAGTTGATGAGCTTTTTTTTCTTCTGCTTTTTCCTGCGTCCTCGAGGAATGAAAAAAAAAGAAACGGGGAAAAAACTTCAAGCTCTTCCTCACCCCCGCAGACCACACGTCCGCCGCAGGACCATCGTAGGTGCTCGAAGCCGCGGCCCGCACCACCTCCGGGGCCGTGTACCCCGGGGTGCCCACCTTGGTCTTCGGCCTCGAGTCGTCGATGTGCTTGCTGTACCCGAAGTCGCACAGCTTGACCAGCGGGCGGGGCCTCGACCCGTCCAGCAGCGTGTTCTCGAGCTTGATGTCGCGGTTGGCGACGCCCATGCGGTGGCAATAGTCGAGGCCCATGACGAGCTGCTGGAAGAAGAAGCGCGCGTCGTCTTCGGAGAGTCCCCCGCGCGAGGAGACGTATGAGAAGAGGTCCTGGTGGTAGGAAGTTTTTTTTTCTTTCTTTCTTCGTTAATTTTTCTTCCCTTTTTTTCGTCTCTCTCGCTTTCGTTCTCGAAAAAAAAAAAAAACAGACCACAAGCAAAAGAACAGCACTCACCCCCCCGGGGGCGTACTCCATCGCGATCCCCAGGTGGCTCCTCGTCAGGAATGCTTCCTTGAACTGGATGACGTGCGGGTGGCAGAAGTTGGAGTGGTTGACGAGCTCGCGCTCGACGTACTGAAGAGAGAAGAGAAGTTTTTTTATTGTTGTTGCCGAGGTCGAGGTCGAGGTTGAGTTTTTTTTTTCCCTTCGATCATCGCTTATCCATCGCCTCCCATCGCTCTCCTTGAACTCGTTCGCTTTCTCTTTCTTTCTCTTCTTTCTCGTCAACAGGAGGAGAGACAACTCACCCTCCCGATCCTCTCCCCGCGGGGGAGGAACTTGATCGCGACGTGCCTGCCAGTGGCCCGGTTCCGCGCGAGCTGCACGAAGCCAAAGGCGCCGCTGGCCAGATCCTTGACCTTGACGTACTTCTCGTGCTCGGCCAGCGGGTCGCTCCCTATGCCCGGGGGCCCCATTTTCGGAGAGAGAAAGAGTGAGAGACGTGTGCGAGTGAGGGATGCGTTGAGGGTGGCCTGACAGAAAGATCGCAGGCGGCGCACGCGAAGCGAGCGTTCGAAGACGAAGAGAGCTTCGTCCTCGCTGATCAAATGTGACGTCTATTTTTTCTCTTCGCCTTAGCGTTCACTCCTATTTTTTTCCTTTTCCGATGCCGGCGACAGACGCGGAAGAGCGCGCCGAGCCCGCTGTCCCTGCTGCTGCTGCGGGTGCTCCCGCTGCTGCTTCTGACGAGCCAGGCCCATCCTCAACGACAGCAGCTGCTGCTCAGATCAACCGCCCCTCGAACAAGCGGCGCCGCAACCTCAGGCAGACGCGAGTGACCGCCGGCGACGACGACGGCGACGTCGACGCTGAAGCCAATGCCGACGAAGAACGAGGCAACAACGCGTCCGCCGGGCCCTCGATAGACCACGCCACGCTCATTGAGGATACCAGGGCCCTGCAGAAGCAGCGCAGCAAGAGAACGGTGGGCATTTGAGACCTGTTTTTTTCTCACGCGTTGAGGATGGGAACAAGAATCGGCAGCAGGCGAGCAGTCTCTGACGAACCTTTTCTCCCCTCCTTCAACGCCGTCTCTCTCTCCAAAACCAAAAAAAACAGGGAATCGACACTGCGACGCTCCTCCTGGGCTCCTCTCGAGACCGGGCTAAGGCCTCGCTCGCGGCCTCGGGCGCGGCCTCGGACGCGGAGGCCCTGGCTGCAGCCAACCAGCTCTCCGCGACGGAGGCAGCACTGGGGAACACGTTTGGCGCCGGCAGCGCGGGCGGCGCGGGCGCGGCGTCGCGCGCGCGCGAGGAGGCCGAGGCCGCCGCAGACGCCGAGGCCGCCAGGTACGTAGAGAGCAGGCTCGCTGCGGCGCTCGGGAGGGCCCCGCGGTCGAAGCGTATCGAGGGCGACGACGGCGGCGGCGAGGGAGCGAGCGAGGACGGGCGCGGCGGCGGCGGTGGAGCTTCGCTGTTCGAGGCCCCGCGGGAGGCGAGGCTCTCCCTGCCCTCGGCCTCCGGCGCCGCCGGCGGCGACGCGGACGCCTCGGCCCTGGAGCCCCGAGGGGCCGGCCTGGGCGGCGACGACGACGCGCGGGGGGCGGTCGGGCTCGTCGAGGTTGCGCTCTCGGCAGGGGACCGGCTCCTCAACATCGAGAGGACCGAGGCCGCCAAGAGGCGAGCCGGGGCCGCCGCGTCCGGCGCCGCTGCTCCTTTCGGCGGCTCGCATGCTGCTTCTTCGAGCGGCTTTGGCGGCGACGGCGACGGGTTCAGGAGGAGGGACCTGCCCGCGTCTTTCGGTGCGGGGAAGAGGCGGTGAAAAGGGAAGGGAGAGAGGGTGTAAAAGAAAAAAAGGCAGAGGGAAAAAAAACACATTCTTGCGCTCGCTCCTCTCCTCTTTCCCAATTGCCCCCCTCGCTCCTCGCGCCTTCGCGTCCCTGTCCTTTCACGAAGACGCTCTCTTTTTTCTTATTCCGTCTGTCTGAGGGCTCGCTGGATCCCCTTCTCCCTGCGGCCATCGACAAGGCGCAACCGAGCGGCGACCGAATAGCGTGAACTGAAAAAAAGGAGAGAGGGGACCTGAAGAGCGAAGCACCGATCGAAAACCAATCGACCCGCCGATGCGTTCTGCGTCTCCGGACGCTGCCTCTTCTGGGGCAGCGGCCGGGACCAGCGGCACCTCGTACGACTTGCCCCCGGGAGCAGAGAGTGTGATCACACAGGTGTGTGATAACGAGGAGAAGAAGAGAAGGAGAAGGAGAAGGAGGGAAGAGAAAGGGAGAGGCGTTTTTTTTTTGCAAGGGCAACTGATGGACTGGGGAGTGCTCTCTCTCTTTCTCTCCCCACCTCGACCTCAACCTCCTCTTCCTCTTCCGCCCTCCGCTCGCGCCCCTCTCCCCCCCCCGAAAAAAAACAAATCAGGTCACCTCGCTCGAGATCCAGGCCCCGTCAGCGTCGCAGGCGACAAGCTCTCAACTTCAGCAGCAGCAGCAGCAGGAGAGGCGGCGGCGGCGGCGGCATCGGAAGCGGCACCGGGGCTCCTCGGCCGCGGCTCGGCGGAGGGGCCCGCTGCAGCGGGTCGTCGACGCCCTGCGCCTCGCGCTCTGCTGCTTCTGCTTCCCCTCTTCAGTCGACCGGGAAGACCAGGAGGAGGACGAAGAGGGAGGAGAGGCCGGCGGGAGGCGGCGGCGGCGAGGGGGCGGCAGAGCCTCCGCCGCGACGACCGCGGGCGGCGGCCCCTCCCGCTCCCCCGGCTCCGCCACCTCCTCCGCCGCGGGCTCCGCGGCCTCCGCCGGCTCCGCGAGCTCCGACCTCCTCTTCCTCCCGCCCGCCCCCCCGCCGGCTCCCCCCTTCGAGGGCCCGCCGGTCATCGGCCCGCGCTCCCCCTCCGACGCCTCCCTCGGCAAGAAGACGCTCGTGCTCGACCTCGACGAGACGCTCGTGCACTCCTCGTTCCGCCCGGTCCCCAACGCCGACTTCGTGATCCCGGTCGAGATCGACGGCCGCTGCGTCGACGTGTACGTGCTCAAGCGGCCGCACGTCGACGAGTTCCTCGCGCAGGTCGGCCCGCGCTTCGAGGTCGTCGTCTTCACCGCGAGCCTGGCCAAGTACGCGGACCCGCTGCTCGACCTGCTCGACGCGCGCGCGGGGGCCTTCAGGTGGCGGCTGTTCCGCGACGCGTGCGTGGCGTTCGAGGGGAACTACGTCAAGGATCTGCAGTGCCTCGGGAGGCCGCTGGAGGACGCCATCATCGTGGACAACTCGCCGCACTCGTACGTCTTCCAGCCCGACAACGCCGTCCCGGTCTCGACGTTCATCGACGACCCGGCCGACACGGAGCTGCTCCAGATCCTGCCGCTGCTGCTGGCCGTGGAGCGGGTTCCCGACGTGAGGCCGCACCTAGCGCACCACGTGGCGAGGCTGGCAGAGGCGCAGGCGACGAGGGGCAGGGAGGGAGGCGGGTGAGGAGGGACGGAGAGAGAGCGAGAGAAAGAGGGAGGAAGGAGCGAAAAGAAACAACAAACGAACCGAGTTTTTTCTTTCCATGAGTTTTCATTTTTTGAAGCACTTTCCCCAGAGAGTGGAACGCGAACTCACTCGAGAGATAAGAGCAGCAGCGGCATTTCTTCCAATGACGTGTAATTTGCAGAGACAAAAGAAAGCACTCCTGGGCTCCCGGGCAGCAGAGAGAGAAAAGAAAAGTGTCCTTCCTCACATCCTCAGCAGCACCGGCGTTCCCGGCGCCCTCACCTCCTCGCCGCGCTCCCTCTTCCTCTCCGCCTTCAGCGGCGCCGTCCTCGACAGGTACTTGAGCGTGTGCACGTTGGCGGCCGCCGAGGCGCCCAGGTCCGTCTGGAGCCTCGCCGCCGCCGCTTGCAGCGCGCGCAGGGGCGGCGCCGTCGCGCCCCGGGGGGCATCCCTCAGCGCCCTGGCGTGCGCCGACAGCAGCGCCCTCGCCCACTGGACGCAAAACTCCGCGTGCGGCGTCTCGCCCCGCAGCAGGTCCGCGAGGGCGGCGAGCACGTCCGGCGCGGCGCTCGAGGGGAGCCCGCAGGCCGCGGCGCGCACGTCTCCCGGCCCCACGGCGAGCAGGCACCGCTTCACCAGGTCGCGGTCGCGGAGCCTGAGGCTCAGCCGCAGCGCCCGCAGCGGCGCCCTCGCGGCGAGCGCCGCCTCGACCGCCGCGGGCGTGACGTCGGGCCCGAGGTCCCCGGGGTCGAACGTGGCGCCGGGATCGTCCGAGAACAGCAGGACGCCGTCGGCGGGGGCGGCGACGGCGAGGTGCCTCCCCGTGGCGCTGAGGGCGAGCGCGGTCGCTCGGACCGGCGGCGAGCGGCGCGCGGCGCCGACAACGCCCGTGCCCGGGAGCGGCGCCGAGGCGCCGCCGCCGCCCTTCCCCCCCCTGCCGCCGCCGTCGCCCCTCCCCAGGATCGCTTCGTCGTCGTCGTCGTCCGCGTCAGAGGCGAGCTCGGAGGCGGCGACGCCGGCGCCGGCGAGCAGCCCGGAGGTCTCCCCGCCGCGGACGCCGCCGCCGGCGCCGCCGGGCAGCCCGTCGAGCACGCCCGGCCGCGAGACGTCGGCCGAGAGGCACAGCCTGCGCAGCAGCACCTTCTCCGCGACATCGTAGAGGCAGACGAACCGCGACGCGCCCCCCGCGACCAGGGTGGCGCCGTCGGCGGAGAAGGCCAGCGCCGTGAAGCTGGCGGCCGCCGCGGCGAGCGAGCCCCCGACCAGCGCGCCCGCGGCGCTCGGCCGGCCGAGGTCCCTGCGCCCCTCGATCGTGCCGACCACGGCGGCCTCGGCTGGGTCCCAGAAGGTGAGGCCCCCGTCGGCCGTCGCGCTCGCCAGGCTGCGGCCGTCGGGGTGCCACGCGAGGGCGAGCACGTCCGCCGAGTGCTGCAGCGACTCCAGGGCCCCCCTGCCGCCGAAGACGTCCCACGTGCGCACGGTCTTGTCCCACGAGCCCGTCGCCAGCGTCGACGCTGGCGCGGCGCCCGCCGAGGCCGCCGCCGGAGCAAAGGCCGCGCAGGACACGGGGCCCTCGTGGCCAGAGAGCACGTCGAGCACGCGCGAGGTGCGCACCGACCAGACCACGACCTGAAAGGCCGACGACGCGCCGCCGCCAGAGGCCGAGGAGCCCACGCTCCCCGCGGAGCCCGCCGTGCCGGCCGCGACGACGTCGCCGCCCGAGTCGGCGGCGAGGCACGACAGCTGCGCCCGCTCCGGCGGCACCAGCGTCCGGAAGCAGCGGTACCGGGCCAGGTCCCACGCGCGGACCGTCCCGTCGAGGGAAGACGAGACCAGGGCCCCCGCGGACCCGGGGAGGTAGGCGACGCCGGTCACCGCCGCGGCGTGGCCCCTGAGCGTCGCGTGGCACGTCCCCGCGCTCGGGTCCCAGAGCCTGACGTCGCCGTCGGTCCCGCCGGTGGCGAGCGCGCCGCTGCCGCCGGCGCCCCCGGCGGCGTCCGACGAGAAGGCCAGGGCGGAGACCCCCGGGCCAGCGTCCCCCAGACCCAGGGCCGCCGACCGCGTCGAAGCCGCGGCGGCCGAGGCGGAGGCGTGCCCCGCCTGCCTCAGGACGTACACCTCGCTGCGCCAGTCCCACACGACGAGCTGCCCGAGCGCCGCGGCGCCCACCGCCAGCCACTCTCCGTCCGCGGAGAAGCAGAGCGAGGTCAGCGGCGCCCTGGAGGCCGACAGGGCGTGCAGCGGCGCGAACGAGGGGAGCTCGCGCAGGTCGAACGCGCCCGACGAGAGGCCCGCGGCCAGCAGCCCGGCCCCGGCGTGGAAGCTGGCGCAGGTGACCTTGGCGCCGCGCTGGTTGAAGTAGTGCTTCGCGCCGAGGCGCCACACGCCGCGGGCGAAGCGGTGGCGGTCGGCGAGCGAGGAGGAGGGGGAGGGAGAGGCGGGAGGAGGAGCGGGAGGAGCGTCTGCTGCTGCTTCGGTTCCGTTGCCCGAGCGGCGGGCTCGCTTCCTCGCTGCGCCTGCTTCGTCCCCCCCCTCGCCGTCGCCTCCCTCGCCTCCTCGCTCGTCTTCCTCTTCCTCCTCCTCGTCCGCACCACCATCGCTCTCTCCCCAGGCCGCGGCAGCAGCGGCGGCCACGGGGTCAGTTCCCCCACCTTCTTCCTCCTTGTCGAAGCACCAGACGCAGAGCGTGCCGTCGCGCGACAGCGAGTAGAGCGCCGGCGCCGGGTGCGAGGGGGCCCCGCCCTCCTCGGCACCCAGCGGCGCCTGTGCCGAGGCGCCCTCGGCGAAGCAGACGGCGACGGGGGGCTCCTTGTGCGCCGCCAGCGTCGGCGGCACGAACCGCAGCGTCCTCCACCTCCTCGCGGCCGGGCCCGCGTTCTCGTTCTCGGGGAAGCGGATCGGGTCCAGCGACCACACCCGCACGGTGAGGTCCCTCGACCCCCCGGCCAGCCAGTGGCCGCAGGGTGACCAGCAGAGGCAGGTGACCTCGCCGGAGCAGTGGCCGTAGGTCCGGTGGAGCGCCAACGGCGAGGGCACCTTTGCCGGCGGCGGCGGCGGGGCCGGGGCGCCCGCGTCGCGGGGGGGGGAGGGGGCGAGGGGCGCGGTCCAGACCTGGACGAGCCTCCCGACGGCGACCGCGAGGTACCCGCCGCAGGGGCTGAACACCGCGGCGGTGACGGGGGCCTTGAACGTGATCCTGCCGAGGACGACGGTCGAGGCGGGCCTGCTCGAGAAGCCCGCCTTCGCCCCGAGCCGCCGTCCGCCGGCCCCGCCGCCGCCGCCGCCGCCGGAGGGGGAGCCGGGGTCCCGGCGCAGGAGCAGCAGGATTCCCCTCCCGGACCTGTCGACGGAGAGCAGGGTGCGACCCGTGGGATCGAGGGCGAGCGTGCGGACCTGGTTTTTTTTTTTTGGTGGTGGTGGTGGTGGGTGAGGGGGGGGGGGGGGAGGGCGGAGAGAGAGAAGAAGAGGAAGAAGAGAGAAAAAGAGGTTGAGGAAGAGGGGGTTGCCGTCGTCGCCGTCGCGGAAATTGCGTTGCGTTCTCGCTCTCTCTCTCTCTTCTAGCGTTCTCTCTCAACCCAATTTCAACTACCTACCTGCTCCCTGTTCTCGAAAGGAAGCGTCGATACCGAGGACGAAATGAGGTCAAACTGTTTTTTTGTGTAGAGTAGTGGAAGAGAATGGTGAGACATTGAAATGTTTGCGAGCCTAGCCGTCGCCAGGTGCCGCGTCGGAATCCGCGCCTTAGCGACGCCGCTGAGGCTCTATCTGAATCATTTCGCACGCGAGGGGTCATACGCAATCTTTCCGTTGCCATCCGCGAAAAGATCAGGAGCGCAAAAGGAGCGGAAGCAGCTCAAGGCCGCTGCAGCGTGCGTCGTTCCGGCGGCTCGACGTGCACCCTTTCACACTCCACCCTCCACCCTCGGCAACTCCTTACCTCGTTCACCCTGTTGCCCACGGGGGCCAGCAGCGAGTCCCCCTTCGAAAGAAGGATGGTCCCTCCCCTGTAGGGGGCGCCCAGCAAGTTGGTGAAGCGGAAGTTCATAGGGGTCCCCTCTCTCTCTCTCTTCTTCCTCCTTCCTGGAGTTGGGAAGGGAGAAGGAAGAAAAGAAGCAAAAAGAGTGAAAGAGATTTCGGGCGGAAGGAGAGCTCGCTCCAACCTTGCCACTATTCCTTTTTCGAGCGCTCGCTGTTGGAAGCTCCTCTCTCTTGCCTCTCTCCCCTTTTTGCTCATCCGCTTCCCACGACAACCCCTCGCGCGACCGCCCTGCGCTCTCTTTCTTCCGCTTCCGCCCACGTTGTTCTCGAGAGGGAGCTCGCGCGAGCCCCGTGAGCGAGTCACACCGCCTCCCGCGTGTGCGCTTCGAGGGACTTTAGAGGTGAGGAAGGCTTTGCTGGATGAGCGCCCGCGTGTGAGGAGACGTGCGTCAAAAAACGACGCTCGCTCGACGCTGCTGCCGCAAGAGACTCCAAATTGGCACGCGCGCTCTCCCTTGCCCTGCCATTATCCATTGCGATCGCTCTTTGTGACTCGGCTGGACTCCGTATCCATGAGGCGGCGATGCAGCTGTCAGAAAGAGCATTGGCGCCCTCCCGGAGCCGGGAGAGCGTTCCGCGATTCGAACTTTTTTCAATCGAGAGAGAGAGAGGAGCGATGGAAAATTCAAAGAGAGGCGCACCTCGAGCAAGAAGCGGCGACGTCGTCGGCGGCTCCCTGGGTGAAGAGATTGGAGAAAGCGCATTCTCGCGCCCTTGCCTTGCTCTTTTCGAAGCTCCCTCGCCGCAGGTGCTTCGGCGCGCCGCCGTTCCATGATGTTACCGCGGGAATTGGCTAGATACACTGGTGCCCTCGCCTATGTGCGAGCGGATGTTTCCCGAGCCTCCCTCTTGCGACAGCGCTTGCGCGTTGCGATTTTCGACGACGACGACGACGACGAGCCCTCAAGCTTCTTCTCTTTTCCGGCAAATCCCCTCAAACCAAAAACAGGCTTCGCAACCATGAAGGCGATGGAGGTCCCCGTCTACCGCCCCACCCTCAAGGAGATGGAGGCCGGCCTCGAGGCCTACGTTCACCGTATCGAGAGGGAGGGAGGGCGCTTCGCCACGGCCGGGCTCGCCAAAATCGTCCCGCCGGCGGGCTGGACTCCGAGGCGGGCCGGATACAACAACCGCTGGGACGTGACGATCGACAGGCCGATCAAGTGAGTTTTTGTTTTTCGTTGATTCCGAGAAAGGGAGGACTTTGCTTTCCATTCTGAGTGACAGGGAAGGAGGGACGGAGAGAGAGGGGGAGACGGGCGTTGAGAAAGACTTCGACTTTCGATCGAGAAGCGGCCGATTATTCGAATTTTTCCAATCGACGGCGAGAGGGGCCGCACGTCCTTTTTCCCCGTCTCCTTGCACCTCACCCCCCCCCCCCCCTTCCGCTTCTCCTTCGACGCGCCCCCCTCCTTCTCCCACAGGCAACACGCCACGGGCACCCGCGGCCTCTACCGCACACTCCTCGTCGAGCAGAAGCCGATGTCGGCCCGCAACGACTTCCAGGCCCTGGCGGAGGCCGAGGAGGCGGCCCTGCCCGCGGGCGAGCGGCTGCCCTCGGCGGCCGAGGCCAAGGCCGACCCGGCGCGCTACGAGGGGGTGCTCTCCGCGCGCGAGCGCCGCTTTTGGCGGTCGATCACGATGCAGCCGCCGCTCTACGGCGCGGACGTCGCGGGAACGCTCTGGGACGAGCCCCGCGGCGGGTCCGCGGCCAGCTCCTCTGCCGGCGGCGGCGGGGCCCTGGCCTCGGTGTCGGCGTCGTCGGCGCCGGCGCACAACACCTCGAACCCGGCCGTCGACCGCTGGAACATCGGCCGCCTCGACTCGCTGCTGTCGCGCACGCTGCGCAAGCACGACGCCGAGATCCCCGGGGTCTCGACGAGCTACCTCTACTTCGGGATGTGGCGATCGATCTTCGCGTGGCACACCGAGGACATGGACCTGGCTTCGGTACGTTCTGAAGACTTTTTATCCATTTTTTTTAATTTTGACCTTTCTCTTCGCCAAGGGAAAAAAGAAAACGAAAAAAACTCATTCTCTCTCTCCTCTCTTCCCCATTGCCCCCCCCCCACACACACAAATACAACCAGGTCAACTACCTCCACTTCGGCGCCCCCAAGCGCTGGTACTGCGTGCCCCCGGCCCACCGCGCTCGCTTCGAGCGCCTCGCGCGTGGCCTCTTGCCCGACGTCTTCCGCCAGTGCCCAGAGTTCCTGCGCCACAAGGAGCTGATGATCAGCCCGCAGCTGCTCGAGGCGCACGCGATCCCCGTGGTGAGGTGCACCCAGGAGCCGGGCGAGTTCATGATCAACTTCCCGGGCGCCTACCACGCGGGCTTCAACCACGGGTGGAACTGCGCCGAGTCGACCAACTTTGCGACGCGGGCGTGGGTCGCCGTCGGCGCGCGGGCGCGGGCCTGCACCTGCTCCCCGGACTCGGTCACCATTCAGATGGAGCTCTTCCTGCCGCACGCCAACCCCGCGACGAGGAAGGTGATCCTGGACAACCTGCCGTCCGACTCCGAGTCGGAGGGCGACGGCGAGGAGGAGGATATGAGTGACGACGACGTTTCGGCGACGCCCTCTGCCTCGAGCGGCGGCGTGCGCTCGGTCTCCGAGGCCTCCTCTCGCGGCGGGCACCACCACCATGCCGCTTCCTCCGACGACGACGACTGCTGCGCTCGCTCGCCCGTGCGCGCAAGGGGGCGGCCCTCCAAGGCCGCGCTCGCCGCCGCCGCCGCCGCCGCGAAGAAGTCGCGCAGCGGCAAGCGCAAGCCCGCCGCCGCCGCCAAGGCGAAACCGGCCAAGGCAGTTGCTGTCGTCAAACGCCTCAAGGCCGCCGGCGGTGGCGTCGCCAAGCGCGTCTCCCCGCCTGCTGCGTCGATGAAGCGCCGCATGGGCTCGATTATCCTGCCCTCCAAGCAGCAGCAGCAGCAGCGCCGCGTCTCCCCGGGTACCTCTGCCGGGACGACGACGACGACCTCGACGGGCACCGGCGGGTTCGGCTTTGCCGCCGCCGCGGCCAAGGTCGCCAACGCAACGGCGGCGCTGCTGCAGATCCCCGGGTTCGCGTCGCTGCGCGCGAACTCGCGCACGAGGGGCGCGCCGCCGCAGACGCGCGCCGGGAGGCCCGTGTCGGCGCCTCGCAAGCTAAGCCTGTAGAGGAGGAGGGGGAGGAGGATTTTAGAGAGGAGTGAGGGAGGAAATAGAGGAAGAGAAAAGAGAGGGAGAGAGAGAACAGAGAAATGAGAGAGAGAGAGAGAGAGAGAGAGAGAGAGAGAGAGAGAGAGAGAGAGAGAGAGAGAGAGAGAGAGAGAGAGAGAGAGAGAGAGAGAGAGAGAGAGAGAGAGAGAGAGAGAGAGAGAGACAACAACAAAAACTTGACCCCCCCTAAACCGAAACGAACGACACGAAACTTGCCCCGTTTATAAGTCCGCCCATCATCCCCTTCCGTTACTCCAGGCGGTTTCAGAGCCCTTTTAAAACGAATTTTCAATTTTAAAACAACAGTGAGAGTGAGCTTCTTCGAGTCATGATAACTTTTCCTCTCTTGTTTCTTTTCTTCTTTTCACGTTCGTTTTGTCTCCGTCCCTCGAGACTCGTGCCATTCTTTTCCCCTCTTGCGCGACAATGATACACTAGATGCGCTCTTCTCTTGTTTCTTTCTTTCTCTTACATATACGGCAGAAGGAAAAAAAGCATAACGAGGGGAAAAAGTCTCAAGAGTTCCAAAAACAAAAACTCTCCAACGTCACTTCCTCGCGTCGGCCCCGACGTTCTTCTTCCACCCAGCCACCACGCTCTCATCGCTGTACGCGTGCGCCTTCCACGACGGCCTCGCCCGCATCCTCTCGAGGTAGTCCGAGACGGGCCCGGAGCCCTCGGGGAAGGCCCAGCCCTTGTGCGCGGGCGCGGCGACCGAGAGGTGGTGCAGCTTGGGCGCAAGGGCGAAGTCGGCCTGCTGCGGGGCGTCCCCTCCCAAAAAGGGCTTGCAGGATTCCTGAATCGCCTTTGAGAGGCTCAGCACCGCCGCGTCGAGCTTGGAGCGCTTCTCGGCCTCCTCGGGGGAACCGATGCCAGCCTTGATGAACCCGGCGAACGCAGGGAAGACGTCGCCGCCGGGCGCGGAGGCCGCGTCGGCGACGGCGCCGACCGAGGGAGGCGAGGGGAAGTGCGACTCGAGCCAGTCGCAGATTACGCCGCTGTCGACAACCCAGGGGTTTTCGGGGGAGGCCGAGGCGCGGAGGTCCTTGGCAACGGGAACGGAGCCCTGCGGGTTGACTTTGAGGAGCCTGAAAGTTTTTTTTAGTTTTTTTGTCGGGGTAGAAAAAAAACAAAAAAGGTCAGCCTTTGCGAGTTCTTCTTCCTCTTCTTCCTCGAATCGAAACCATTTCGAACCCATCGCGAACTGACCAGTCGGGCTTGGCGGCAAAGTCGATGTAGCCCAGTGTGAGAGGGACCTGCTTCTCCCCGGCGGCGAGGAGCACGCGGTGGCAAAAGGGGCCTGAGAAAAAAAAAGGTTGAGTTTTTTTTTTTCGGTGTGAGTCTTGTTCAACTCGATCAAACGACGCCCCGACCATTCGTCGCTCGCAAGCACCCTCTCTGTCGTCCCATCCCTTCCTCTCTTTCGCTGGATCGCCAGAAGTCGTCCAAATTTACACGTACAGTCCAAGAGGGTCTCCGTCTTGGGGTCCCCCTTGACCCAGAGCTCGACTTGCGCAGATGAAGCGGCCATCGTTTTCGTAGGCGACGACGACGGGCGAGGAGTTGATCTGGTGGCAGAGAGACGGCGGCAAAGAGTCGCTTTCGGGGGGGCGAAAGCAGCTGACGAAGAGAATGTGGTACGTCGAGATACAGACGGAGGAGGAGAGAAGGAAGAGGCGACGCAGCGAGGCCCGCAGGAGGCGACGAGCATCGTTATGGTCTGGGAGGAAGGAAAAGAAAGCAAAAAAAGTGGAGGGGGGGGAAAAACATCGCTCTCGCTTCACTTCGTTCTCTTTTCGAGAAGACAGTGAAGTCAACCCATTCTTTCCCTCGTTTTTTCTCCTTCTCCTTCGGCTCTCTCTCGCTGCTTCCGGGCTTCCTCGACGCAGCTTGCCAGAGCGTCCAATCCTAGGGAGAGAGAGAGAGAGAGAGGGAGAAGAGAGCAAGGCAGCCATGGCCGACAACGGCAACGGCGCAGGCCCCTCCAACGCCGCCACCGCTCAGGCGCTCGCCCTGCCTCGCTCGGCGCACGGCATCGTCCCGCAGCTCCAGAACACCGTGGCGACGGTGAACCTCGACACGCGCTTGGACCTGAAGAGTATCGCGCTGCACTCGAGGAACAGCGAGTACAACCCCAAGGTAAAGGAGAAGGAGAGAGGGAAAGTGAAAGCGAGAATGCAGACCTCATCTTCGCCTCGTGTCATCCATCGCCTGCCTCGCCCGCCTCTTTTCTCGCCATCTCTCGCCTCGCTCTTCACTGTACGGCGCTTTCGGCGACGCGATGCGGCCCGAAGAGCAGAAAAGAGGGCGAAAGAGCGAGAGGCGAGCGAGGAACGCGGCGAAGCGAGAATGCCGCCGCTGCCGGTCGAGTCCCGCTTTTCGTTTCTTCTCTTTGTTTGCCGCCTTCTCATTTTCCCCTCTCTTTCCCTCGTTCTTCTTCCTCTCCTCTCGAACCAAAACAGCGCTTCGCCGCCGTCATCATGCGCATTCGAGACCCGAAGACGACGGCGCTGATCTTCGCGTCGGGCAAGATGGCAAGTAGAGGGAAGAGAGAGTAAAAGAGAAAGAGAGAAGCGTGCCGTTCATTTTCGCCGTGGCCATTTCGCTCGGACGACGGCTGCTCCTTGTTGCGCCCCCCCCTCCCCCGACCTTGAAACCGCCCCCCCTCCTCTCGCCCTCGCCTTCTCCCTCACTCGAAACCACCACCGCCTCCGCCCCCCCCACGCCCCCCCCCACCAGGTCTGCACCGGCGCCAAGTCCGAGGACGCCGCCCGCCTCGCCTGCCGCAAGTACGCCAAGATCGTCCAGAAGCTGGGGTTCCCGGCCTCGTTCAAGGACTTCAAGGTCCAGAACATCGTCGGCTCGGCCGACGTGCGCTTCCCGATCCGCCTCGAGGGCCTGGCGTACGCGCACGGCTACTTCTGCAGCTACGAGCCGGAGCTCTTCCCGGGGCTCATCTACCGCATGCGCAGCCCCAAGGTCGTGCTGCTGATCTTTGTGAGCGGCAAGGTGGTGCTGACGGGCGCCAAGGCCAGGGAGGACGTCTACGCGGCCTTCGACGCGATCTACCCCGTGCTGCAGGAGTTCCGCAAGGCGGACGCCGCGCCGCACCCTGCGATCGCGGCGGCGGCAGCAGCGGCAGCAGCGGTAGCAGGCGCTGCGGACGCGGCAGCGGCGAACGGCGGAGGAGGAGGGGGAGGGGCGGGAGGGCAACAGCAGCAGCACCCGGCGCTCGGCGCGCCAGCGGCGGCGCTCGGCGCGCCGGCGACGCGCGCGAGGCCCGCTGCCTAGAGAATCTCTCTTTCGAAAGAAGAAAAAAGGAGCTTGAATACGCGAGAGAGAGGGGCTGAGGCTGAGCTGGAGTCGTTGCTCGCC
>Ga0315289_10008693_pt1 | contig 14661 bp, 12 predicted proteins | sample YL17G11_40_MG_FD_203452 | JGI IMG/M metagenome (GOLD analysis project Ga0315289, IMG submission 203452) | Sediment microbial communities from Yellowstone Lake, YNP, Wyoming, USA - YL17G11_40 | ecosystem: Environmental > Aquatic > Freshwater > Lake > Sediment | place: USA: Wyoming | collected...
CGGCGACTAAGATTCCAGAAGCCCCCAAGCAGACGACGAAAGCCCAACAGATCAAGCCAGTCCTGGTCAGCGAGGAAAAACAGAGACCAGAGTATGTGGTCATGGGAGTGCGGGATCCGTTCCAATCTTATGAGATCAGCAAACCTGAAGAGACCAAGGGGAAAGAGAAGATCATCGATCCGCTCCAGAAGATCGCACTTTCCCAGGTCGAACTTGTCGGCATCATTGTCGGTAAAGAGCCACGGGCACTCGTCCAGGACAATTCCGGATTGGGCTACATCGTCAAGGAAGGGACCCGGATTGGAGAGAACTCTGGCATCGTTACGAGCATTACGCCAAATGATGTAACGATAAAACAGCACTTTAAGGATTATATGGGCCGTGTCAACACACGCGAGGTAGTTTTTTCGCTCAGGAAAGAGGAGGGGGAGAGGTAGTTATGAAAATAAAGAAAATTATCTTTATCCTATTCATTGGCATGCTTGCATTACCTGCATATGCTGCTGCCCTTACGATTAAGAGTGTGGACTTCATGAATATTGACAACAAGTCGAGAGTCACGATCGGGCTGGATGACAAGGCCACATATGATGTGGTGCGCAAGGACAATACGGTCATATTGAAGATAGAGGATGCGAAGATACCCGAAAGCCTGGTACGCCCTTTCATCACGCGGGATTTCGTGACCGCCGTCGATCGGATCCTCCCCAAGCAGGTAGGGAAGGATGTCCTCATCGAGATCAGCATGAAACAGATGGCGCCCTACTTCATCTCCCAAGATAAGAATCTACTCCTCATGGACTTCGACATTCCAGCCGAGATAAAGGCCCTGGAGAAAAAGGAGGGCGAAAAGGCCAAGATCATAGTCGCGCAGAAGAAGACCGTCGTTGAAAAGCCCACGCAGGAAGCTTCTATGGCCCCCATTGAACCCATTTCTTCGAAGGCCTCCGTCATGACCCCTACGATTGTGAGCTCTCTGCTCCCCAAATACAAAGGGCAGCCCATAACACTCGATTTCCAGAACGCTGACATACATAATGTGTTACGCATCATCGCTGATGTAAGCGGTCTCAATATCGTGACCTCGGACGATGTGAAGGGAACCATCACCATCCGGCTCAAGGATGTGCCTTGGGACCAGGCCCTAGATGTCATCCTCGAGAGCAAGGATCTCGCGAAGATGGAGATCGGCAATGTGGTGAGGATTGCCCCGGCAAAAATAATCGATGAAGCAAGAAAGCGGATGATCGATGCGCAGAAGTCACAGGAGCAGCTGGAACCGCTGGTCACCTCAGTCATCCCCTTAAGCTTTGCATCGACAAAATCAATCCTGGAGTCTTTAGAAAAAAACAGGGACAAGGAGAAGGGCCTTGGCGTTCTCTCTGAAAGGGCGAGTGTCATCGGAGATGAGAGAACCAATACGCTCTTTGTAAAAGATATCAGGAAAAACGTGGATGATTTCTATGCCATGATCAAGAGACTGGATAGACCCACGCCCCAAGTCCTGATTGCGGCACGGGTCGTGCAGGCGGACACCAATTTCAGCCGCGGACTCGGCGTCCAGTGGGGTGGTGCGTACAGGAACCAGTCAGGGAGATCGCATTTCGGTATGACCGGCATATCAACCGGGAGAGAATTGAACACGGGAGCACCTACGAATCTCTTCAATACAACACTCACATCGGTCCCCCCCTACCAACCGGGATGGAGCACCACGGTCTACCCAACGCCGAGGATGGCGGTCAACCTGCCGTCGGGAAATCTCTCCGGCCTTGGCATGACTTTGGGTAGGCTTGGTGGTTCAATGTTTGACCTGGACTTGAGGCTCGATGTCGGGGAATCACAGGGCGAAGTTCAGGTTATCTCCCGACCTAAGATCGTCACCCTTGACAACAAAAAGGCGTCGATACGTCAGGGATTGAAGTACCCGTACGTAGTGCGGAATCAGGAAGGACAGCTTTCGACCGAACTTAAAGATATCGATCTTCTCCTGGAGGTCACCCCCAGGATATCCTTTGATGGTAGTATCAACATGGAGATATCGATAAAGCGGAATGCCGTGGACCTCTCCATAACGAACCAGCTTGGTGACCCGGGTATCGCCTCCCGTGAGGTAGCGACCGAGGTTATCGTCAAACAGGGGGAGACGAGCGTAATCGGGGGCATCATCGAGGAAACGAAAGAAGACAACGTCAAGATGGTGCCAGGCCTGGGCAGACTGCCAGTCATCGGTTGGTTGTTCAAAGGGACGAATGTCAACAAGCGGAAGACGGAACTCCTCATATTCATCAGTCCCCAGATCGTAGAACCTATATCCCTGAAATAGCCTGTAAGGATTTGACGAGAGCGAAGCGCCTCAGGTGGGTACCCCCTGAGGCTTTTTTTATATCCATCTCCTTGCATTATCCGCATTGACATGAGCATCTCATAATTACTATATGATATGCAGCTCTCAGGAGGGTTAAAGAGGTATGGTAAATGTAACGCGCAAGGAGTTGCTCAAAGAACCGGATGAATTCATGACCACAACGGGAAAGATCCTAAAGTGGATAAAGGAAAACCCCAAGCGATCCTTCACCGTAATTATCGTCGTGGTGCTCGTTCTTGGGGGGGGGCTGGGGTTCTACTATTGGAGGACCAGCCGGGAGCAGGCCGCCATGACTGCGTATATCAAGGCCGGCTCGGATGTAAAACTTAATGCCGACATCGCGAGGAAATATACGGATACCAAGGCGGGAAAACTTTCCAAGCTCCGGCTTGCTGGTTTTTCCTATGCAAAAGGTGATAATGCCGAGGCGATCAAGACTGCCAACGAGTTTATCGACAGTTGGGGTTCCGAGGACGTACTTTTCTATGAGTCTATGATGATTATGGCCATGGGATACATGGGTCAGAAAGATATGGCTAAGGCCATAGACGTCCTGGACAAATGCATAAAGGGGGCGCCTGAGGTCTTACGGGATCAGGCTATGTTCTTCAAGGCCGTGGCCTTGAAATCTATGGGAAAAAAGCAAGACGCAATGAAGATTCTGCAGGGTATGGTGCAAGAGCAGCCCCAGAGCACCGAGGGGAAAAAAGGTGCTCCAGATGAAAACAAGGGGATTACTTCCGCATACCGTGACCTTGCTAAGATCACCCTTTCCGATATGACCACGGAGACAGGAGCAGGGACAGATGCAAAATAAGAGTATTGGGAACGGCTTTTTAAAGACCGCAGCCCTTTGGGTGGTCATTATCCTTATCATGTTCATGCTTTACCATCTCTTCAATCAGCCCAAGGCTAAGGTCGCAAAGTACGCGTACAGCGACTTCATCCATGTTCTGGATAAGGGTCAGGTGAAGGAGGTCAAGATACAGGGTCAGAATATCGAGGGTATCCTCATTAACAATACGAGTTTCGAGACTTTCGCCCCTGAAGATCCACAGCTCATTGACCGTCTCATGGAGAAGAATGTGCGGGTGTCAGCCCAGGCCAAGTCCTCTGATCCATGGTATATGTCGGTGCTCATATCTTGGATCCCGATGCTCCTCCTCGTCGGAGTGTGGATCCTCTTCATGCGCCAGATGCAATCCGGCGGGAGCAAGGCCATGAGCTTCGGAAGGAGCAAGGCGCGGCTCATGACGCAGGACAAAATGAAGGTGACCTTCGCCGATGTGGCGGGTGTCGATGAGGCGAAGGAAGAACTCCAGGAGATTATCGAATTACTCAAGGATCCAAAGCGGTTCACCACCCTTGGCGGAAGGATCCCCAAGGGCGTGATTCTCCTCGGCCCCCCGGGCACGGGCAAGACGCTGCTTGCCAAGGCTGTGGCAGGAGAAGCGGGTGTTCCCTTCTTCAGCATGTCTGGTTCCGACTTCGTCGAGATGTTCGTCGGCGTCGGGGCCTCCCGGGTGCGGGATCTCTTCGCTCAGGGGAAACAAAATGCCCCCTGTATCATCTTCATCGATGAGATCGATGCCGTAGGCCGACACCGTGGGGCAGGCCTCGGCGGCGGGCATGACGAGCGGGAGCAGACCCTGAATCAGCTCCTGGTAGAGATGGACGGGTTCGAGTCGAATGAGGGCGTGATCCTCATGGCCGCAACGAACCGGCCGGATGTCCTCGATCCAGCACTCATGCGGCCGGGGCGGTTCGACCGTCAGGTCGTGGTGGCGAGCCCCGATGTGAGAGGCAGGGAAGGGATCCTCAAAGTCCATACCCGCAAGATCCCGCTCGCCGAAGAGGTAGACATTCTTACCCTCGCCAAGGCAACCCCGGGATTCTCCGGAGCAGATCTCGCGAATCTCGTGAACGAGGCGGCCCTCCTGGCGGCGCGCCAGAGGAAGTCCAAGGTGACCATGGAAGATCTCGAGATGGCCAAGGACAAGGTCCTCATGGGTGTCGAACGCAAGAGCCTCGTTATCTCTGAGGAGGAAAAGCGGAGCACGGCCTATCATGAGTCGGGTCATGCGCTCTTAGCCAAGATGCTGCCGAATGCCGACCCCGTCTACAAGGTGAGCATTATCCCGAGAGGCAGGGCGCTGGGTATCACCCAGCAGCTCCCCATCGACGACCGGCATACCTACAAGAAAGAATACCTCCTTGACACGATCACCGTCCTCATGGGCGGAAGGGTCAGCGAGGAGCTGGTCTTGGGCCATCTCACCACCGGTGCCGGGAACGATATCGAGCGCGCCACCGACATGGCGCGACACATGGTCACGGAATGGGGCATGAGCTCGCTGGGGCCATTGAGCTTCGGCAAGGTGGAACAGGAGATGTTCCTCGGCCGGGAGATCGCCAAGAGGGTTGACTACAGCCAGGAAACAGCCCAGAAGATCGATGAAGAGGTGAAGCATATCGTCCTGGACTGCTATCAGAGGGCCAAGGAGGTCATCGAGGCAAACCAGGACAAGCTCCACAAGATTGCGGATAGACTCTTAGAGAAGGAGGTCATTGATGGCAGTGAGATCGACGCCGTCCTCCGGGAGGTCCCTGCCTAGGGCGCGGCTGCTGACGCATCCCGACGCTCAATGCCTCCTGGCCTGCGGAGTGGACCCGGCATCGCTCCCGATCCTGGAGCCGAAGCTACAGCACAAGGTGCTCCTGCTCGAAGGGGTAAAGATTTTCGCCGCGAACATCCTCAAGCAGACCATGCTTTCCTTGGGTGGAGATGTAGCCGTACACCGGGGGGTGATCTCGGGCAAGGTGGAATACTCTGATTGCGTAATCATGGGGGATCTCAGGCATTACCGGAGGCTTATCGAAAAGCTCCACAGGCAGCCGAGCATGGCCCACCTAGCAGAGATGATCGCCCACCAGGTCTTCGCAGACAAGGGTTCCCTCGAATTAAGACTGCGTGGTCAGGTTTACCGCTGGGAGACCCTCCCGGTCGTCATGGGCATCCTCAATGTGACGCCCGATTCCTTCTCGGACGGTGGTTCTTTTCTCGATCCTAATCAGGCCCTTGACCATGCGTACGCTATGCTGGACCAGGGGGCGGAGATTATAGACATCGGCGGAGAATCCACACGACCCGGGTCCTGTCCGATAGATGCCGAGATCGAACTTAAGCGGATTATCCCCATTGTCGAAAGGCTCGCCTCGATGACGAATATCCCCATCAGCGTGGATACCCAGAAGGCGATGGTTGCCCGCCATGTCCTCGATGCCGGTGCGTCCATGATCAATGATGTGAGTGCGCTTACCAGTGACCCGGATATGATCGCCGCTGTACGCGAAAGCGGGGCGGGGGTGGTGATCATGCATATGCGGGGGATCCCGGAGATAATGCAGGACAATACTGCGTATGCAGATATTGTACGTGCAATCTATGAGTTTCTGGCTGAGCGGGTGGATACCTGCCTGGAGAACGGTATTGAACTGTCGAGCATTGTTGTCGATCCTGGTATCGGCTTCGGCAAGGACCTATCGGGCAACCTCTCCCTGCTCAGGCATGTTGCGGAATTCCGATCCATGGCCGTGCCGGTAATGCTCGGATATTCGCGAAAGTCATTCATTGGAGGGATCCTGAATGTAGAGGTGGACCAGAGGGAGGAAGGCACCGACGCGGTGACTGCCTGGGCCACCCTCAATGGCGTAGATATCGTCAGAGTGCACGATGTACTCCATGCCACGCGCATACGGAAGGTGCTCAAGACCATAGCGACAAGTTCATAATCGGTAATAAATCAGGTCCAGAGGTACATACAGAAAAGGGAAAGTGTACAATCAAATGCCAGGGAATCAGATGGATAATGATAATCGTAATAGGTTGGGTTTCCTCTTTGTGCCTTTGTTCCAATTTACCTTATATTTCAAGACGCAATGAAGGGTTGCTATGATTGCAGGCATCGGTATTGACATCGTCGATATTGAAAGGATACGCGTTCTCCATCAGCGGCATGGAGAACGATTTCTGCACCGGGTTTTCTCCCCGGGGGAGGTGGCATACTGCATGCAGAGGATTGACCCCTCCGCCTGTCTTGCCGCACGGTTTGCAGCCAAGGAGGCTTTTTTGAAAGCGATCGGTATCGGCAAATCCCGAGGCTTGAACTTTCATGAGGTTAAGGTGGGAGGTGCGGGGCGCCCACAGATTGAACTTTCCGGGAAGGCGAAAGATCTCGTAGAAGAAATAGGTATCAAGGGGATTCATGTAAGTCTTTCGCATGAAAGGGACCATGCCATAGCCATGGTGATTGTGGAGGTTTTGCCGTGAAGTGTCTGTATGCGGAAGAGATGCGGAGGGCGGACCAGGCGGCCATTGATATGGGCATCTCTGCCATTGTGCTCATGGAGAATGCCGGCCGTGCTGTCTTCGAACAGATCAGGAAGCGCTGGTCGAGAGGGAGTATCGAGCGGATCATCATGCTCGCCGGCAAGGGGAATAATGGGGGAGACGGGTTTGTCGTGGCGCGGCATCTCTGGAACTCAGGTTATGATGTGAGCGTCTACCTCCTCGGCAGGACGTCGGATGTCAGGGACCATGCCCTCACCAACCTCAATGTGCTCATCAATATGGGCGTCCCCATCTCGATGATTCTGGATGAAAGTGATCTTGAAGTACTGAAGAAAGAGATCGCCTCGCGCAGATCATACCTCTGTGTCGATGCCATTTTCGGCACTGGACTTACTAAGGAGGTGCAGGGCATCTACCGGCAGGTAATCGAGTGCATGAACGACAGCACCATGCCGGTAGTAGCCATTGACATCCCTTCCGGTCTTGATGCCGATACAGGCTTTCCCCTTGGTATCGCAGTCAGGGCAACGCTCACCGTGACCTTTGCCTATCCGAAGGTGGGCTGTGTTCTCGCCTCGGGCATGCAGTACGTCGGGGAGCTTGTGGTTGCCGACATTTCTATTCCCAAGGCGATTGAGCAGGACATGTGGAAGGTATCCCTCCTCGATGCGTCCATACTGGAGCATGTACCGGTGCGCCCCCCTGAAGCGCATAAGGGGGATTTCGGCCGGGTAGCGATTTTCGCAGGTTCACCCGGATTTACCGGAGCGGCCTGTTTGGCAAGCCAGGCTGCCTTACGGACCGGGGCAGGGCTCGTCACCCTCGGCATTCCCTCCGATTTAAACCCCATCATGGAGGTCAAGCTCACTGAGGTCATGACGTGGCCTTTGGGGGAAAGGGGTTGCCAGATCTTTCACCCCGCTATGATCGAAGAGGCCCTGCGTCTCACTGAACGTTCCGATGCCCTTATCATGGGGCCGGGAATCGGCACTTCCCCGGAGACCACGGAGTTCGTGCTGGCGATAATCGGGGGATGTACGTGCCCCCTCGTGCTCGATGCCGATGCCCTCAATATCCTGTCCCAACTGGGTGTGCGGCTCACGGTTCCGGCTGTCATGACGCCTCACCCTGGTGAGATGTCCAGATTGTTGGGCACGTCTATCGGAGAGATTGAGCGAGACAGGATAGGTACGGCACGGCAATGCGCAGCGGATTATAACGCCGTGGTGGTTCTGAAAGGCTTCAGGACCGTTATCGCCTCCCCGGAAGGGGATATAGCCATAAATCCCACAGGTTCTAACAGCATGGCATCGGGCGGCATGGGTGATATCCTTGCGGGGATCCTTGGAACATTCTTGGCCCAGGGCCTTCCACCGCTGGATACGGCCTGCCTCGGGGTATATCTGCATGGCCTGGCCTCAGACCGGGTAGCAAAGACCAAAGCGCGGGGCCAGATAGCCTCCGACCTCCTCGAGGAGATTCCGCACCTCATAAGGGAATACGGTGACCTTCGAGTATATCAGTAGAAACCCCCAGGACACCTTGAATCTTGGAGCTAGACTCGGTGCCTGCCTCCAAGGGGGCGAGATCATCCTCTTGAGGGGCGACCTCGGCGCAGGCAAAACGCTCCTGACCAAGGGCATAGCCTCAGGACTTCAAGGGGAGGATCCAGTGGTCAGCCCGAGCTTTCCCCTCATGAATATCTACAAGGCGAGGCTTGACATTGTCCATGTAGATCTCTATAGGCTAGACTCTGATGAAATATGGGGGCTCGGGCTTGAGGACTTCATGGACAAGGAACATGTCATCGTGGTAGAATGGGCGGATGTTGCACGGTCCTATTTTAAGGGGCCGATCATTGATGTGCGCATTGAATACCTCAATGAGCATACACGCAAGATATCCCTAGAAGGACCAGTGCCGGGTGAAAAACTGAACAGCACGAAGACAAGGTTCTGATTGAAGGGGTGCATATGGCGATCGTGGTACAAAAGTATGGCGGGACCTCAGTGGGGAGCATTGAGAGGATCAGGAATGTGGCCTCCAAGGTGGCGAGATATTATCGGGAAGGGAATGATATGGTGGTAGTGGTATCCGCTATGGCGGGTCAGACGGACAAGCTCATCAACCTTGCCAACGAGATGTCGACGCATCCTAACCCGCGGGAATTGGATGTCATGGTTTCCACGGGGGAGCAGGTGAGCGTGGCGCTCCTGGCCATGGCGCTCAAGGATATGGGCGTCCCGGCGCGCTCGCTCCTCGCGCATCAGATCCCGATCAAGACGGACGATGCATTCACCAAAGCCAGGATACAGCAGATCGATGCCGAATCCATAAAGAAGGTTCTCACTGCTAAAGAGGTGGCCGTGGTGGCGGGATTCCAGGGGGTCACCGAGGAGAACGACATCACAACGCTGGGCAGGGGGGGGTCGGATACATCCGCCGTTGCGCTGGCCGCCGTCCTCAAGGCCGACCTATGCGAGATATATACGGACGTGGACGGCGTCTATACGAGTGATCCCAATATTTGCAGCAAGGCCCGGAGATTACCGAAGATATCATATGAAGAGATGCTCGAGATGGCATCATTGGGAACGAAGGTCCTGCAAACAAGGTCGGTGGAGTTTGCAAAGAACTACAATGTCCCTGTGGTTGTGAAAAGCTCCTTTACCGATGGAGGGGGAACGCTGGTTACCAAGGAGGACGTCGAGATGGAGAAAGAGACCGTTTCAGGGATTACCTATGACAGGAATGAGGCAAAGATCACGATCCTCGCTGTCCCGGATAGGCCGGGGGTGGCAGCCGAGATTTTTACTGGGCTCTCTGAAAAGAACATCAATGTGGACATGATCATTCAGAATGTTTCAGTGGACGGGAAGAATGCAGACCTGAGTTTCACCGTCACCAAGAACGATTTCCCGCAGGCCATGGAGATCGTGAAAGACAAGGCGAAGCAGCTGAAGGCGCGCGATGTGATTGGTGATACTTCCATTGCAAAGCTCTCTATCGTCGGAGTGGGCATGCGCTCCCATGCAGGTGTTGCCGCCAGGATGTTCCAGGCACTTTCCAGGGTGGGGATCAATATCCAAATGATCTCGACGTCTGAGATAAAAATCTCTTGCGTGATTGATGAAAAATTCATCGAACTTGGTGTACGCGTTCTCCATGATGAATTCGAGCTCGACAAGCCCGAGGTAAGAATTGAGTAAGGTAGAGATCTACGATACGACTTTGAGAGACGGAGCCCAGTCCGAGGATGTAGCGTTCTCGATGGATGATAAGTGTGCGATCGCGCTCAAGCTCGATCAACTGGGCGTGGATTATATAGAAGCGGGATGGCCTGGAGCAAACCCTAAGGACGAGCGGCTCTTCAAGATGATCAGAAAGCTCCCTATCACACACTCCAGGATCATGGCCTTTGGCAGTACCTGCAGCCCAGGGGTGAGCCCAGGCCAGGATAATAAGATAAAGGCCCTCATAGATGCCATAGCGGATGGGGTCACCCTGTTCGGCAAAGCATGGGATGCCCATGTGAAGGGTGGGTTGGGATGCAGTTTGGAAGAGAACTTGAGGATTATAGCGGATACCGTGGCCTATCTCAAGGGCTTTTACCCGCTCGTAATCTTTGATGCAGAGCACTTCTTTGACGGGTTTAGGGCGAACAGGGAGTATGCCCTTGCAACCCTCAAGGCCGCAGTACAGGGAGGAGCGGACCGACTTGTCCTCTGTGACACCAATGGCGGGAGCCTGCCTTTTTTTATCGCAGATGCGGTGAAGCTCATTCAAAAAGAGATCAGGCGGCCACTGGGCATCCACTGCCACAACGACGGCGACCTCGCTGTCTCCAACAGTATCAGTGCCGTTTCAGCCGGGGTTGACCATGTCCAGGGGACGATAAACGGCATAGGCGAGCGGTGCGGGAATGCGAACCTCTGCTCCTTGATCCCCACATTTAGCCTGAAGATGGGCCTGGAAACCATACCAAGGGACAAGATGCACCTGCTCACCGAGGCCTCCCATTTCCTCGAAGAGATCGCCAACCTTTCCCACAACAAACATCAGCCGTATGTAGGCCAATCCGCATTTGCCCATAAGGGCGGGGTGCATGTGAGCGCCGTGATGAGCGAACCGATGAGCTATGAGCACATCGATCCGGAGCTCGTCGGCAACCAGCGGAGGGTTCTCGTTTCCGAGCAGTCGGGCCGGAGCAATATTCTCTACAAGGCGAGGGAATTCAACCTCGACCTCTCCAAGGATAAGACCGCAGCCCAGGAGATCCTCAAAATCATCAAGGACCTCGAAAACCTTGGCTTTCAGTTCGAAGGGGCGGATGCCTCTTTAGAGCTCCTCATGAAGAAGGCCATGGGCATGCATACCCGCTACTTCATGCTGAGGGGCTTCCGGGTGATCACCGAGAAGCGCAGTGAAGATACCGACCCAGTCTCGGAAGCGACGATCATGATCGAGGTGGACGGGAATATTGAACATACAGCCGCCATGGGCAACGGCCCGGTCAATGCCCTGGACAATGCTTTGCGGAAGGCCCTCGAGAATTTCTATCCGAAGATAGAGGATGTCAAACTCCTCGACTACAAGGTGAGGGTGATATCCTCGAAGCGGGGGACCGAGTCCGTGGTCCGGGTTCTCATAGAATCCGGCGACAAATCGAGCCATTGGAATACCGTGGGGGTCTCCAGCAATATCATCGAGGCATCATGGATGGCCTTGGTCGACAGCATGGATTACAAGCTCTACAAAGACTCCAAGTCTACCTAAGGAGTGCTCATCAGCAACGCTCATCCTTTTACGGAATCAACCGATACGTATGCATAGAGAGGCTTACAGACAGCGGAAAAGGGACGAAACGATAATGCACAGAGAGAAACCGAAGATCGAGTTCCAGGGGTTGCGGAAGTGGATGCAGCGGGGGGAGTATATTATTTCAACCATTGCCGACGATGGCATGATCTGGACCTACACCACGACGACATTACCCATCTTCGATTTCAAGACCACCAAGATATTCCAGGCTCAGGAGTCGGGACTGGCGGAGATCAAGGGTGTAGAGCGGGGGGACGAGTTCTTCTTCTCCATCCAGGGGATCAAGGTAAGCAAGGTTTACGACTTTTACTATCCGGAAGATCAATACGAGTGATAAAGCCCTGTTGGGGGAAAAGGAGCTAACGCGGAAAGAGGGGGTGATTTTCACCCCCTCTTTTTATTTGAGGAGGCTCAATATCGCACCCAAGAGGACACTCAGGACGATCAGTCCTATCACCCACAGCGGGTCCTTGGATTTGGTTTTATCTTTTGAGACCTGCCGAATCTCAAACCAGAGGAAGAGGATGACCGTGATGCCAATGATGCCCAAGGTGATGAAGTTGAGTTTGGAGAGGATGCTGACACTTACCCATATACAGATGGGAATGAGGATAATTATCCACCACATAATGAAATCGTCTATAGCATACTCCTTTACAAGAGGAAAGCGTGGGTTTTACGGCAATATTGTGTCTTGAATTTTTCAGCCAACCGTGACATAGGGAGTTTTCATCGAGCCAGTAGCTCAGTTGGTAGAGCATCGGACTTTTAATCCGGTGGTCGAGGGTTCGAGTCCCTCCTGGCTCACTTGGTGTGTCCCCATCGTCTAGCCTGGCCTAGGACACCGGCCTTTCACGCCGGCAACAGGGGTTCGAATCCCCTTGGGGACGCCATGTTTTCTAAGGGTTGCACGCCAAGATGCAATCCCTTTTTTCTTTCCCGGGTTTTATCCCTCCTGCCTCATCTTCTGTTCCAGCCATGCCTGGCAGGTACGTTCGCGGACAGACTCCAGAAAAGCGTAGAGGATTTCCGCATCATTGCCCAAGGACCCAGGCACACTTTCTATGTCCACAGCGAGCCCCCGGGTGAATCCGCCCAGCATCTTCACTTCGATCTTTACGCTCACGCGCGCATCCGGGTATTTGACGCGAAGGTAGTCTTCATATGCCGTTGTCAATTGCTGCGCCAACTGTATACCCGCTTCAACATAGGTATGGCCGTGCATATTCGGCAGGTTGCCGGTCAGGATCTCGTCATGCACCGTGATCTGCATGGATTACTCTTCAGCGTGACTGCAACGGCAGGAGCCGCAAAACCCCTTCCGACTCGGGCTCGAAATCCTTCCGCTCCATGTACCATGTGATATATTTCCCAGCCAGGAACATGTCGGCCATATCGTGGCGGTGCGGGCTCAGGAGTTGCGCCGACTGCCCTGTGCTGAGCACGACGAGAGCATTCGAAAGGTTGGAGAAATCCACGATATAGCGGATCGATGCGGTGATGTTGACCTTGTAGGGTTTCGTCTTGTCATAGCCGGCGCGGTTGATGGTCTGCTCGTCGCCACCGAAGGGGAATGGCCCGTAGTTGAAGAAGGGCCGCAGCACTTTCTCGCTGCCGAAGATATGGCTGAATTCGATCTGGTGGAGCTTCCCCCATTGCCACCCTTGCATATCGCTTCCGAGTGTTTCGATGAGGTATGCAACCGCTGAACGGAACGACTCCGTCACGGCATCGTTCACGGTCTCGGCGCGCTTTGTGTTCACATTGTCGAACAGGATGGAATCCTTTTTCTGGAGGAGGAGGTCCGCCATCAGGTTGGTTACCCCGATCTTGTCCTTGATCAAACGCTCGAAGAGGTCTTTGCCGAGCTCATCCGCGAAGGTCTCCATGAGCAGGTGGTTGAACATGACCTCGTACAGACAGGCCGCGGCAGAATCGGGTGTAAGGTGGTAATCCCAGCGGGCGAGCTCGTCGACATACTTCCTCTCTTCACTGGTAGTCGTCTTGTTGAGGATCTGGATAAAGACGGGAACGATCTGAGCTGCCAGCGCTGATTTATTGTCGAGGTGCATCCGTATCATGTCGGCGACCGCATGCTTTGGTTTGGATTCGATGAGCTCGGTAATCCTCTGGGCGCGGGAAGGGGTTTCCCAGTACTCGCTCAAGGGGATGGGGTATTTCCCGCGCACAGGGTTGTTGTTGGCCGTGGCGATGTATCCCTGTTCCGGGTTGAAGGTCATAGGCATCGCCTCGAAGGGGTAATAACCCTGCCACTCGTGGGTGCCATCCCATCCCGGTTGCGGGAGAATTCCGCGGCTGTCGGTCCTTATTGGGCACTTGCCCGCGCCGATGTAGCCGATGTTCCCATCCACGTCCGCATACACGAAGTTCTGCGGGCCCGCGGGGTAGAATGAGAGCGCATGCTTGAAATCGTCCCAGTTCCGGGCCGTGCTCAGTTTATAGAGGGCTTCCGATATCAGCCATGGCTCTGCCTCCACCCGTCGGATGCTGATGGGCTTATCCCCGATCCCGCTTTCGATGTCGTTGATGATTGGACCATGCGGGGTGATGCGGATAACGATCTCCCTATATGCGGTTTTTTTGCCGTCCTTAATGGGGATCTTCTCCCTTATGATCTGCATGTCCACCCACTTCCCTTCGAACATCACCTGGTTCGGGTTATCGGGGCTGATCCGTTCGAGGTAGAGGTCCTGATTGTCGAGGTCGAAGTTCGTCATGCCCCAGGCGATGGAGCGGTTGTGTCCCCAGATGAAGACCGGCGTGCCGGGGAACATGGCGCCGGCGGTATCGATGCCCTTGCCTGTCAGGTGGCATAGGTGCCATTGTGTGGGGAGCTCGGGCCCCTCCTCGTGCGAGTCCTCGCAGAGCAGCGGTTTGCCCGTTACTGTGCGCTTGCCGGCTATGACCCAGTTGTTGCTGGCAAACTCGCGGCTGACAAAGACCTCCAGGAACTCCCGGGAGCGGAGGGATATCTTCCCCGGCATGGGCGCAGGCGTGGATTGCTCCATGATGGGCACGGCGTCCTTGGGGTACACCGGCAGGAAAAGGGCGGCCTTGTCGGGTCCGAGCCTGGTGAGGATGAGGTAGTTGAGGAGCTCGT